>ERZ778515.618-NODE-618-length-30303-cov-7.676739_pt1 | contig 30303 bp, 21 predicted proteins | sample MGYA00510343_ERZ778515 | MGnify/ENA primary metagenome ERZ778515 (study PRJEB29527, sample SAMN07138965) | mouse gut metagenome | material: feces | host: mouse | place: China:Nanjing | collected 2016-01-25 ...
GTTGCTTTATTGCCGCTCCTAGCCATATTGCAACCGCACAGGTGGAAATTTTTCATAATTTTATAAAAATAGGTTGAAGAACTAATGTTTGCATGGTAAACTGAAAGAGTAACATAGGGCTTTCATTACCAAAAGAAAAGGAGAGGGGATATGCAAAATGAATGAATTAGAACTGGCGCGTGCGCTGTATCTGCTACTTGCAGAAGAAGATCAGCGAATAGTCGTCAAAAAAGCGGCTGAGAAGGGATTTGTTGTGGATGGATTTTCAAAAAATGTGAGTAAAGCACCGCCGCGGGCAGTCTGTGCATGCATGGCAAAGCGAGCAAAACGCGGCGGAAAATATCCATATCAACTTGTTCTGGGTGCTATGGCAGAACGGCGAAAGATTAATGAGGAAAATGTTATATATCATCTTGCAGGAGAATGGATGAAAGGAGAGTATACACATGCTGGAGTTGAAGAATATTTAAAGAAATTGACACATGACAAGAAGGAGACAGATAATACAGTTACAGAAAAGAAAGAATTAGAAAAGGAGCCACAGAATCAAGAACAGGAAATCAAAAATGAGAGTACAACACTAAAAAAGGAGATAGCACGGTTTGAGCAGGAATTATTGACCATAAAGGAAAAAAATAAAAAGTATAAGAATACGATTCAGGAGAATAAGATAGAGATTGATAATCTACAAAAAAACATATTACGACAGGAAAAAGCGAAGGACCGTCTTTTTAGACAAATTGGAGAGTTAGAACATCAAATAGAGAAAGTACAAGCGGAAAAACAGGAAGAAATCAAACGACGGGAGATGACAGAACAACAGACTGCAGCGCTTGAGGAACAGATTGAAACACTTATGGAACAAATAAAGGAATTGGAACTTTATAGGAAACATGCACCCAAATTATTATGTATTGCAAAGACAAAAAATAAGATTGATATTCCAGGATATGACATTAAAATGGTTCATGAATGGGATGAGATAATAAAGGAGGATGCAGTCAATGGTGGCTATTTGGAAGTGTGGCTTGTCCAGAAACAGTTTCCGTATCATTTGATATCTGAGATAAGTGAATGTATCGGGAAGCGGTTGAGACAGTTTTTGACAATGGAAGATTTGATTAACACAGCGAGTCAGGGAGGAAAAAAGGATGATGCAGACGGAGGACAGACAGATCATTGGAGTATTGGTTAGCGATGAAGAACTGAAAAATAACAGTGTTTTTATCAATAGAAGTTCCGCGATTCAATATATGTTAAAATCACTTAGCATTCCACAGGGAGAAGCCGAATATTTTACAGGATATCTTAGTTCCTTTGAAGATGAAATTGAATTTGAAGATGACACTTATCTTGATGATATGGATCGCTCTGAGATCTTTCGGGATTGGATTAGTAAACAACTGCTTATCTTTTCCTACAAGATAGGTGGAGATTTTGCGAAGGTGAGAAAAGCAAATCTGGTGGCCAAGCCCAATGCATTTGATATCAATATGCGGTTTTATGCAGTTCCTGTTTTTGCGGCAGAAGGCGACAGGATTATTATGGACTGGTGCAGCAAACAACGTTTTAATCTGTGGCGGGACTATGCAAGTCTTGGAGAATTTCAAAATTACATATATGAGAAGCGCTCAGTAGGCAGTCTGTACGGATATGACTTAGATTCGTTCAAGCCTTCTTTTGTAGTCTGGAAAGACATGGAAGGAAAACTCTATGCGATTGGAGGAATTACGGATATCACATATGATTCGCTAGGCGGAATCATATTGGAAGGAAGTGATATTTTTAAAGTTAATATTAGCGATTACATTAAGTTTGTTGTGTATGATATGAATGCGAATCCAACAATTATCTTTGTGCCAGAAGCGATTTATAAAGATATTGAGGATGCAATTTTAAAGGATTCTGTTGCGCGGAAGAAAGCGGGAAAGAGTGTTGCGGAGAAGACTGAAATTACTGCGTCAACAGATATACGAGAAGTGAATGAATTTAGCAATGAGAAACTGATTGAGATTGATATTACAGAAAAAATAGATGAGATGATTATCCAATCAATGGATTATCACAGCCAGCGGGATGGACTTTATTATAGTATGCGGGATTTTGTCAATGTACACACAGCAATTAAATGCAGCAGTCTTGTGATTTTATCTGGTTTGAGTGGTACTGGAAAGTCTCAGTTGGTAGAAGTTTATGCAAAAGCACTGGGCATTGAAGATAGACTCTTGGTAATCCCAGTGCGGCCATCATGGAATGACGATGCAGATTTACTTGGGTATGTTGATTTGGTGCATATGGTATACAGACCATCAGATACGGGATTTGTCGATTTGCTTGTCAGTGCACAGAACAATTCAGATAAGATGTATCTAGTTTGCTTTGACGAGATGAATTTGGCAAGAGTAGAACATTATTTTAGTCAGTTTTTATCAATTCTTGAGCGACAGAAGCGAGAATTACAATTGTATGATGAACAGTATATTGGCAGATTATACAATTCTAAGGATTATCCCTATAAAATTAAGATTGGGGACAATATCCGTTTTGTGGGAACAGTCAATGTGGATGAGTCAACCTATCATTTTTCGGACAAAGTGTTGGACCGGGCCAATGTAATTCAATTGAATGTGCTTAATTATGCCACAGAATGGAAAGATAAACCTTATGCGACAAAGCGCCCAATAATATGGTCTTCCGACGATTATGCAAGACTTTTGGTAAAGGGACCAGCAAATCACGCAGACCGCCTGCATGAGTTGTTGTGGGATATTCATCAGTTGATGCAGTGTGCAAGTACAAAGTATGGAATTGGGCCACGCATTGTGAAATCAATAGAGACTTACATTAACAATCTTCCACAGGAGGTTATTGATAATTTTGATCAAAGAACAGCACTTGACTATCAAGTAGTTCAGCGTGTGTTGACCAAGGTGCGGGGACCAGAGAGCCAGTTGGGGGCAATTTTGGACAAGAACAGTACCAACAATTTTGAGCGCATTTTTGACCAGTATCAGGACCTGTCAAATTTTGAAAAGTGCAGGGAAATGATTACACAGAAACAGAAGGAGCTGAAAGCATATGGATATTGTATCTGATCTGCCGTTTACGCTCAAATTGATACAGAAATATCCAATAGAGACAATCCAAGAAGCAAGGGTGTTTTGCAAGGAAGAACAAAACATTTGGAGGGACAATATAATTACACTGTCCGTGGAAGAAAATGAAGATATGGATTTGTATTTTAATGCAGAAGACCCAGAGGCACGATTGTATTTGGATGCGTTAAATATGATACCAGCAGATGACTTGTATATCAAAGAAGATCACTATGGCAGAAAATACAGAATGGTCTCTACAGATTGCTTTGCATTGTATAGAAGCAGTAAGGGGTACGATGCTTTGTGTGTGGATACTTTTCGGATTGCTGTGTTGTGCCAGAAAGAATGGTATTATGGGACGTTGCAGATTCTTCCGAAACCAATTGCAATTGGAGAGTGGCAGATGATGCGAAACGATCTTGAACGTGAGATTCGTGATTTGTCACAGGATATTGTACGTCGCAGCATTGGTATGGGAAACAATCATGAAAATATTCCGCCCAAAGTGATTCATAATTTTTTGGTGATGCGAAAGTATTCCAATAAGGTTATGATGACGCTAACAGATATCTCTAGCAATCCAAGAAGCGAGATTATCACAGTCTATGAAAATGTGTCCCGGAATGAAGGGGAGAACTACAGTTTTGATGCAGAGACAGTCAGAAGATTTGCAGTGCGGTCTGGTTCAGAACCAACCTATAAAATTCCAGTGAAGACAGTAAATTATGATATTCAAGAAAATCGTATCTTAAAGAGAATTATTTTGGATTATGAGAAAAAGTTGGAACAGTTTATCAATCTGATTGACGAAATGGATGGAAGTGCTTCACAAAGTAGAATATCGTGGAAAACTAATTTGGAGGAATTTAAAGGTAGAGCAGTGCGGCTACGGAAAATGACAGCGATATTGAAATCTCAGAAATGGTATACGTCAGTACAAGATTTGCGGGACCCATATATTCCACATGCATTGATTTTGGATTCCAGATACAGCCTTTTGTACCAAATGCATCTTGATTTAAAACGAGACGAAATTGATTTGGGGCTGACTACAGAATTTTCTTATACATGGAAATCTAGCAGTTATATGTATGAAATGTGGTGTTATCTTAAAATCTGTAGAATTTTGATGTCAGAGTATGCCTTCGTGCCAGATGAAGTAAGCAACGCCGATGCAGATAGAACTTTGCTTCCGCTTCTCGATGTGGGAAAGACGATACGATTTGAAAAGAATGATTTGCGATTGGAAGTAATTTATGATATCTGTCTTCCGCTAAAGCAGGAAGATACTTCTCTGGAACAACCATTGTATATGGCAAGGCATCACAGCGATTATCGAAATCATAACAGACCAGATTTGCTAGTTCATATTTATGACATACAAGAACAGTGGTATCTTGGAACGATTATTATTGAGTGTAAATATAGAAAACTCAATTCTTTTTGGACAGAAAATTCTCCACGTTCGAGCAGAGGTCAATTGGAAGCCTACTATAATAATGCTCGTTCACGCATTTTGTTTGGTGGAATAGGGGAGTTACTCAATATGCGTCCTGTCACAAAAGTGATTGTCCTGACACCAGATGATTTGGGCGATGGGCAGGAACAGACAGATTTTGGCGTGCTAGTAAAAAGTTTTAAGGCTTCCGAGAGTGACGAGATGGTCAATGAATTAAAAACGGTGTTAATGTCTGAGATTAATCAGATAAAAGATAGATGTAAATTGGCAAGAGAATTAGAGAAAATTAGGGAATAAAGAGCTATAAAGAAAGCGTGAGTAGTGGTCATGGAAGTACAAATGAACGCACAGACAAACCAGTTTTTGCCAAATTTGCAATAAATACGACGCAAAAGCGAAAGATTCTTTTGTGGGATAGAGATTACTTGCAAACGTTGGAGCAATAAGGGGGATTTATATGGACTCTGAGGAAATACTTTTTTGTAAGCGTTTAAAGGAGCTTGCGGACAGAGCATATCAGAATAATCAATATTTTTTCACAAGTTTTTTGACAGCAGCGGAGCTTGATTTGTATTATCGTATGGAGCGAGAGTTGTCCTATGTGCCAGTCACTATATTTGGTGGGACAGCGGACTGTGAGCGTGTCATGTTACGTTTTGGAAACGAGGAATTTTGTGGATATGAAAAGGCATTTCCAATCCTGTGTATTGAGATTGTGCCGCTTGTCGAAAAGTTTGGTGAGGATCTTGGTCATAGAGATTATCTGGGGGCACTAATGAACTTAGGGATTGAGCGCAACACACTTGGCGATATTATTATTGAGGGGAAACATGCATTTTTATTTTGTATGGATAAGATGGCACCTTATATTATGGAAAATTTGGATAAGGTTCGACATACAAATGTCAAGTGTTTGCGCGCAGTAAATATACCAGAGAGTACAATTACAAAAATTGAACGCAGGACTGTGCAAGTGAATACAGTGCGCGCAGATAGTATTATTGCAAAGATTTATAATTTGTCAAGAAGTGAGAGTGTGGAACTTTTTCGGTCAAAGAAAATTTTTATAAATGGTCGATTAAATGAGAACAATAGCGGGCAGTTAAAATCGGGAGACAAAGTGTCTGTGCGTGGTTTTGGAAGATTTCAATTTGTAGAGATATCTGGCGAGACGCGCAAGGGTAAGTGCAATGTATCCGTTGATGTGTCTTGTTAGAGACAATAATTCTTTTCTATCTTTGTGGTTGTAGTCTGATAGATTACTTGTATGAAACTTATTGTATTACAAGTAATCTATCGGATTCTTTTTGTACAATTCGATACCAAATTTGTAAAAAGTAATTTAATTTAAAATACCCCATTGATTTATTTTATAATCGTGATATGATAGCATTTCGAGATAAAAATAGATATAAAATCAGAGGGGAAAATTATGGAAAAGAAAGCAGTTTTTAGCATGACAGAAGGAAGTCCTTCTCGGCTTCTTCTCAAATTTACAATTCCGATGCTAATCGGAAATTTATTTCAGCAGTTTTATAACATGGTGGATTCCATTGTAGTAGGAAGGTTTGTAGGCTCCAATGCGCTGGCGGCTGTAGGTGCAACAGGGTCTTTGAATTTTTTGTTTTTTGCTATGAGTTTTGGCATTTCAGCGGGTGTAGGTGTCGTGGTATCGCAGTATTTTGGCGCAGACCGCATGGACATGGTAGAAAAAAGTATTATTAATGGCCTATATCTTTTGGCAGCAGTTTCTTTTTTGATGGGATTCATAGGTATTGCTACAGCGCGATGGGTATTAGTAGCGCTTGATACGCCTCAGATTATTCTCGAAGATGCCGTGATTTATATGCGTGTATCTTGCGCAGGAATACTTGCCATTGCGGCATATAATGGTGTGGCTTCCGTGTTGCGTGCGCTTGGGGATTCCAAAACACCACTGTATTTTATGGTGGTTGCATGTTTTATCAATATTGGGCTTGATTTATTGTTTGTAATTGTATTTCAGTGGTCTGTGTTTGGTGTGGCACTTGCGACAGTTATTGCACAGCTTACTGCAGCGGCCGGAGCTTTCGCATATGCGTTATACAAAATTCCGTATTTTCATATTAAAAGAGAAAATCGTTCTGTGCGAAAAGATATTATTTCACGTTGTTTTACATTGGGGCTTCCTATTGCATTACAGAATGCGTTAATTGCTTTTTCCTGCATTTTTTTACAGAAAGTAGTCAATGGATTTGGCGAAAATGTAGTTGCGGCCAACACCGCCCTTGGACGAATAGAACAGCTTGTACAACAGCCGTACAACTCACTTGGAGCAGCGATTACTACCTACACAGGACAGAATATTGGTGCTGGAAAGATTGACCGTGTTAAGCAAGGATATCGGGCTGCTGTGCGTAGTGTGATTGCATTTAGCATTGTGATGTTTATCCCATGTCAGCTATTGGGCGAACAGATTGTGGGCGTGTTTGTGACAGACCCAGAAGTTATCGCAATCGGTGCAAAAGGACTTTCTATCACTAGTTGGTTTTACTTTTTTCTAGGTATGATTTATGTGGCAAGAAGTGTGTTAAATGGTGCTGGTGACGCAGCGTTTGCTATGGTTAATGGGTTGATGGAAGTAGCTGGACGTGTTGGTTTTGCAGTTCCACTGACAAAGATTCCATTTATTGGTGTGTGGGGAATTTTCTTTACAACGGGATTGACTTGGGCGTTGACTGGCATTGTCACCATGGTGCGTTATCATAAAGGGAAGTGGGAATTTAAGCGGATCTCATAAAAACTTGCGCGGAATGCTCTTAAGTTTTTTACAGAATATTCCGACATATACTATAAGAAGCAAGAGCAGCTTCTTATAGTCGATTAACGGCGCAAAGAACAGCGCCTTTTATCAGAAGTAGAGAGAAACTTCTGATAAGATATACTATAAGAAGCAAGAGCAGCTTCTTATAGTCGATTAACGGCGCAAAGGACAGCGCCTTTTATCAGAAGTAGAGAGAAACTTCTGATAAGATATACTATAAGAAAAAAGACTGTGCTAATTTGGCACATAATAAATAGGGCTGACAGAAAGAGTAGGGAATGTGTATGAATTTTACTGTTGACACAAATTATACTCCTTCTGTATCAGTGAATACTGAATCAACTACAACTACATATAAACCAGCCGCAACAGGTACAGGAAAGGTATCTAGAAGCGGGTATACACTGGACATCGCTGATAAAGTTATGGATAACGAAGCATATGGAAGTCATGGAATGACTACAGATGACATTATGCAGCAGGCAGCAAATGCAAATGCGCAATCCAAAAAAGACTTTATGATAGTGATGTCCAGTTGTGTTTCTGGGGAAGACTTGCAGAAGATGCAGGAGGAAGGGTTTACTCCAGGAAGTGTAGATGTGGAGACATATGTCACCCTTGTAGATAAGATTAAGGTAACACTGGCGCAGGCAGGAGTGGAAGTAGCAGGATACAATGATGATTTAGATTTAGAAACAGTCGAGCAGATTGTGGGAAGTAGATCAGACGCTGGTGCGCTAATCAATAAATTAGTAGGGAAACTTTCTGACGCATTGCAGAAAAGCGACATGCCTGTCACCAATGAGAATATTGCAGAACTTGTCGAGGCAGTTTTGAAAGCGGACAGTATTGATGGGTTGACAGAGGATGCTATCAAATACTTAATTGTAAATGGAAAGGCGCCTACAATAGAGAATTTGTACAAAGCGCAGTATTCCAGCGCGGGTAATATCCAGCAGTCCCAAGGTTATTACAGTGAAGGCACAGGAAACTATGGAAAATACTATGCAAAGAAAGCAGACAGTATTAACTGGGAAAATTTAAAGGGAAGTATAGAAACTGTGGTGCAGGAAGCAGGGTTGGATACCGATGCGAACACAAAGGCACAGGCAATAGAAAATGCAAAGTGGTTGGTAGCCTCTGGGATTGAATTGACTGCACAGAATCTTGAAAAACTAACTGCATTAAAAAATCTTTCTTTTCCAATGGAACAAGAGAATATTGCAGACTTGTGTGTCACTGCTATGGAGAATGGAAAGGCACCAGAAGATGCAAATATGACAGGTGAAACCTCCATTGCAATTCGTGCGCATGAGATAAAGGAGCAGACAGATCAGATTACAGATGCGGCGGTGCATGAGACGGCCATATCTGGAAAAGAGATGAATCTTAAAAATTTGACAGAAGCACAGAAACAGATTGACAGTCAAGCTGATTCTAAGACAAAAACAGAGGAGGATATTACAGATGCTACAAATCTTCCTTCTGAGACAGAATTAAAAGAAATGCAAGCAAGAAGACAGCTTGAAGAAATCCGCCTTATGATGACAGAGGAAGCAAACAGGCATCTGTTAAAATCTGGAATTTCTATTGATACAACAGAATTGTCAAAGTTGGTAGAGGCGTTAAAGACAGCGGAAGAACATATGAAGGCAGTTCTCTTTCAAGGAGAAAATGCAGAGGAAAATACGCAGCGTGCATTGTTATTTGAAGAAACATTAGAGACAACAAAAGAGCTGGCAGATATGCCGGCAGCGGTTCTTGGAAAATTATTGTCAAAGATATCTGGAAGCACGCTATTGCATATTCACGAGGCGGGCAAAGAACTTCAAAATCAGCTTGGTGGACAGAATCAACAGAATCCAAATCAGCAGGAAAAAGCTTCCGTTGCATATGAGACGCTGATGACAGAACCGCGCAAAGATTTAGGGGATAAGATTAGTAAGGCGTTTAGAAATATAGATGATATTCTCTCTGATTTGGGATTGGAGACAAACGAGGAGAATCGACGTGCAGTTCGGATTCTTGGCTATAATCGAATGCAGATTAACAATGATAATATAAATGCTATAAAGGCAGCAGACAGTCAGGTGACTGGTGTGATTGGCAGAATGACTCCCGCAGCAACGCTTCAGATGATACGGGAACAGAAAAATCCACTAGAAATGACAATGGAAGAACTGGAAGCATATCTGGATAACAGGGATTCGGATCCCGTGGCAGATACCGAAAAATACTCTAAATTTTTGCAGCGTCTTGACAGGGCAGGCAGTATTAGCACAGAGGAACGTGAGGCGTATATTGGTATTTATCGTATGTTCCGCCAGATTGAGAAATCGGATGGCGCAGTGATTGGAAGTCTTGTCGCGTCAGGAGCACAGATGAATTTTAAAAATATGCTCTCGGCAGTACGGACTGCATCTGGAAAAAATATGGACGTCCGCGTAGATGATGGTTTTGGCGGATTAGAGAATCTGATTACAAAGGGCAAAGCAATTGATGCGCAGATAAATACAGGATATCAAAGTACTGCTGACAATGGAACAGACAGTCAGAATACAGATCAGAGTACACAGGAAAAATATTATGCAAGACTTTCTGGAGAAATCAAAGAGGAGCTTGCGGACAAAACAGATTATGGTGCATTAAAGTCCGAAGAAATTACGGGCGATACAACAATTGAACAGTTTGCAGATACTATAAAAATGACACGCGTGTCAGAAAATAGTGCGGAGGTAGCGCAAGCACGAGAAGACAATCACAAGGAATTTCACAAAGATATGCAAACAGTGGAACAGATTGATGAGCAGATTATTGATGCATTGATTTCATATGGTCAGCCAATTAGCATTGATAATATTCAGGCTGCATCCATGTTGCTTTTTGAGCGTGGTTCACTGTTTCGACAGGTGATAGGTAAAAATCCTGAAGCTACATTAGACACAGAAGAAATTAAAGATACAGCAAATGCAGATACAGAACAGATAGAAAGTGACGTGTTAAATCAGGCAGATAATTTTGTAGAGCATATGACAGACGCAGGACAGGCGTCAGTATCTTATCAAGAAATTATTCGTGAGGCAAACAAAGCGGTTGAGCATTTAATCTATGATGGCGCAAATGCACAGATTGACCTTAAGGCCGCAAAGGCGCTATATAAAGGGCTTTCGTTAGCCAAAAATATGGCAAGGGAAGAAAACTATGAGATTCCTATGAATATTAAAGGCGAGATAACTTCTGTCAATTTAAAGATTTATCACAATGCGTCACAGACTGGCAAAGTGGCAGTGACGCTTGACACAGAACGCCTTGGCAAAGTAGCAGCGGAGTTTGATGTCACAAAAGACTGTGTATCAGGAATGATTGTGTACGAAAACCAGTCAGAGAAGACGACTCTAAAACAATTAGAACAGGCGATAAAACAGGAGCTTGGCAGTAATGGCACACGGCAGACACAAATTAGTGTAATACATGCAAAATCCGTTGATCTAAGTAAATTTGGACAGGATCGGAGCGCCGGTAAAGCCTCCACAGGAGAGTTGTATCAGACTGCGAAAGCATTTTTGACAGCGCTTAAGGACATATAGAAATGGAGAAATAATGCATGAGAATTAATTACAATGTTTCATCAATTATAGCAAGAAATGCTTTGAATAATAATGATAAAAGAGTGGCGGCTTCCACGCAGAAGCTATCGAGTGGTTATAAGATTAGTAGTGCTGCGGACAATGCGGCTGGTCTAGCAATCGCAAGGAAAATGAATGCGCAGATTCGGAGTTTACAACAGGCAAACAGAAATGCAAATGACGGCCTTTCTATTGTTAATACCGCCGATGGTGCTATGGCAGAAATGCATGATATTATGCAGCGAATGAATGAACTTGCGATTCAATCTGCAAATGGAACAAATGCCGAGTCAGATCGAGAAATGATTCAAAAGGAAATAGACCAGTTAGTTGGCGAGATAGACAGAATTGCAAGTACGACACAGTTTAATGCCCAAAGCTTACTTGATGGTAGTTTTGCATTTAAATCCTATACAAATGCAGAAAATATTAAGGTAAAATCTTATTCGGAGGGTGTGGCAAGTGGAACCTACGCGATTGGAAAACTGACTTATTATCATTATGAAGATACAACGACAAAATATAAAGTAGAGGAAATAGAGCAAAAAGACACAGATGGAAAAGTAGTAAATGTTTCCTATAGTTCCTCAAAAGTAAGTGTCACGCAAAATGAGCGATATGAAGTGGATAATGAGAAAGACAATGTGCTTAATTCTCTTGTAACGAGTGCATCAATTGGCAATTATACATCGATTGACCAAATTAAAGCATTTCCAGATGGTTCTAAAGTGCTAATTGAAGACGAAAATATTGTTATTAAGGCACAAAATGATTTTGAAATTAAGATAAAAGTAAACGATAGAGAGCCACTTGGAGAAGTGACCACCTCCACTGTATCTAATACGGTCACACTTCCTACAGGAACCACTACTGGGGTAGCAAGTATTAAGAAAGAATATGATAAGACTATTACAGGAAGTAGTTCGACAGTTACCACAACTTCGTATAGTGCGGTTACTACTTATAGAAATATTGCTGTGACAGGTCCTAATGGAAAGCGTTATGATATCAGTGAAATTAATTTCTTCAATAATGTCGATTCTAATGGAAATTCATTAAATGATGGAAGTGCTCAAATTTATACTGATTTTAAAGATGATAAGGGTAGGGGATTAAGAGACGATTTTGTGGAGTATTTTAAAGAGAAAAATCCTGGATGCAGTATCGATATTGAAGAAGTAAAATATAGTGAAACACCACCACCAGGAAACTTTTCAATTAAATATACAGCTACAGATGGAAAAACAAATGAGAAGGAGTCGATTGAAGCAGCTTTTTCACTATATCAAGAACAGAATGAGCACGGTGTTTTAATGGAAACGCAGAAAAAGTTAGAGGACTATAAGTATTCTGAGACCATGACAACGCGAACAAAATATGAGATTGGAAAAGGAACGGTAGAGGATTGCATTACGCTTGATGTGACAGGTATGGGTGCAATGATTGTGCAGGTTGGTGCAAATGAAGGGCAGTATATGGAACTAGAATTTCCAGCACTCACAGCAGAAGATCTTGGTCTTGGCAAAGTGGATCTTACCACAGAGGAGTCTGCAAGACTTTCCATTGATATGATTGGTGACGCAATCAATCAGCTCTCGTCTGTCCGCGCAAAAATTGGCGCGTATGCGAACCGTTTAGAGCACACAATTACCAATTTGGATACTTCAGAAGAAAATATTACTTCCGCTTACTCTCGTATTATGGACGTGGATATGGCAACAGAGATGACAGAGTACTCAACTGTACAGGTACTTGTACAGGCATCCACTTCCATGCTGGCACAGGCAAATGAGAGACCACAACAAGTATTACAGCTCTTACAATAAAATGATATACTGGCAGTTAAAAACTGACTGCTCAGTATAAGGTGCTGCACGCAGCCGCCATCTGAAAAATCTTATCTGAAAATTTTTTAGATGGAAAATATATTACTTCGCGGCTGTGTAATACGCATAATAAATGAACTTTATTGTGCGTATAAATAACGTTTGAAAGGTCAGGTATCAATATGACAAGAGAGATGAAACAGATTTTTACAAGACGCATTACACAGGCAAACCGCACACAGCTGATCGTGATTTTGTATGATATGACGCTGACATATTTGAAAGATGCGACAGTAGCACAGGAAATTGGCTGTGATCAGGAGTATAAAAAAGCTGTACAATGTGCTAGAAATTGTATTTCCGAATTGAGAAATAGCTTGGATTTTGCTTATGATTTATCAAAAAATCTGTTTGCCCTCTATATATTTGCAGATAGAGAGTTGGCAGCAAATCGAATCCAAGATGTTGTGAAGATGTTTAAAAAATTGCGAGATGCCTATCAAACTGTCAGCAAAAAAGATGATTCCAAACCACTTATGCAAAACACGCAAGATGTTTATGCAGGATTTACTTATGGCAGAACAGATGTCAATGAGAATTTAATGAACTATTCTAGCGCAAGAGGATATTGTGTGTAAAAGATTTTGAAATGCGATTTGTGTGTCGCATTAGCAATTTGCTTCTAGTACACAAATTTGCACATAAAATAAAAAACGCAGAAAACTGCGTTTTTTATTTTATGCATTCATCATTGGTTGGTGCACTAGCGATTCGCTGTCATAGCAGTCAGAGGAGTCCATAGGGGACTCCTCATAAAGTTGCATCCGTTCTGCCTGTTGCAATAGAAAACGATAACGTTTCAGCGCGGAATTTACTTCATAGATATAACAGTCTATCAGGTCAGGATCTGTTACATTATCAAAACCAGAGTATGCGGTTTCTAATGCGCACTGCGTTTTGCGAATATCATCAAGCAGCATATCGCGCGGTGTCCGTGGCTGCGTCTGTGCATTACCGACAGGATTAAGTATACCTTTCAGACTGAAATATGTTTTCATAGGGATGTCCTTTCTGTATTACTTTATATGAGATAGTATAGTCACAAAAAGGAAAAATTATGCATAAATAGCTTTTGTATTTGCAAGATAATTATTTCGTAAAATTTCGCAATGTAAAAATTCCAACAAAATATAAGTATAAAACATACAAGAACATAATAATATTATCTCCTAAATATAGTAAAAATACACAATAAAAAAATAGTTGTGCTAGTTTTTACATTTCGAGTGGACAATATTTTTAAATTCTATATAATCATAACTGTTCCGTTTCTGGAGCGCAGAACTTTGCAGATTTTATCAAATAGTGCAAAGTATTCCATAACAAAAAATATAAATTGAAAGGATGTGAAATATGGGAATTCTCATAGGTGTGTTTTGTGTTGCCATTTTTATGGATTGGCGGTTTTACCGAATACCAAACGTATGTATTGTGATTGGTATGATAGCAGGATTAGTTTTGACAAGTGTAAATAATTCAATGACAGAATTGGTTACTTTACTGGGAACGGTGACTGCGGTTTTTCTGTTCTTGTATCCCTTTTATTTATTGAAGGCACTAGGGGCAGGTGATGTCAAACTCTTTATGATGACTGCATGTTATATTAGAGGAGAACAATTCCTGTATTACTTGTTAGTATCAATGCTTTTGGCAGCCGTAATGTCTATTTTTAAAATGGTCCTGTATACAGAGAGTAGAGCACGCCTTTATTATCTTGGGCAATATGTTAGAAAAGTTGCTCTAACAGGGGTAGTTGATACCTATCAAGTGGATAAGGCACAGAGAAAAAGTATGATACGTCTTTCTGTTCCAGCATTTATAAGTCTGTTGCTACTGTGCATTGAAATTTATTAGAAGGGGGGTGGACAAATGGGTACAAAAAGGTTTGCTATCTGTGATAAAGACCAAGAATATCTGAGAATGTTGCAAGCATATTTATTAAAAAGAAATTTAGCAGATTTTACAGTTCTTATTTTTGATACAGTAAACAAAGCATTGGAAGCAAATAAAGAAGGACCATTTGAAATTTTGCTTGTCGGTGAAGATATTTATGATACAAATGTCGCAAAAATTGATGCGGCAAAGATATATATTTTGCAAGAGGATGGAACAAAAGGAATTACTGAATATTGTACTGTGGCAAAATATCAATCTATGGAGCGTATGATTGCGCAGGTGCTCGCAGAATTTGCGCTGGATGACAATTGTACTGCAACCAATAGATGTAGCAAAAATAAAACTTCACTGATTAGTTTTTATGCGCCAGACAGACAAAAAGGACAGAGTATCGCAGCGCTTTGTACAGCAGAGTTATTGGCTGACCAAGGGAATCAAGTATTGTATATTAATCTCCTTCCATTTGCCGGATTTGAAGAACTTATGCAGACAAACTATGAATCAGATATCACTGATTTTATGTATTTCGTGCTCAACCATTCTGATAAGTTGTCCTATAAACTTGATAGTCTAAAGCGTTGTATTCACGGTGTGGATTATCTTCCACCAGCGTTGGATTACGCAGACTTACTTGCGATAAGTCGCGACGACTGGGAACAATTTTTAAATTTGCTCTTATACAGCAGTGACTATGATTGGATTATATTAGATTTATCGGAAGTCTGTCAGGGATTTTACGATATGCTTGAGAAATGTGAAACGATCTATCTTTTGATAGACAACACAACAATTTATGCGCAGGCAATGCTGACACACTTTAAGAAACTTTTGCAAGCAAAAGAACGCAGTAGAATTTTGGAACAAATTATAGAAGTTACATTGCCTGCAAATTGGGACGAGCAGTGTAGAAGCCTAGAAAAGTTAACATCTTCTCCTGTTGGAATCCGAATGAAGGGAGTTTTAGACAAGCGTGGGTGATTTGGATAGATATGAGGAGTGTCGAGAACAAATTAGCAACATAGTTCGACAGAAAATTGATTTGTCAAGGGAAGTAGAAGACTCTGAAATTCAGGATATGATTGACACACTTGTTGTGCAGATGGGAAGAAAATATGCGCTGTCACTGGCGCAGCGACAGGAGCTTGGCAAAAGTGTATTTTATGCAATTAGGAAATTAGATGTGCTTCAGGAATTGGTGGATAGTGATGATGTCACAGAGATTATGGTGAATGGAACAGATAATATTTTTGTGGAGAAAGCAGGGTGTATTTATAAATGGGATAAACATTTTGAGACACAAGAAAAACTGGAAAATGTTATCCAACAAATTGTAGCAAAATGTAATAGAGTAGTTAACGAAGCACTACCAATCGCGGATGCAAGATTGGAAAATGGTTCGCGCGTTAATATCGTACTTGCACCAGTGGCATTAAATGGACCCATTATTACAATTCGACGCTTTCCAGAGCATCCAATTTCTATGCAAGATCTAATTCGTTTTGGCTCTCTTAGCGAAGATGCTGCTACAGTGCTTGAGAAGCTGGTAATTGCCGGATATAACATTTTTATTAGTGGTGGAACAGGTTCGGGAAAAACAACATTTCTTAATGCGCTGTCACATTACATTCCTAGGACCGAACGTGTGATTACAATAGAGGATTCAGCAGAACTGCAACTTCAGGATATACCAAATTTGGTGCGACTTGAGACAAGGAATGCCAATATGGATGGTGCACGAGAAATTACAATTCGAGATTTACTCAAATCAAGTCTTCGGATGCGCCCAGATCGTTTGATAATTGGCGAAGTGCGTGGGAGTGAAGCAATCGATATGTTGCAGGCACTTAACACAGGACACGATGGGTCTCTTAGCACAGGTCATGCAAATTCTTCTAAAGATATGCTCACAAGATTAGAGACAATGGTATTGATGGGAATGGAACTTCCACTCGCTGCAGTTCGCAGACAGATTGCCTCGGGAGTAGATATTATTGTACATCTTAGTAGACTGCGTGATAAATCGCGACGAGTTCTTGAAATTGTGGAAGTAATAGGTTTTGAGGGTGACGAGATTATTACAGCGCCAATTTATCAATTTCAAGAGTTTGGGGAAGAAAAAGGTCGTGTGACAGGAGACCTTGTAAAGGTGGGAAAGATTACACACACATTAAAACTTCAGACGTCTGGTCTGATACAAGATTAAAAATAGAGGAGGCAGAGATGACAAAAAGAAATCCTATAGGAATTGACCAGCTTCTGCCAGAAATAGATTATGGGGAATATGTGTTTTCTAAAAAAGAGATTACATTACATATCTTATCATGCGCATTGTTTACTGCAATGGTAAGTTGGATTTTTTATGACAGTGTAATTGCATGGATATTTTTAATGCCTTTATCATTATTCTCCTTTCGAGAGCAGGGAAAGATACAATGTCAGCGGAGAAAAAGAAGACTAGAAATAGAATTTCGCGAAGTAATTTTAAGCGTTTCTTCAAATTTACAAGCTGGATACAGTGTAGAAAATGCCTTCCAAGAATCCTATAAAGATATCGTACTGTTATATGGAAAGGATTCCGTGATGGCTGTTGAGTTACAGTTGCTCTTTCGTAAATTAAACAATAATGAGCAGTTGGAATATGCCCTTTCTAATCTTGCAAAAAGAAGTAATGTGCAAGATATTCGGGATTTTGCAGATATCTTTCAGATTGCAAAACGAGGAGGGGGAGATATGCGTGGCATTATCACAAATACAGCAGAGATTATTGCGGATAAACAAGAGATTCGACGTGAGATAGAAACTGTTGTGACAGAGAAAAAACTAGAGCAGCAGATAATGCGTTATATTCCATTTTTTATTATATTTTATATTTCATTGACTACAAAAGGATATTTTGAATGTCTGTATCATAATATTTCTGGTTGGATTCTTATGACAGGTGCATTAATAGTTTATGTTGTGGCATGTAGGATTTCCGACAAAATCTTAAATATAGAAGTATAAATTTATATCTCTTGAACTTTAGGGAGCGAAGTTTATTGTTAATAAATATTTGGTGGGGAGGAGAAAGGAGGTGATTATGATGGGAGGAAAATTTGCAAATTGGCTCTATCAAAAATTAGAATCCATGCAGAAAAAACCAACTGGAATTTTGTATAATAGCACAGTTCGAGAGGACTTACAGACACTAGAACCAGCAGGCAATACATCTGGTCGACAGAAAGAATATGTGATACAAAAGTTATCACTGTGCAGTATCATTGTGGTTTGCGGTGTGGTTATGTCCGTTGTAATGTGGATAAATGACAAAATGGAGACAAGAATTGTGGATAATCAAATTGTGCGCAGCGAGTACGGTAGTGGAGAGAAGGCTGTGATGCTAATTGCAGAGGATATGGAAAGCAGTTATCAAATTCCGCTAACAGTGTCAGAGAGGTGCTATTCAAAGCAAGAGCTGACACAGATGTCAGTTGAGGCCACGGCAGTGATTGAGAATAGTATTTTAGGAGAAAATCAGAGTTTTGATCAAATCGAATATGATATGAACTTAATTTCTCAAATAGCAGGATATCCTTTTACGGTGGAATGGTACACTGATGAAATATATCTTGATAATGCAGGACATCTGATGCAGGATCAATTAATGTCACCAGTATTGACAGAGTTGACAGCAGTTTTGTCATGTGAAAGTTTTGAAGCTGCGTATGATATAACCGTTAAAATACACAGTAAAGCTGTACAGCCTGGAATAGAAGCGCGTCTGACAAAACAGCTTTCTGCTATGGAAGCGGAAAATCGAGAGCAATACAATATAATATTGCCATCACAAATTGAAGATAGATCAATTCACTGGAGTTACAAAAGAAACTGGAATGGATTGCTGATTCTGGGAGCGACACCAGTCTTTGCAATATTGATATTTTGTGGTAAGGACAAAGATTTACACAGACAAGTGGTGGACCGTGAAGATCAGATGCGCATGGATTATCCTGACATTGTTAGTTCTCTTGCATTGCTAATCGGTGCTGGAATGACAGTGCCAAATGCATGGAATAAGATTGCAAAAGATTATAGGAAACGAAGGGATGGGGGGAGCAGAAAACGATTTGCTTATGAGGAAATGCTTTTGACCATCTACGAGATGGAAAATGGTATTGTGCAGGTAAAGGCTTATGAGCGTTTTGGTCGGCGCTGTCGCATTCCAAGCTACAATAAGCTCTCTACAATGTTGTCGCAAAATATTAGAAAAGGAGCTGGGAATTTGCCTCAGTTGCTAAAAGAGGAAGCTGCAGAAGCTTTTGAAGAACGAAAACATGCAGCGAGGAAAACAGGAGAAAAAGCTGGAACAAAATTGTTGGTCCCAATGATGTTGCTCTTAGGTATTACAATGGTGATTATTATGGTTCCAGCACTGACATCGTACCTATAAGGTGCGGAAATATGAAAGGAGAAGATTATGAAAAATTTTACAAGCTTTTTAAAGGAAGAAGACGGAATGGGTACTGTGGAGGTTGTTCTGATCATCGTGGTTTTGATCATGTTGGTCGCACTTTTTAAAGAAAAAATCAAGGCGTTGGCGGAAAAACTACTCAAAAAGGTTTCCGATAATGCAAACAAAATATAATGCGTATTTGACAGTATATCTATCGCTTATATTTGGAATTGTCTTGTCGCTGCTCTTTGTGTTAATCGAAGGCGCGGCGACAGGCGCCATAAGAGCGCAGGCTGAATTAGTAGCAGATTTAGGAATTGACTCTGTATTTGCAGAATATAATAGGGAGTTATTGGAGCAGTATCGATTGTTTTTTATTGATTCTTCTTATGGGGGCAAAAATGGAGGAACTGGTATGGTAGAGAAACAGTTGTCAGATTATCTGAGCTATAATATGAATCCAGAAGAAGACTTGCTCCTCTTTGGGGAACATACTCTTTTAAAGCTACGCAATCCTTACTTGGAAATTAGTGAAGTATCTTATGCTAGCGATGAACATTGCATGGTGTGGAAGGCGCAGGCTGTCCATTATATGAAGGCAGTTTATGGCGGTGATTTGTTGTCAAAAATACAAGAGCATGTAGACATTATAAAAAGTAATCATTTTATTGAGAAAGATGTTTACAATGAAATTGCTGCTAAAAAACAAGAGTTTGAGGAAGCTTTAGAACAGAAAGAGATTCAAGAGTTTGGCGCGGAGAGTGAAGAAGGATATTCTTATCAGAAAGTTTCTGGTTTATTTGATACACTTGCGGGCTCAGGATTATTGAGATTGGTACTTCCAACGGGACATTCTGTATCTGGTGCAGTTATGGATGCAGGACCATATTTTTCTGCACGCAAAAAGAATGGGAAGATTAACCAAGGAGTAGGATTACAGAAAGACGCAGATAAACCAGAAAAACTTATGGATGAGTTAATCTTTGGAGAATATTTGTTGAAATTATATGGTTGTTACACGCAGCCAAAAGAGAAGGGGCTGCTCAAGTATCAAAATGAGTATATTTTGTATGGTTTTAACAGTGATGCAGCCAATCTTAGACGAAGTGTTGAAGTATTGTTTGCACTTCGAGCAGCAGCAAATTTAAGTAGTCTTTATGCGGATTCTGTCAGGAAATCAGAGGTAGACTTTGTGGCCTTAATTATCTGTTCTTTGCTGCTGTCCCCAGAACTTTCTGATATTCTCTCTGCAATTATATTAGGAATATGGGCATTGGCAGAAGCAGTATCCGATGTGCGCCAATTGTTAGATGGCGGGCGGATTTCTCTAATTAAGGAGCACAAAGAATGGAACACAAGTCTTACAGGAATTTTAACAGGAAATTTTCATGGAGATTCCACTTATAATAAAGGATTATCTTATCAAGATTATTTAAGAGTGTTTCTGGCATTGATGAATAAAGAGAAAAAGATAACGCGAAGTCTTGATATTGTAGAGATGGATTTACGTCAAACAAATGGCAATGAGCATTTTAGAATAGATAGGTGTATTGATTATATCAAAGTACATTTTGGGTTTGAGGACGCGAATGGGCATGATTTTGTGTTTTATAAAAAGATGTGTTATGAGTAGCAGATAGGAATTAAATAATAGATTTTTGAAATATTTGTTGCACTTGTTTTGTGGGAAGATTCCAAGAATTTATTAATGGGAAAAAGAGGAGTGGACGGATGTTCTTTTGGATGCGGAAAAGAAAACAAATACATAAAAATCAGAAAGGAGAAGTCTTGCTCTCATTATTTAGAAATCTGTTCACTGTATCAAAAAGAATATCCTTCTGCTCCTCTGATAAAAAGGCAAGCATGACAATAGAGGCTTGTCTTGTCTTACCATTGTTTTTATTTGCGTTTTTAAATGTCATATCAATCATAGAGTTATATCGCTTACAGGGAAACATAAGTGCAGCAATGCATGACACAGCAAAGCAGATGGCTGTATATGGGTATGAGTATCAGGCATTAAGTGGTGGTGATGCGAGCGCTGCGGAGTCGCTTGGGTTAACTTATCTCTATGCAGCAGTTAAGGTGAAGACAAAACTAGGAAATGATTATTTGAATGCTTCGCCCCTTGCAGGAGGCGCTACCGCGATTTCGTGGCTGCGTTCTTCTGTGATGCAGGAGGAAGATTGTATTGATCTTGTTGCCGAATATTTTATTAAACCACCTGTGGCAGTTGTCGGTTTTCCGAAACAAATTTTTTATAATAGGATGCGCACAAGGGCATGGACTGGCTATGATAATGCAAAAAACAATGAGAGTAACATAAATGAGGAGGAGATTGTATACATTACACCAGAGGGCACTGTCTATCATCGTTCCAGAGGATGTAGCTATTTAAAACTATCTATAACATCAGTGGACAAGAGCTTTCTGGATACCCAAAGAAACCAAAATGGCGAAAAATATTATGCCTGTGGACAGTGTGGGGCCTCCTGTGGAAATACTGTGTATATTACGCAGTATGGAGATAAGTATCACACAACACTTGGGTGTAGTGGATTAAAGAGAACAATCCTAGCGGTTCCAATCTCACAGACAGGAGATAGAGGTGCTTGTAGTAAGTGTGGATAAGAAAAAAATATATTTTGGAAGGAAATAATATGCGTTTATTAATACAAAATAGTTTACTTATAATAATTGGTGTATTGCTTTTTACAGCGGGCATTATAGATATTAGAAAACAAATGGTCAGCAGACGTCTACTCTCGATTTTATTTTTGGTGTGTTTGGCAACAGTGCCTTTTATGACAGAACGTAATATCTTAAACACTATAGGCGGTCTTACGATTGGACTTTGTGTGATAGGAATTTCTATTACGTCAAAAGAACAGATTGGAAAAGGAGATGGAATTGTTATTACTGCAATTGGTCTGGTGTTAGGAGCACGTAGATGCCTAATTGTAGTCTGCATTGCATCTTTACTAATGTCACTAGTGGCAATTAGTATTTTATTGTTTCGCAGAGGAAATAGACAAACACGACTTCCATTTCTTCCTGCAGTGTTTGCGGGATATGTATTTTGTGCAGGGCAGGTATTAATTTGTTGAGTGCAGTTATAAAATGTTATGCTAAAAATGAACAGCAAACTTTTGAGGCAGCATACTTTACAGTAGAGGCAGCTTTAATTTTACCAACAGTAATGTTATTTACAATTATGATGATCTTTTTGGCATTTTATAGTTATGATAGATGTGTTATGGAACACTGTGCGTATGAGGCTGCACTAAGAGGAACAGGAAGTCAAATTTCATCAGCAACAGAAGCTGAGACAACAGCACGCATAGCAGCACAAAGATTGGTTGAGGATAGATTATTTGCTCTACAAGATTTTTCTTATGAGGTGTCTGTGGATGCCAAAGAAGTGACAGTGACTTATTGTTGTGAGATAAATATGCCTTTTATTACATGGCTTGGTGAATATGTGACTAATATTGATATGACGCTTAAAGTTTCCAGAAGTGCGAAAAGGCTCAATCCAACACGAACAATTCGTAGTTTCATGTCAATTAATATATAGAACAGTAGTTTACAAGTTTTTGTAAAAGTTATATTTTCATAGTTTTATATTGAATAAATATTCAATTTTTTCATGTTTTGTAGGTGTTAAAATGTATTTATTATATTTTAAACAGTAAATTGTAAAATTTTTAAAAAGTTGTAAACTGGTGTATATAGAATTATTGTTACTATTCACGATATGGAAACTGCTCATAATAACGGTTTGGGCGATATAAAAAGTTTTGTTATGCAAAAATTGCGCCTTATATTTAAATTATGTTCTTACGGAATTTTTGAAAACGAGTTGTGGTTATTAGAAGTATGTTACCTCATATTTAAATCATATTCTTACAGAATGCGCAGTACATATACATTCCTAACCTGTAAAATAACGTCAGTAAGTTAAGTTTTTTCTGTTTGAAAATGTAGTATAATATTATAAACAATTGTTTTTTCAATATAATTTATTTGTCTAATTCCTTAACGTACTGACATTTCCCATGAAAAGTAACAAATTATCAATGTAAGGGGGACTTGGCATGAGAGAAGATCTGCCAGATATTAGTTTTGAGAGAAGTATGAACCACAACTATATTGTGTTAAGCAAATGTAACTTTTTTGGAAAATGTGGAGAAAAAAAGACAGATTATCGCACAAAAATGCTTCTGGAAAATCATATTCCTGGACTGCTACCAGTTACACACAGACAGGTAAATGGAGAAAGTAAATTTTATTATGAAATTAATTCTTTACAGTCATTAAATCGTCTTTATGACAAGAGCGAAGTCCGATATGATGACTTGACAAAACTTCTTTCTGGATGTGTAAATTTGTTTAATCGATTGGAAGACTATCTTTTGGATGGGGCACAAATTATTATTAAACCGGAACTGATTTATGTGGATGTAGAGAAAATGGAGCCATATTTTATCTGTTATCCAGAGTATGAGGGAGATGTTCGATTATCATTTATGGAGTTTATTGATGAAATCTTGACAAAGATTGATCATACTGACGAGCGGGCAGTAATGCTCGGATATCAGATTTATCGCTATACTAGAAATCCAAACTATGTAATTAGTGAGATTGAAAAAATGATGGAACAAGTTATTGTGAATATCGTGCAAAAGAAAGAATATGCGATGGAAACTTTTTCCAATAACTGTACGTCAATTACGAAAGAAACAAAAGACAACTTAATGTTTGACAGAGACAACAATGTTTCTAGTCATTTTTATGAAGTGCCAGAAGAAAAATTACAAGAAATAACAGAAAAAGAAAATACACAACCAAATAAGTATATAACAGACTTAGTGGGTGGAATCTTTTGTGTATTTATCGTCCTTTGTGCCAGTACAATTTTATTGGCAGCGCGTGTGTTGCATTCTATTCAATTAAGTAGAAATAATGAGTTTTATTTATATGGAGCAACTGGAATGGCCGCAACGGCAGCAGTTTTGTTTTTCTTTTGTTTTTTTAAAAAGAGAAACAAAACTGCAGTCAACACTAGAATAGATGCTGACTGCAGTAAGGAAGATATAGAAGACCAGTATGCGTATTTTAGTTCGGTGCCAGAAATACAGCAAGATGATGATACAAAAGTAAAATATAATAAATTATCTTATCCTAGTTCCTGTGGTGAAACAATGTATCTCGGAGCAGATATTATGGAGGAACGAATGTTATGTGGCAGACTCAACGGAAAGGAAGTGCATATTTCGTTGGACACATTGCCAATGACTGTCGGAAAACTTGCAAGTGTCTCAGATTTGGTTCTGGACGATACAGCAGTCAGCAAAATGCATGCGCGCTTTGAGGAACATGATGGAAAAATATATTTGTGTGATTTAAACTCAACCAATGGTACAGTACATAACGGAGTTATGTTGGAAGTAAATCAATCTGTTGCGTTGGAGCCAGGAGACAAACTGCGCTTTGGAAGAACGTGTTTTACATATAGTTAAGTGTATTCTTCCACCATGCAAGCGTTTTAGACTGAATGGTAAAAGTGATTTTTCGCTGTCCGCCATAATTTTTTCCAATACCGCGCAAAATAACCGTTGCTTTTCCTTTTTTGGTGTTGTTTGTATAGCTATTTTCATCGATAAGATAATCTTTTCCATATACTAACGCTATATTGTTGACAGTAAGTTTAATGTCACTTGCGTCGAGTCGGATTTCTCTGCCATTTTGATAAGTTTTTACTGCCGTTTTTACCTTTGCTTTCGCAATATCAGCGGTTACAATTCGGTAAGTAGTAGATAGCGATGCATTGCCGTTGCCAGCATAGGCACCAATGCCTTTTACAGTGGCACAAAGCTGTGTATCTGCATTAATAATATCCTTATTATCAATGGGTTCGCCTGCTTTTCTAAGGATTTGCAATCCAGTTGTTGTAGAAACTTGAGTGTCATTCACATAGGTATAAGCGACCTTTTTGTCGTAGTCTTTACCAGCTGTAAGTTTTTTACCATTGGCATCTATTATAGTCAAAGTAGTTTTATAGATACCAGGTTTGTTCTGAAAAGAAATATCTTTTGCTGTCATGTGTAGTTTGTTGTTTTTATCAGACATTGCACCATCGGTAATGCGCCATGTGCCTGTAAGTGTTCCGCGGAAACTACCTTTTCCTTTTATCGTTATTTGTGGAAGCTTATTTACGGGCGTGTTATCTGTAGTTACAGTGGTATTTTTGCTGTAAGAAACAGTGTAATCTCTGCCAGATACAAGTTCTTTACCATTGTGATACAAAATTACTTTTGGTTTGGCACCGCCTTTTATATAAGGAGAAATAATCTGAGACAAACTTGTAATTGGTATTTGTTTTAAGGGGGCATCTTCTGTGCAATAAGCCATAGTAATAGATGTATTTGGCGTATGGTTGTCATTTGAGAGAGCATAACCTGTAATTTTGTATGTTTTTTTAAGTTTTCCGGTGTATGCGTTAATTCCCTGAAACTGGATAGAGGCAGTCCCCGCTTTAGAAGTGTTCGCGTAGGAAACAATATAATCGCCAGTAATGCCATTATCTTTACTTTCTTTTAAAAGAATATTGTTTACAGTCAATCTCACATTGTTCTGCCATACGTCAGATTCTATACCAGTATATGTTTTTGGAACAATACCTTCTACTTTTGCTTTGCTGATATTGGTTCCTGTTATTTTGTAGGAGATACTTTTGGAACCTGCGTATGCACTTCCTTCGACTGCGGTAATGGTTGCAGTCGCTGTTCCAATTTGCATATTATTTGTGTATGAAACAGTAAAATCACCTGTTTTTCCGCCATCAGTGCTTTGAATTAAAGGTTTGTTTTGGTAAGTTACATGAAGCTTATCAGGAATAATCCCAATATTTTGTGTTTTATCAACTAACTCGTTTTTATATACCTGATTTGGTATTTTCGCAATTGACACTTTGCTTAACAGCGTCTTTGTACTGATGGTTTGATATATAGTGCGTGTACCTTTGTAATTTTTGGTTCCTTTAATTATAATTGGATAGACACCTGCATTTTTGTAAGCGCCAGCATCGCTATAAGGATAGGAAAGCGTATAATCTGTCTTATTTGTAAGTTTTTTCCCATTACGGTAAACAGATGGTAAGGACTTTTGAACTTTTCCATTATAGGCAATGGAAATATTATCAATCGTAATATCATGGTCTGTTAGCGCTTTGGGAAGGATATTGAATGTAACCGTTTCTATTCCAGAATAGTTTCCTTTCCCTTTTATAGTGATAGTTGGTAGTTTACTGCTGGAAGTATTTACATTTTTATTGTTTTTGTAGGAGATCGTATAGTCTTGTCCTGAGACTAGCGCAACTAATTCTGTGCTGCCATCAGCGTAAGAAACACTATCATATACATATACTTGTGGCTTAATTGCGGTACCAGTATAGACTTGGTCTCCGACGGGAACAACATAAAAACCTTTTCCTTGCTGTTCAAAATGGGGATATAATATTATGTTATTATCATATACTTTTGTATTTGTATCAAATAAGGTTCCCTGCCCATTTTTTTGTGTATACCAGCCAATAAACAACTTTTCTGATGTACTATCCATTGAAGGGAAGTTATTTGCAGAGATAGTTTTTCCATATTCCGCAGATATCACTGAAAGCACTTTGAAATCAGGAGTTAGAAAGGTAACAGTACATTCTTCCACATTAATTTCATAGTTTGCTGAAAATCCTGCCATCGATGCAGAAATTATTGTAGTTCCCTTTGAAAGTGCAGTTACATTGCCATCAAGCACACTCGCAATAGATGGATCTTTGCTGGTCCATACAATATGGGTATCAGAGGTTGTATCCTTTGGCATATAATCGGCGGTAAGCGTAATGCTTTGGCCAGTATATAAGGTGGAGGCAGCAGAATCTATTTCCGTGTTGAGGTTTGTCAATTTCAGGCTGTAAATAGGAGCTTTTACCTGTACTTTACATTTTGCTGTCTTACCATTTTGCGATTTTGCTGTGATGACTGCTTCTCCAGCGGACACAGCAGAAACAATTGCGCCCTGTGTAGTTTCATTTGCTTTTACGGTTACAATTTTGGGGTTGGAGGAAGTCCAAGTAATGGTTTTATCATCAGTTGTATCTGCTGGTGTAATACTTACCGAAAGATTGGCGGTAGCGTTGAGAAGCGGTTGCTCTACTGGCATATTTGCAATTGTATCTGGTCTGTAGAGTAAAAGCTCTGTCTGATTAAGAGATAAACTCTGAATTGCTTTTTCTCCAGGCATATTCTCGTAGACAGGTATCTTAAATACAAAACCAGAATTGAGACTTCCAGCACCTGCGTACATTTTCTTGGTGGAGAGTGACTCGCTGGCTGGTGCTTGAATATTTTGCATATATTGATGATTATAAAGACCGTGAGGGCTATTTACGTCCACATTAAATTTTTCAAGATAGATGGTATCTTGGCCTTTTAATATGTAGTTGTTGCCGATGGTGGCAGCACCACCTTCCAAAGATTTAAAACGAGAGTTCCAACCTTTTTGTTTGGCGTAAGTCAACCCTTTTCTAATTTTTTCTTCTGTAGAAGAACCATTTACGCCAACATTAAAATAATTGTAATAGCCTTCATAACCCTTGTAAGTACCTGATATCAAAGCAGAAGTTCCATTTCCTTGTTCTTGATATACGCGGGAAGCAAGGTGAATAGGACTTAATTTTCGGTTGCGACCAATTTCATAGAATGCCTGTGCATAGGTTCTACCCAATGTATCACCAGGAATTTTTCCTTTCATAAAGGTGTTATTGAGAAAATTTTGGATAGCGCTAACATTGTGATAAGTGCTATTAAAGGTCTGTTGTTCAAACTGAAAAATATAGGATTCCGTCAGAAAATTACACGGATTCAAATAATGGGCCACAGCAGGTTTTGTGGCATAAAACCATCCACTTTCTGTTGGACATGCGCTGCCAACCCAGCCTTTTGATGCATTGCTTGTGGTATTCTGAATCAGACTTTTTGCGCCCATTTGGTTTGAGACAACTGTGTTAAAGTCAAGACCTGTTCGCATAGGAACAAAAACCCATGATGGATGAAGTTCTTTGAGCGTGCGTAAGCTGTCCTGATAGATTGACGGAAAAGCACGAATATCTGAGGAATCAGTACGATCAGGAGATTCTGCAATACCATAGGTGGCATTTAGATATTCTTTTTCCCAGGCAATCCATTCCTCGTCAGAGTGAGCAAGATAATAGCCTTCAATATATCCATTCTGTTCAACACCATCATTCCAGAAGTGTGTCTGATACCAGACTTCTCCGTCAAGAATTTCAACGTCAGTAATGTAAAGTGTGTGGCCACTACTAATTGTGGCAATGGTGTCATCAAAAGAACCAGCCTTGAGCGGCACTGCATAATTTTCTGTGCGATAAAGAAGTGCCATCAATGGTTTTTGCTGCAAAATTTTTTGAAATGCAAAAACCGCGTTTTCAATGCGTGTTTCTAAATCAGAATCGATAGAAATTTCGGTGGAGATATCTGCTGTGTTCTCCGCTAAAGTAGACTCCTCATCAGTAGTTTCTTCAGATGAGAACGCTGTTTCAGAAGTCTCTATATCAGGAAATTCTGTTGTGTTTGTATCGCTGTCAGGAGTTTCTAGTGTGTCAGAAGTTTCAATATTAGGAGTTTCTGGTATTTCAGAAGTCTCGTTGTCAGAAATTTCTGGGGTTTCAGAAGTCTCAATATTAGGAGTTTCTGGTGCCTCAGAAGTTTCGCTATCAGAAATTTCTGGCACTTCAGAAGTCTCGGTATGAGAAGTTTCTACTATATCAAAAGTCTCGCTATCAGAAGTTTTGGATATCTCAGAAGTTTCAATAGCAAAAGTTTCTGATAGATTAGAAATTTCGGTATTAATAGTTTCTATTATAGCAGAAGTTTCTGTATTAGAATTTTCTGTGTCTTCAATAACAGAAGTATTTGAGGAATTAATAGCATTAGTAGTCTTTGTATTAAAAATATTTGTATAAGAACTCTGACGATCAAAATCTTGAACTTCGTTTAAAAGATTATTGTTTGAATCCTTGTTAATAGATTGAATTTGGTATTTTTGTGAAGCTGCGGCAGATATAGGATTTGCCATAGAAGTTATAGAAGGACTTCCAATACAAATTGAGGTACACAATAATATTGATATCCATTTATTAAATTTATTATAAAACATATAAAACCTCCAATCAAAAGAACGGTTGTCGATACAAATGTTACATAATATCAGTTTCTAAAATACTAAGTTCAAATAGCGTTACAATTCACATTTAATTTCATTAACTTAAACTTTTCATAACTGTAATTTATCTCAGACAGAGAATACTTCTACCTCTATCAGTGATGACAAAATATACTCTTGTCTAGCAGTTGTACAATCTTTGGTTAAGTCTTGATATTACTTCTGGTAGTTGTACAATCTTTAATTGAAATAAATGTATTAAGTGGTTTATTCTTAATAATCAGCAGTTTACAAGTTTTTGTGAAAATTATATTTATGGTTTCACATTGAATAAATATTCAATTTTGCTGTATTTTGTAGATGATAAAGTTCATATTTATTATATTTAAAACAGTAAATTGGGTAAATTTTAAAAAGTTGTAAACTGGTGTTAATGTTATATAAGTATAATATACTGGCTCAACTTTCAAAATTTAACTAGCACAACAGATTAAAATTAATGATATTGATTCCTATCCTCATTATAATTTGACAATTATTTGTGAATTTTAGGTGTGAATTATAACAAATTTTGCGTACAAATTGATTGACACAAGATTTTCACTACGTTGATTAATAAGTGAATAGCAATGGAACAGCTACATTCTAACAAGAGAAAAATGAGTTGTCAATTTGATAGTTTTACCAATAGAACCAATTTGTACGTTTGCAGTTAATATTTACATTCTACTTGATATTGGTACAATTTTACTTGTTAATAGCGTAAATCAATGTTGTGATACTTGGGTCAAAAGGTATTTTGCCCCGATACCACGGATTGCTCCGCATTTCATGCTCCCGCAATCCTAAAACACCTCAAAT
>ERZ778515.630-NODE-630-length-29781-cov-9.998453_pt1 | contig 29781 bp, 19 predicted proteins | sample MGYA00510343_ERZ778515 | MGnify/ENA primary metagenome ERZ778515 (study PRJEB29527, sample SAMN07138965) | mouse gut metagenome | material: feces | host: mouse | place: China:Nanjing | collected 2016-01-25 ...
TACAAATTTAACACTTTCCGAGAAATTACATGCACCGGGTTTTCGGCTTGAGCCCTTAAAAGACATCTATACGAGTCTGTTTCATGCTGTATGAGATAAAGATAGTCCATTTCCTATCATGTCAAAGTTTTACCGGACAGCAATAACAATGTATAAAAAAGTTCCTTGCACTTGCAATCGGTTAAACCAGAATACTACTCTTGTTATCGTTTAAATCTTAATACTTATTATCGTTTAAATTTGAATGCTTACTTATGTACATTTACTTACTTATAAGGTTGAAATGGCGTTATAAATATATGGGGGTGTTTTACCCTTTGAATCGTGGCCGCCTCAGGCCATGCGAATATTGATAACCTAACACCTAATCTGCAGATAATGATACATCTTTCGATAGTCATAACCAATTGGGTGGCGATGGGGCTGATGGCGCTCTATTTCGCATTGGTGGTGAGTTGTGTGGTGGTGATTCTGTCGGAGAATCGTAATCCCATACGTTCGCTGGCCTGGATTATTGCATTGTTGGCTTTGCCGGTGGTGGGGCTAGTGTTCTATCTGTTTTTCGGTCGCAGTCTGCGAGGGCAGCATATGATAACACGCCATAACAAGCGAAAACTGATGCACCATTTCAGCAATCGCTCAGTGTCAATGGAGAAGCTGCATCTGTCGGCCGGAGAGAGACAGCTCGTCAAATTGGCTAACTCACTGTCACATTCGCCACTTACGGTCAATAACGATATTCAGATCTTTACAGAAGGACGCGAGAAATTCGAATCGCTAATAAGTGATTTGCGTCTGGCCCGACATACAATCTATCTTCAGTATTATATATTTGACGACGATGAGACAGGTCAGGCCGTGGCCGACATTCTGATGCAGAAAGCTCGAGAAGGGGTATTGGTAAAGGTGATATATGATCATGTGGGAAGTTTTTCTGCGTCAAGCAGTTTCTTCAGGCGTATGAAAGATGCAGGTGTTGACACGCATCCGTTCTTTCGAGTCACCTTTCCGCAGCTTGCCAATCGCATCAACTGGCGTAATCATCGTAAGATTGTGGTTATCGACAACGAGATAGGCTATATAGGCGGCATGAATATAGCCAACCGATATGTGGTCGGGATGTCAGACGGATCGGCATGGCGTGACACCCATTTCCGTGTGCGCGGAGATATAATTCAGTCGCTCGTATATAGCTTTGCAGTCGACTGGTATTTTCTTAAAAAACCGGATAGTCTGCTCCCGTTGGGCACGGTCCCTCATGAATTGCGCAATGACTGCGCGATGCAGCTTGTGGGTTCGGGTCCGGTGGAGGTATGGAACAATCTGAGTCTGTGTTTCCTGAAAGCTATATCGTCGGCGCGGAAATCGATTTATATCCAGACACCATATTTCCTTCCTACAGACGCACTGCTGAACGCGCTTGAGGCAGCCGCACTGTCGAAGGTGGATGTGCGTGTCATGATACCGGCGCGGTCGGATTCAAGACTGTTGCTGCTGGCAAGTTTCAGTTATGTGACACGATGCATGAAAGCAGGAATCAAGGTATATCTCTATAACCCCGGGATGCTTCATGCCAAGGCTATGACGATTGATGACACGTTTGCCACAGCCGGTAGCACGAATTTCGATTTCCGCAGTTTTGAAAATAATTTTGAAAGCAATCTGCTGATTTATGACCGACAGGTCAACAGTCGGTTGCGCGAGATATTTTTTTCCGATTTAAAGCAATGCCGCAAACTTAAATATTCCGAATGGAAGTCGCGACCTATGCCTCAGAGGATGCTGGAGAGTTTTGTGCGACTTTTTGCCCCGATTCTCTGATGTCAGATGTCGGCCGTTGACAGGCATTTGCCCAAATATGAATAATTGCTTATGGATTTTAATAAAGTTAAGATAGAACCCGGCTGGAAAGAGGCTCTGAAAGATGAATTCAGTCAGGCATATTTTGATAATCTTACCGAGGTTGTGCGTAGGGATTATGCTTGCGGGCGTGTATACCCTCCGGCATCGCGTATATTTGCTGCTTTTGATGCCTCCCCGTTTGAGGATACTAAAGTAGTGATAATAGGGCAGGACCCATATCATGGTCCGGGTCAGGCCAATGGACTTGCATTTTCTGTCAATCCCGGAGTACCTTTCCCTCCGTCGCTTCGCAACATTCTGTCTGAGGTGGCCTCTGATACAGGGGCGTCAGTGCCCGATAATGGAGATCTGACTCGTTGGGCAGAACAAGGTGTGTTGCTTCTCAACACAGCACTGACCGTATGCGACGGACGCCCCAAATCTCATTCAGGCATAGGGTGGGAGAGGCTTACTGATGCTGCGGTAAAGGCGCTTGCCGAGCGGTGCGACTCTATTGTATTCATTCTCTGGGGGGCGGATGCCATAAGAAAGCGCGACATGATTGATGAGTCGCGTCATCTTGTACTGACATCGCCGCATCCCAGTCCGTTGTCGGCCCACCGTGGTTTCTTCGGCAATCATCATTTCACACAGGCTAACCGTTATTTGGCCGAACATGGCAAAACACCCATCGATTGGTGACCTGGGTAGGAATGTAATGCCGGCAATCGACACGGCTCTTTCATTTAACTTTGATGCTACAATGCGCCACTGTTAATCAGGTAGTTATATGTAGCAGTTTCGCAATGGCTGTATTAATCTCATTTTGGATAAAAGGGTTAATGGCTTTTAACTAACTATAAGTCATGCACTTTGAAAATTCAAAGCATTTTTAAATGAAAGAGCCGTGGGCAATCGAGGATTTAAACACTTGATTACTGTGCAAATCAAATAAAATTAACTAAATTTGTAAGTAGATTCGAAATGACCATATCATTGAAGTCGTTTAAACTTTTCCCGACAACCTCCCAAAGAGTATTGCTATGGTTTCTTCAATGCTGATTTCCATTACGATTATGACAGATATAAATCTTACCGGATTTTGTCATTGAAAGAAGTTTAAACGACTTTCATAAGTGAGTGTTCAGATTTAACCGATAGCAGTTGGAAGAGAATCTTTTATACAATCTGCGGCTTCTTTTTTGCCGCTTCCGGCTTGTCGTTGAGCCGGATATGGTTGGATTCTCCTTCACTCCGCGCCGGAATCGACTAAAAAACAGTCCCGCATATTGTATAAATTGAATTTAAACACTTACTTATGAGATTAATCTTTCAGAAGATGTTATCTCCGGAATGGTCGCTAAACACTTATGATTATGGACAGATATTACTACCTTTCACCAGACAAGACGGTTCAAGGACCGATTCTTCCGTCGGAGTTCAAACAATACGGGCTTAATGCCGATTCTCAGGTGTGTAGAGAAGGTGCGGAGCAGTGGGTGGCTTTACGTAAGATGCCTGAATTGCTTGTCTATCTGGAGTATGGCAGTGGCGTACAGGCTGACGGCACTCCTCAATCTCCACAGCCTGGTTATGGTCAGCAACCGGGGTACTGCCAGCCGCAGCCGGGATATGGTCAGCAACCGGGGTACTGCCAGCCGCAGCCGGGATATGGCCAGCAGCCGGGGTACGGACAGCCACAGCCGGGATATGGCCAGCAACAGGGGTACGGACAGCCGCAGTCAGGTTATGGTCAGCAACCGGGGTACGGACAGCCCCCGACGTATATGGTATGGGCCGTGCTGACCACGGTATTGTGTTGTCTGCCATTTGGCATAGTAGCCATTATAAAGGCTTCCCAGGTAAGTTCGCTTTGGGCCGCAGGTCGCGTGGCCGAGGCCTGGGCTGCAAGCCGTGCGGCGCGCACATGGAGCATAGTGGCTGCCGCCCTCGGATTGGTATTCTCGATTGTATATATTATAATGATTATAGTATCATATAGCAATAGTTCGGTAAAAACAGTGTTTCTATTTTAAGGCCAATGAGTTGCATAAATAGCCTAAATCCAATACAACGCAGTGGATATCAAGCTATTACAAACTTTTCATCACAGAAATTACCGAACTATTGTATAATATAGTGATGTCCTCGGTCATTCTGCTTATTGACAGGGATAAAAGAATAGGTGATGGGAGGTCGTGACGGTGCGATGTGCAGACTGCTGAAGATTGCGGGAGGCTTGGGTTTATTCGCTTTGGTCATATTGCTGTGGAAAGTGAATCCCGCCGAATCCATATGGATGCCTAAATGCATGATTCATACACTCACCGGATGGCAGTGCCCCGGGTGTGGAATCTCTCGTGCGCTGCATGCATTGCTGCATGGGCATTTCGCTGAAGCGATACGCTACAACTACTTTCTGCTTCTTTCGATTCCATATCTTCTGGCGGTAGCGGCCGTCAGCTGGATTCCGGCACTTCACCGTCGGCGGCGGCTGCACCGCGTGGTGCTCGGCCCGGAACTGGCCGTCAGCTACGTAGTGCTGTTTGCCATCTGGTTTGTAGTGCGCAATCTGCTGGGCCTCTGATGCCAGGGTAGCGGCAGCCGATGGCGGATAATACAATGGAAATATTGGCAAGCATATGTATATAAGACTTATGGCAAGGATTGAGAATCGCCGTATGTGATTACACTACCTTATTTAAAATTTTTATTCCACAATTTTAACAACCGAAGCCCCCGTTTAAAAATATATTTTTCCTAAATTTGCAACCGCAATGGTATCTCCTTATTCTCAAGAGAGGGAAACGAATCAATGGCTATCATAAACCATAGCTTGCGATTCAGGAGATTTAAAAGGGAATCCGGTGAAAATCCGGGACAGTACCCGCTGCTGTGAATCCCATGTAAAAGTCAGTTACATTAAGTCATTGATGCCGTAATGGCATTGAGAAGGCGTAACGGACCGGGATAAGTCAGAAGACCTGCCTTTGCCGTAAACAAGATTGTGCCTACGGGATTATGGGCAGTTCGATGAGTACCCCTTCTTCTTACCTGATAGCTGAGGATTTTGCCGTTGTGGCTGAATAGGGTTTCAAGGTCGTTGACACTCACAAAGTGAGGTTAAGCATATAATATTCCCGTCTGTGTACATTCTGTTAGTGTACGCAGACGGGATTTTATTTTCTGAGTCCTAACCTCTTACTGACCTTACGGATGAAACTTTTCCGGACTGCCGGTTTACTCCGGCATCTGAAGTATTTCTTTATCATTGCCACGCTACTCTATGTAGGCTTCACAGTCGAAGTCATGGGGGTGCAGCCTGCCGATACGCTATCCCGTCAACTTGATGAGATAGTAGTCACTGCGCGGAAACCCAACGAAGACATAATACCGGCACAGACCCTGTCGGGCGATGAGTTGCATCGTCTGAACAGCAACAGTGTGGCAGATGCTTTGCGCTACTTCTCGGGGGTGCAGGTGAAGGATTACGGTGGCGTGGGTGGAATCAAGACCGTCAACATACGATCCATGGGTACGAATCATACCGGAGTGGTATACGACGGTGTGGAACTTGGCAATGCCCAGAACGGGCAGATTGACCTCGGGCAGTTTTCGCTTGACAACATAGAGGCCATATCGTTCTATAACGGGCAGAAAAGCGAGATACTGCAGCCTGCAAAGGATTTCGGCTCGGCCGGAACGATTTATATGCGCACGCGTACTCCAGTGTTAAGGGAAGGAGAGTCTTATCACGCGCGAGCCACCATGCGTGCCGGCTCATTTGATCTCCTGAATCCATCCGCTCTTATCGAACTCAGGCTCAGCCGTCGGGTCACGGCTTCGTTGAGTGCGGAATGGGTGAATTCAAGCGGCAAATACAAATTCAGATACCGACGTGTCAATCCTGCCGGCGAACTGGCCTACGATACCACAGCCGTGCGCCAGAACGGCGATATCAATGCCACACGCCTTGAACTCAACACCTACGGGTCGCTCCCCAACGGCTCATGGACAGCCAAAGTATACAATTACAATTCCGAACGCGGAGTGCCGGGAGCCATCGTAAACAATGTGTGGCGCCGCGGGGAGCGCATATGGGATACGAACTCCTTCATGCAGGGACAATATACCGGATACTTCGGAAGATTCTCCACACTTAATACATTTAAATATGCGTTTTACCGCACCCATTATGTAAATAATGACGATAAGCAGGTAAAAATCGATAACCTCTACAAGCAGAAGGAGGTATACATCTCATCTGCCAACGAATACGAGATAACCGGAAGGTGGAGGGCATCGGCAGGTTACGACTTCCTTTGGAATTCGCTTGATGCCGATGTCTATGGCTTTGTGAAACCTGACCGCATATCGCAGTTCCTCTCGGTCGCGACGGCCCTGGATCTCGACCGGTTCAAGATGCAGGCCAGCGCCCTGGGCACTTTTATCCATGACAGAATAAAAGGTCAGCAGGCTCCAGCCGACCGACACGTGCTTTCACCGGCCGTGTATATGAACGGGTATCCGTTGAGCAACCGGGATTTCTCAATAAGGGTATTCTACAAGAAATCGTTCAGAATGCCCACCTTCAACGACCTTTATTACGCCGACATGGGCAACTCTCAGCTTTCGCCCGAACGTGTGACCCAGTATAATGTAGGATTACTGTATGACCATACGGCATCATCTTCATTCATAACCGCTGCAAGAGTGAGTGCCGATGCGTACTACAACCGTGTGAAAGACAAAATCGTGGCATATCCGAAGGGGCAGCAGTTCCGCTGGACAATGCTGAACCTCGGGCTTGTGGATATCCGCGGAGTCGACCTTACCGGGCTGATTACACTGAATCCGTGGAATGATCTCTATCTGACCCTGCGCGGCCAATATACATTCCAGAGAGCCATCGACATTACCAATCCGTCCGACAACTATTACCGCGACCAGATACCCTATATTCCGCGCCATTCCGGCGCCGCTGTGGCCAATGCGCAATGGAGGGGCTGGAGCCTCAATTATTCCTGGATATACGTCGGAGAGAGATACAATCAGCAGGAGAATATCAGATACAACTATACACAGCCCTGGTATACCTCCGATATCTCGGTAAGCAAAGACTTCACAATCAGAAAAGTGAGTCTGCGCGGACTCCTGGAAATCAATAATCTCCTTAGCCAGGATTACGATGTGATACTTAATTATCCGATGCCGAAACGGAATTACAGATTCACTCTTACAGTAGAAATATGAAACTCCGACACTATCTCCTGCCTCTTCTGACATTACTGCTGGGGGCAGCCTCCGGTTGCCGCGAGGATGAACTTGTGGTGCCCACCGAATATGAGATAATAGGCGATGAATACCGTGATGGCGGCGTACGGGGCTTTTATCTTGTAAATGAGGGCAACATGGGATCGAATAAATGCACTCTTGATTATTACGACTACTATACCGGATTGTATTCACGCAATTTCTATGCCGAGAGGAATCCCGATGTAATCAAGGAACTCGGTGATGTGGGCAACGATATCGGCATATATGGCAGCAAGCTGTATGTGGTGGTCAACTGTTCGCATAAGGTGGAAGTGCTTGATGCCCATTCCGGTATCAGACTCGGGCAGGTCGACATCCCGAATTGCCGCTATGTGAGGTTTCACCGAGGCAGGGCCTACGTAAGTTCATACGTCGGGCCGGTGCTCATAGATCCCAATGCTCCCAAAGGGGCGGTATATGAAATAGATACGCTCTCCCTTGCAGTGACGCGAAAGGTGTCCGTAGGTTATCAGCCTGAAGAAATGGAAGTGGTGGACGACTATATGTATGTGGCCAACTCCGGCGGTTACCGCGCTCCGGAATATGACAATACGGTATCGGTAATACAGATGGTGGATTTCAAGCAGGTGCAGCAGATTCCGGTGGGAATAAATCTGCACAGGCTTAAGAAAGACCGCTACGACAAGCTGTGGGTCACGTCGCGTGGCGATTACCAGTATCGTCCGTCGCGCCTGTACGTAATGCAGAAAAAGCCCGGCTACAATCAGATGGTGGTGACCGACACAATCCCGGTGGCATGCTCCAACATGGCCTTTTACGGAGATTACATGTATTACTACGCCACGGAATGGAACAATTACACAGCATCCAATACGGTGACCTACGGCATAATCGATGTGCGTACGAAAGAAATAATATCCGACAGTTTCATCAAGGACGGGTCTGAGAAGGATATAACGATACCGTACGGGATTGCGGTGCATCCGGAGACGGGCGACATCTTCGTGACCGATGCAAAGAATTATGTCTCGTCGGGCACGCTATACTGTTTCAGTTCCGACGGATATAAAAAGTGGAGCGTCCGCACCGGCGATATTCCGGCACACATCACATTCCTCGCAAAATGAAGAAGACCGACTTTACATCCGCTGCATCATTACTGATGGCAGCACCTCTGCTCTGCTGCTGTGAGAGAGAGATACCGATGGTGAATCTCGGTATAGATGATGTGTACTACATATCGCGTATGCAGAAACTTGACCTGCGTCCGGCACTTACCGGCGAGCGCTACGAATGGTATGTCAACGGCGCGTGTGTGAGTCAGGATAAGGATTATATCTTCCTCGCCGCCGAGGAGGGAGATTACCGCGTGGAGCTGAAGATTATCGACCCAGATACCCCATTTGACTTCGCATTCGACGTGCACGTGCTCCACGAGGAAATCGAATACAGTCCATACATTGCCACCGTGTATGAATATTGTCCGGCTCCGGGGCAGTTCATAAATGAAATGCCCCGCTATGAGGAAGGTGATACCTACGCGTCTATCCTGCAGAAAGCTGAGGAATCGATATCCGGCACCAACGATATCATGATTTCCCTAGGAGGATACGGAGGATATGTGACATTCGGTTTTGACCATACGGTAATCAATGTGCCCGGTGAGTATGATTTCAGAATCTGGGGCAACTGTTTCTACGAGTTGCTGCAACCTGACAGGAAAGGAGGGTCGGCGGAGCCGGGAATTGTCATGGTCAGTTACGATACCAACTGCAACGGCCTGCCCGATGATGAGTGGTATGAACTTGCCGGAAGTGAATATTACTCTCCGGCCACACTTCACTCATATTCCATCACCTATCGCCGTCCGGATCCTGACCGGGAAATCATAGCCGACGACGACAACAGCCTGAGCGACATCCTATACATCGGCTGGAGCGACAGCTGCGGAGAGGAGGGATACATAGCCAAAAACATTTTCCACTCGCAGGATTATTTCCCGAAATGGGTTGCGGCTGACGAGCTCTCGTTCTCGGGGACCCGACTTCCCGCGAACGGAGAGGATATAAGCGGCTACGGAGGGTATTATGTGCTGTACAGTTTCTCGTGGGGATATGCCGACAATCATCCGAATGAATACGCCGATCTCAATTCCTTCGACATATCGTGGGCCGTGGATTCCGAGGGGCACCGCGTCAGTCTGCCCGGAGCCGATTTCATACGGGTATATACGGGTGTGAATCAGTATTGCGGCTGGCTTGGCGAGACCTCGACAGAATTAAGCCGGGCGCAGGATCTGCATGTAAAGCTTCCCGCGCTTCCCGACCCTTGATACGGCATGGGCGCCGGTGCGGGAGTCTGCCGATGGAGCTCCCCCCGGCAGTTCATACGGCAATATTAAGCATTTTAACAATCCATAATGACGACCTTTATGAGAAAACATCTACTTTTTTCAGTCATCCAGATGTCGGCGCTGACCGCTATCGCGCAGCTGATTGACTTCAATCAGATTAATGACTGGACCGGGACCGGACCCAACCGTGCCGCTCTGGTGATACAGTTCAATACGGGTGAGGCGCAGGCGAATCCCGGAGCACTCGTATGGGGTTACCGTTGGGAAGACGGAGCCACACCCAACGGGGTAGACCTTGTCAAGGCAGTGGTCGGCAATTCCGAACGGCTCAGGATTCTGATACAGATGACGGGCGACATGGGATACACCCTCGATGGTGTAGGGTATTGCGCCCCCGGCCGGGAGCTGCTGCACGCTATGACCTATGACCTTGACGGAGCTGCCGAAGATCCCAGAATCTCATTCGGATTCTACGAACCCAACACATACATGGGGCAGACCTCCGCACCCGGAGCCGAAGCAGCCGATTTCGTAGCGGAGGCCATTCTGGACGCTTTGGACACACACGTAATACTCCACCCGATTGATTACACTGAATATGGCTATCCTGCATATGATTACGACTGGTGGGATATCGACGACTATGCCGCCGGCATATGGAACTCCGGATGGTACGACGGATACTGGAGTTACTGGACCGGGCAGGAAGGAGAACTCGAGCATCTGGGATATTCCGGACTCGGCATGAGCAGCGTCTACCTGAAGGACGGCGACATGCATGGATGGAAATACATATCGTTCAGTGAGGATGATCCGGATTGGCTCCATCCCGTCTATGTCGGTGGCACCACATCCTCCGCATGTATCCCGGCATCAGACGATGACACAGCCGCTGAATATTATTCACCCTCCGGCCTTCGTCTGGCGGCTCCTCCGGCCACCGGACTCTATCTTGAGCGCAGGGGTGGACGGACTGTCAAACGTATTGCAAACACGAAGTAGACAATATATTTTTTATAACCTCCATAACAACTGATTAAAATGAAGACAAACCACATTATTGCAAGTTCGCTTGCAATATCCGCAGGATTTCTGGTATGCGGAAATGCGTATGCCATCGATGGAATTCCCGCAGAATTCAGAAACGCAGTGGGTGAAGGCAGTTCGTATGCCGGATTATCCATCTGGTGGGACGATGACAAGGTACTCGACAACCTGACCGAGGCGGTGCGCTTTGACGGGGAAGCCACGGTACATGACATTGTGGCTTCCGCACTTGCATCCGATCCGCGTTTCTATGCACTGCAATCCTCCACAGTGGGCGACTACATCGCTTTCGGATTCGACACCAACGGCGACAATTCTGCAGCCGTGACGGTAGACGGGACTTCACTTCCGCTTGATGCCGGTGTAGCATCGGCAGAGGGTGACTTCGAATCCGCATCCGGAAGTTCGGACTACGACCACTGGAAGGTCAACTCTACCGAAAGCCGGTGGAAAGTGTTTGTCAATGGTGCGGCAGCTGATTTCAGCAGCAGCGTCTCATCGGGCGACAGTATTTCACTCGAATATGTGTCAGCCGATGCTGCAGCCCCTGCGGAAAAAGACTATACCTTCTATCTGCGTCCGGCCGATGAAGTCGGTATCTGGACTATCAGCGAGGTGCAGCTCAACACAGCCACCGACAAAGTCGGTACCAGCGTGCAGCGTATGGTGCCCATGATTGCCAATGTCTGTGATGAGGGCTCTTACCTTTACGGAGGCCGGATTTCGGCCGAAGTACGTGCGATGGACAACGAGACCTCCTCGACCGTCTATAGCGTATATGTGGCGGATGCCGCCAAAGGAGGCATGCAGTTGCGGCTCACAGCCATAAAACCCGAAGACGCACTCATAGTGCCCTATCTTAACATCCGTAAGGACTGGGGTGCGGGAAAAATGGAAGTAAAGCGCGTATACAGCGACACTCCGCTTAAGGCAAGTACTTTTGTGGCTAATCCCGTCACCGATATCTCACTGCAGGAATATGCTGTCGGTGAGGTTATCGAGATGGATAACATGGGGTGCACGCTGATCACTCCGAAATATGAACCGGAGGATGCTGATTTCGCCAACTTCGAGGTGTCGTTTGCCGATGAGTCAATCGTGTCGATCTATACAAGCATAAAGGGCCTTGTGGCCCACCGTGCGGGAGAAACCACGATGACCATCTCAGTCCCCGGGACTGATATCAGCACCGACTATACCGTGAGGGTACGCGGTGTAGACCCTGACAATAAGCCTGCGGATGACTTTGCCGATGGTGTGTTCTGGCTCAATGAGGAATGGTTTACTCATACGAGCGGCTCCATCAACTATATTGATGCCGATGGCAAGCTGTATTACCGTGTATACGGTAATCAGAACGACAATATGGCATTCGGTGCCACATCCCAGTTTGCCACAATCTATGCCGATAAGCTCATCGTCATGTCCAAGCAGGCATGGGATGGCGGCGATACCCGTGAGAAGAGCGGCGGACGTGTGGTGGTGGCTGATGCCCGGACCCTTAAACGCATCGGCAGCATCGATGAAATCGGCGGCGATGGGCGTGCCTGTGTCGGTGTGACTCCCGAAAAGGTATACCTTGGCCACACCAAGGGTGTAAGGGTAATGCACATGACTGACGATGGAATCTCGGTCGACGAGAATGATATCGAGGGTCTTACACTCAGCAGCAGCGGTCAGATGGGTGATATGGTAAAGGCCGGCAAATATGTATTTGCCGTATATGTGGCCAATGGTCTTGCTATTATCGACACCGAGACCGACACTTTGGCGGACTACCTTGAGATAAAAGGGATACAGACCGTGGCCCAGTCGCTCGACGGCAGAGTCTGGATCGGATGCGCCAATACGCTTCAGCCGATTGATCCCGTCACCCTCGAGCTTGGCGAGGTGCTTTCAATCGGAGCCGGCTCGATCGGCTGCTCAAGCGGTTCGTGGCGTCCGGGCAACCTGAGGGCTTCGACCAAGACCAACACGCTGTTCTGGAGTACTTCAAGCTGGAATGGTTCTACAGGCGACCTGGTGCGTTGGGATATTGATGAAAATCCTGATCCTTCGACCGTGACCATGCTCTATCAGCATGGCAGCGAGCCGGATGAAACCTATGCCATGGGATACGCCACTCCAAATTACGACCCCCGCACCGACACATGGCTGTATTGTTCGCTTCCCGCCTTTGGCGTAAACGCCATAAGCAACCGTCTGCATTTTGTGGATGCGACAACCGGAGAACTCAAGCATACGATCGAGATGGATAAATACTTCTGGTTCCCCTCGATAGCGCTCATGCCCGACAAATATGATCCGGAAATCCTTTTTGAAGATTTGGATATCCCTTCCATCGATAAATGCGAAGAGGAGTATGTCTACGATCTGACTGAAAGTCTTGACGACCGGGATAACTACAACTGCAATATTTCCGTGTCGATTCTCCCTGCCGTAATGGAGTGCGACGAAGATGATGCTGAGACTTCTCCGGCGGCAGAGGTCAGTCTCAACGGGCGGCAGCTTACAGTGCGTCCGCTGGCCAACGGCATAAAGAGCTTTACACTCATGGCAGAATCCAACGGAAAGGTGGTATCGAAGAATATCAACATCAAGATCGGAAATGTGGAGACCGGCATTGAGTCCGTGGAATCCGCCGGCACCGTATACAGCAACGGCGACTTCGTAGCATTCCGTGATCTTGGTGGCGTGACATTTGATGTATTTGCGTTTGACGGACGTAAAATCGACACAATCGCGATTGCCGATGACGCCACTGTGATATATCCGGATTACGCATCGGGCTTCTATCTGCTCAAGGGCTCGAATGGCCTGACCGCCAAAATCAGAATCAAGTAAAACCGCACTCAATGAACAGGTTAGTTTCATTGGTATATGTACTTCTGACGGCGACTGCTTCGGCAGTCACCGCTCAGGAGTCTGATTATACTCAGGGAATAATATGGGTGAATGAAGACTGGTACGGTCATCAGAACTCTACCGTAAATTATCTTATGCCTGATGATCCGGATGGAAATTACTGGAAGTATCGTATCATCCAGGCTGAAAATCCGGGTAAGGAGCTCGGGTGCACCAACCAGTACGGTGCCATATGGCATGACCGTTTGTATCTGATTGCAAAGCAGGATAAGGATCCCGGGGCAACGGTGACCGGGGGACGCATTACCGTAGCAGATGCACGCACCATGAAAATCCTGCATCAGCAGAGTCTGATAGATCCCTCGGGCGCGCAATGCGATGGCCGGGGCTTCCTTGGTGTAGATGAGCATAAGGGGTATGTGTCGACAAGCAACGGTGTATGGATCTTCAATCTGGATACATATACCGTCACCGGCCAGGTAGAGGGGTCCGCAAATCCCAATGCAGGAGGCAATAATGATAAACCCAATAGTGATCCTACCGGGTCGCTTTATCATGGGCAGTCGGGAATGATGGTGATGGCTGCCGACAAGGTCTTTGTAGCTCATCAGCAGTACGGACTTCTGATTGTTGATCCGGAAGTTGATAAAGTGGAGCGTGTGATATCGATGGATATCGTGCAGGAAGGCGCAGGAATTGGGTCGATTGTAAAGTCAAAAGACGGGATGCTCTGGATATCTGTGGCTAAGAACGTTCAGGGCACCGGAGTGTCGCTCCCTTACATAGTCAGGATGGCTCCCGCTACTCTGGATTATGAGGTAATTGCAATTGATGAAGGTCTATACGGTCCGGCCAACTCATGGTATGCGTGGACTCCGGATGCATTTGTAGTTTCGGAAGTTCAGAATTGCCTATACTGGAAGGGTGGGGCCAACAGATGGTTTACCGGATCCGTAATCTATAAGTTTGACTGTGATACAAGAGAGCAGTCGGTATTCATCAATCTGGAGGAAGAGGGAGCCGACTGGAAGCTCTACGGATGTGCGATTGGAGTACATCCTGTGACCGATGAGGTATACATGGCTCTTTACCATGAGTTCGGCACGCCTACATATATCACTCGGCGCTATTCTCCGGCGGGAGAAAAAATCCGCGATTATGAGATGATCATGAATTATTGGTTTCCGTCGCTTCCGTTGTTCCCGCAGGGGGATGATCCGTCGGGAGTTGATGATGTGCCATGCGACATTCCGTCGGCCTCCGGTACTTTATATACTCTCAATGGACTGATAGTAAAGGAAACGGTAGATTATGGGGCCTGGGCAGGGATTGCCCCCGGCATGTATATATGGAAATCCGGCAAACTCACACGTAAGGTACTGGTAAGGTAAAGGAGAGGGTGCGCACCGGATATGTCGGATACCGTCGGCGCGGTATCGCGGATCATGGGCACGACTGCAATCCTCCCGTAATGCCGGGATGGCCGGATAATGGAACAATCCCTTCAACGTTCCGACAATGGGAATGTTGAAGGGATTGTTTTGTACTCTCATGGGGAGTCGAACCCCAATCGATGGAACCGGAATCCATTATTCTATCCATTGAACTATGAGAGCATCCTTATGCCTTACATCTGCAAAGGTAATAATTTTTTTTGATTCCGGCAAATCCGCAGGCCTGAATGGCCGGGATTTGCCGGAATTTGCCGGAATTATACTGTTCAGTTATGTTGCGGGATGAGGTTTTCCCTTACTTAACGCGAGCCAGAATCAATGCGGAGCATGGAGCCACAGTGGTCTTGCCACCCTGCATTGCTCCAAGATCGGCTTCGGGAGAGATTTTGCCATCGATGGCAACAATCCGCCAGTCACCTTTGGCGATGCTGACAGTCTGCGGAGAGTCTGCACCGTTGAGAATCACCTTGATTTCCTTCCAGTCATCGCCGTTGGCGTTATCCTTGAGCGAGTATGATATTAGATTGGGCTGTTTGGAAGAGTCGATTTTATCGAATACCAGATGTCGGGCAATCTGCTCGGCCGATGTCATACGGAATGCGGGATGGGCCTTGCGCAGTGCGGTGAGACCTTTGTAGTAGTTGAAGAGGTCGGCGTTGCGTGCCTTGAGATTCCAGTCAATTGCATTAATTGAATCCGGACTATTATAGGAATTATGTACCCCTTTCTTGTCGCGGAACATCTCCTCGCCGGCAAACATGAACGGAGTGCCTTGCGAAGTGAACACGATTGTCTGGGCGAGTTTGGCGGCAGCCTGACGCAGCGAGTCGGAGGCTTCCGGCATCGATTTGCGGAGCTTGTCGGTGAGAGTGAGGTCATCGTGGCAGCTGACGTAATTCACAATCATTTCAGGCGACTTTGCATAGGGGAACTTCGAATTGTTGCCTTTTGAGAAGTCTACCTGCGGATGAGCCGTGGCGGCTACGATACCGATTTTTACGGTTTCCTCATTGCCGGGTTTCCCGGTTGCGAATCCGCGGTCTTCCGCATTTGAATAGTGCCCTTTTACGGCATCGCGGAGGTCATCGGAGAAGACTGCGATGTCGGTCATGGAGCTGACATTCTCTTTTAGAGCGCGGCGGTCGATTGCCAGAGGCGAGTCGCCGGCAGTCCACCCTTCGCCGTATACGAAAATAGAGGGATTGATTTTCTTCAGTTCGGCAGCCACATCGTTCATTGTTTCAGTGTCGTGTATGGCCATCAGGTCGAACCGGAATCCATCGATATGATATTCATCGGCCCAGTATTTCACGGAGTTTACGATATAATCGTGCATCTGGCGGCGGTCGGAAGCCGTCTCATTACCGCATCCGGAGGCGTCGGAGTATCGTCCGTCGTCCCAATGGCGGTGATAATAGCCCGGTGCAGTGAGTTCGAAATTAGAGCCGTCGTTTTCAGCCGTATGGTTGTAGACCACATCCATGATTACGCCGATTCCGGCATCATGCAGAGCCTTAACCATCTGTTTCATCTCGCGCACGCGGGTTCCCGGATCTGAGGGATTGGTGGAGTATGACCCTTCCGGAGTGTTATGGTTCTGAGGGTCATAGCCCCAGTTGTATTGATTAAGCTGGAGATTGGCCTCGTCGACAGAGTTATAGTCGTATGAAGGTAGTATATGCACGTGGGTTATACCAAGTTCCTTCAGATGATCTATGCCGGTGGCAAGGCCCTGCGGCGATGTCGTGCCCTGTTCTGTCAGGGCGAGGAATTTACCTTTGTTGGCTATGCCTGACGATGGATCGACAGAGAAATCACGGTGGTGCATTTCGTAGATTATCACGTCAGAGAAGTTTTTAACTTCCGGACCGCGGTCGCAGCACCATCCTGCGGGATTTGTATTTGCCATGTCGATTATAGCCGCGCGTTGTCCGTTGAGGCCGACAGCCTTTGCCCATACGCCGGGAGTCTCATCAAGCCATTTGTCGTTCTGACGGATCTGGAATGTATAGAATTTGCCGTAGAGTTTATCGGCAACGGATGCCGACCAAGTGCCGTCGGCGGCATTAAAGGTCATGGGCAGGGTCTGGTATGCCGTGCCGGTGTGTCCGTTGTCGTAGAGCATCACACGGGCCTCACTGGCTTTCGGGCTCCACAGACGGAAGTGGGTGCCGGAGCCGTCGACGAGCAACTCCAGGTCGTCGCCTGAATAGGTGGGATACTCTGTAAACTGTGCGTCGTAAGCCGACTGCGCGAAAGCCGAGGCGGGAATCATCGTGCCTGCCGAGGCAAAAAGAGTCAGAGCCATAGCTGACGAAGTAAGAATTTTAACCATCTTAATAATGCTGGGTCAGTATAAATAAGCAGTGTTGTCGTAGTCGCCGCCAGTCGGCAGAGCTGAAGAGTCATGGCGATGCGACGGGGGCGTGATACGACATTGATAATGTCAGGAAATAATGAAAGATATCCGGTCGCAGAAATGTGGCGGTATCGATACGCAACCGATTTCGGATATTCTCCAATTTATCAAACGTGCCAAGTCGGGTAATAGTCTGTTGAAATGGCGAAATATCGTTAAAAATCAGCGAAATGCGGACCGATAATCAGTTCTCGGGGACATTGTGGAGCAAGTCGGCGCGGCTTTTGCTCCGGGTGACGAGGTATACTCCGGTGAAGACGAGGGTGATGGCCAGTGCGTTGGCGGCCGTGAAGCGGCCGATGCCGGCGCAGATGGCCACGATTGTGGCCACGATGGGCTGTACGTAATTATACATTGCAGTCAGCGTAGGCCGCAGATGCCGCTGACCAATCGGCAGGAGCAGGTAGCTGAGGAATGTCGGACCGACCACAAACGCCGGGGCGCCCCATATGATTATGGCCGGGGCCGAACTCCAGTCCATGGCCAGCCAGTCGGAATAGCAGAATGGAATTACGCAGATGGCTGAATAAGTAAACATCCACTTCATCAGCGTAACCGGAGAATACCGGCCTATGAGCGACTTGAAGAATACGAGATAGCAAGTGAAACTGAGCTGAGCGCAGATTACGAGCAGGTCGCCTGCGATATGGCCGCCTCCGGACCCGGAGGCACTGCCAAGAATCAGCACCAGCGCTCCTATCGCCCCTAAGAAGACACCTCCCACCTTAAGTTTCGTCACCGGCTCATGGATCACAATGGCAGCCATTACCATAGTGAGTATAGGAAGCGATGTGGTTATGATAGAGGCATTGACCGGCGATGTGAGGCTCAGCCCCCATACGAAGCAGCATTGATTGACCACCACACCGCACAGGGCCGCGAAAAACATTCGGAGCAGATCGCGATGCGCCACCTCCTCATTCCGTGTAAACAGCGAGACAATCCAGAACAGAGCGGCTGCCCCGATCATACGGCAGTTGGTCAGCATAAGCGGCGACATTCCGGCTGCGAGAATGGCCTTCCCCAAAGGTGCGCTCACACCCCACATGAACTCGGCACCCAGCATGGCACCATGTCCTTTCAGTTTATTTTTATCCATCAAAGTCAAGAAATCAGAGTCGTTTCATGAATCCGATACGTGTGGCAACCAGCCGCGTACCGGAAATCTCGTTTCGCAGTTGCAAAGTTACCTCTTTTCTCCGTATCGTGCAAATCAGCCGTGCAGCCGGCATCAGAGGCGCTGCGTAAAAGAGGCGACGTCATGCGGGGAGGTGTCAGGGCGGAATTGCCGTACGTCTGCGCAGAAAATGGCCGGAAAAGAGTGTGGAAAGTTGGGGATATTGCAGGGAATTGGTAAATTTGCAGATTTAAAACCAAAGAAGCTGATTTCATGTGGATAGAAAGTGTGCTTTTTGAGCAGAGTGCGTTGCAGGCCCTGGTAGTGCTGTCGCTTATCGTGGCGGTAGGACTGGCCTTGGGCAAGGTGCATTTCAAAGGAGTGTCGCTTGGTGTGACATGGGTGTTCTTTGTGGGTATCATAGCGGGTCATTTCGGACTTAAGATTGATCATCAGATGCTGGTTTTTGCCGAAAGTTTCGGTCTGGTGTTATTCGTCTATGAACTCGGATTGAAAGTAGGCCCTGGTTTCTTCAGTTCATTCCGCCGGGGGGGAGTGCTGCTTAATGGTCTTGGACTTGTGCTTGTGCTTCTCGGCACTCTCGTGGCCGTAGGGCTTGCCTTTGTGCTGAATATCCCGATGTCGGACATGGTAGGTATATTGAGCGGCGCCACGACCAATACCCCGGCCCTTGGCGCAGCCCAGCAGGCCCTGTCGCAGCTGGGAATATCGGCCAGCGGGGCGGCACTGAGTTGCGCTGTGACGTATCCGCTGGGAGTGATTGGCGTCATATTGGCATTTGTGCTGCTTCGCAAACTTGCGGTGCGCCCCGGCGATATCTCGGATGGCGGCCACGATGACGACAACCAGACCTTTATAGCAGCCTTTGTGGTGGAGAATCCTGCATTGTTCGGCAAGACGGTGCGTCAGGCGGCCGGGGTGACGCATCTTCACTTCGTGATATCGCGTCTGTGGCGGCAGGGGAGTGTGACAATCCCCGGCCCCGACACTGTGCTTGAGCATGAAGACCGCCTGCTTGTGGTCACCACCGATAAGGATGTGGAAGGACTCACCACACTCTTCGGCGCTCAGGAACAGCGCGACTGGAATACAGGGCATATCGACTGGAATGCCATCGACTCATCGCTGATATCCCGCCATATAGTGGTAAGCCGTCCGGAACTCAACGGCCGAAAGCTCGGCTCGCTTAAGCTGCGCAACAGTTATGGCATCAATATCACCCGCGTGGTGCGCAGTGGCGTCACCCTTCTGGCCTCTCCGGGACTGATACTGCAGCTTGGCGACCGGCTGACGGTGGTGGGCGAAGAGAAGTCGATCGCACAGGTGGCGCGTGTAGTGGGCAATTCCACCGTTACACTCAAAGACCCCAATATGGGGGCCATATTCTTGGGAATCGTGCTCGGACTGCTGCTCGGGTCGGTGCCTATCATGATTCCGGGCATAAGTGTGCCGGTGCGTCTCGGACTTGCCGGAGGCCCGATTATAATCGGAATACTCGTAGGGCGTTACGGCCCGCAATTCCACCTTGTCACCTACACCACGCGTAGTGCCAACCTGATGCTTCGCGGCATCGGGCTGTCGCTCTTCCTCGGATGTCTTGGTCTGGAGGCCGGCGAGAAATTCATGGATACGATACTTCGTGCCGACGGCGTGCTATGGATTGCCGCCGGATTTATAATCACCATACTTCCGGTGCTCGTGATGACTCTGCTGGCCATGCGGTGGTGGAAACTTGACTTCGGGCTGGCCTGCGGCGTAATGAGCGGGGCAATGGCCAATCCCATGGCCCTCAATTATGCCAACAGCACATTGCCGGGCGACAATCCGGCAGTAGGATATGCGACAGTCTACCCGCTGGCCATGTTCTCCCGGGTGGTTATAGCGCAACTGCTGGTGCTGATATTCCAGTAAGCAGGCATTATCGCGGCCACATCATCCAGGCGACCGCTGCCATTACGCCGGCCCGAATCCGGCATGTCCCGGAAAGCCGGAAGTATGCCGGAATCACCCGGAATGTGTGCAATAATGAGTCCCGCGATTTGTATAATCGGGAATAATTTTGTAAATTTGCATGCTTTTTGACGAAAAGCGCTTCCCTGCAAGCTTGGAGAGCAGCGGGGCAAGGCTGCGGAGCATATCGTGGCGGCGCATTTTGATAAAAGTATAAATAATTCATAATCAAATAATTAAATTCTCCAGCCATGCATCTTTCAACAGAAGAGAAGAAAGAGATTTTCGCAAAGTACGGTCAGGGTGCCAACGACACCGGCAGCCCCGAAAGCCAGATTGCACTGTTCAGCATCCGCATCAAGCACCTGACAGAGCATCTTAAGAACAACCACAAGGACTATGCCACCGCACGCGCGCTGAAGGCTCTTGTAGGTCAGCGCCGCAGCCTTCTTGACTACCTGATCCGCAAGGATATCAACCGCTACCGTGCCATCATCGCCCAGAAGGAGCTCGGTATCCGCAAATAAGAAGCGAAACTCCCTATCGCCATATGCGTCCGGCGACCTTGTGGTCGGCCGGACGCATTATATTATGTGCCACTCGGGGAAGTGACGCAAATTTATCACATTCCATCGCCTGATTGAACCTCCGGGTACGGAATTATGTTGTGAGAAATGAAAAGAGTCTGCAATCCCGAGGGTGGTTGGAGAAATTCTAAGCAAGTGCTCAAATTTAAGTGATAGTAAATGAAAGTAAATCTTTTATACAATCGGCGGCGTCTTTTAGCCGCTTCCGGCTTGTCGTTCAGTCGAATATCGTCACCTTCACTCCGCACAGGAATCGATTGAAACACAAGGCCGCCTATTGTATGAATTAAATTCGGTCACTTGCTTATTAATTTTGAAAAGATTCTGGCAGCTTACTACGGATGAACGACTATAATGACAGCAACTTCATAAAGCGGGTTCACAAATGTATGGGCAGAGTGCCCGGATGGCTTTTCAGCATAATATGTATGACAGCCATACTCTACCTCACATTATCGACGGATCCGCTTGGAGAAGAAAAGATTCCACTGTTCCCCGGGGCCGACAAATTGGCCCACGCACTGATGTTTGCCGGCCTGACACTGTGTCTGCTGTTTGACTATATGCGGAGTCATGGATGGGCCCGACTCAGGCTCCCCGTGATATCGATGATGTCGATGCTTGGCATGTCAGTCGGGATAGCGATAGAATATCTGCAGAAATGGATGGCGCTTGGCCGCGGATTCGAGACGGCCGATATGGCGGCCGACGCCGCAGGCGCCATACTGGCCGGAGTGTTCTGGATGTTTGCAGGCGGTATTCTGGAGCTGACAGATGCCGAGCGGCGGGGGATGGCCGGAAAATCCGGAAGCGCAATGAAAGGCTCGTCCGAACTCCGGGAGAAATAAGATTCCACTATATCGTCAGGCCATCCCCCTCCACGGACGGCCACGATAAGATTTCAGATGAAACGCAAGCATCAGGTCAGTCCGGCAGTCAGAATGACGGATGCCTGAATCATAGATCATCATGATATGAAAAAGCAGCAACCCGACAAGATTGCGACCGACAATGGCCGCACCACGTCCCAGGACACAGACATACAGAAGAATCCGGCCGCAACCCCACATAAAAGGCGTTTTAGCCGCTGGATGAGTGTGCCATTGCGTGTGTTGGGGTGTCTGTTGCTGTTGATACTGCTGATACCGCTATTGCTCTATATCCCGCCGTTGCAGACCGGATTAAAGGATGCCGCCGCAAAAATCGTGCGCGACAAGACAGGTATGGATATCGAAATCGACCGGTTTCGTCTGAGATTCCCACTGCGGGTCAGTCTGCAGGGGGTAAGAGTGATTGAGGCCGGAGGCGACACGATGGTCAATGCCGGCGAGCTTCTGGCCGATGTGCGTATGCTCCCGTTGTTGAGAGGCGACATACGTCTCAACGCCTTGCAGCTCACCAAAGGTTACTATCGGTTTCTTTCGCCCGACTCTTCGATGCTGATAAAAATCCGCGCCGGACATCTTGAGGCCGACAATCAGAGTAGCATGAATCTCACGCAGAGCCGGATAATGCTCAATAAAGTGCGTCTCTCCGATGGCGACGTGTCACTCTACATGAACGTATGGCGCCAGAAACCCACCCCTCCTGACAGCACGTCCACACCATTCTACATATCGCTCAATCAAGCCGACATAACGAATATGCGTTTTGCCATGTCGATGCTCCCTACGATTGATACGCTGACGCTTATCGCCGGCGAAATGAAATTGCGCAATGGTGTGGTTGACCTGCGCAACAACGATATAACCGCCCGCCTGCTCAGTATCGACGGCGGCGACGCCCGCTATATAGCTCCGACCCCGGAATATGTGGCGGCACATCCGGCACCTGCGACCGACACTGTCGGCAGCACACCCTCCGCACCCATGACCATACGCGGCGACAGCATCTCACTTTCCGGCTTCAAGGCTCTCTATGCCATAAAAGGGACCACACCGTTGCCGGGCTTTGATGCCAATTATATTGAAGTGAAAGATGTGGGGATAGGGATGCGTCATTTTTACAATCAGGCCAGTGCCCTGCGTCTGCCTCTGACACGTCTCAGCGCCACCGAACGCAGCGGGCTGCAGATTGTAGAGGGGAGCGGACTTGTGGCGCTTGATGAGTCAGGGCTGCAGCTTGACGCTCTTGAAGTGCAGACACTGTATTCAAAAGCCACAGTGACAGCCGGACTTCCATTCGCCCTGATGCAGCTCGAACCATCGGCTCCCGTCAACGCCACACTTACGGCAAGCATAGGTATGCCCGATGCCACATCCTTCATGCCGATGCTCGGCCAGTATGCGTCAGCCTTCGCGTCGCGTCAGCTCAACGCCCGTATGGAGGCACACGGCACCCTCTCGGATGTGGAGGTAAAAGCTATGGATATGGCCATGCCCGGCGTATTCAGTCTGCGTGCCAAAGGCAAGGCCCGCAACGCACTCGACATAAAGCGCCTCGAGGCTTCGCTCACACTCGACGGCGAGGTGAACGACCCTTCTCCGATAGAACGCCTTGCCGGACAGCTGCCGTTCAGCATGCCGCCGCTAAAGGTGAAAGGGACCCTGGGAGCCGACAGCCAGACATATTCGGCCGACGTAAGCATGGTCACTCCACGAGGGGCACTGCTTGCCGACGGGCATGTGGGGCTCACTTCCAAGCGCTACGATGCCACCCTTGAGGTCAGCGATCTTGACGTGGCCTGCTTCATGCCCGACATGGGTATAGGGAAAGTCAGCGCCCGCATCCATGCCGCAGGCAATGGATTCAATCCCACACTCCCGAAGGCGGCCACCGATTTCGATGCCGCCATCTCTTCGATTTCTTATAAGGGACATCTGTTGCGCGCCGTCACACTCGGCGGCACACTTGCCGATGGCCGTTACTCTATCGACATCGACTCACCCAATGAGGATATAAATCTCAATGCCCACATAGTGGGCAGCCTTAAGCCCGACAACTATTGCGCAGAGGGACTTTTACGTATATATAATGCCGACCTGATGGCTCTGGGCCTCATGGACCAGACATGCCGCGGCTCGGCCGACCTGGAGTTTGACATCAACGCTCGTCCGTCAGCATGGCTTTACGACGCGACACTTGATTTCCACTCCATTGCATGGCATATGGAGACATTCGACCTTGACCTCCCCGACGGAATCCGCGCCGACTTCATATCCGAATCCGACAACGTCAGATGCGCGCTCGAGGCACGTGGCACGGAGGTGGCATTCACCTCCACGACAGGGTTGAAGAATGTGACCGATGGACTGACCAGGGCCATTGATGTGGCGTCACGCCAGATTGCCGCCCGAAATCTGGATGTAGAAGAGATGCAGGAATTGCTGCCGCCGTTCAGGCTGCATGCCAGAGCCTCAGGCCGCGGACTGCTGCGCGACCTGCTCAGTCCGTCGGGACTGGCGGTCGACACCGTATCGCTCGCATTAGCCAACGATTCAATCATTCATGGGGGTGTCATGGCCCGCCGCGTCGACACCGGAAGTCTTAGGCTCGACACCCTGATGCTCGGCCTCCGCGAACGCGGCAAACTGATAGACTACAGATTCCATATGGGCAATCGTCCGGGCACACTTGATGAGTTTGCCAAGGTCAACGTCAACGGCTATCTCGGATCCAACCGAATCTCAGCTTTTATCAATCAAATGAATCTGGCGGGCAAGACAGGCTACCGTATCGGTTTCACAGCCGCCATGGCTGACAGTACGGTGTCAATACACTTCACTCCGCTACGCTCTACCATAGCCTACATGCCGTGGACATTCAACGACGACAACCACGTGGACTACGACTTCTCCACCATGCGTCTCAATGCCAATCTTCGGGCCTCAAGCCGTGAGAGCAGTCTGCTCCTTATGACTGAAAATACTCCCGACGGAGGTGACGACCTGCATCTCAACATAAGCAATATCCATGTTGAAGATTTCCTCCACATGTCGGTAATGGCCCCTCCCGTCAAGGCCACACTCGATGGCGATGTGCGTGTGTACTATAACGGGAAGACCCTCTCAGGCAAGGGCAACATAGGTGTGAGCGATTTCATCTACGATAAAATGGCCGTGGGCGACTTCGATCTCGGACTGAATGCAGGCGTCGACCTTCACGGCGAATCAGTGGTGCAGGCCGCTCTGAAGATTGACGGCAATCCGGCCGTAAGCCTCACGTCGACTCTCGCGCAGAATGGCGAAAGTCTTGAGTCGAAAGACCTAAGTCTCGAACTTACGCGATTCCCTCTCAAGGTGGCGAACGCCTTCTTAGGCAAGGATGTGGCCTCGCTCAGCGGCGAACTCAACGGACGGATGGACGTGTCAGGCAAGCTCTCGCAGCCATTGCTCAACGGCAATCTGAGTCTTGACTCGGTGGGAGTGTTCCTGCCCATTATGGGAGGATCGCTTAAATTCAGAGGCGAGCCGATTACAGTGAGCGACAACCATCTTGCCATCAACTCGCTTGCCGTCTATGGCGCCAACAACAATCCGCTTACCATCACAGGAGCGGTGGATGCAACCAGTTTCAGCGATATCGCCTTCAACCTTGCGGCCAATGCCAGCAACTTCATGCTCATCAATAATGACCGACGTGCCCGTAGCGACCTTTACGGCAAAGTGGCCTTCAATCTCGATGCCACTGTGCGCGGGCCGATGAAGCACTTTGACGTGAATGCGAATCTCGACATCTTAGGGAGTACGAATGCCACCTACTCAGTCGATATGGCCCCGACATCGAGCCTTGTCTCGACATCGGAGGGGGTGGTGAAATTCGTGAATTTTTCTGACACCACACAGACTGTCAAGACCGACAGTATCCGGACCATGACGGCCATGCGTATCACCGCCGGACTCACCGTCACCCCGGGTGCTCAACTCACCGTGATGCTCGGCGACAACGGCAAGGTGCAGCTTCATCCGTCGGGCACAGTCAACTTCTTCCGTAATTTCATGGGCGACATGACCCTCAACGGGCAACTTTTCTTAGGCAATGGTGTGGCCAACTACAAGCTTCCCGTTATGGGGCAGAAGGAATTCACCTTCAATCCGCAGAGTTATGTCACCTTTAACGGCGACATGATGAATCCGACACTCGGCATCAAGGCCACTGACCTGATTAAAGCCAATGTCATTAATTCGAGCGGCAACAGCAGTCTGGTCAACTTCATAGTGGGGCTTGACATATCCCGGACATTGTCGAATCCAAAGGTGGTGTTTGACCTCAGCACCGACGATGACCTCGCGCTGCAGAACGAACTTCAGTCGATGAGTGCTGATCAGCGCTCCACACAGGCTATGAATCTCCTGATCACAGGGATGTATCAGGGCGCCGGACTAAAGACAAACAACGGTAATATGGCCGACAACATGCTCTACGGCCTGATAGAGCAGCAGCTCAATTCACTGGCTTCGAAGGCAGTGCGCGGAGTGGATCTTTCCTTCGGAATCGACAATTACGACAAATCGGTGGATGGCGTCAGCTCGAATGCCATGAGCTACAGTTACCAGGTGTCGAAATCACTTTTCGACAATCGCTTCAAGATTGTCGTGGGAGGCAACTACGCCACCGATGCCAGTGCCGACGAGAACTTCTCGCAAAATCTGATAAGCGACATTTCATTTGAATACACTCTGAAGCAGACTAACATGCTCACGATGCTGGTGCGCCTGTTCCGCCACACTGGTTTCGAAAGTGTGCTTGAGGGGGATGTGACAGAGACCGGTGTAGGTTTCGCCATGCGCCGGCGTCTGGCCGACCTGCGCCACCTCTTCAATGTGAAATGGGGCAAAAACAGCAATCAGCCGTCGGCTGCCCCGGTAGCTGCGCCCGGCACTGTGCCGTCAGACAGTGCGGCCATAAAGCCGGAAGAGGTGCGCGAAGTGCGCGAGAAGATGAGACAGAGACCTGACACTCTGCAAAATAAGACGACAACCGGTAAAAAAGATGATGACAAATGATACCTACGGCTTGGAATAAATCATCAGAACGAAAACGAGGCTACATCAGCAGATGTCTGCCGGCGGCATTATGTGCGGTGATGATTTCACTGCTGGCAGCCTGTAGCACCACACGCAAGCTCACCGAAGGAGAGACTCTGTACACCGGCGTGAAGAAACTTGAGATTGTGCCGACTGACAAGGAGAAACTTCCTTCCGAAATGGTGTCCGACCTCAAGCAGGCCATCAATGTCGCCCCCAACAACGCCATGCCATTTCTGTCGCCCTACTACAGATATCCTTTCCCGCTCGGCCTTTGGGTCTACAACAACATGAGCGATTCGGCCAAAGGACTGAAAGGGTGGATCTACCGCACATTCGCGCGCACTCCGGTGCTGATATCCGATGTGCGCCCCGACGGGCGCACCGAGGTGATGAAAGAGATACTTGAAAACAACGGCTATTTCGGCTCCACGGCCTCATATACCGTCAATCCCAACCCGCACAATCCCAAGAAAGCCTCAATCACCTATCGTCTTGATGTGTCGAAGCCTTACACCATCGACTCTATACAGTATATCGGCGACCGCACTCCGCTGACACACTTTATCGACTCGCTGGCTCGCCGTAGTGATTATCTTCAGAAGGGGGCAGTCTTCTGTGTGGATTCTCTCACAGCGGTACGCGTAAGAATCGCCAACCGTCTGCGCAACCGTGGCTATTACTATTTCCGGCCTGAGTTTATAGAATTCGAGGCCGACTCATTGCTCAATCCTCATCATATCGCCATACGCTATGATCTTGCCGCCAATATGCCGGAAATAGCCACCCGACAGTTTCGCACAGGCAATATCACCACAGTGCTTGAGCGGAGTGACGAGCGTGTGCCCGGCACTCCCGACACGCTTCAGACCTCGCGCGGCGACCTTGTGGTGTATCGTCCGCAGCATCTGCGTCCCAATATGATACCGTCGTGCATCACATTCCGCAAGGGTAAGATATTTTCTGTGCGCGACATGGACCGCACGCAGACCCGCCTGGCCCGACTTGGTATTTTCGGCAATATCAAGATACAGACCATTCCCGTCGACACATCAGCCCAGGACCCTGTGATGGATGTGCTCGTAAGCTGTCGCTACGACCAGCCGATGGAGGCCTCGATAGAGGTGAATGTCTCATCGAAGTCAAATTCTTATCTTGGTCCGGGCCTTGTGCTCGGTCTGACCCACAACAATATCTTCGGCGGGGCAGAGAAGCTGAATCTGCAGTTCACCGGTGCCTACGAATGGCAGACCGGCAAAGGCTCCAACCGCTCCCTGTTCAACAGCTACGAATTCGGCCTCACTGCGTCGCTTGCCTTTCCACGTCTGCTCGCTCCAAAGTTCATACGCCGCCGCAAGAGTGAACTAAACTGGACCACTATCTCGCTAAATGCCGACATTCTGAATCGTCCGCATTACTTCAAGATGGCGCAGTTCAATACCGGCATAAGCTTCGAGTGGAAGACCACGCGCAACGTCATGCATCAGTTCACCCCCTTCAAACTTACTTATACCAAACTGATGAAGACCACTCACGAATTCGATTCCATCATGGCTCAGAATCCGGCAGTGGCCCAAAGTTTCATGAGCCAGTTTATTCCGCAGCTCAGCTATACCTATACTCTCGACAAATTTCTGGAGCGGGAGCGGATCAATGGCATCAACTTCACCTTCACAATCACCGAGGCCGGCAATCTCTTCGACGGCATCTACCGCCTCTGTGGAGTAAAAGGGGAGAAGACTCTCTTTGGCACACCCTTCTCACAGTTTATCAAGGGGCAGGCGCAGCTTGTCTACAGCCGCCGGCTGATGCGCGGCAGCGACCAGTGGCTCGTGTCGCGGGTGCTGATTGGCGCCGAACATGCCTACGGTAACTCAAAGCAAGTGCCATATGCCGAGCAGTTCTATATCGGCGGAGCCAACTCGATACGCGCTTTCACCGTGCGTTCGATAGGTCCCGGCAGCTATCGTCCGCCGGCAGATCTTGAGAACGGTTATTTCGACCAGACCGGTACGTTTAAACTCGAACTCAACACGGAGTATCGCTTCCCGATTATAAGCGTGCTGCATGGAGCCGTATTTCTTGATGCAGGCAATATCTGGCTGCTCAAAAACGATCCGCTGCGCCCCGGCGGACAGCTGCAGGCCCGCACATTCCTGCGCGACATAGCACTGGGCACCGGAGTCGGACTGCGCGTTGACATCGGTATGCTCGTGCTGCGCGGCGACCTCGGCTACGGACTTCATGACCCGGCCGGCAACGGCACAGGCCACTACTTCAACATCGCTTTCAAGAAAGCCTTCGCCTTCCATCTGGCCATAGGTTACCCCTTCTGATGCCCGGAGTAGGGCATTGCGCCTTCTTATCCGTACATATCTCTTCATCAGAGACAGACCCATAACATCATCCCGACCCACATGAAAGGATTCGGAGCCCGCGAACGATTCGGACTCATCATACTCGCCTGCGTGCTGACAGTAATGCTCGGCATCGGACCGGTGGCCGACCGTCTCGGGTGTACCCGGCGGTCAGCCCCGGTCGTGCCATCCGTCGACACCGCCGCCACAACCGACACCGCCGCCGCCGCATCCCCGGCTGACAGCGCCCCACGTACCGGGCGCAAATCCGGCCGACGCAACACCGCCGCCGCTCCCGCCGACACCACCCGGCGCGGCAAAAAGACAAAACGCGCCAAAAAAGCCACCCCCTCCGAAAAGAAAGAAACTGACACACGACGCAATTATCTCGACGAAACCTTGTAGATTTAGTCTGATATAGTCGTCATTTTTAGGTATTTTCTAAAAAAAACGGTTGGGTGTCGTTTATTTAAAATTATTACTGTCCGCTAAACTTTTTTTGAGCGATTGAAAAATTAGGGCTGAC
>ERZ778515.646-NODE-646-length-29268-cov-6.070072_pt1 | contig 29268 bp, 26 predicted proteins | sample MGYA00510343_ERZ778515 | MGnify/ENA primary metagenome ERZ778515 (study PRJEB29527, sample SAMN07138965) | mouse gut metagenome | material: feces | host: mouse | place: China:Nanjing | collected 2016-01-25 ...
AGGTCCTTCCTCCTGCCTCTCGGCTGAAGGTTTGCTGCTCTTTTTCCGCAACTCATTTAGAATATCACGCATTTTATTCTTTGTCAATATAATTTTGGTTCTTTTTGACAAAAATCGCAAAAACTTTCACCTTGCCTAAACATAAACGCGTTTTCTTTCCACCAATTCTTTCAAACGGTGGATTTTTATTATAGCATCCGTCAAAGATGTATGTCAAGAAATACTCCCAAATTATACCGAAAAAATGTACATTTTTATCAATATCAAAAGTCTGCTGCCGGCAATTTAGGACATATCAGACATCCGCCCTATAAAATCAACCGCACAATTTACCCCTAATGAGCAAACTCCCACATGCAAATTATGCAGCCAATTCTGCATGGCTGAACTGTCGAAAAAACATTATATTGCAAATCTCTTGCATATCATAATACTTTTCGATATGATATTTCTTAATAAAATGCATACAGCGGCAGAATGAAAACATTTTTGAAATGGAGGAATGACAAAAAATGAAAGTAATCAGCAAGCAAAGGAACAGCAGAATGTGCTTTATTTGCGGAATGGATAATCCTATCGGTCTGAAAGCACCCTTCTATAATATGGAAGACGGTAGTGTGATGACGCTCTTTTCCTATAATGAAAGTCACCAGAGTTTCCCTGAAAGAGTCCATGGCGGTCTTGCAGCAACCATGCTTGACGAACTGGGACTGCGCGCATTGTGGGCAAAGGGCGGAGAGGATATTTTCGGCGTTACGATGTCTTTGACCGTAAAGTATCGAAAGCCCGTACCTTACAACGAACTCTTGATTGGCAAGGGTATTGTTTTGCGGGAAACCTCGCAGTTCGCCACAATCAAAACTGAAATTTTTGATAAAAAAGACCTCCTGCTTGTCAGCGGAGAAGTCAGCTACATAAAGCTTGAACCGCAGAAAATAGCAGCGGGAGTCAAGCCTCATGAAGAAATGTGCTATCTAATAGAAGACGGTGTGTCGGAAATCTCCATCTAAAGCACGCTCCAAATGCCAATTACCAGATAAATCCCAAAATCTTCAGCTTCTGCGCCAAGAATTCAACCCCATGCTGCAGATAATTATATTTATAGAAGAATCTCAAAATCGAATTTTCAGCAGCGCAGCTTTGCACCAGCTCTCCCCACCATGTCTGCAGTCCGAAAGCTATCGTAAGGGAATACATGGTCCAAAGCAGCAAAATAGTCTCCAGAACACCAATTACCGCTCCGCAAAGTTTGTCCGCCGTACGTATAACCGGCAGCTTCGCGACAAGCTTTGCGGAAAAAAACACCAAGCTTAAAAGCCTGTGCGCAATGCACAGAATCAACAGCAAAACCACTGTTACAATCACGCCTGCAATATCTTTTTTGAAGTATCTGCCAAGCGCCGTTCCCAGAAGCCCAACCACAAGACACAACACAATCAGGGAGATAAAAGAAATGATTTCTTTTACCATTCCCCTGTGAACCCCCTCCGCAATCCGCCAAATCAGCAGTATCAGCACAACAATTAACAACCAGTTCATAAGTATCCCTCCACATACCCCAGACCCTGCCTGCGGTATTACTGTTCTCTTTTTACGCTTTTCACTTCATCTGTATCGTATCCACGGAATCCTGTGTTGCCAGCGTATAACGGTAATTGCCATTGGTCGGTATCAAAAGCCCGACCGCCTTCTTAAAGTTTCCATTATATTTTGTAATGCCGCTCATGGACATGATAAGGCATTCTTCCTCATTATAAATAATATAGGTGTCTTTATCAAATAAAATATCCGTGTAATCTAAATCAAATTCCTGCGTCCTGACATGCTCTCCTGCATTATTATAAATCTCCATACGGTATCTTGTGTTTCCCGTGGCATTATAAAAGACAACGCCAACATAATTTTCACTGTGATACACGCCCCGAATCTCCGTGTCAAAATAATACACAGACCGAAATTCCGGTATCTGACTGCCTCCATAAAACACAATACCGTCATCGCATACCGCAAATATGCTTGCATTATTCATGAACTGCACATAAGGGACTATCGTATCTGCATGGTTATATCCGCCCACCAGATTATCAATCTGATTTTGCCCGTATTCGTCAAAATTATAAAACGCCACTCTTGATTTTACCACTCCGGCATCTACATATATGTAAGATACTGCGCACAAAAGCGCATTCGGCGAAAGACTTATGGATACCGGATAGCCGGTATTTTTCATTGTCGTATAAAAGCTTACCAGCACTTCACCTGTCGTATCATATACATATATCCACGTCACATCCGTATCTTCCAACACCGCTGCCACCACGCCGTTTGCTGCAACGCAAAGATTTCGTACCGGAAGGCTTGTGGTAATAATTCCCAACTGCTTTTCTTCATTATATATGTATATATTTCTTCCATTATAATCTCCGATTGCCGTTACCCCGCCACAGATTGAAACAATCGGACTCTGCATTTCATAAGTCTGGTCCCACAGCACATTGCCTGCCGAATCGCTGCAATGGGCACCGTCCTTGCTGTAAGTCAGAATACTATTTCCAAGGCGAATATCCCTCGCCCCGTTTACCGTAACGCGGCCGACGCTTTTCGTCACGTCATAATCCGTGTAAATTTTATTTTTATACTGTATCATAAAAAGGGCGATAATTGCACCGCATATAAGTGCAAACAGCAACAGTCTGTATACCGTAGTGAGACGATGCTTTTTCAGTTTCTCCAAAAAAGTCTCTTCGCTTTCGGACTTGATAAGCTTAAACCGCCGCTGTTTTGTCTCTTTGGGCTGCTCTCTTTTTGCTTTTTCCCTTGTATAGCTCCTGATATCCGCCATCGTATTTCCCCGTTTTTCACACTGTCCTAACTCTGTTATTACAGTATATCACAGAACTGCTATGGAAGTAAAATAGTTTGTCCCACCTGAATATTGTCTGCATTCACAATTCCATTCAAATGGCATATTTCCTCAATTTTTTCCAGCGAGCCATATCTTCTCATACATATATCTATTAAAGTGTCACCTTTTACCACCGTGTACGCCATAGGCTCAGGCTGCGGCGTCTCTACCGCGTTACCCTGTGTCTCAGAAGCATTGCCGCTTTGTTCCCCCTGTCCCGTTTGGGAAGCAGTCCCATCCTGTTGCTGCATTTCCGTTCCTGTGTTTCCCTGCGGCATTCCCGCGCTATCCTGCCCTGCATTATCCTGATTCTGTCCTGCTCCGCCGCTGTCTTCACCCGTCTGCGCTCCCGTTTCTACATTGTTCTGCCCCGTCTGTACATCTTGCCCTTGATTTTCCTGTCCTGACGGCTGCGTCATATTTTGTTCATCAGAAGAAACCGACGGTGTCTGGCTCGACTGAACAGGCGGCCAAAATGGTGGAGGCGTATTCGGCGCATCCGCTTGTGGAGAAGGCGAAGGGCTTGTATCTGTCTGGGCATCGGGAATCTTTTGCTCCGTCATACTCGCAATTACCTGCCTTGCCGCAACCTGTAAGTCTTCCAGTTTTCCATAGTCATTGAGTGTCGTAATCCCTATCACACACAATACCAAAAAAACTGCCGCAACCGCTATTTTCATATGCTCGCTCTTTCTCGAAGCATCATTTTTCTTTTCCACACGGTTTTTCTTTTCATCCGGCGTTTCTGGTATCCGCATATAATCCGCCGCCTTCCATTCTCCCCGCGCCGGTTTTGCTGACTCTTTTTCTCCTCTTTGAGCTTCCCCTGCTTCCGCCTGTCTTTCTGACGTACTCTTTTTCGTGCCGTTGTCCCCCACAAGCAGCATATAGTTTAACATGCTTTCATTTTTTTCATAAAAATAAGCGTAGCCGCTGATTTCAATTCCTTTTCCCTGTACAAGCACAAAAAAGCTTTCCAGTGGTTCCCCCTTGATGCTGCACCAAGCCAGAAATTCATACTCGTCAAAATACTTTTTTCCTGTCTCATCAATTTCTTCTCTGTCCGCCTGAGAGAGATAAGGACCGCGATGCTCCAGCCCCTGTATCTGGGATGCTCCGTATAAAAAATAATAGTGACAGCCTTCTTCCTCACAATGCCTGCCGTACAGGGCAATCCCTACCGCCCTTCCATCACACGCCTTATTTAATTGTTTTATATAGGATACGACATAATCCTCCACAAAAATCTTATGTACCTTGTCCGGCCTTCCTATTTGTACAATATTTTTTGGCAGTTCCATATGCATCCCCCGCTTCGTGTTTTTGCGGACAGTATACACCTTTTATTCTGCACATTTCATCGAAAAATGTTTGTCCCAAACAGAAAAAATCGACAAAAAAATAACACAGCGGCATCTGTCTCTATTTCCGCTGTGCTATACTTTTGCGTTTTACAGCTCCACACGCCCTTCCAGCGCACGGAGCAAAGTCACCTCATCTATATACTCCAAATCACCGCCCACAGGAACGCCGCTTGCAATCCGCGTTACCTTCACACCCATGGGTTTAATCAGCTTGCTGATATACATGGCTGTCGTTTCCCCTTCCAGACTGGAATTGGTGGCAACGATGACCTCCTCCACCTCTCCTTCCAGACGATGCACCAGCTCCTTCAGCCTGATATCTCCGGGCCCAATTCCCAACATGGGGGAAATCGCTCCATGCAGCACATGGTAGACGCCTTCATATTTGCCGGTTTTTTCATAAGCCGCCAAATCTCTCGTGTTTTCCACCACCATAATCTGCGCATGATTTCTTTTTCCATTGGCGCATACCGGACAGATGTCCTTATCCGTCAAGGTAAAGCATTCTTTACAATAGCGCACATTTTCCTTGGCGTCTACAATCACCGAAGCCAGACGCTTTACCTTGTCCGCAGGCATATTAATCAGGTGAAATGCCAGACGCTGTGCCGACTTGCTTCCAATGCCGGGAAGCGCCGCCAGCTCTTCAATTAATTTGTTAATATGTCCACTGTACAGTTCCATCAGAAGGGAAAGCCTCCCCCAAGACCGCCCGTCATTTTATTCATAATGGCGGTATTCTCTTCATCCGCCTTCCGAAGTGCTTCATTGGTGGCAGCCACAATCAAGTCCTGCAGCATTTCAATATCTTCCGGATCCACTACCTCCTCTGACAGCTTCACGCTGACAATCTCCTTCTTGCCAGTCACCGTTACTTCTACTGCTCCGCCTCCCGCCGTTGCAGAAAATTCTTTGGTTTCAAGCTCTTTCTGGCTTTCCTCCATCTGACGCTGCATCCGCTGCGCCTGCTTCATCAGATTGCTCATATTGCCGGGCATTGCACCGCCCGGAAATCCTCCACGTTTTGCCATTTGTTTATCCTCCCGATTTATTCATCTACTTCTTCTATTTCCATATGGATAAGCTTTGTCAAATCCACATAAGAATCCTCAAATTCCCTGTCATTTCCTACGACTTGAAAATCTATCGCTATCTGCTTTCCCGCAAAGTCCGAAACCAGCCGCTCAAGCTGTTCCCGATTGCCCTCACTTTTTATAAAATAATCGGAGGCAAGCCCGTCCGGCAGCACCACCTGCAGGCGGTTGTCGCCTCCAAGACTCAGCCTTGCCGATTTTAAATACATTTTCATGGGATTTTCCGCGTTTCCTACAACGGACTGCCACTTTGACACAAGCTGCTTTACATCCTCAGGAATCGCCTTAGGCAAAACCGGCTTTTCCATTGCCGGCATGGAAGACGCAGCAGGCATACCGCTCCCTAACCCCGTCAAATCCATTTCTTTTGGCAGAATCGCCGTATTTTCTACCTTGTCCTCTACATGACGAATCCTCTCTAAAAGTGCATCGTCTGTGGTTTCCATTGCCGGTCTGCAGAGTTTAATCAATGCAATCTCTGTCAAAATCCTCTTTTGGGAAGCGTAGCGGAGCTGTCCCGATAGCTCCGAAAAAATTCTGATGTAACGCATGATGGTGTCAAGCTGCGCCAGCTCTGCTTCCTCCTTTAAGCGCGCCAGATTCTCCGTAGAAACATCAATCACATCCTCAATATTATCCGTCGCCTTTACCAGCATTATATTTCGCAGGTACCATGTAAAATCGCTGACAAACTGCGCCAGTTCGCGCCCCTGTATGACAACCTCCTCCAAAATGCCAATGCAGGAAAGTACATCGGCATTCAGAACACTTCGAAACAGCCTGCCAAGAACTGACGTATCAACCGCCCCCAGCACATCGAGGACCATGTCATAAGTAAGCTCTTTACCCAGATGAAACGCAATACATTGATCTAAAAGACTCAACCCGTCACGCATGGAGCCGTCCGCCATTTTTGCCACATAACGCAGCGCCTTATCCTCAATCCGAACCTGCTCCGCCTCCATCAGCTCCCGCATACGCCCCGCAATGGTGTCTATGGTAATTCTCCTGAAGTCATACCGCTGGCAACGGGACAGTATGGTAATGGGAATCTTGTGCACCTCAGTAGTCGCCAATATAAAAATCACATAGGAAGGCGGCTCCTCCAGAGTCTTAAGAAGTGCATTGAAGGCTCCTATGGACAGCATATGCACCTCATCAATGATATAAACCTTATATTTTCCTTCAGCCGGTGAGTAGGATACCTCATCCACAATCTCCCGAATATTATCGACGCCATTGTTGGAAGCAGCGTCGATTTCTATCACATTCATGCCGGCGCCGCTTGCTATAGAACGACAGGAAGCACATTTGCCGCATGGACTTCCCTCCACAGGACTTTCACAGTTTACCGCCTTTGCAAAAATCTTAGCCACCGTGGTCTTGCCTGTTCCCCTCGTTCCGGTAAACAAATACGCATGTCCGATACGTTCCGCTTTTATCTGGTTTTTAAGGGTTGTTACAATATGCTCCTGTCCTTTTACGTCTTCAAAATTGTCCGGACGGAATTTTCTATACAGCGCTGTATAAGACATACGTTTTCTCCACTTTTGCTTTCTTCACATCGGCGCAGGAAATTCGTTTTTCCTGCGCCGCAGATCTGCCGCCTTTAATCACCAAAGCAAATTCCCAGACGCTTTGCTTCTTTCACAATCGTTGCATCCGGATCCACGCTCTTTAACTTGCCCGCCACATCTTCAAGCGGCACTCGTACAATTTCACGATTTACATACCCGACCATAAAGCCGTATTTTTCTTCCATAATCAGCTTACCCGCTTCCGATCCAAGACGGCTTGCAAATACACGGTCATAAGGGCAGGGGCTTCCGCCTCTCTGTACATGTCCGGGCACGGTCACGCGAACCTCCCTGCCGGATTTTTCCTGAATCTGTGCCGCCACCTCATAGGATACGGAAGGATATTTTCTTGTGCGAAGCTTCTCTTTATATTCTTTCTTTGACAGCTTTGCATCCTCTTTGGATATGGCGCCCTCCGCCACCGCAATAATGGTAAAGCGGCTTCCGTTCTTATGGCGCATTTCAATGGCATCCACCACTTTATTAATATCATAAGGAATCTCAGGAAGCAAAATAATATCCGCACCGCCCGCCATGCCCGCATTCAATGTCAGCCAGCCTACCTTATGTCCCATAACCTCTACAATGAACACTCTGCCGTGAGATGCCGCAGTCGTATGGATACAGTCAATCGCATTCGTCGCAATGTCAACCGCACTCTGGAAGCCAAATGTCATATCCGTGCCCCAAAGGTCGTTGTCAATGGTCTTCGGCAGCGTAACCACATTAAGCCCCTCGCTCCGCAGCAGGTTTGCCGTCTTGTGTGTACCGTTGCCGCCCAAAACAACCAGACAATCCAGCTTTAGCTTTTTATAATTTTTCTTCATCGCCTCTACTTTGTCTATACCGTTCTCATCCGGCTCGCGAATCAGCTTAAAAGGTGTGCGGGAAGTGCCGAGTATCGTACCGCCCACTGTCAGGATACCGGAAAAGTCTTTGCCGGTAAGCATCCTGTAGTTGCCATAGATAAGCCCTCTGTAACCGTCAATGAAACCGTAAATTTCCATTTTTTCACCACTGTTTACCAGTGTCTTGACTACACCGCGCATGGCAGCATTGAGCGCCTGACAATCTCCGCCGCTTGTCAACATACCGATTCTCTTCATCGCATTTCCTCCTTACTATTGTTTGGTGGTTTTGTTAAATTTACTTTTATTATAGCCTATCACGAAATAAATTTGCAGTCAATGCTTGCAAATTAGGAACAGTATGATATAATGCGAAAGTAAGAAATTTTGGAGACGTATCGAAGCGGTCATAACGGGGCGCACTCGAAATGCGTTTGCCCTCCGGGGCACGAGGGTTCGAATCCCTCCGTCTCCGCTGCAAAACGCCGAAGCAAAAGCTTTGGCGTTTTTGTATGAATATTTCATTCTGAACTGCCGCTATTTCCTTTAACAGCCATTTTTTTGCACAACTTCTAGGCGGCAGTCTATCTCCGCTGTTAGGTGACTTTCCCGGGCAGCAATGTGCAATTGACGTGATATAAAAATTGTCCGGATTATAAAAATAATCCTCTTTTGCCTTATGCTGCTGCGGCTAACAGCCCGTCTTTGTCCGCAATATCAAAATGATTGCTAATATCCTGTTGAATTTCCCGCTTTACTACTCTATAATTTAGCCTATAAGCCGCGCAGCAGAGGCAATTAGAAAAGAGAGGAATTTTATTTATGACAGGCACCAAGGAAAAGCAAAAAGTAACATTGGAGCAAGGACTGACAATGCTCTATTTTGTGATTTATCTTGTAGTGACGCTCACCATTGCGCTGAATCAGCCTCTGAACGACACTTTCCCTTCTCTGTGCAATCCGCCCGACGAGCATTCCCGCTATAAAGTGCCTCTCTATATCTGCAATCATGGCACTCTTCCTACCGGCTTTGAGGAAGAGCTGTTCAGCGGAGACTGCAAATGGACTTACGGCTTTTACACCCTGCTTCCCTATATGGTACAGGGATATGTCATGCGTTTCGTTGACTTGTTTACAGACTCGCCCCTGACGCTTTTATACGCCGCAAGGCTTGTAAATGTCGCCATCGGGTTTATTATGGCATACATTGTACTTCTTTTAGGTAAAAAAATGTTTCGCGACAGCCGGACACGCTGGCTGTTCTGCTGTCTGATAACCTTTCTGCCACAAAGCCTGTTTTTGCATACTTATGTCAATCCTGACTCCATGTGCCTCCTCTCTACGGCACTGATGCTCTACGGTCTTATCTGCGGTTATCAGGACGGTTTTTCCTGCAAATCATGCGCTTTTCTGACTGTCGGCGTTATCCTGTGCGCCCTTTCCTATTACAATGCTTACGGCTTTATTTTGGGCAGTATGGTACTGTTCTGCGCCTATTTCTTGGAGCAGAAAAACGGAAAATGGCACTACGATGTCAAACAGTTTTTAAAAAAGGGCATTCCCATCTGCGTGATTGTGCTCCTGTGTATCAGTTGGTCCTTTATCCGCAATTATAATCTTTATGAGGGGGATTTCATCGGTCTGACCACCATGCAGAACTTTATCAAGTCCAACGGAATTGCAAGAGATACCTATGCAAGCAGGGGAGAACCCCTTACCGCCCTGCTCTTTAAACCCAACTTCCTTCCCAAAACTGCCGTCAGCTTTATTGCAAACTACGGCTCCGGCACCCTGTATGCCCCCATACCGGTCTATCTTTTTTACCTGCTTCTCTTTCTTACAGGCATTCTAAGCATGGTATTTGTCAGAAGCGGACAGGCGAAAACAGCTTCCGGCAAAGAAAACGGCGTTCAGATGCTTGCAGGCGGCAAAACGCTTGATGAGAAGCTCCGCAAAACACCTTTTCACGGAAGGCTTTTTCATGGAACCATGATATTTTGCATTGCCATGCCCCTTTTTCTTCTTATCCGCTATGCCTACACAGTGGATTTTCAGGCGCAGGGACGCTATATTATGCCATGCATCATTCCCCTGATGTACTATGTCAGCCGCGGTCTGGAAAAACTGCCGCTTTGGCGTGATGCCTCACAAAAGCGCAAAAATATCCTTTCTGCCGTTGTCCTCGCAGGCATCCTGATATCCCTGTTTCTCACCGTCTATATATCGGCGCTGCCTTACTATATGGACGCTTCCGTTTTATGACTTTACAAGGAGAAATCCCTTAGATGCCGCCAAATGGCGCTTAGGGACTTCCGGCTCCTTATTCTGCCAGCATCAGTCCAACCCTGCTCTGTATAATGTGCGCCACCTCTTCCGCGCTCTTATCGCCTGCAAAATAAGCCGCCGTTTCCTCCTCTATAATACTCCAAATATCTTCATTTACATTTTCCGGCACAAATATACCGTTGGCAATGATATTTTCCACAATCTGAAATTCCGCTTCCGATGTCGTCAACAGCTCGTCACCTACCCTGTATGCCATCTCCGTCCAGCCTTCTTCTTCCTTCATACGCTCTAAAACGGAGCGGCGGATTGGTATACCGGGATTTGTCATCGCATGGTATACCTGATTCTCTTCCTGTAAAAGACTCTCCACAAACTGCCATGCGCCCTCTTTATGGGTACTGCCGGCATAAATAGCAAGACTGTCCGAGCTGAAAACCTGATAAACCTGCCCGTCAGCCGTAGGATAGCCGTAAATCTGATACTCCCTTCCGTAAATATCCGTGGAAAATACATAATCATGGTAAAAACCATATTGGCGGCGGGAAAACAGGTTGTTATAATTCAGCAAGTCATCTTCTCCTGCCTCATGATTTTCCGCATATTCCTTACACAAGGCGAGCATATCCAGAAATGCCTGCGACTCAAAATATGCTTTCTTCTGCTCCTTGTCAATCAATTCACCCTGCCTGCCAATAAGCATATTCCGCAAAAGGTCCTGCGGGTTGCTCTGGTAAATATTAAAAACATTCTTTTTCCAAGCATTCCTTTGCAGCATTGGAAGAAAAGTCTCCGTATTCCAATCCTCCAAAGGGCAGGCATATTCCGGATGTATCAACAAGCCTGTAAAAGAAAACTGCGGCGCCAGAAGATAAAGACTGCCATCCACCTCATAGGCGCTTAACACGTTCCACATAATATCATCCTTGTACTGCGACTGTTCCAGATAAGGCGTCAGATTCTCCAGATAACCGCTGCTTACAAACGGCTCATAATAATCTCTCCAAAACAGCATGTCGATAATATCCGGCGCATTTTGGGCAGCCATATCTGCAAGAAAGCGCTGCTGGGACTCTTGCCAGTATGTTGTATTGCTACAATAACTGCGGATTGTAATATAATAACTTTCATTGCTTCGGTTAAATGCCATAATAGCGGCCTTGATATCGGCAGGTGCTTCCCCGTAAAATATCCCATACACCAATTCTGTACGCTGCTCCGCAGATGCCTCTCTCCCGCTTAAAAGACTGCAGGACAGATTGCCGCTGCCCTCACTCTGCCCGCCTGCTCCATACAACCGTAAGGTCTCCTCTTTTGCATCATAACGTCCGGCAAGTACAAAAGAAACACCCATTGCCAGCAAATCCGACTTTTCCAACAGGCTGCCCGTCTCCCAGTCGATAAACAAAAGCACCGTATCGGCAGCAAGGCATAAGGGCGCCTCTTTCCCGCCGCTGATACCGCACACCTTGCCGCCATCAACCTGCAATGCCCATTTCTCCTCCGCCTTTGCGCCATTCAGCCCATACAATACAATGCTGTCCGTCTTTGCCGCTACGCACTCCACGCCGCCATCATCATTTTCCCGAAAAAAACAAGCCCTTCCCTCCAGCTCATACTCGCCTGTCTTTGTCCCGTTCTCTCCAAAGCACGTGACCGCTCTGTCGGATACCATATATGTATTTTCGCCGCTGTCCACAAAAAGGCCGCTTCCCACAACACACCATTCCGGATTCTCTGCTTTTACCGTCATAATAACAGTCCACTGTCCGCCGGCATTCAGCCTGCGTATTTCTATTTGGTTTTCTTTCCGCAAATATACCGATGCATAAAGCCCCTTTTCCCCTTCCGCAATGTTAACAAGATTTTCCTCCCCTCCGGTCCGCCATTCTATTTCCTGTACACCGGAGTTCTCCTCTTTATAGTCAATCCGGTAAATAAATCCGTCCAGCCGCGTGGTAATCGCCCACATACAGTCCTGTCCGCAAACAATCTGCTCCGGATTTTCAAGGCTGAACTCCGTCGAGTAGTCGATGCCGAATGCCTTCGTCCGTACCTCCTGTCCGTTCTGCCCCGCCGCTTTATTTCCGGCATCCTCCGCATCCTTTTTTTCTCCACATGCAGACAGACATACACCGAGAAGCAGCACGGCAAAATAAACTGCATATCCAATTTTTGAGGGTGGTTTTATGAACATTCGGGTTCCTCCTTTTAAATGTAAAAATAGTAACGAAAAATTCTATATCCGTTTCTATTTTATCACCTAAAAAATAAAATGTCCATGCTTCGATATTATGAAAAAATCCTCCTTTGCCAAAACCTTTATTACAGGCTTGCACAAATCCCTCATATCCGATAAAATATACCTTGCGTCCGTCAAAAGACGACATATTCTGCGCAACGGAGTTTTACTATGGCTGAGATTATCGCAAGAAGACAGTTTTACCCTGCCTATATATGGCTGGACACGGCTTTTTTAATTGTATTGGCAGGACTTTTGCTTTGGAAAAAGAAATACGCCGCGGTGCTGGTGGGACTTGCCGCAGGCGTACTTTATATGATAGTGGATTATGGGATTTTTCACTTGGTATGCGGCGCGCGCAGCATAAGCGAGGGGCACAGCCTTTTTCTCGTGCTTCTCTGGATGAGCATGAGCTACGGCTTTACCAATTTTGTATGGATTTGGCTGTGGCTCTCTAAGGATCGCCATCTCTTTGCGTGGTCGTTCCTCATCCTGCTCTGGTGGTTCTGCTGCCCCATGCTCGCCGAAACCTTTGGCGCGGGCGCCGCTCCCATCGTGATACAGCGCACCACCGGCGCTTATCACGGCTATATGGCGCTGATTCTCTTTGCCGGCTATTTTGGCGCTATCCTCTGGAACCTGCGGCATGAAAAACATGAAGAGCAATTTCCCCTGGGATGGCTTTTAGCCATCGGCATATTCGTGCAATTTGGCTGGGAAGCAGCGCTTTTGCTGGGCGGTATCCGCAGCGCAGGCTTTGCTTCCTACGGCGACAAGCTGATGACGCTCATTATCAATTCCCTTTTGGAGACCAACCTTGGGCTGCCTTATGTATATGCCCTCTTTCTTCTCTATTCCGCGAAGCGCACCGAACGCCTGACAAAACGCCGCACGCCTCTACGCTTCACGGAAGCTCTTGCAGAAAACAACCGGCTGCGTGTAAACAGAGAGCCTAAGCAGACTGCCCTATAACGTCTTCTTACAGACAGTATATCTAAAACGGTACTGCACATTACCGCATCAGTTCCTCATATATGGCAAGCGTCTGCGCGTCGTCATACCCGCTCAGGTAATACACCGTTTCTCCCACTTTCAGGCGGATAAAGATGCTGTTCTGCGGATTTAAAAACACCTGGCAGCGTCCCTCCTTTGCAACACGGTAATTTCCTTTTTTCAGTGTATCCATACTGGTGCCGCTCACACGTTCTAAGCGGGGCAGCTCCTCTAACAGCGCAATTTCCTGTATCAAACCTGCCGGCAAGTTATAATCCACGCTGATTTGCCTTGCAATCAGCCTGTCGTCCTCCACAGCCAGCTTTATGGGCACAAATTCCAGCAAAATCACCCATACGCAGATAACCGGCAGGCTCAGGATACTGATGCCGCCCAGAAGTCCCAGCAGCACACCTGCTATTCTCCCTTTTTGTGTCCCAAAATTCATGGTGGTGCCGATACCCACTCTCTTTTCCACGTAGGCATGCTTATCCGCCGGATTACAGTAGAAAATTCCCCAAATCCAGCAGTCGTCATCATCCGTTTCCACCGTGCCGCTTTCAGTGAAATAGGCAGCGTCCAACCGCCCTTTCCTTCTTATCACCCATATCAGCAGTACAATCGTAAACAAAATATATCCTGCGCTTATCCACATAAACAATTCCGTTAAGCAGAGCGCCTTGTCAAAGGAAAGCAGGATTCCGGCAAGATACGCCGTATTCAACCACGCGCACGCCATCCATAAATTTTTCCACAAATTCTTTTTGGCACGGGCATAATTGATATTTACTCCGCTGTCCATACTGACGACTTGTGTGCTCTGTCTGTCCATCAGAACGGCAATTCCCCAGAACAAAAAGGTAATCACGAAAAAGCTGCCCGTCATCATGCAGTATGCCGGCTCCCCTGCCTTTCCAAACCAAAAAAGCGATACAAGAAACAGCACCGTACTAAGCAGACAGGGCGCCGCAAACTGATACCATTTTACCCTGCGGATTTTTCCAGCGCCCTTCATTTCTGCCGCCGTTTGAAGGGCAATCTCCTTTTTCCAACCCTTCTCCAGCTTCAGCTCCTTCAGCTTTTTATTTGCCCTTGCATAAGGAATAAAAAAAAGAAAGATACCGATTATCAGCCACAACATCCAACAGGTAAAAAAAATGGAAAACCATGGGATAAAAAGCATGGGAAGCGGCGCAAGCATGAGCAGGACAAAATCCCGCTTCATGGAACGCCGAAAATCCGCAAGAATGTTCTCCGCCTCCGGTGTCTGCACATTTTCCTTCGTAAGCTTTACACCGCAGTAAATCCCGCGCTTAGGCGCCATCTCATTTTTTAGAAGAAAAAACATAATCATGACAAAAGGATACACGCATATTGTCAAAATCAACCCCGTTACGTTCATAAGCACTCCTATCTGCGTGCCTTTGCACGCGCATTATTTTATATCGCAAAATGCTCCGTATTTTTTCAAAAATACTTCTCGCACTCTTTTACAAATTCTTCCTTTGACATACCGCTTATCTTTGCCTCACAGATAAGACGCCGCAGCAACTCCTGCGATTCACCCGACAGGCTTTTGCCGCCGTCAAATGCCTCCCTGACCCGCGCGCCGTTGCGCCTGTCAGTCAAAATATAACCCTCCTGCTTCAAAAGCTGGTATGCCTTATTCACCGTCATGGAATTGATTCCAATTTCCTCCGCCAGCGCCCGAACGGTAGGCAGCCTTTCCCCGGGCAGAAGCTGCCCGTCGGAAATCCCTATTACAATTTGATTGCGAATCTGCTGGTACACCGGCACGTCGGAAGCATCGTTTAAGAAAATAACCATACTGTTTCTTTCTCCAACCACATAATGTCTATCCTGTTTCTTTTTGTTTATTTGTATCATTAATAGTAATACAAATAATACAAAATGTCAATTCCTATTTGCCCTTTTTGATTGACTCGAATCTATGACAACATCAGCGAATTGTTTTGCCGAAAAAGATGGTGAAAAGCCTCTATGAATCTGCTATAATAGACACAGGTTATTCCGGCATATCGGCAATTCTAAATAGAAACGAGGTTTCCCATGAGACGCAGCGCCCCGCTTAAAATGTCAGACAAGCAAAGAGAACAGTTAAAAGAAGAAATCAAGGCGTTTTACCTTGATGTTCGCGGAGACGCGATTGGTATTATCGAACAGGAACAGCTCCTTTCGCTATTTATGGAGCGTTTAGCCCCTATTGTATACAACAAAGCGCTCGACGATGCACAGTACTGGTATCAAAAACAGTTGGAAAATATGGAATCCGACTTCTTTTCCCTCTATCGGGATTTTTAAACAGGGAGGAATTTGTCATGCTGAGCGTTCTTTTGAACTGGATATATATTGCCTTTACCGTATTTGCTCTGGGACAGGCTTTTGCTTTTCTTGTAGAAAAATGGTTTCACTATCAAATCCGCGCCTTTGACAGCATACTTGTCGCCGGTCTTGTGACCGCCACCGTGTACGCGCAGATTTTCAGTCTTTTTTACAAGGTTGGTATGGCTGCCAACCTCCTCCTGCTTTTATTCTGTCTGTCCGTCTACTTCCTTCTTCGACACAGAATTGCGGCGCAAATCAGACAATGGTATGGCAATTATTCTGCCGCCGGAAAGATACTTCTGTTATTTTTGGTTTTGCTATGGGCTTATTTTACTTCCAGAGGCTACTTGGTCTACGATTCGGATTTGTATCACGGACAGAGCATCCGCTGGATAGAAGAATATGGCGTTGTAAAAGGATTGGGCAACCTGCACGTCCGCTTTGCATACAACAGCTCTTCCTTTGCCTTATCTGCATTATACAGCATGAAATTTCTATTGGGACGTTCCCTGCACACGGTCAGCGGCTTTTTTGCGCTTCTGCTAAGCGCCGCCACGTTAGACATTGCGGCATCCCTCAAAAGAAAAAAACTGCTGCTCTCCGATTTTGCAAGAGCCGCAGCCATTTATTATCTGACAACCATCTGCAACGAAGTTGTTTCCCCGTCCTCCGACTATGTTGTCATGTGTATTATCTTCTTTATTGCAATCAAATGGCTTTCCGTGCTGGAAAACGAAAAAGAACGCGGCAGCGCCGCCCCCTATGCCCTGCTCTGCGTATGCGGCGTATATGCAATAACCCTAAAGCTGACGGCTGGATTGATTTTAATTCTGCTTATCAAACCGGCGTATATGCTTATCAAAGAAAAACGGTTAAAAGAAATCTGTCTTTACCTCGCTTTGGGATTACTGGTCGGCGTGCCCTGGGTTGTCAGAACAGTCATCATTTCCGGCTGGCTTTTGTATCCTTACCCGCAGCTCGATTTGTTTTCTTTTGACTGGAAAATAAAAATAGAAAGAGCAATCGCTGACGCGGCGGAGATCAGGACATGGGGACGGGGATTGTATGATGCCTCCAAAGCAGGCTTACCCATTACACAATGGTTCCCAAACTGGTTCTTCCAAACCTTACCCATGACCGGAAAATTATTGATAACAGCAGACATTATCTGCTGCGGCGTCTTTGTCCTGACGGCCGCGGTCACATTTATGAAAAAGAGGTGGGGCAATCTGGATTATCTTCTGGTGCAGGCTGCAATCCTCTGCTCCTATTTGTTCTGGCAGTTAAGCGCCCCGCTGCTACGCTACGGTTACGCTTATGTTCTGCTCCTTGCCGCGCTGACAGCAGGTTGGATACTGAGGGAAAAAAGAGTCGTAAGCATAATCGTATATTGTCTATTCCTTTTTTATGGCGGATATAAATTATGTATGATATCCGGCTACTTGATTCAGAGCGCAGGCATTCCCAATTACATATGGCAAAGCGATTACGGCGCCTACGAGCTGCAGTCTTATAAGCTGGAAAATGAAACCTTTTATATTCCTGTCAGCGGTGACAGGACCGGTTACGCCTATTTTCCTTCCATTCCTCTGATGCCGGAGGTGGAATTTCGGGGAGACGGCATAAAGGACGGCTTCCGCCCCTGCCCCTAAAGACGCTTAGTCCTCCACCACAATATTGGACAGCCACACGCCCTTTTTCACAAGTGCAAAGCCTATCACGCATTTTATCAAATCCAGCATTTGGCAGCACAAATACAACGGCACAATGGGAACTGCCGTAAATCTGCTCAGAATATACGCACAGGGAATACTGACGCACCAGATAAACACACTGTCAAACAGAAATGTAATGATGGTCCTGCCGCCCGCGCGCAGGGTAAAATAGCAGGCATTTAAAAATGCGCACACCGGAATATAGACGGCTACAATTCTAATGAACCATGTGGCAAGCGCCCTCACCGAATCCGTGGTATTGTACATCTGCGGAAACAGCGGTGCAAAAACTGCCAGTACCGCGCCGACCGCCACACAGGAGACAACCGTAAATGCAATCAGTTTTCTATCCGTGTCCTTTGCTTCCTCCATTTTACCCGCGCCCAGAAGCTGTCCGATAATAATGGATACCGCATTACCCATGGAAATGTAGACCACACCGAACAGGTTGGAGATGGTGGAGGAAATATTGAGCCCCGCCACAGTCTCCAGCCCTCTGATAGAATAGCACTGTGTCAGCACTGCCATGCCCGCTGCCCACAAAACCTCGTTCAGCATAAGCGGCGTACCCTTTACCAGTATTTTGGACACCAGATTGCCCGGGATATAAAAACTCTTGTATACGCCGGTGATAAAGGGATATTTATCCGCATGTCTGTGCGTCCACACAAGCACAATCGCCATTTCCACATATCTTGCCACCACTGTCGCAACTGCCGCTCCCGCAACTCCCATCGCAGGAAACCCAAACATACCAAAAATCAGGACCGCATTCAGGCAGAGATTCACAATAACCGCCACAATTCCCGCTTTCATGGGCACCACTGTCTCCCCGCACTCCCGCAGCGTACTGGTATAACACTGTTCCCATGCAAAAGGAGGAAGCCCAATCAGCATAATCATCAGATATTGCTTTCCATAATGCAGCGCCGCCGCAAGCTGCTCCGCATTTTCCTCCCCATGCAAATACAATTTAATCAGCATATCGCCGCCAAAAAGAAACAGCAGGAAGGCAGAAACCGTAAGCACTGCAGCCGCAATCAGCTTAAAGCGGAAGGTATGCCTGACGCCCTCCGGTTTGCCGCAGCCAAAAAACTGCGCGCCAAAAATACCCGCGCCGGACAGCGCCCCAAAAATGCCCAAATTGAACACAAAAATAAGCTGGTTGACGATAGCTACGCCGGACATAGGTTCTGTTCCTACGCGCCCCACCATAATATTGTCTAACAGGCTGACAAAATTTGTGATGCCGTTCTGCACCATAATCGGCACCACAACCGCCAGCACCGTGGCATAAAAAGCCTTATCTCCAATATATCTCTTGAAACCCTTTTTCATTGTAATCTTATCTCCTCTTTTATAATGAAATAATCAGGCAATTACAAAACTCCTGTTTGCCGGTTCCGAATTGTGCAACTTGTATGTTCTATAAGCAGACTCTTAAAAAACGCCGGCACCAAAGTCATGCGGGCATGACTTGCGCCGTATTTTGGCAGCTTATGTACCGCTGCGTTTCGCAATTGCCTAAGTCTGCCTGTCAGACACCCCGCAGTTCAACCCTTGCAATATTGCGCCTTACTATTTTAGCAAATACTTCCATTTCTTCCTTACCGTAAGCGCTGAATCCCCCCGCAATCACATTTTCATTGTCCTGATACGCCTGCAAAAAATAGGCTCTTGCGCCGGCAAGCCATTCCCCTATGGCGGCAAAGTCTTCTTTCCCGTGCAGCTCCCGCACTACCGTTGTCCGAAATTCATAAGGAATCCGGCTTTCCTTTAAAATTGCCACGCTCTCTGCAATACGCCCCACATCCAGTTCTTCTTTTCCCACTGTGGCAGCATAGCGCTCCTTTGCATTTTTAATGTCCATTGCCACATAGTCGAGGATGCCTTCCTCCAAAAGCGCACGCAGTACTTTTGGTTTATAGCCGTTGGTATCTAACTTCACCAGATAGCCCAGCTCCCTTATTTTTCTAATAAATATGTCCAAGTCCGCCTGCAGGCTCGGCTCTCCGCCAGTGATGCAGACACCCGTCAGGATTCCCCTGCGCTTTTTCAAAAAGGCCAGCACTTCCTCCTCTGCCAATACCGAAAGCCCCTTTGTCCCCAGCACCAAATCCCTGTTGTGGCAAAAGGGACAGCAAAAATTACAGCCCCCTGTAAAAACGGTGGCTGCCACATGTTCCGGAAAGTCCAGTAATGTTGTTTTATTTAATCCATATATCTGCATCATCTTGCCTCTTTCTTTTTTGGCAGTTATAATACATAATAACACAATGTTTACGAAATGCAAATGGAATTGCTTCACAAACGCCCGAAAAATTAGGGTGTCAAAAGCCCAAATCCTTAAGAATACGAGGTGCAGCATGAATCAGCATGAGAAGTATATGAAAGATGCCTTAAAGCAGGCAAAAAAGGCATACGCACTTGGAGAAGTGCCGATTGGCTGCGTTATTGTCTATCAGGATAAAATCATCGGCAGGGGCTATAACCGGCGCAATACGGACAAAAATACTCTGTCCCACGCGGAAATTACCGCCATCAATAAAGCAAGTAAATATATCGGGGACTGGCGGCTGGAGGAATGCACGCTCTATGTAACCTTGGAGCCATGCCAGATGTGCGCCGGCGCCATTGTGCAGGCACGGATTCCCGAAGTCGTCATCGGCTGCATGAACCCAAAGGCAGGCTGTGCCGGCTCTATCTTAAATATTTTACAGATGCCTGCGTTTAATCATCAGGTCAATATCACAAAAGGTATTCTGGAAGATACATGCAGCGATATGCTCACCACCTTTTTTAAAGAGCTTCGCATCCGCAACAAACTGGAAAAGGAGAACAAAATGCATGAAGAGACAGACAAGCTTTCCTAAAAATATACCGCCTTTTAAGCGCTGCTCTGCTGCTGTCTGCTGCTCGTTACTGCTGCTTTTCTCTCTGTCTTTCTCCGGCTGCGGCAGACAGGATACAGACACACTTTCCGGCTCCGCCATTGCCCACGCTTCTGCCCTGATTTCTCCTTTGGCTTCTGCGCCGCTCTCTCACCTGCACGCCGCCTCCCTTTCCATACCCGCTTTGGCTGACGGCACAGTTTTGGCTGCTTTTCCCTACGCCGCGCTATCGCCTGAGACAGAAGCCATTTTCTGCCAGATACTTCTGCTCTTGCAGGACGGCTTCCGCCAGTATCACGTGCCCCATACCTATCAAGTCTATTTTTCCGCACCTGAAGAATGCCGCACGAACGATGACGGCAATACCGTCATGGAATGCAGTCTGTTGCTAAAGGATACCGATGCCGTTGGGACTGATTCTGCTTACTGGCAAGAAGTGCTTCAATTTATCTTTGACAAAGAATCCCGCCGATACACCTTTATATGGCAGTACGAGCCTGTTATGACACAGGACGATTCTTTCACCCGCAGCGCTGATTTTTTCGAGGTGGAAGAATTATTAGAAAATTGCATTTATGAGACCACATTGTCTCAGGATACCGTCATCGATGCACCGGTACAATATGATGCCGCCTCCGGTCCTGTCGTTTCTGACAGTTTTTTCACCACCTCCCCCTATTTTCCGGTACATACACCGCTCTGGCTGTATACCTATCGGGATGAGCGAATGGGCGTTTGCATTACCATCCCATACCCTGTGCTGTATGTCTCGGATCCGGACCTGCATAAAATTCTGAACGCACGAATCCGCGAGGCCTTTTTCTACGGCTATGACTGGGAAAAAGAACCAAACCTGCTTATGCCTGAGGAAATGATGCTTACCACCATCGATCGAAGCTACTTTATCACCAGAGAGGACGCGCAATACTTTTCTGTCCGTATCTATGAATATAACGAGTCACGTCTGGCGGCGCACCCCAACGAATGGGAATCATGCCTTACGCTTTCCATGGAAACGGGAAACGTGATTACGCTCAGTGATATCGTGGGAGAAACATATACTTTGACACAGCTTCTTGACAGCGAGGCTTTCCACGTAAATTGGGGCAGCTGGGGTAGTTATGTTGATGCCGAACGGCTGACCGAAGCCGAAAAGGAAGAGTTGGATACGATAAGAGAGTATTACCAAAACTCTGCCTTAGAAGTCTTCGATACAGACTTTTACCTCACCGATGACAGCCTTGGGCTTATCGTCCCCACATTCGGTGATGAATACACCTGTATCGAAGCCAACTTAAGCGATTTGGGGCTGGACGAATGGATTGCTGCTAATCCGGCAGATAAGTAGGCGCCGCCTTGGGGCTTTTTCCTTTGATGACATTGTGATAATACGCATATGTCATGGCAGTATCCTGCTTCACGATATCGCAGTCGAGCACCTTTCCTAAAAAGACGGTGTGTGTCTCCGTCTCCATCTTATCGATAACCTCACAGACAATATAAGCGCAGGCATCCGACAGCACCGGCAGACAGCTCTTCACCTCATGCGCCACGCCCTCAAATTTGTCGCAGTCCCTGCCGCTGCGGAAGCCGAAAGTTCCAATCAGAGAAGGCTCGGAATGCTCGCCCAGCACGGATACGGCAAATTTGCCGGTATCCTGTATACAGGCATTTGTGTAATTGTCATGATTAATGCTGACCGCCACGGTAGCAGGCTCGGACGTAATCTGCATCACACTGTTTGCCGTGCAGCCCGTTGCTCTTCCTTTATCCCATGTGCTGATAACATACACGCCATAAGAAAGATTTCTAAATGCATTTTTATTCATTAAAAGTTCCTCCATTCTGCCGCACAAACGACACTTCTGTTTTATAGTTTATTTTCAGTATATCCTTTTTCTCCAAGCATATCAAAAAAACCCTTGCTGCTTTTTCTGCTCTTGCCAGTCGGAATCCCAATCATAGTCGTCATCCGAATGCCGATACATTTGGGCTGCGGTTATCCTCCCCTATATACACCCGCATCTTATCAAGCGGCACATGGCTCTGCTCTGCCCACTGCTTTAGCTCTTCGATGGTCTTAGGCACACCGTTTGAGAACCTGCGATTACCTGCAGCCGCATTTTTTACGCAGTAAGTATAACACAGATTATAAGGTTTCGTCTATCCCCTCCTGCACGTCTTTTGGTAAAAGAAAACAGAGCATACCATGGCAATCGTCCAGCCGACAGGCCATGCGCACCATATGCCGATTGCAGAATTTGTCCAATTAGACAGCACAAAAGCCAGAACCACCCGCAGAATCAAGTCGGTAAAGGTAGCCGCCATAAACTGACGCATTGCGCTGATGCCGCGCAGGATTCCGTCCGCCGCTAATTTTGTTGACACTACAAAATAAAATGGGGATACTATCCATAAAAACTGTCTGCCTGTCAGCAGGGCACCTGCAGAACCTTCCTTCATAAAGAGGAGCAGTAAGTATCTGCCAAAAACAATATACAGGATACAGAACGGAATACACAGGGACCATACCATTTTTAAACCGGCACGAAACCCCTCCCGAATACGCTCCTGCTTTCCTGCCCCAAAGTTTTGGGCGGTAAAATTGGAAATCCCGTTGCCGATTGTAGTGAAAGAAGTAATCACCAGATTATTTAACTTGACTGCCGCCGAATAGCCCGCCATGACAAAAGTGCCAAATCCGTTGATAACGCTTTGAATCATAATATTGCCCACTGAAATAAAGCTTTGCTGTAAAATACTCGGAATTGCAATCACTAAAATTTTTTTCAAAAGCCCCCTGTCAAATAACGCCGGCTTCCCCAAAACCGGTATTTTTCTTAATCGCTGCCATACGCTTAGGAACGCCAGAATACAACTGATTCCCTGACACAAAAAGGTTGCCCATGCGACGCCTGCCACGCCCATGTCAAATACTTTTACAAACAGAATATCCACCGCAATATTTGCCGTAGAGGATGCAGCCAAAAAGCAAAACGGCGTTTTGGAATCGCCCAACGCGGAAAAGATACCGGTTGCAATATTATAAAAAAATACAAAAGGCAGACCATATATATAAATATCCAGATACAAACGGGAATCTGCAAAAACCTCCGGCGGCGTTTTCATAATATACAACAGCGGACTGCATCCAAAAATACCGGCAGTCATCAGCATACCGCAGAGTATGGCGCTAAAAATACATGCCGTACTCACCGCCGTTTTCAGCCTGCCATATTCTTTGGAGCCAAATAACTGCGAAACAATAACAGAACACCCCATATTGCAGCCAAACGCAAATGCAATAAAAATCAACGTGATTTCATAACTGTTTCCTACCGCCGCCAGTGCATTTTCGCCGATAAATTTCCCTGCAACCAGACTGTCCGCTATATTGTAGAGCTGCTGAAAAACAATGCTGCCAAACAGCGGAAGGCAGAAGCGCCATAAAATGTTTTCTGTCTTTCCCACAGTTAAATCCTTGTTCATAAGACCATATCCTTTCTAAATTTCCACCCATTTCATTTACATATTTCCGAAAATATATTATAATACATTTTGTAAAATACGAAAAATATATATATTACATTACAGGAATACAAAAAGCATATGGATATAAACCTTGAATATTATAAAATATTTTACTATGTGGCAAAATATAGGAACATGACAAAGGCGGCTGCCGCATTGGGCAGCAACCAGCCCAATGTGACAAGGATTATGAAGCTGCTGGAATCGCAGCTAAACTGCAGGCTCTTTATCCGCGAAGCAAGAGGAATCAGTTTGACACGGGAGGGAGAGCAGCTTTTTTCCCATGTGGAAATTGCATACAAACATCTGTTAAGCGGACAGGAAGAGATATGCAGGCAGGACTCGCCGCAGTGCGGCACAGTAGAAATAGGCGCGACGGAAACAGCTCTTCACCTTTTCCTGTTACATACATTGCGCGGATTCAAGGCGGCGTATCCTGAAATCAAAATAAAAATTCATAACCACACGACGCCGGAGATACTAAAAAAACTGATAAACGGCAGGTTGGATTTTGCATTGCTTACAACACCCTTTGACCCTCCCAAAACCATCCTGAATGAAAAAATACTGGATTTTAACGAAATACTTGTAGGCGGCACACAGTATAAGGAATTATGCAAAGCGCCGTTAGAACCGCAGGACATCAAAAAGTATCCGTGGATTGGTCTCGGCAGAGAAAGCGCAACCTATGAATTGTACCGAAACTTTTTTATAACCCACAGGACGGATATTGAGCCGGACATGGAGGTTGCAACCTCCGACCTTATGCTGCCCCTGATTGAAAACAATCTGGGAATCGGCTTTGTACCAAGAAAGCTGGCATTGCCGCTGTTACGCAAAAAGAAACTGGTGCAAATTCCTGTAAACTGCCGCCTTCCTATCCGTTCCATACGACTGGTATCGGATAAAGGGCGCGGAAAAAGTCTTGCAGCAGACAGATTTTATAAATATCTGAAAGACGAGGCGGCAAAGATGGATATTGAATCCGCCGCGAGCGCACATATGCAGGAGCAGGAAAGCTGCATCAATCGGCAGTAGCAGTCCTTTCAAGCTATGCAGTCCGCTGCCGCAAAAGCTTGATATAAACTTGCCCTGCGCAGAAATAAGGGTAAAAAATGATAAAAAATAATGCTTGCCGGAATCAGCATATTCCTCCCCCAAAAAGCAGTCAAAGCACAACCGAAACGCGTTTTGTACCCATATATTTTATTGCAGCAAACCTGCTGTTGCTCGTCTACGGCGCGCCGTTTCCCGTCAGTTGTCCATGCTTTTAAGCAGCGCCAAGAACAAAGCCATTTCATCCAGATTTTTTTCTGCGGCATCTTTATCACTGTCCGCCATGGTATGTTCCCCTGTCAGGAGCACATTCACATTTATTTAGATTACAATAGGCGCACTGTCATACTGCTTGACAGCACACGTCAAACACGCTATACTAAAACAGTCGCATATACGGGTTTTGGTGGGCGCTTCTATGGCGGCTTCCTTTTCCGGTGATGAAGTTTGGGTCTTGCGCAATGGACATCTGCGAACCGTGTCAGGGTGGGAACACAGCAGCACTAAGCAGAACCGTTCATGTGCCGCAAGGGCGCCTGGCGGAGCCGGAGGGGGAGTATCGCGTAGGAGTGTCCTCTAAAAACCGGATATGCGCTTTTTATCGGAAGAAAGCAGGCAAACACATTGCCCTAGAAAGGAGCCGCATGAACTGCAGACTATGCCCCAGAGAATGTAATGCAGACCGCAAAAACGGACAGAAAGGTTATTGTGGCGAAGATAATTCTCTCCGTGTGGCGAGGGCTGCTCTTCATATGTGGGAGGAACCATGCATTTCAGGCAGCACCGGCTCTGGAACCGTATTTTTCTCCGGCTGTTCCCTGCACTGTGTTTTTTGCCAGAACATCGCCATTTCAGAGGGAACCGTTGGCAAAACCATCACTCCCAAACACCTTGCCGGCATATTTTTGGAATTGCAGGAAAAAGGAGCATGTAACATCAATTTGGTAACGCCAGGCCACTTTATTCCCCAAATTATCTGTGCCTTAAAGCAAGCCAAGGCAGACGGGCTTTTTCTTCCCATTGTCTACAACACCGGAAGTTATGAAAAGGTAGAAAGCCTCCGTCTTTTAGATGGCCTGATTGATATTTATCTGCCTGATTTAAAATATGTTTCCAGCCGTTTATCCGCCCGTTATTCCAATGCCCCCGATTATTTTGCCGTTGCCAGCGCCGCCATTGCGGAAATGTTCCGCCAAGTGGGAAAGCCTGTATGGGATACCAAAACCGGTCTGCTGAAACGCGGCATTATTGTGCGCCATCTTTTGCTCCCGAAACGGCTTGCCGACTCCAAAAAAGTAGTCAACTATCTTTACCATACCTACCAAGATGCTGTTTATCTCAGCATTATGAATCAGTATACGCCCATGCGTGTTTTTTCCGACATGCCGGAACTAAACCGGCGGGTATTCCACAAAGAATACAATGCACTGATAGATTACTGCCTTTCTATTGGTATTCAAAACGCTTTCGTGCAAGAGGGCGAGACTGCATCCGAAAGCTTTATCCCGCCCTTTGACTTGAAAGGCATCTGATTTTCAGATGTCTACCTGTTTCATATAATAGCCAAATCCGCCATCCACAGCCTGTTCCGTTCCTGCTTCAAAACCTTCAAAGCCGAACATAAGCGCCGCTTGTTTTTCCCTTGTGAAGTATACGCCGGGGACGCCAAGATAAAAATTTTCTCCATCCCTTTCTTTGATTTTTGTCAGAATCACGTGTCCATAATTATAGTATCCATGCAGCAAAAAACTGTTTTGTACCAGATTCTGGTATTTACGCGACAGGATAATAAAGTCTCTCGGTGTAATAGAAAGATATTCCCTCGCATCCCCAAACGGATGAATATGCGGGTACTGTCTGCTAAGCTGTTCCCACTTATCTCCGGAAAGCAGCACGCCGCATTTGGTTGTTTGTTTTCCCTCTTCCTTTCCTTCCCCTCTGCCGCCATTTCCACTACTAGCCTTCGCAGATGCTGTTTCTCTTTTTATCACTTCCGGTTCGGTCCCCACAGCACTTTCCACCTTTATCTCTGCCGTTTCTTTCGCTTCTGTTATCAGCCCTCCATCTTCCTGCCTTACGCCTGCTCCCCAGCCTGCACTCATTTCCCATCCGATACCGGTTTTCCGGTCGGCGTCCGTTTTCCGTCCTGTATTTACTTCCTGCACGGTGTCCGCTTCCCGTCCTGGTTCGACTTCTTGCACAGTGTCTGTTTCCTGTCTTATGCTTGCTTCCTGCACGGTGTCCGCTTCCCGTCCTGGTTCGGCTTCTTGCACAGTGTCTGTTTCCTGTCTTATGCTTGCTTCCTGCACGGTGTCCGCTTCCCGTTCTGGTTCGGCTTCTTGCACAGTGTCTGTTTCCTGCCTTATGCTTGCTTCCTGCCCTGTGCCGGCTTCCTGCATGGCATCCGCTTCCCGCCATGCACTTTCTTCCTGCCTTGCGCCTGCTTCCCAACCCATGTCCGCTTTCTGCTCTGTTTCCGTTCCCTTTCCTGCATTGCCCTTCTGTCTTGCGTTTGTTTCTTTTGCCGCTGGTGCATTCCGTTCTGCGCTCTCTTCTACAACTTGCACGTATGGTTCAAAAGCCGGTACTGCACTCTCCGCTGCTTTCTCCGATACATCTTCTTCTATTATCTGAGATACCTCCGTTACGCTTTGCGGCAGCGCTTCCCGTTCTCTCCACTGTCCCAAAAGAAGCCTGCTTTCTGAAAGTCTGACCTGAACACCGTCACATTCTGCGTAGCCGACCGCCGTCCCTGCCAAATTCTCATTATCCCACACCGCAACATATTCGCCTGCTCCAAAGCTAATTTTGACACTGTCGGCAGTAAACACAGACTTTCGGGAAATAAGCTGGATTTCTCCGCGCAGAGTATCCGTCGGATACAGCCCTCTGATATGTATTTGTATCCGGCTTGTCTTACCCCTTGTCTCCCATTTCACAAAACCGCCGTTCTTAACCTTTTCTCCTCTCTCAAGATAGTCGAGATATACAATTTTCCTGTCATAAAAATCCTTGTCCGTTTTCACCATAAAAGTCCCCGATTTTCTGTAGATTTATCTCTACATTATATTCCTAAGGCCATCTTCCTATTCCTGTTTTTTGATTATCATACGGCAAATAGCGGAAATAATCGGCAAAGAATGTCAAACGCAGCTTTTATTGCTTTTCTTCCTGCTATATGCTACAGTAAACGTATGAAGCGGCTGCGGTCTTGCTGTTTTGGCGGACAAAATATTGTGTCTTGTCAAAGACACATACAGCAACTTTCTCATGGTCCTAAAGGTTCGAATCCTTTCCGGCCGCTCCTGTTTTCAAAACGATAACGCAGTTGGCAGCACAGGAAAAAGGAACTTTCTCGAATCCGGCTTATCCGAATCGCAGATGGAGGAAATGCTATGGGTTTTCTGCTTTCAGAAAATATTTAAATATAACAGAAGTTATGATGAGCAGCGGCAAATTCACGCAGATGTACTTTTCCCACACGACATTGTGCATTCCTATCGGGCTTCTTCTGAAGTGAAGGCTGACAGAAGCGGTATACATGTTATTCGGCATATTCAACCGCTTGATACCACATTGGAGGAGCTTTGGCGCTCACTTCCCGACTATGTACAGGGCACAGGCAATACGCTTTGCATCGCTGACGGTTCCTCCAGCATGTTAAGCCGCATCGGAAAGACCAATCTGTCCTGATTTCTTTCAGTCAAAATCCACAGCTTGTAGACTTATCAAAGGGAAAGTCATTGCATGACAAGATAGAAATTGCCCTGCATTACAACGAAGCAGCAAACACCAACTTAGAAGCGGTATTTGAACTTATTCTGCTGACCGCTGTCAAAAACCATATGAAGCAGGCTGACCTTCCTGCCAATCTGCTGATTCTCTCCTATAATTGCCAAAATGGTACTCTCTAACGAGGTTGACCCTTATCGTGCACTGACCGAGCAGCTTGCTCTGCCGCGGTACGATGCCGTGGAGCAGGCTGTAAAAGAGCTGCTAAACGTAAAAGCTTAAAAATTTCATAAGACCATTATCATGTAAAAAGGAGGCTTTGCTTATGTCAGGCGTTTTTGATGAAAAGAAGATGCTGCAGGTTTTGGGGGAATTTATCCCTGACGGAGAAACACTGTTGGCAGGCATACATGGCAATACTCTTCAGGTAAATAAGAAATTTTCTTAAACTATCCAACAAAAACATTGATTTTAAGGCATATTTAAGGGTTTTGAACTATTGAAATACTACTAATTTACTACTGCGGATTGAGCTTTGATATGTGAGATTAACCCAGATATGCGTACTTATGACAAAACACATCAGTATTGAAACAAGAAAAAATTGAATATTTCATAGACTATGGAACGCCTAACATGACGTTCCTTTTCTATTTCCAGCCGTTCTTATTGAACGGCTATTTTATTACCC
>ERZ778515.648-NODE-648-length-29250-cov-4.666758_pt1 | contig 29250 bp, 30 predicted proteins | sample MGYA00510343_ERZ778515 | MGnify/ENA primary metagenome ERZ778515 (study PRJEB29527, sample SAMN07138965) | mouse gut metagenome | material: feces | host: mouse | place: China:Nanjing | collected 2016-01-25 ...
CAAGTACAATGGAGCCTGTTTTTCAGATAGGAAAATCTTCCTTGACGCCGGAAGTAACAGAGGCAGTTGCAGAGGCTTTTCATAACAGGGAATTGATTAAAATATCTGTTCTGAAAAACTGTATGGAGGCGCCAAAGGAACTTGCAGAAAAGCTTGCAGAAAGAACACAATCGCAGGTAGTACAGGTGATTGGAAAGAAGATAGTTCTCTATAAGGAAAACAAGGACAATAAAAAAATAATACTTCCTGATTAAAACGAAGCAATTTTTTCATGTGCAGATGAAAAAAGCAACATTGCAGGAAGGGTGTTATTCTGATATTATGGATGATAGTAAGAGTCTACAAAAAGTGATTGGAAAGCAAAAAACAGGTATCATGGGAGGAACGTTCAATCCGGTGCATATAGGACATCTATTGCTTGCGGAAGCCGCATTATCCGTTGAAAAATTGGATAATATTATGTTTATTCCCAGTGGACAGTCCTATATGAAGCATCAAAACACGATTCAGCCCGCCGATTTGCGCCTGCAAATGGTAAAGCTGGCAATTGCAGATAATCCCCATTTTTTTGTTTCGGATATGGAAATAAGGCGTCCCGGAAATACTTATACTTGCGATACCATGGCGCAGTTGAAACGGGAACAGCCACAGACAGATTTCTTTTTTCTGATGGGAGCGGACTGTCTTTTTTCTCTTGAAACATGGAAAAATCCGGATAAAATTTTTGCTTCCTGTACGATTTTGGCGGCGGTTAGAAACGGGGCAGATACTACTCTGATGCAGAGAAAGTGTGATTATTTTGCAGATACGTATCATGCGGATATCAGACTGCTTCCTTTTTCGGAAACGGCAATTTCTTCAACTGATATCAGACAGTATATAAAAGAAGGTAGAAGTATTCGGTATATGGTGCCTGAGGCAGTCAGATTATTTATACAGGATAACAAACTATATAAATAAAAAGAGAGGGCAGACGGTATGAAAAATACGGACATCAGAAAAATAAGAAAATCCATGGAAAAATCTTTGGAAGAAAAACGGTATGAACATACGCTTGGTGTTGCTTATACTGCAGCCGCGCTTGCGATGTGCCATGGCGCTTCTGTGGAAAGTGCAGAGCTTGCCGGACTGCTGCATGACTGTGCAAAGGGTATGGATGAGGAAAAAAGTATATCCTTCTGTGAAAAGCACCATATTGGTATTACAGATGTGGAACGTAGAAAACCACAGCTTCTCCATGCAAAAGTAGGAAGCTTTCTGGCGATGAATACCTATAAAGTACGTGATAAAGACGTCATTAATGCCATTCTGAATCACACAACAGGAAGACCGGGGATGTCTCTTTTGGAAAAAATTATCTTTGTAGCGGATTATATTGAGCCGGGGAGAAAACAGGCACCTCATCTTGCCGAAATACGCCGGCTCGCATTCCAAAATCTTGATAATGCCCTGCAGCAGATATTGGAAGATACAATATTATATTTGCGTGATTTTCCGGATGATATTGACCAAATGACGGAAAAGACTTTAGAATATTACCGCAAAGAAAAAATGGATAAAGAGAAAAGTGAGGTATGATAATGGATATAATCCAATCGAAAAATATGGCAAAACAGGCAATCCGTGCACTGGAAGATAAGAAAGCAGAAGATATTCATGTCATAGATATCAGTGAAGTCTCCGTGGTTGCAGATTATTTTATTATTGCAAACGGCAGCAACCGCAGCCAGATTCAGGCAATGGCAGATAATGTGCAGGATGTGCTCGGCAGGTCAGGCTATATGATGAAGCAGGTAGAAGGCTACAATACCGCTAACTGGATATTAATGGATTTTGGAGACGTCATCGTGCATATTTTTGATAAGGAAAATCGCCTGTTCTATAATTTGGAGCGTATTTGGCGGGATGGCAAAGTGATAGACCAAACGGAATTATAAGATTTCTAAAAAAGGACCGGCTATATTTTAACCGGTCCTTTTCTAATGAATGGAAATCCGTATTCATGTTATCAAACAGAAGTATCTCTGCATATTTTACCAAAGAAGCTGAAAAGATACAATCCACATAATCCGACAACTACATAAACAATCCGTGAAGGCCAAGTCATATCGCCCAACAGAAAGGCTACCAGATCAAAACGAAACAGACCAATAAGTCCCCAGTTGATGGCACCTATTATGGTAACAATTAAAGCTGTAATATCAAGCCATTTTATTCTCATATCTTTCTCCTTTCCATACATATTGCATAAGCAAAACTGCACTCATCGCAAGGTCAGTGTTTACCTAATATATTCTGCGTAACAAAGGTACAAAATATGTATGAAAAGGTATTGCTTAAATTTGGTAAAATTTAATGATACAGTCTGAATACGCCAAATACCTTACCTAAAATCTGGCAGTCCTCCACAATAATGGGATCCATAGTATCATTTTCAGGCTGCAGGCGGATATGTCCGTTTTCTTTATAAAAAGTTTTTACCGTTGCGGAATCATCCACAAGTGCAACAACAGTATCGCCATTGTGAGCCGTACTGCAGCTTTGCACAAATATCTGGTCGCCGTTAAAAATCCCTGCATTTATCATTGAATCGCCTTTTACTTTTAAAATAAAAGCTTCTCCGGGCGGTACCACCTCTGCGGGAATAGGGAAATAGCTTTCGATATTTTCCTGCGCCAAAATAGGCTGTCCTGCCGCCACAGTTCCAACTATGGGAAGACTTGCCATTTCTGTCCTTACCATCTGAAAACTGTCATCACAAATTTCAATCGCACGGGGCTTTGTCGGGTCTTTTCTGATATAGCCTTTCTTTTCCAATGTCTCTAAGTGCGAGTGAACGGAAGAAGTGGATTTTAAATGAACTGTCTCACATATTTCCCTTACAGTAGGCGGATACCCCTTTTTTAAAATTTCTTCCTTAATGTAATCCAGAATCTCTTTTTGTTTGGCTGATATTTTTGTTTGTTCCATACAGATACCTCCATTTGTACTTCGACTGAACGGTTTCAATTTTTTACAGTATAACATACCTTTTTAAAAAAAGCAAATACATGTTCAGAAAATATGTTCGGAATTTTTTGAAAATCTATTGACATACGAAAACATGTTCTGTATAATACATATAAATGAACAAACGTTCACGAACATATATTCAAATCTACAAAATAGAAATAGTGAATTGCAGACTGCTTATTAAGGTGATTTTTGAGAGGGTATGTGACTGATATGGATGAGAGAGTTTATGAAGCATTTTTAAACAGCGAATATCGTAAACAGAAGAATAAAATGAAAAGGCTTCGCCATTTCCGCAGACAATGCTTTCTGGTTCTCCTCACAGTTCTTCTTATATTGTTTTTAACGGTCTCTTATCATGCAATTCTTTCCAAAGCGACCACGGGAGAGAACGTTTCTTACAAATACTATACGAGTATCGAAATTGCATATGGAGAGTCTCTTTGGTCTATTGCTGACAAATATGCAGGAGAAGAATATGCTTCTGCAGAGGATTATGTCCATGAAGTTATGAAAATCAATCACTTGCAGGAGGAAGTTCTGATAGCAGGACAGTATCTGGTTGTACCTTATTATTCCACGGAATTTAAATAAGACCTTCAGAATAAATTTTCCATTTAGAAAAAAAGACTGTCCGTTTTGATTCGGACAGCCATCTGCAATACCTATTTAGTCCATGTTATTGTCTTCACGAAGTTTTACCACTTTGGCAGCCATTCTGCGCCGCTCATCCTCCATGGTTGCATAGTGTTTGCGGGTAGTATTGACATCCTTATGACCGAGCACATCAGCTACCAGATAAATATCACCGGTCTCCTGATAGAGGGTGGTGCCATAGGTGCTTCTAAGCTTATGCGGCGTGATTTTCTTCAATGTTGTGACACGTGAAGCATATTTTTTTACCAGATTTTCCACGGAACGGACGGCGATACGCCGGTTCTGCAAGGACAGAAACAGTGCATTTTCATGTCCGGATGCAGGAATCACATGCTTCCTCTCTTTCATATACGCCTGCAGCGCATGTTCTACTTCTTCACCAAAATATACAACGGCTTCATAACCACCCTTACGGCGGATTTTAATTCCGTCATTGTCAAAATCAACATCCTGCAAATCAAGTCCCACACATTCCGATACACGAATCCCTGTCCCCAGCAAGAGCGTCAGCAGCGCTACATCCCGCACTTTTGTCTTTTCATGGTAGGCAAGTTCCTTTTTGGTTAATTTGTCGCCTGCCTCCACTTGGTCCAATAAGGTTGCCACCTCGTTTGGATCCAACCGGATAATGGCTTTTTCATGCAGCTTGGGAACCGGAACAAGCTCCGCAGTATTTTTGGTAATGCGTTCATTCTGAAAGTAATAATTATAGAAGCTGCGCAGACTCGAGAGCTTGCGCGCCTTGCCTCGTTCCGTGTTGGTGATTTCGCGTCCTTCCTTTTCATAGTAGCTGATGTAGGAAAGATATTCTTCAATATCCTGTCTGGTAACTTGGTCCAACACCTTGATGGGAATATCTGTTATCTCTATTTTGGCGCAAGCTGGATTTGTCTCATGCAAAAATTCAAAAAAAACACGAATATCATAAGCGTAGGCAAGTCTTGTTCGTGTGGAAGTGGTATCGGCAATCCCTCTGAAAAATTCCTGACAGAAGGGCGGAAGCGTAGCCAGCACAGAGCGCAGTTTTAAAATATTTTGTTTGTTTTGTGCGTCATGATAATTGTCCGTGTTCATTATTTCCATCCTTTCAGGCTGCCTGTCTGTATTGCCGTAAACATTCTTTCCTTAACACCCGGATTTTCCCGATTTAACTGCTGCAATAGCTGCTTGACATATTCTCTTTTGGTATGCCCGTCTGCCGGACAGGGACTTTTTACGACAGGTAGATTATATTTATTAACAAATCCAACGACATCTGCTTCATGCATATAAAGTAAAGGGCGTATTACGGTCAATTCTGTTCTGTCAAGGTAGGTAACCGGAGAGAAGGTATGAAACCTGCCTTCATAAATAAGCGACATCAGCATGGTCTCCACCACGTCGTCTTTGTGGTGCGCGTATGCAATTTTATTGAAGCCAGCAGCCTTTACCGCCTCGTTAAGTGCACCCTTACGCATTTTAGCGCATAGAGAACAGGGATTGCTTTCCTTTCTGTCTTCAAAGATAATCTGGGCAATGTCAGTCTTCACAATTTCATATTTTACATGTAATTCTGCGCAAAGAGCATCTATTTTAGACAAATCCAGATTTTGAAAGCCCAAATCCACTGTAACCGCCATAAGTTCAAACTTTTGGGGATAAAAACGTCTTAAGCCGCTTAGTGCATATAAAAGTGTCAGGCTGTCTTTTCCGCCTGAGATACCGACCGCAATTTTGTCGCCGTCATCAATCATATGATAATCCTCCAGCGCCTTACGCACAACGCTGAGTACTTGTTGCAGTTTCATAATATTTTATCTTGCCTTTCCGTTTTTACATAAATTTATCAGTTATCATATAAGGCTGTTTATCAAGAGTAACTTACGATAAGAATTGATACTATTATACATTTTTTTGACGTCGATTTCATCTGTTTTTATAAAAATCATCTGTTTTTCTTAAGATATTCGTGTTATACTTTTGAATAAGAAAAACCTTTTGGATAAGAAGAGAAGATTTGCCAAAGGCTGACAGAAACAGGATAGGAGCATAGTGAAATGAAACTGAAAATCAATAGTAAATATTTTAAATGGGGGCTGACTGCTTTTGCTGTTATAGCAGGCGGCATCTGTTTTTATTATTTAATATTTCACATTTCTGAATTTATCCAAAACATCAAGTCGCTATTTAGCGTGATTATGCCGGTAATGTTTGGTTTAATTATCGCCTATTTACTCACTCCCATTTTAAACTTTATTGAAATGAAAATGCTTAATCCGTTACTGGATCGCATGAAAATAAAACAGTCGGCACGCAGGAAAAAACTAGTGAGGGGAATTGCCGTTATTCTGACCTCCCTTTTGCTGATTTTTGCGATTTATGCATTGATTGCCATGCTGATTTCACAGATTGTGCCCAGTATACAGGCTATTGTTTATAATTTTGACGGCTATGTTGATGATCTTTCTAATTGGCTGAATAACCTGATGGAAGATAATCAGGAGCTGAAAAATTTTGTCCTGCCGCAAGTCACAAAGTTTTTTTCAAGTCTGGAAACCTGGCTTGCCGATACGGCAACATTGTTGGAAAAATCGGGCGAGGTATTGAAGACAGTTTCACTCAGCATCTTAAGTTTTCTAAAAGTTGCATGGAACTTTATCATTGGCTTTATCATCTCTATTTATGTTTTGGCGAGTAAGGAGACCTTTTCCGCGCAGGGCAAAAAAATCATATATGCCATCTTTGATACGAATGCTGCCAATTCCGTATTAAGCTCGCTGCGTTTTGTGCACAGGACTTTTATCGGCTTCATCAGCGGGAAGGTACTGGATTCAGTTATTATTGGTCTGCTTTGCTTTATTGGCACTACCTTGCTTGGCACGCCGTATGCCGCCTTAGTCAGTGTAATTGTCGGTGTAACCAACATTATTCCGTTTTTTGGTCCATACCTTGGTGCCATACCTTGTGCATTCCTGATATTAATTGTAGATTTAAGTCATCCCATGAACTGTGTAACCTTTGTCATCTTTATTTTGATTCTGCAGCAAATTGACGGTAATCTGATTGGACCTAGAATTTTAGGCGATTCAACCGGTTTATCCGGCTTTTGGGTTATTTTTTCCATTACGCTCTTCGGCGGTTTGTTCGGCGTTCCCGGAATGATTGTCGGCGTTCCCATTTTTGCCGTATTTTTTGCGGCAGTAAAAGGGCTTGTCAATCGCTCTCTGCAAAAAAAGAAGCTTCCGCTGCAATCCGGCGTGTATCTGGATATGGAATATATCGATGAAAACGGAGAAGTCCATAAAACAGAAGAGGAGAGCAGCAATACACGACAGAGCCGTAAAGAAAAACATAAACGGATACCGGAAGGTTTTCCTTTCAAAAGAAGCTTTAAGAAATCGGCATCAAGCACAACAGACAATATTTCCGATACCAATCCGGAAAAAGAAGAAAAGAAAGGCTAGGCACGTATTTAGGTTTGGATTGTGATTGGATTGTTATTTTTTTATCAAATAGAGCAGAAGCGTAATACGATAGAAAGGTAAAAAATGCGTTTTTTAATTCAAAGAGTGCGTCCAGCAGAGGTAATTGTAGCGGGAAGCGTTGTGGGACATATTGAACATGGATTTTTGGTGTTTGTAGGTATCAGCCAGACCGATACTGAACAAATTGCAGATAAAATGGTAAAAAAACTGATTGGTCTGCGTATTTTTGAGGATGCAGAAGGCAAAACCAATTTGGATATTAAAACAGTTGCCGGCAGTCTTTTGGTGGTATCACAGTTTACACTGTATGCGGACTGCAAAAAGGGAAACCGTCCTTCCTTCACCCATGCAGGAGCGCCTGATAAGGCAAACGCCTTGTATGAATATATTCTGCAGCTATGCAGAAAGGAAATCCCTATAGTGGAAAGCGGTGTCTTCGGTGCGGATATGAAAGTAAGTCTCACCAATGACGGACCGTTTACGGTTATATTGGATTCGGATGAGATTTTAGCGTAAAGGCAGGTCTTCATACATTGTAGGTGTACTTGTCCGTAACTATACGCAACTATTCGTTAAACTCGCATTTTGCGCATAGTTACATCCGTATCATTTTATTCATGATTATATAAATATAATATCCGTACATCAACATCAGTTAAGTCCATTCAACATCTTTCATAATAGATATGGGCTTATATGGGCGTTACCCCAATAGAGAAAAAATAGGCGGCAATTTGTGCCCTTGAACTGAAATCCTCGGTTTCTAAAAGCTTTGCGACTTCCTCACGACTGTAAAGAGCCGCTTTGATTTCTTCGTTTGCGGACGTGTGGTCGCCCAGTGTGCCTTCCACTTCGGCAAATACAATATAGGTTTTCAGGTCGGAAATGGCGACTGCCGCATAGGAGGCAGGTAAAATCCGTTTTATCTTTTTCAATTTCAAACCGGTTTCCTCATACAATTCACGCGCAATACATTCTTCTAAAGTTTCATTTTCCTCTAGCATACCGGCGCAGAGATTAAATACATTTTGGTTAATCCCCATACGAAATTCTCTGAGCAGCAACAGCTTGTCTCCACAGGTGGCGACAATGGAAATACCACTTGGGTTCTTTCCAAGGTCAGAAATTTTCTTGAGTTCTCTTCTGCTGACAATCTCATAGGTCTTCTCTTTTCCTGCTTTGTTAAGATAGGTCAGTTCATAATTTTTCAGATATCTTCCGTCCTTTACCTTCTCTAATTTTAAAAGCCTCATTTGCTTTGCACGCCTCCTTCTCCTTTTCTCTGAAACAGTTCTCTGATTGGCTTATTTATCCTTTGTCTGGTAATCTCCACAAGACCAAGCGGCGTAATATCGACTACTTCTGTTTTGACAGAATCTAATGCTGTTAACGCTCTAAGCTTTGCAAGCAGCTCTTCCTGTTTTTCGGCAGAATCTATGTTAATAAAATCCACAATAATGATACCCGACAGGTTTCGCAATTTTAACTGCAGGGCAATCTCTTGTGCCGCTTCCATATTGATGGAAAAGAAAGTATCTTCACTCTGCCCTTTTTTAAAAAATTTACCTGTATTCACGTCTATTACGGTCATTGCTTCCGTAGGCTCGATGATAAGATAAGCGCCTGATTTCAGCCATACACGACTGTCTAAGGCGTCTGAAAGCAGTTTCTCGGTCCGATAAAGCTTCTGCAGCGGATACGTATCTTCATACAATCGGACCGGCGGCAGAATCGTGCCGCTCAGTTGGCTTTGCTCTTCTCTATATTGCTTTATGGACAGATAAACATCCTCGCAGTCGGTGACAATTTCATCTATATCTTCCTCATAATAGTTTTTTAAATCTGTCAGATAAGGCTGCTGTGTTTTTTGCAGGCAGGAAAAACAGGTTCTATGAAGGGAATCGGCGAGTAGCTGCTGCATCTCCTCATACAACAGCAGCCATTCCTTCTGTATGGGTGAAAAATCGGTCAGGCTCCGGCTGTTGGTTCTGACGATAATGTCCCACTTGGGAAACGCTTCATCATTATCCTGCGACAATTCTTCTTGTATCATTTTTTTTGTAAATCGGATATGATGTTTGATGTCGATATAATGGATTTCTTTTAAAAATGCAGCTATCTCCTGCTTTTTGTCTTCGGAAAGCTTGCCGGAAAAACGCAGTCTTCCGCTACCGTCCGCTATAGCAAGATATTTGCCGGAAGATGTAAGTTCTGTGGAAACTACCGGCGGTTTTGTCTTAACTGCTTCTCTGGAAACTTGTACAATCAGTTCATCTCCCGCTATCAGTCTGCCGTCATACGCCCGATTCAGCAAATGTACTGCTTTGAGTGGTTTCTCAAGGGATAAAAAGCACTTGTATCCATTCTGCACTTCTACAAAGGCAGCATTGATATTGCGCATTACATGAGACACTTTTCCAATATATATGTCACCTTTTGATACCGTATCCGCTTCATCATATACATGAACGGCGAGCAGTCTGTTTTGAGCAAGCCGTAGTGCTAAAAGCTTTTGATTCTGGTCTCTGTATAGGAGCAATTTTTTGTCACGCATACACATTTTCCAGTCCAACGGCGGCAAGGGGCACCAGCTCAGGCGCCTCCTGTGTGCCAATATTGGTATAGGTCTCCTCTCTGGTTATCATAAGGGCATTTTCTTTCAAGGTATCGTGATAAGCGGCAAGAAATGCCTCTATTACCATCTGCGGCTTAATGTTGCCGGCGCTGCTTGCATTTAAAAGCATATAAATAGAATCTCCCTGCAGTTCGAAGGCAAAAATGCCGGATTTCAAATTGATTTCTGCCGTGCCGCGCTTGGTTTCTTTTGTAAAGGGTATGGATTCTCTGGCAAAAAAAGCAGCCATCTGTCCGCGCCAGTCAAATGCGGGCTCCCTTCCTTCTCGGAAGCGTACCGAATAGCCGGCGGCGGCAACGCTTGCCATGGCGTTTCCCGCTTCTTTGGGCAACACAACTGCTGAGAGAATCTCAATCCCCTCCACGCTTGCCTGATTCATCCTGTTCACGATGTCTTCACAACTGGTAAAAGAATTTACTTCCACATCCATATATTCCCCATTACTCTCCAGACCGACGCCCAAAGGCGCAGCAAAGGACATAATCTGATGGGGAGAAAATCCCGTTGTATAGGCGACGTCTATGCCGGCTCTCCGCACAGCTTTCTGAAAAAAACGTTGTACATCCAAATGCCCAATATACTTTAAGCTTCCATATTTTCTAAATTTAATCCTGATTTTCATAGTCCAGACACTACCCTTCATCAAAATGCTCTTCCACGCAAACACCACAGTCAAAGCGGCTGATACCGCAGCCTTGACACGCTTTGCGGCAATTGTCGCTAATCTCCTCTTTCTGTGCTTTCTGCCACTCCCGCTTTAAGAATTCTTTTGAAACACCGCAGTCAATGAAATCCCATGGGAAAATTTCATCAAGCCCCCTCTCTCTTGTGGTATAAAAAGCAATATCAAGTCCACACTCAGAAAAAGCAGAAAGCCATTTCTCATTGTCAAAATATTCGCTCCATGCATCATAGATGGCGCCCTTTTCATACACCTTTAAGAGCACCTTCGCTATCCGCCTGTCTCCTCGGGCAAGAACACCTTCTAGCACGGACGTATCCGCTTCATGCCAGTTGTACTTGATGCTTTTCTGGTTCAACTGCTCTTTGATGGCATTCCGCGTCAGGTAAGCTTTCTCGATGTATTCTTCTTTGGTACACTGTGTTGCCCACTGGAACGGGGTAAAGGGCTTCGGAACAAAAAACGATGTACTTGTCACAATCTGTACCTTGCCATTGATACGCTTATCCTTGGGAACCGTCTCAAAAAAGACGGCTGCAATCTGATTGGACAATTTGGCAATCCCCCTGATATCTTCCTCTGTTTCTGTAGGAAGCCCCAGCATAAAGTAAAGCTTTACCCTTGTCCAGCCGCCTTCAAAGGCAAGTGCCGCGCCCTGCAAAATATCCTCTTCCGTCAAACCTTTGTTAATGACATTTCTAAGGCGCTGGCTGCCAGCTTCAGGCGCAAAGGTAAGGCTTGTCTTTTTGATATCCTGCACCTTACGCATCACGTCTAAGGAAAAAGCGTCGATTCTAAGAGAAGGCAGGGAAATATTGACATGGTTTTTACTACAGTCCGCAATCAGAAAATCAATGAGTTCAGGCAGCTTCTGATAGTCGCTCGAGCTTAAAGAGCTTAAAGATATTTCTTCCTGTCCCGTGTTCTGCAGCATGGCAACAGCATATTCTTTCAGCATTTCCAGACTGCGCTCACGAACCGGACGATAAATCTGTCCGGCTTGACAAAACCGGCATCCTCTGATACAGCCCCGCATGATTTCCAGCACCACCCTGTCCTGTGTAATCCGCATAAAGGGAACCAGTGGTTTTTTGGGATAATAGGTGGCAGAAACCTCCTTTTCTATCTCTTTTACAACAACAGCGGGAATCTTTTCCTCCGTAGGCGAAAAAGAAGCGATGGTGCCGTCTTCATGATAGGAAACTTCATAAAATGCCGGCACATAGATGCCTGAAATACAGGCGGCACGCCTCAAGAATTCCTTCTTACCCAGCTTGTCCCGCCTGCACTTACGGTAAAGAGAAATCAATGCTTCATACTGGGTTTCTCCTTCTCCGATATAAAACAAATCAAAAAAATCGGCAATCGGTTCCGGATTGTAAGCGCAGGGACCTCCGCCTATCACAATGGGAAACGCTTCGCCTCTGTCCTTTGCAAGAAGCGGAATACCGGATAAATCCAGTATCTGCAAAATATTGGTGTAACACATTTCATACTGCAGTGTGATGCCCAGCCAGTCAAAATTCTTTACCGGCTCCTGTGATTCCAGTGTAAAAAGAGGAATTTTTTCCTTTCTCATAACGGCGTCCAAATCCACCCATGGGGAGTACACTCTCTCGCACCATACGCCGTAAAGCCGGTTAAACATATCATATAAAATCTGGATTCCAAGATGGGACATACCAATCTCGTATACATCCGGAAAACACATGGCAATCCGCATATCCACTTCCGATTTCTTTTTCATTACGGCATTGACTTCCCCGCCAATATAGCGTGCCGGTTTTTCTATTTTCATTAAAATATCGTCGCTTAACGCCAGCTTCCGCTGATATGCATCGGGACTGCCCTGCATACCTTCAGGGCAGCTTTTATCCTGTGCTGTCATGATAATGCTCCTCTCAGATATTGGTTTTCTTATTCTTTCATGGTAAGATTATATCAGAATTTCAGCCTTTATGATATACACAATGAAAATTTTCTGCATTATTTCTTATTCTGTTTCAGCGGTCTTTTCACTGCTTAAGGTATCCGTGATATTATCCATAAAGTCTATTATATTTACGGCATAATTCTTCTGAAGACAATCGCTAAGCTGTTCCATGTCGATAGGAAGCCATTCTGCCTTTAAGTAGTCCATAATAATGAACAGGGAAAGCAATATTGCAGCAATAATGGTCCGCAGTATCAGCGTGGAAGAATGCGCAGGTGGTGCCGTCCGCTCCTCCCCTTCCTGTGCCGGCGTCTCGTCATATCCGTTTCCGTATAAAATATGTTCTCTGCCCCGCAGAGTCATTCTGTTTTTATGATTTGCCTCCCTAATATTACGAATTAGCTCTAAGCGCTTTTCGGCTGTAATATCACTCATGGCTGTACCTCTCTTTATGACCCATCCCTTTCTTTTTTGCCTCAAAAAAAAGAGGAAAAGCAAGAGGTTTACATAATTTTGTTATGTCAACTTCTTGCCCGTTTTCGGATTTCGTTTTTCTATTATATGATACAAGCCCGACAGATATGCAGGCGCTTCTCAGCGTTTGGCAAGCTCCTTCGTAATTTCCTCCCAAGTAATATCCTTTTGTGCCATAAGCACCATCATATGATACAAAAAGTCGGCAATCTCATACTTGATTTCATTGGCGTTCGGATTTTTTGACGCAATGATGATTTCAGAAGCTTCTTCTCCCAGCTTTTTCAATATTTTATCAATGCCTTTATCGAAAAGATAATTGGTATAAGAGCCTTCCTTCGGGTGCTCGCGCCTATCCTGTATCACAGCAAAGACTTGCTCAAAAACCTGAAGTGGATTGGCGCTCTCCTCGCAATCTTTTTTAACTACTTCATGAAAAAAACAGGATTTTGAGCCGGTATGACATGCCGCTCCTATCTGAGAAACTTTGGCAAGTATGGTATCCATATCGCAGTCTGCAGTCAGGGATTTCACATACTGGTAATGACCGCTTGTAGCGCCCTTTAACCATAGTTCCTTGCGGCTTCTGCTGTAATAGGTCATTTTTCCGGTTCGAAGCGTATTCTCATAAGCTTCTTCATTCATATAAGCTACCATCAGGACTTCAGAAGTAATATAATCCTGTACGACCACAGGCACAAGCCCTGCTTCATTCTCTTTAAAATCCTTCCACGCGTAAGCTGCTTCCAACTGTTCCACCCGAATGCCATTTTCTTTGCACAAATCCTTCAGCGCCAAAAGCTCCTTTACATTATCATTTATGGTATTTCCGGTAATGCCCGCCACATTGTCATAGGAAAGAAATTCCAGCAGCTTGTTTAATGCAAGTTGGTTAATCTGTACGATAAGAGGCAGCGTTGTCACTGCCGCAGTTTCCCGTATCATATGCGCGTTCACCAAAAGAAGGCTGGATACATACTGTTCGACAAGCGCCTTATTGTCTTTTATGATTTGATAATCATCATAAGCCGCCATGATTTTATCCTTGCCGAATTTTAAGGAAACTTCTTCCGTAATGGCAATATTTTCCGGTCTTTCGTAATCAAGCACCGCCTTTTTGCAGCCGGCATAAAGTAATTTCTTAATATCTTCCATCCGCTGCACGTGACCTGCGCCGTATACGTCCGTTCCAACGCTGCCGCAGATTTCTTTGATAATATCCAATGCCTCCTCATGCTCCGCCTCTTCTTCAGACATATCAAAAATAATAATCGCGTCCACATTATGTTCGCTGTAATATGCTGCCAGACGTACAGGGTCCGTATCCACGATTGTCATATCCTTCAAATTTGTCACAGCATGTGTATGATATAGATAGATGCAGGCTATAAATTTTTTTGTGTTCATAAATATTATCCCTCTAAGCCTTAACCTGAAATCCGGCTACAGGCTTCCTTTTGTACTTAAAACGTCTTTGATGCGTCCGTCAAAGCAGACTGCCTCATCCAATGCCTTGGCAAAAGACTTGAACATGGCTTCTGCCATATGATGATTGTTGTGACCCGACAGCATCTTTATATGCAGATTCATACCCGCACTGTAGGACACGGCATAAAAAAACTCACGGAACAACTCGCTGTCCATTTCCCCTATGCGCTCTGCGGTAAAGCTGCATTCATAGACAAAATAAGGCCTGTTGCTCAAATCTATGGCACAGAGACATAACGCATCGTCCATGGGCAGAATACAGGAGCCGTACCTTTTGATTCCTTTTTTATCGCCTGCAGCTTCCTTGATTGCGCTTCCCAATACAATGCCAACATCTTCTACTGTATGGTGCGCGTCCACATGCAGGTCGCCTTTTACCTGAAGCCGCAAATCAAACAGTCCATGTCTGGAAAAGCCTTCCAGCATATGATTCAAAAATCCAATACCCGTTTCTATTTCACTTGTCCCTTCTCCATCCAGTGAAAGGCTTAAGGCAATATCCGTTTCTTTGGTTTTCCGTTTTATATTACTGCTGCGCGTCATAAGCACCTCTTTTCAAATCTTACTTTAATGGAATTGGCATGCGCCGTCAAGCCTTCACTTTCAGCAAAAGCTTCAATGGCTTCATGTGCCTTTGAAAGCGCCTCTCTCGAATAAGAAATAATGCTGGTTTTCTTCATAAAATCATCCACATTCAAGGGTGAGAAAAATTTTGCAGTACCATTGGTAGGCAGTATGTGATTGGGTCCTGCAAAATAGTCTCCCAAAGGCTCTGAGGAATATTCTCCTAAAAAGATAGCGCCTGCATTTTTTATCTTTGTCATCACTTCAAAAGGGTTCTGGGTTAAAATTTCCAAATGCTCTGAGGCAATTTCATTTGCCGCAAATATGGCTTCTTCCATATTGTCTGCCAGCAGAATATAGCCGTAATTGGCAAGGGATTCCGTAATAATCGCTTTTCGGGACAAGTTTTCGGTAAATTGCTCTACTTCCTTAGATACAGCGCTTGCAAGTTCTGTGGAGGTGGTAATTAAGATGGCGGAAGCAAGTTCGTCATGCTCTGCCTGTGACAAAAGGTCCGCCGCCACAAAACGCGGATTTGCCGTCTCATCCGCCAAAATCAATATTTCGCTGGGACCGGCAATGGAGTCAATGCTGACATGACCATATACCGCTTTTTTGGCAAGCGCCACAAAGATATTGCCGGGACCGGTGATTTTGTCTACCTTTGGCACCTGCTCTGTGCCAAAAGCCATTGCGGCAACCGCCTGTGCGCCGCCAATCTTAAAAATCTTATCCACGCCTGCAATATCGGCGGCAGAAAGTGTACCTGCATTTACCTTGCCTTCACTGTTACAGGGCGTTGTCATAATGATTTCTTCCACTCCCGCAACCTTGGCGGGAATGACATTCATCAGCACACTGCTTGGATATGCCGCTTTTCCGCCCGGCACATAAACGCCTGCACGCGTAATGGGAATCATGCGCTGCCCTAAAATCGTGCCGTCCGGCTTGGAATCAAACCAGCTTGTACGAAGCTGTTTTTCATGAAAGATGCGGATATTTTCCGCGGAACGCCGGTAAACGTCAAGCAGCCCTTTGTCCATCATGCCGTAAGCCTCTTCTATCTCCGCTTTCGTCACCTGCATATTTTCTTTTGTTAAGTCAAATTTGTCAAACTGCTTTGTATAGGCAAATACCGCCTCGTCTCCTTTTTCCCTGACATTACCTACAATTTCTGCTACTGCTGCTTCATAAGTGCCATAATTGGCAGGACTTCGCTTCAGAAGATTTGTCAGGATATCCTTTCTGGTTTCGTTCGTCAGTTTTATCGTTCTCATATGGTTTTATCTCCTCTAAAAAGTGCCTCCTTCAGTTTCATTATCAAGCCGGTAATCCGTTCCTTTTCCATCTGCATACTCACTTGATTGACAATCATGCGGGCGGATAGCGGGCAGATTTCTTCCAATACCGCAAGTCCGTTTTCATGAAGGGTGGAGCCGGTCTCCACGATATCTACAATCACATCGGAAAGGCCGACTAACGGTCCTAACTCCACGGAACCGTTTAATTTTATAATGTCCACTGTCTGATGCTTCTGGTTGTAAAAATAGTCCTTTGCGATATTGGGGTATTTGCTGGCAACACGGATTCTTTCATGATGTTTTAGCAGCTCTTTGGCATGTTCCGGTCCGCATACGCACATACGGCATTTACCGAAACCAAAATCCAAGACTTCATAAACACGTCTGTTCTCCTCCATAATGGTGTCCTTGCCTGCAACGCCAATATCTGCCGCTCCGTATTCTACATAAGTAGGGACATCAGGTCCTTTTGCGAGGAAAAATCGAAGCTTTTGCGCCTCATTTACAAAAATCAGCCGTCGGGAATCCTTATCCTTCATCTCCTCACAGGTGATGCCTATTTTTTCGAACAATTCCAGTGTTTTCTTTGCAAGCCTGCCCTTTCCAAGTGCAAATGTCAAATATCCGTCAGTACTCATTTCTGCCTCCCTAAGTCAAGCTTCCGCATTACCACCATAAGCCCTCCTTTTCTTAATTCCTGCGCTTCCATCAGCTTCTGCGCATAGTCTTCGTCCGTGTAAAACAGCTCCTTTTTTTGTGCAGGAACAGGAATCTCTTTTCCCTGTCTGGAAAGTGCTTCCAAAATATCATCCACAACCGCTGCAAAGCCGATTGCCGGCGCCTCTTTTCCAAAGTGACAAAGCAGGGAATCATACCGTCCGCCTTTTACAACCGGCTATCCGATACCATAGGTATAAGCCTTAAAGATGATGCCGGTGTAATATTGGTATTTGCTGAGCATCCCAAGGTCAAAGGAAACATATCCTTCCGTACCATAGAGACTTAAGATTTCATAGAGCTTTTCCAAATGTGCAAGCGCCTGTACCGAGCGTGCATTGGAAGCCAGTTTTTGCGCCGTTCTCAAATCTTCAATACTGCCGTAAGTATCTATGGTTTTCATGAAAAGATTACGGTATGCCGTCGAAACGCCCGCAGCCTGCAAAATATCTGCCGCCGCATAATCGTTTTTGGCAGAAATGCATTCCCGCAGCCTTAATTCTGTCTCCTTAGACAGTCCCGCCTCTTCACACAAGCCCTTGAAATATTCCACCTGTCCGATGCTGACCTGAAAGTCGGTAAGCCCTGCATACAAGAGCGATTCTATCACCAGATTTACCATTTCCGCATCCGCTTCCGGCGAAGGGTCTCCGATAAGCTCTGCGCCCAACTGTGTTACCTCTTTTAACTTCCCCTGCAGGTGAGAAGTATTGGTAAAGGTATTGCCAACATAGCAAAACCGCAGCGGCACGCTTTCCTCCATAAAATATTTTGCCGCACATCTGGCAATGGAAGGTGTAAAATCCGGCCTGAGCACCAGCGTATCGCCCTCCTTGTCAAAAAACTTATATAAATCCTTTGAAGGCGTCGTACCTATTTCATTGGAATAAACATCAAAATACTCAAAAGTCGGCGTCTGAATATCTTCATATCCAAAAGAAAGCAGCTTCTCCCGAAGCTTTTCTTCTACTGCCAGCTTTTTCAAATACTCTTTCCCATAAATATCCCGCACGCCTTCCGGCGTATGCAGCAAAACTTTATTCATACAAACCTCTCCTGCCTTTTCTAAGGAAGCTTTATCACTTTAACGTGCTACTCCGATATCGTATTAGCATACAAAACTATTGCCAGTATACTAAATCCTCTGAAAATTGTCAAGCTATCCTTTTGCTGTTTGCACACATCGTAAACAGTCTACTCTCTATCTTCCAAATCCTTCTTCACCGCTTCCAGATAAGGCACCTCTATCCCGTTTTTTTTGGGAATCACATAATCCGGATTCAACTCTTCATAGCGAAAGCTCTTTCTGCCGCCATTCTGTGCCCTGTCCCAGAAATAACGAAGCATCTCATAAGGCAGATAGTAAAAAATGTCCCGTTTGGTATAATATATCAAAAAAAAGGCAATGCCTCCCTGCTTTTCAAACTGCTCCATAAAATACACCTGATGCGCATGAATATTCTGCAGCGCAAAGGTATCCACGGCACATTCCTTCGCATCAAAGCAAATGGGAATCCCCTGTACAGCGCCAATGTAATCTACCGTACTTTTTTGTTCAAAAAAGGCGAGCGTAATGTGGCGATGTTCCTTATCTATCTTAATCGGTGTAATCGGCGTCGGAATTTTTTGAATCAAGGCAAGTCCGTTTTCCAGATACTTTTCATTGGTCCGGTTTATCAGTTCCTCCAGCGTAGAACCTCTCAATCCTCTTGAGTTCCATGTTGCCATGACTGCATACCTCCTTAAAAGCAGCCGGAAGCGACGCGGTAAATATAGAGCCCTCCAATCCGGCAAACCCTTGTATTCGTGCCGGAAATGCTATCCGTGCCGCATGTAAAAGCTGATGGCGGACTCCATATTTTTTCCGGCAGAAATCATTAAAATCCGCGTCCCCGTATTTCACGTCACCCATAATGGGATGCCCAATGGAAGCCATATGCGCCCTGATTTGATGAGGCCTTCCCGTAATCAGCTTTACCGCAAGACAGGTACAGTCTTCGCCAAAAGCAAGCGGATGGTATGCGGTTCTGACTGCCCTGCCCTCTTCTCCTATCCGCACTTTGTTCGTTCTCTCATCCTTGGAAAGCCGCCCGGATAATATGCCTGCTTCTTTCAGGTTTCCTTTCACAATGGTAATATAATATTTCTCTATCTCTCTTTTGCGAATCAGTTCGGAAAGCATTTGACTGCCGGCCAGAGAGGCGCCGCAGAGCACTATGCCGCTGGTATTGCGGTCCAGTCTGTTCTGCACGGACGGGTGAAAAGTTTTCAAGGTTTCCTGTGAGAGCCCGCCGCAGGCAAGCAGGTAACCCAAAAGCCATTCATTCAGGGAATACTGTCCGCTGCCATCCCGCTGCGTGAGCACGCCTGCGGGCTTGTCTGCAATGACAATATTTTTGTCTTCGTAAATAATGGTAATCCCCTTAAGTGCGGTATATGCTTCGCGGTACCATTCTGTTTTGTCCGGCACGCAGGCGGAAGCTTCTTTTCCTTCCCCCGTAAAAAGGCGGAAAGTTTCGTCCGAAAAAAAGAAAGAGACAGTATCCCCTACTGCCAGAATTTCCTTTCCTTCTGCTTTTTTTCCATTCAGCACAATGTTTTTCTTGCGCAGCATTTTATAAAGAAAACCGCTTCCCGCCGCAGGCATAAATTTGCGGAGAAATTTATCAAGCCGCTGTCCGGCCTGATTTTCCCTGATATGAAAAGACTGCATGTTGACCTCCTAGAGGGCGATACTCTTTAAGGTACAGGCAATTCCCTCTACCTGCGTATCGTTCGCATCTGCAAGCTCCTTTAACTGGCTTAGCCTTGCCGCATACTTGTGAATATCTTTAAAAATCTTAACGGTAACATTTGTATAGGAATCCACCTTAAGGCAAGTTATCAGGTGCGTCCCGCAGTCGGCTTCAGAAAGCTTCTTATAGGGCATGTATCCTATGACGGTATTGTCACATATTGCCATGTGCAGGACCGGATAGTTTTTTTCCCTTGTTGTAAATATCATGTCATACAGGCAGGTAAGCCCGTCTGCAGATTCCTCTATGATTTGGGCATCCTCATCGGAAAGGCTGGTATTCCTGCAGTACATAACGGCGGAAACCAGACTTTTACTGGCGGGCAGACAACCCAAAACAGCGACGATTGTCAAAAGATTATTGCGCGTGCCGGTCGCGGCAATTCCTGCGGCAAACAGCGAAAGAGAAATAAAAAAATAGATAACAGTCCGTATTATCTCATATTTCTTCTGACTGTTGATATAATTTTTTTGCCCCTTTACTTTTGCTGTCGTAAATAAACGTGTTAATTCCATTCTGTTTTATCCTTTACATCTTAGCTTCCATGCCCCAAACAGGCGCAATGCCTTCTTCAATCATTGCCAGCATATATTTGACAATATTCGAATCAAACTGTGTTCCGGCATGGTCCTTCAGCTCTTGTATGATATGCGCCATTTCCAGCCTGCCCCTGTAGCATCTCGCGCTGCTCATGGCGTCAAACGCATCCGCAACGCAGATGATGCGGGCAAATAAAGGAATGGCATCTCCTGCAAGACCTGCGGCATAACCGGTTCCGTCATATCGTTCATGATGATACTTAGCGCCTTCCGCAATCCCCGGTATGGAATTAAAGTCCTTTAGGATGCTGCCCCCAATGACAACATGCTGCTTAATGGCTTCACGCTCTCCGTCAGTCAATGCCCCCGGCTTCGTTAAAATCGAATCCGTAATACCAATTTTTCCGATATCATGCAGAAGCGCAATATAATACAACTGACGGCAGGATTCCTCCTCCATATTCATCCGGCGGGCTATTTCCCTCGCATAGTAGGCTACTCTTTGAGAATGTCCTCTTGTATACTCATCCTTTGCATCGATAATATTGGCAAAGGTCTTAAGCGACTGCTCAATAATGCGGCGGTCCGCTTCCTGCCGCAGATTATATTTTCTGATTCTGATGCCGGAAACGGCGTATGCCAAATCCGCTACAAACAGCCCGAACAGAAATAGAAGCAAAATCCAGAAAAGCGGATGCTGCCATAGCTTGTTTTCCCTGTAAAAAATAATGGCGCAATCTTCTACGGGAAAAGTACTGTTCTGCGTAATCAAAACAAAACCAAAAGAAATTTTATCTGAAGCCACGATTGTCTGGTTGTAGTCAAGCGGCTTTATCGTGATAATACCGTTACTTAAGCTGCATTCACCACTCCAGTAGCTGTCCAGACGGCTTCCCATAGGCACCCTTATCAGAATCACCCAGTTTAACAAATCTTTTGCCGAATCATTGTAAACAGTAAAATCATACTGCGCACCAATAATTCCATTTGTCTCACTTTCCGTCCATTGTTTTGCAACACCGGCTTCCAGACGGCATTGGGAGTTTGACAGAAATGAAGCGCTTGTCTGCACAAGTCCGTAAGCATATTTTTCCTGATAGCTCGATGCGGAAAGCACATTATCCGCATTGGGCGTCTTGTTCAAAGCCTCTTCGCTTTGGTTTGGACAGAAGGTATAAAAAGGCTGTTTTTCTGTGTACTGTAAGAAGGAAAAAAGCGTAAGCCCGATTAACAGCGCCCCCAATATGGATAATATATTTATCAAGAGTAGTTTGTTCTTTTTACGGAACATGTTTTCTCCTAAAGTATGATTGCCTTTTTACATCCGGGCGGTCAACGCAGCCTTCATAAGCACCTAATTCATTATACTGTACCCATTTGTAAAATGCAATGAGGCATCTATTGCAGCAGCGCCAGTATGCGCAGAATACATGCCTGCGGCAATAGCTTTACCGCAAGCTGAAAAGCTTTCATAGGGACTCCCGGAACCGATATATCCTGTTTGTTGTAGGAAGCACGAAGCGCTGCGGATACACATTTTTCAGCAGTAATCATAACCAGTTTTTTTACGGCAAGCCTACTGCCGTATTGTTCTGCAATATCAAAAAATTCCGTGTAAACAGGCCCGGGACAGACAGCGGTTACATAAATCCCCCTGTAGTGCAGCTCTGCATGTAAGGCCCTTGACAGGCTGAGTACATAAGATTTTGTCGCCGCGTATACCGCAAAATCAGGCTGCGGCAGAAATGCGGCAGAGGAAGCCATTTGGATAATTCTGCTTCCCCGCGCCATGTACGGCAGCGTAATATACGTCATTTTGGTTAGGGCTTCACAGTTGACGAAAAGCATTTCCGTCTGCTCTTCTAAGGGAATATCCTCAAATGCGCCCAAAAGTCCAAAGCCGGCGGCATTAATCAACATGCGGACCGTCACGTCCGATTCCTCCAAAAGCTTTTCAAAATCGTCCATCGCATATTCGTCGGTTACATCCATGGTAATCAGTCTCGTTGCATGTTCCATCACCTGTGCAACCTCTAAGAGCCTGTCTTCTCTGCGGGCTATCAGCCAGAATTCGTCGATGTTGGAAAACGCTGTGTCCATCTGCAGGGCAAATTCCTGTCCGATTCCTGAGGATGCGCCTGTAATAATAATAATATTTTTCATTATGATTCCGCCTTTCTTTTCTTTTTGTGAACATTTCTAATTGTTTTTTTTCGTTTTTCCCTGTTCGGTTTTTCTTGTTTTTTCCCGCTTCCTTTTTGTGCCCCTTTTGCGCAAGGCACCAGACAATGTTTTCCGTAGCCTATCAAATCCTCTCTTTTTGCTGCCCGAAGCGCTTCGCATACCAATTCATAATTTTTCGGATTTCGGTATTGAATCAGGGCGCGCTGCATCGCCTTTTCGTGGGGGTTTTTGCATACATATACCGGACTCATATCCCGCGGGTCTATCCCCGTATAGTACATAACGGTAGAAACGGTTGACGGCGTTGGGTAAAAATCCTGCACCTGCTCAGGCATATAACCCAAATCCCGCAAGTACTCGGCAAGTTCTACGGCCTCCTTTAAGGTAGATCCCGGGTGGGAAGACATCAAATACGGCACCAGATACTGCTTTAATCCAAGCTGTTCATTCAGGCGCTTATACTTTGCCATGAACCTCTTGTAAACGGCGTTTTCCGGCTTTCCCATGCGCCGAAGAACTTTGTCGGAAATATGCTCCGGCGCCACCTTAAGCTGACCGCTTACGTGGAACTGCACCAGTTCCCGAAAAAAACTGTCGTCGGCGTCGGCAAGCAAATAGTCAAACCGGATGCCGGAACGGATAAATACTTTTTTTACTCTAGGCAGCGCCCTCAGCTTCCGAAGAAGGGCAAGATAATCCGAATGTTCTGCTCTTAGGTTTTTGCAAGGGGAAGGAAAAAGACACTGCTTGTTCTTGCAAACCCCGCTTTTCAACTGTTTTTCACAGGAGGGATGCCTAAAATTGGCAGTTGGTCCGCCAACATCATGAATATATCCTTTAAAATCCTTGTCCTCTGTCAGAAGCTTTGCTTCTGCGAGAATGGATTCATGGCTTCTTGTCTGTACGATGCGCCCCTGATGAAAGGTCAGGGCACAAAAGCTGCAGCCGCCAAAACATCCTCTGTTGCTGATTAAAGAAAATTTTATCTCCGAAATAGCAGGAACGCCCCCTCTTTCCTCATAAGAGGGATGATACGCGCGCATATAAGGAAGCCCGTAAACAGCGTCCATTTCCTCCGTACACAAGGGCGGCTGCGGCGGATTCTGTACTACATAGGTGCCGCCTGCATATGCCTCCACCAGCGCTTTGCCGGTAAAAGGGTCTGTGTTTTCATATTGTACGGCAAAGCTTTCCGCGTATTTTGCCGGATTTTCTTTCATTGTGTCGTAGTCGGGAAGCCATATCCCATCATAGATATTTTCCGGTTTTTTCGTCTTGTAAACAGTCCCCTTGATAAAAGTAATATCGGATACGGCAATCCCGCTGTCCAAGGCTTCCGCAAGCTCCACGATGCTCTTCTCGCCCATCCCATAGGAAATCACATCTGCCTGTGAATCCAAAAGAACAGAACGTTTGAATTTGTTGGACCAGTAATCGTAATGCGCCATTCTTCTAAGACTTGCTTCAATGCCGCCAATGATAATAGGAACATCTTTGTAGGTTTTTCGAATCAGGTTTCCATATACAACCGTCGCATAATCGGGGCGCATTCCGGCTTTTCCGCCCGGGGTATACGCATCCTGGCTTCTTCTCTTTTTGGAAACAGAATAATGATTGACCATACTGTCCATATTGCCGGCGCTTATCAAAAAAGCAAGTCTGGGCTTTCCCAGTACAGTGATGCTTGCATCGTTCTTCCAATCCGGCTGTGAAATAATACCGACACGATATCCGTGCGCTTCTAAAACCCTGCTGATAACAGCGTGCCCAAAAGAAGGATGGTCTACGTAAGCGTCTCCGATAACGTAGACAAAATCAAGCTGTTCTATATTTCTTTCTTCCATATCCTGCCGGCATACGGGCAAAAAACCGTCGTACAATCATTTCACCTCCTGTCAGTCGCTCCTATTTTATAGCAATTCTTCATAGCTTTCTATAAAGAAATCGGCAAGCCGGCGTTTTTCCTCTCGTATGTCGGCGGAATAGACATCTTCCACGGCACAGACCTGCATTCCTGCATTTTTTCCTGCCTGTATGCCGGGCAGAATGTCTTCAAACACCAGACATTTTTCAGGGTTTACCCCAAGGGCTTTCGCCACGGCCAGATAAATATCCGGCGCAGGCTTTCCTTTGTTTACTTCACATGCCGTCATCACACAGGAAAAATACCGGCGCAGGGAAAGCGCCTCGGCAGCACTTTCTACAAGTGTTTTGGAATTGCTGGTGGCGATGCCGAGTTTTATCCCCAGTTCTTTGCAATATTCTAAAAATTCCGGCGCTTTCTCCTTAAACGGCACCTCGTTTCTATATTTATCGCCTGCCATTTCATTCCAGTCATCCTTAATCGTCTCAAGAGAATCTGTAAGCTGAAAACGTTCTTTAAAGTAAGCAGCCGTCTCCGAAAAACTCATCCCCTCAATGGCATTCTGCAGTCCGCAGGGCAGCGCAATGCCAAACCGTTCCAAATACTCGATATCTATTTTCTCCCACATCCACATGGAATCCACCAGTGTGCCGTCCAAGTCGAAAATAATTGCTTCAAACGCGGGAATTCTTTTTTTTAAAGGATTTTCTGCTTTCAAAGAATTTTCTGCTTTCTGCATATCGTCTGTTCCTTTCCCTTCCCGCGTATTAAGCCGTCCGCATTTCTGCAGCCTGCTCAGTTCATCTTTTGTAAGTTCTCTGAAACCGCCTGCCTCCAGGTCTTCAGGAAGATGCAGGGATCCGATGGAAAGGCGTTTTAAATAGACCACCTCGTTGCCAACGGCAGACAGCATTCTCTTGACTTGATGAAACCTGCCTTCTCTGATGGTGAGTTCTATTTCCGCGTCCGCAAGCCGCTTTACTTTTGCAGGCATCGTCTCCTTCTCATCCCCAATATCAACGCCCTTGGTAAGCTGCCCGATTGCTTCTTCGGACAACGGCTGCCTTGTCCTGACCAGATATCTTTTATCTACATGCTTTCTTGGGGAAAGCAGCCTGTGTGCAAGCGCACCGTCATTGGTAAGCAGAAGCAGTCCCTCCGTATCTTTATCCAAACGTCCCACCGGAAACAGGCCGCGGGTATCTATGCCCTGCAAAAGCCCCATCACAGTAGGCGTATGCTTATCCTCCGTGGCAGTTATCACACCGGACGGCTTGTGTAGCAGATAATAGCGGAATTTTGTATAGGACAACTCCCTGCCCCGAAGCGCAATGCGGTCGGTTTCTTCTACTTTTTTGTCAGCAGCTTTCTCTACCATGCCGTTTACGGTTACAACACCTTTTTTTAAAAGCTGCTTTACTTCACTTCTCGTACCTGCGCCCGCTTCGCACAAAAACTTATCAAGCCTCATTCTTGTCCCCGTTCTGCAGACAGGAAAAGAACCCTGACTGCCTTTTATGCTGCTCATTTCTTCTCTTATCCTAACATACAATATTGTTAAGAAGCTGTCCTAAGGATACTGTTTTGAAAACTTTCTTTCATAAAATGATAAAACCCGCTTTTTTTCTGATGCTTTTTGTCCTCATACTCTCATACCCTGCCTTGAGCCTTTCCTATGCCGCAAACGGTTTAAAGCTTTGGTTTGACCGCATGGTACCTACGCTCTTTCCCTTTATGCTCCTCTCCACCGTCATGATACGGCAGAACCTTACGGAGGGCTTTGCCAGCTTCCTCTATCCGATCGCCGGCAGGCTGTACGGCATGAGCCGTAACTGTGTTTACTGTCTGCTTCTTGGTTTTCTCTGCGGTTTTCCCATGGGGGCAAGAACCATTGCCGAGATGTATGAAAGAAAACAGCTTTCCAAACGCGAGGCGGAATTTCTTCTCGCCTTCTGTAACAACATTGGACCCGTATATTATATCAGCTTTTTTCTGCCCGTCACCGGACTTCCACTAAAAAAACTGCCGTTTTTTCTGATTGGTATGTATGGGATTCCTCTTGTATATGGCATTTTTGTCCGTTACACAGGCTTTTTGCTTCCCAAGGGACAATTCCTGTCGGGAAATGACCGATTCGCCAAAGGACAGCCGGAAAGCTTTCAGAAAAGCCTTGACTATGCCATGCAGAGTGCCATTGCAGGAATCACCACGCTGGGCGGCTATATGATTCTCTTTAATTTGCTGAATCTCCTGCCGCACGCATTTTTTGCCGTTCTTTCTATTTCACAAAAAGAACCGGCGCTTGCACTGCTAAACTGTTTGCTGGAAATCACAGGCGGTATCATGCGCCTGAAAGACAGCTTCCCCCTTGCCGCCCTGATTCTGCTCCCTATAGGCGGGCTTTCCTGTCTGGCGCAGACGAAAAGCATGATTCAGAACACGGACCTTTCCATGTGCCGGCACTTGCTTCACAAAATCGTACAAACCGGCATGACCGCTGCCTACTACCTTCTCCTCGGTGGTTTTCTTTTCTGACGGCGTTTTTTTGCCGTAAGCAGATTGGTGATTAACAAGGCAATAAACAAGAGGGTGGCAGCAAAGAGACATAATTTTAAAAATGCAAAAAAAGAGGTATCCCTTTCTGGCGTCTCTTTCTGCTCCGGTCTTTTAAATCCCGCCGCCGGACTGCCATCCGAAACATCCTGTCCGCTCACATCATCAAAAATATCCGGCTCGGGAGAAAATATTTCTTCCGGTGTGCTGACAAAGACAGGAAATCCGGTCAAGAGATTACTTTCCCTGTACCGGTCGTACTGATTGACTGCCCTGACGACAATGGCAGGACTGATATTGTCGGGCACCTGAATCTCAAAGGTAAAGGTATCGGGACTAAATCCCGCCATAATATCCGTTTCCGGCCACGCCAGATAGGGCGTATACGTTACGCCGCCGTCATAGCTGTAAGAATAATACAGCATAGGAGAATCATAATCCTGTGCTGTCACCGTAATGCCTACAATCTGGCGTTCCAAATCCAGATAGGCTTCTTCTATCATGCAGATATCAGGATCCGTCGTATCCGCCTGCACATAGACCTCGCCGGCATTTACGGCAGGCATACCGTCATAGCCGCTGTAATCCACGCCAAGACTTTCGCTTCGAAGTCCAAAGTATTTTGCCACGGAGGTTGCATCTGCAACGCCGAATGCAATCAAATCCTCCTCGGAATCACAAAATCCCACATCCGTATCGTGGTCAATGTGACAGTGCTCTATCAGGGCAGCCGGAATTCCATATTCCTCGCAAAAACGCAGAATTCCATAGTAATCGCTTCCCTTATCGTTAAAACGGGTTTTGACGCCCCTAAGAAACAACCCCATTTCCTTCATGGTCTCCATCTGCACACATCCAAAACGGTATCCCTCCCTGTTCTGGTCTCCAAAAGCGGAAACCCACACCTCAGAACCAAACAGTTTGTTGTCAGGAGACATATTAAAGTGCAGGCAAAACAAGAAATCGGCATTTACGGAAGCTGCAAAATCTGCCCTTTCCTGTATGCTCATATCCGCATCCACCGAAGTATGCGTCATATAGACGGTAATGCCATCATATTTTGCCAGTTCCTCATACATGGCATTGGCAACCGTCATGTTCATTTCCTTTTCCAGAAATCCATTGTAATCGGCTCCCAGATTTTTCCCGCCGTGTCCAGGGTCAATCACAATGACAAGCTCTCCGTCCTCATCTAACGGATAGCGGAAGCTTCCGGCAAAAGAATCTTCGGAGGCACCCATAAATACGCATAGGAAAAGAACCGCTGCGGCAAATAATTTTATTTTTTTCATAAACATCATTCTCCGAATACAATCAAGAAAACCGGCTTCCGGCAACATGAAGTTTTCCGGAAACCGGCTGTTATTCATGACAATAGAAGCCTCACAAAGCGTGGATTCCATTGTTTTCTATGTAAACTTAAATCACGTCTATATGGTTATCCTGCCCGTCATAATCCACTTCTACCAGTTCCTCCACCGGATGCAGTTCCGAGCGGTTTGACTGGATAATTTCATGATAATGATTCAGGTTGCCCAAAAGCGTCTCATAATCAGCAGCCGCCGTCTGTGAAGAAGCTGCAATGATATTTTCAAGGTTTGCCAGCATATCATCCATATACTGCATGGCAGACATGCGGACATTGTTTGCTTCCAAAGTTGCATTATCCAAAATCTCCTGCGCCTGTCTGGTTGCCATAGTCACCACTTCATTTGCCTGCGCATAAGCCTGCTGCATAATTTCATGTTCATTGATAAGCTGATTTGTCTGTATTGTGGCTTCCTTCACCAGCGTTTCCGCTTTTGCCCGCGCATCATTTAAAATAGCTTCTTTGTTGCTGATAATTTTCTGGTAACGCTTTATCTCATCAGGCGTTTTCATCCGAAGCTCCCGAAGGAGCTCGTCAATTTCATCCTTATTGACAATAATCTTTGTGCTGGAAAATGCCTGCGGCTTACAATTATCAATGTACTCTTCAATTTCGTCGATTAACTGCTCAATTCTGCTGCTCATTTTAAATCTCCTCTGTCAGCCAATATTTGCGCCCTTGTATGCGGTTTGATTTCATACCTTTCATATACCATATCCGCCACAAAATCCGGCACACAAAGAGAAATATCCCCGCCAAAGCTTGCAATTTCTTTTACACTGGAGGAACTTAAATATGCATATTCCAGACTCGTTGTAAAGAACATGGTATCCAGCCGCTCTTTGGACAATACCCTGTTTGTCTGCGCTATCTGCAGCTCGTATTCAAAATCAGTGATTGCCCGAAGCCCGCGGATTGCCACATGGATATCATTGTCGTTTGCATAATCAATCAGAAGGCCGCTAAAGAAATCTACCTTTACATTGGGTATGTCCGCAGTTGCTTTTTCTAATATCTTA
>ERZ778515.657-NODE-657-length-29074-cov-4.973535_pt1 | contig 29074 bp, 30 predicted proteins | sample MGYA00510343_ERZ778515 | MGnify/ENA primary metagenome ERZ778515 (study PRJEB29527, sample SAMN07138965) | mouse gut metagenome | material: feces | host: mouse | place: China:Nanjing | collected 2016-01-25 ...
TTGCCGGAAGAGAGGCGTGCGGAACTGATGACGGCTTTCAGGGAGAAGATCATGGCCTTGCCGGAGCGTATACCTTTTATCCGTAAGATCGAGGTGGGCTTCAATGCGAATCCCGACGAGCAGTTCCATATAGCGCTTTACAGCGAGTTCGGGTCGCTGGAGGAGGTACGGACGTATGCCGTCCATCCCGACCACGTAGCGGCAGCCGGCATTATCAAGCCCTACATTGTCCGGCGTTCCTGTACGGACTACGAGACGGAAGACTGACGGATACACATTGCCCGGAAAGAGACGTGCCGACGGGCATGTCCGATGACCGGTCCGTAGGGGAATAACGGCGGAGGCGGGCAGGGCGAGAGAAAAAGGTGTAGACCTTATTTTAAAAAGGTGTACACCAAAACGAAATAAGGTGTACATCTTTTTGGGAAATGGTGTACATCTTTCTTTTTGTTCCTCCGCATCGCGCAGTACAGTGGTGTAGGGAAGAGGAAAATGTTTTCTGCGACCGGCGGTGAGGAGGTGCCGGTCAAATCGGATCGGAACCCTTGTCCGTATGGAAAGGATAGAAAGTAATTTTTTTACTTGATTTCCTGAAAAATTGTTGCTCGGTAGGGGAATTATGTTTATATTTGCAGGGAAAAATAACGGATTATGAGAATAAATGCAACATACCCTCATCATCATACTGACGTGTAAACCGGCAGGCGATGGGCTATGTTTGTAGGAACGATAGGAAAGAGGCTTGCCGAAAAAATGCGGTAAGTCTCTTTTTCCGTTGATAAAGACAAGGACAAAATACAAAAGAACCTATTTATGTTACGAATTGCAGTACAATCCAAAGGTCGTCTGAACGAAGACACAATGACCTTGCTGGCCGAGGCCGGTGTGAAAGTATCTTCATCCAAACGCACGTTGCTGGTGCAATCCTCCAATTTCCCGGTGGAGATCCTTTACCTGCGCGACGACGACATCCCGCAGTCGGTGGCCGGCGGTGTGGCCGATGTGGGCATCGTGGGCGAAAACGAGTTTACCGAACGGGGCGAAGATGCCGTCATTGTCCGGCGTCTGGGATTCAGCAAATGTCGTCTGTCGCTGGCCATTCCCAAAAACATAGACTATACGGGGCCGGAATGGTTCGAAGGCAAGAAGATAGCCACTTCTTATCCGAACATTCTGCGTGATTACATGCAGCGCCAAGGGGTGAATGCCGACATCCACGTCATTACGGGATCGGTGGAGATCTCGCCGGGCATCGGGTTGGCCGACGGTATCTTCGACATTGTCAGCTCCGGCTCGACACTCGTGAGCAACAACCTGCGCGAGGTGGAGGTGGTGATGCGAAGCGAGGCATTGCTCATCGGCAACCGGCAGTTGAGTGATGAGAAGAAAGCCGTGCTGGATGAACTGCTGTTCCGTATCGAGGCCGTGAAGAATGCCGAGGACAAACGCTATGTACTGATGAACGTGCCCACCGACAAGGTGGAGGAGGTGGTAGCCGTGCTGCCCGGTGCCAAGAGCCCCACGGTGATGCCGCTGGCGCAGGAAGGCTGGAATAGCGTGCACACGGTGATAGACGAGAAATGCTTTTGGCAGATTATCAGTAAGCTGAAGGAATTGGGGGCCCAAGGTATTCTGGTGCTTCCGGTGGAGAAGATGATTTTATAAGACAGACGTATGAACATAATTACCTATCCGAAGCCCGAAGAGTGGGCGGAGCTGTTGAGGCGGCCGACCAAGGAAGCCGGCGAGCTGACGGCTGCGGTCAGCGCTATTTTGCAGCGTGTGCGCGAGGGAGGCGATGAGGCGGTGATAGCTTTTGAGAAGCAATTCGACCGTGCCGAACTGGACACGCTGGCCGTGACGCAGACCGAACTGGACGAGGCCGAGCAGGCCGTGTCGCCGGAACTGAAAGCGGCCCTGACACTGGCCCATGAGAATATAGCGAAGTTTCATGCCGCGCAACGTTTCGAATCAAAGCCGGTGGAGGTGCGTCCCGGTGTGACGTGCTGGCAGAAAGCCGTACCTATCGAAAAGGTGGGATTGTACATTCCCGGCGGGACGGCGCCGCTGTTCTCCACCGTGTTGATGCTGGCCACGCCGGCCCGCATAGCCGGTTGCCGGGAGATTGTGCTCTGCACACCGCCGGACGCCCGGGGCAAGGTGCATCCCGCCGTCTTGTGCGCGGCCCGCATAGCCGGTGTGAACCGTATCTTCAAGGCTGGCGGTGTGCAGGCTATCGGAGCCATGGCGTACGGAACGGAGACGGTACCTAAGGTGTATAAGATATTCGGTCCCGGGAACCAGTATGTGACGGCCGCCAAGCAACTGGTATCGCTCCATGATGTGGCGATCGATATGCCGGCCGGTCCTTCGGAGGTGGAGGTGCTGGCCGACGAAACGGCTTGTCCGGCCTTTGTGGCCGCCGACCTCCTGTCGCAGGCCGAGCACGGTGTCGACAGCCAGGTACTGCTCGTCACGACGAGCAGGACGCTGGTAGATGCCGTGCAAGCCGAGGTGGAGAGACAACTGGCGGCTCTGCCCCGCAAGGACATTGCGGCCCGTGCACTGGAAAACAGCCGGATCATCGTGGTGAGAGACCGGGACGAGGCGTTGGCACTGACCAATAGCTATGCCCCCGAACATCTGATCATCGAAACGGAAGATTACCGTCGCCTGGCCGAAGGCGTGGTGAATGCGGGCAGTGTGTTCCTGGGGCCTTATACGCCCGAAAGTGCCGGTGACTACGCGTCGGGGACGAACCATACGCTGCCTACGAACGGCTACGCGACGGCCTACAGCGGTGTGAATCTGGACAGTTATCACCGTAAGATAACGTTTCAGGAGCTGACCCCCGAGGGCATTCGTGCCATCGGACCGGCCGTGGAGATTATGGCGGCCAATGAGCGACTCGACGGTCATAAGAACGCGATGACCGTACGATTGAACAGTTTGAAGAATTAACAGATAAGAAAAATGAAACCCCTGCAAGATTTGGTGCGGCCGAATATATGGAAACTGAAGCCCTACAGTTCGGCCCGCGATGAATATAAAGGCGTGTCGGCGTCGGTCTTTCTAGATGCCAACGAGAACCCGTTTAACCAACCTTATAACCGTTATCCCGATCCGTTGCAGACGGAGCTGAAGGAACAGGTGGCCCGCATGAAACGGGTGAGGCCCGAGCATATTTTTTTGGGCAACGGCAGCGACGAAGCCATTGATCTGGTGTTTCGGGTGTTCTGCCGGCCCGGTGTGGATAATGTGGTGGCCATCGCCCCTACGTACGGTATGTACGAAGTATGTGCCGACATCAACGACGTGAGCTATCGCTCCGTTCTACTGAACGAGCGTTTTGAACTTTCGGCCGATGCCTTGCTGGCTGCTGTCGACGATCGCACGAAGGTTATATTCCTGTGTTCGCCCAACAACCCTACGGGCAACGATCTTGAGCGTAAGGAGATCGAGACGGTGCTCAACAATTTTTCCGGTATGGTGGTTGTGGATGAGGCTTATTCCGACTTCTCCCAACAGCGTCCTTTCCGTGAGGAGCTTGGTAAATACCCGAATCTGATTGTGCTCAACACGTTCTCGAAAGCCTGGGGCTGTGCCGGCATACGGTTGGGAATGGCATTCGCTTCCCGTCCCGTCATCGAGCTGTTCAACAAGGTGAAGTATCCTTACAACATCAACCAGCTCACCCAGCAGCAGGCATCGGAGATGCTTCGCAAGCAGATGAACGTCAACCAATGGGTGAGTGTGCTTAACACGGAGCGGGGGCACGTGATGGCGTCGTTTGCCGAACTGCCTTTCTGTCGGAAGGTGTACCCGACCAGTGCCAATTTCTTCCTGGCCAAAGTGGAAGGGGCCGACCGTATCTACGAATACCTGGTGGAGAACGGCATCATTGTTCGCAACCGTTCACGCGTGGTTTTGTGCGGCGACTGTCTGCGCATCACCATCGGCACGCCGGACGAGAACTGCAAACTGTTGGGCGCCCTGCGTCGCTATACTAAAGCATGAACCGCATGAAAAAAGCACTTTTTATAGACCGTGACGGCACGATCCTGCGAGAACCGGCCGACGAGCAGATCGATTCGTTTGAGAAGTTTGCCTTTCTGCCGGGAGTGATCCGTAACCTGGCGTTTCTGCGTAACAAGACCGACTATGAGTTTGTTATGGTATCCAATCAGGACGGACTGGGAACAGAGGCTTATCCCGAGGACACTTTCTGGCCCACGCACCGGCTGATGCTGGACACGCTGGCCGGCGAAGGCGTGACGTTTGACGACATACGGATCGACCGCAGTTTCCCGGAGGAGAACCTGCCTACCCGAAAACCCGGTACGGCCATGCTGACGACCTACTTGGAGGGTGCATACGACCTGTCACGCTGTTTTGTGATAGGCGACAGGCAGACCGACGCCCAGCTGGCGCGCAACCTGGGGTGCCGGGCCGTGATTCTGGACGAGCACCCGGCAGGAAAAGCCGGCGACGACACGGTGGCTTACGCCGCATCGTGGGACAAAGTGGCCGAAATTGTTTTTGCCGGCGAACGTAAAGCCGCCGTGCGCCGTACCACGCAGGAAACCGACATCGACGTGCGGGTGAATCTGGACGGAAACGGGGTGAGCGATATTGCTACGGGGCTGGGCTTCTTCGACCACATGCTGGAGCAGATCGCCCGGCACGGCAACATTGATTTATATATACGGGTGAAAGGCGATCTGCACGTGGACGAGCATCATACCATCGAAGACACGGGGCTGGCCCTGGGGGAATGCCTGAACAAGGCTTTGGGCGACAAGCGCGGCATCGAGCGCTACGGGTATTGCCTGCCGATGGACGATTGTCTGTGCCGGGTAGCTCTCGATTTCGGAGGGCGCCCGTGGCTGGTGTGGGAGGCCGACTTCCGGCGTGAGCGGGTGGGGGAAATGCCCACAGAGATGTTCCCGCACTTTTTCAAGAGCCTGAGCGATTCCGCCCGTATGAATCTGAATATAAAGGCCGAAGGGACGAACGAACATCACAAGATAGAGGGCATATTCAAGGCATTGGCCCGCAGCCTGAAAATGGCGGTACGAAGGGATGTCCATCATTATGAACTGCCTTCCAGCAAAGGAGTGCTCTGACAACCGGCGAGAGGACCGACCGTCTGGGATGTGCCGGACGGTGAACGATTGTCCGTCTTTTTCTTGGCATTCTGCTCTTTTTTGAAGAACTTTGTGGAGCGGTGACAGCACCGCAGTGTTAGAAAAACGAAGATATGAAATGTTTGATCGTAGGAGCCGGCGGTGTAGGCGGCTCATTGGCCGCTTTTCTGGCCCTGGCCGGCCATGAGGTGGTTTGTATTGTACGGGGCCGGCACAAGGAGGCCCTGCTGGCGCAAGGCCTGCGTTTCCATTCCGACATAAAAGGAGAGTGTGTGATTCCTTGCCGCGCCGTGCGGGGCGATGAAGCGGCTTCTTCTGCGACCGGTACGCCGTGCCTTGGCATCAGCTCCGCAGAAGAATATGACGGTAAGGCCGATCTGATCCTGGTGTGTGTGAAAGGATATTCGATCGGTTCCGTGGCCGACTGCATCGTGCGTTCGGCAGCGCCGCACACCGTGGTGTTGCCGATTCTGAACGTCTACGGTACCGGGCCGCGCATTGCCCGGGCTTGTCCGGGTGTGCGGGTGATCGACGGATGTATCTATATCGTGGGATTCGTGAATGCGCCGGGCGAAGTGACGCAAATGGGCAAGGTGTTGAAGCTGGTGTTCGGTGCCCGTCCGTCCGACGGGGTTTCGACCGACGAGCTGGAGGCCGTTCGGACGGTTCTTTCCGGTGCCGGTATCAAGGCCATCCTCTCCGACGACATCAACCGCGATACTTTTGCCAAATGGGGATTCATCAGTGCTATGGCCTGTACGGGCGCCTACTTCGACGCTACGATGGGAGCCTTGCAGCATCCGGGACCCGAGCGCGAGCTGTTCACGGCACTGACCCGCGAGAGCACGGCGTTGGGTCATACGCTGGGGATCGTTTTCCGCGAGGACCCCGTGGAGGCCAACCTGCGGATTATCGACGCGCTGGCACCCGAAACCACCGCTTCCCTGCAAAAAGACCTGGCGCGCGGTCACGATTCCGAGATACAGGGGCAACTGTTCGATCTGCTTGAAGCCTGCGAGGCGCATGGCGTGGATGCGCCCGCCTATCGCAAGGTGGCCCGGAAATTCCGTTCCCTTTTAGAAGACAACTTATGATACGTACACCGAATCCCAAGACATATACGAAGAAGACCGAGCGTCACGCCTTCGTGCACCATCTTCTGCACGGGTGGCGCGCGTGGCCGGTTCGCTGGCGCGGCGTGCTGAAGGACAAAGGCGCCTTTCTGAAGCATGTGCGGTTCGACATACATGGCACGGGCAACCGGATAGAGATCGGTCGGGGTGTGCACCTGACCGACTGCACCTTCTGCATACGGGGCAACAACTGTAGGGTGGTCATCGGCGACGGTCCCACCGACATACGGCATAGCCTCTTCTGGCTGGAAGACGACGGAAGCCGGCTGGAGATGGGGCGTCACATTCTGATGAAGGGCACGCACATAGCTTCGACGGAGGGAGAGAGCATTACGATTGGCGACGATGTGATGTTTGACGATGCGGAGATCCGCAACGGCGACAGCCATGCCATTCTGGTGCAGGGGACGGACGAACGGACCAACTGGCCGCGCCCCGTACGCATCGGCAACCATTGTTGGGTGGCCTCCCACGTGCGCATCATGAAAGGCACCGTCATAGCGGACCACTGCATCATCGGCAACAGCGCCGTATGTTCCGGTCGGCTCGATACCCCTCATGCCATCTACAGCGGCAATCCGGCCCGTCTGGTGCAGCAGCATATCGATTGGGACCGGAACCGCTATTTATTCGGGAAAAAATGAATACCAAGGTAAAAGGATTTGCGATGGGTTCCGTGGCGGCGGCCAGCTACGGGTTGAATCCCTTGTTCACCCTGCCGCTCTACGATGCCGGCATGCAGGCCGATTCCGTGTTGTTCTACCGCTACGGATTCGCCATTCTGATGCTGGCCGCGCTGATGCGTTTCCGTCATATCTCGTTTGCCCTGCGCCGGGAAGAGGTGGTGCCCCTGTGCGTCATGGGCCTGCTGTTTTCCTTCTCGTCGCTGTTTCTGTTCCTCAGTTACCGTTACATGGATGCGGGCATCGCCTCTACGATTCTTTTTATGTATCCCGTTCTGGTGGCGGTGATTATGGCCGTTTTCTTTAAGGAAAAAGTTTCTTTGCCGACGTGGATTTCCATAGCGATGGCCTTCTGGGGCATCAGTCTGCTCTACCGGGGCGAGGGAGGGCAGACGCTGTCGGCCGTCGGTGTGCTCTTCGTGCTGCTGTCTTCGTTGGCCTATGCCGTTTATATGGTGGGTGTCAACCGTTCCGTTCTTCAGCGCATGCCCACGGCCCGTCTCACGTTCTACGCCCTGCTGTTCGGCATCAGCGTGTATGTGGTCCGTCTGAACGGTTGTGCCGCTTTGCAGGGACCGGCGCATCCCTGGCTTTGGCTCAATCTGGTGTCGCTGGCTTTGTTTCCTACCATCATCTCGTTGATAACCATGACGGTGTCTATCCATTATATCGGGTCCACCTATGCCGCTATTCTGGGGGCACTGGAACCCATCACCGCCCTGTTCTTCGGGGTGCTGGTGTTTGGCGAGCGGCTCACTCCCCGCATGCTGCTGGGCATTGTATTGGTGCTGGCAGCGGTGACGCTTGTCGTGGCCGGCAAGAAGGTGGTGCGTATGCTGCGGATGGTCAGGTTGCACCGTTGACCGATGCGCGGTGTGTGGCGGAATAAGCCGCCATGCTTTCTTTTTGTCGTAAACCGATGATTTGAGAATTCGTTCTTTCTCCCGTCGGACGGACGTTGTCGCCTCCAGCCTTCTGTGAGTGGGCGTCGGAGGAGGAATGTTTTTGTTATGAACTTGCCAATAAGGACTTTATGACGGATTGTTCGTTTGTTTTTAGGTCCGACTAAAAAGATAAACCGGATGAAAATCCGGTTTTTTCTTCCTCTTTTCGATGTTGGGAGGGCAGGGAAGCGGGACTTTTTCGGCAATTGGTTTTTCGGAGATGCGCACCGCGTGTTTCCCGGATGAGCGTCTCGGCGGAAAATGTTCCGCAAGAACGTTTGTTCTTGTGCTCGCCACCGTCGGACGGAACGAACTTTCGGGCTGTTTTTGCAGGGCAAAACCTGTGTTTCCGGTCGGCTCAGGGGCTTTGGAGGGTGTTTTCGGCAGTTGAAAAAGAAGCAGAAAAGCGATTCCGGCTTTCTTTTTGTCACGGAAAGTACGGTACGGCCCGTCATGAACGGTTCTCGACCGTCAGACAGGCATACGAAAAAATCCTCCGGCTCTTCACAGAGGCGGAGGACCAAACTTTTATCACAATATAGCGTTTGTGCGACGCTATGGGTTTAATCTTTTTGTACGCTTGTTCCGATAATAGGGAACAGCGGGTTTAGAAAGCGTAACCTAACCGGAGCTGGAAATTGCTGGTATAGGCATCGCAATCTTCGATGGCGGATATGAAACCGCGCTGATAAGACAGATCCAGATTGAAGTTCTTATACCAGGCTCCTACACCGAACTTCAGACCGGCGTCTACGCGCTGCCAACCGTCCAGGTCACCCAGTGAATAGCTCTCATTGTCTTCCTCTTCTCCGTCCCGTGTATACGTGTATTTAGATTTTCCTGCATAGTCAAAACTGATGAAAGTACCGATATGTGGATCGACAGAGATATTGTGGCCGAGATCGAATCTCCATCCGAATTGGAAGGGGACGTAGTAAATATTGTGAGCTATCATCTTTTCTTCTTCTTTTTCACTTACGTAGTGACCACTGCCAGGATTGTAAGGATTGTAATAGGGTTCCCAACTTGAACCTTCATCTTTCATCGAATATCCGCGCGAGGACAATCCGCCTTCCATTCCCCAGTAAGCACCTTTGCCGCCCAAGGTTTTTTGAAATCCCCAACTGAGGTCATAACCCACTTTGCCGTCCAGTTCCTTAGCATCATCTCCGGCAACGTTCATGAAATTCAGACCCACCCGTACATAGTGTGTGGTGTTCGTTTTCACTTTCTCGCGGGTAATGCTACGGCTGGTCGAGGTTACAATCTGTGCTTGTGCGGCGGCGCCCAGCAAGAGGGCACAGGCCATTGATAAAATCTTTTTCATTGTCTGTTGTTCTTTTTAAATGAAATAAGTATGTAGTTGATTATTTTTTGATGACGGCTTCCATGTTACGTTGCACGTCGGCGGTGGTCTTCACCTTTTCCATCCTGATCCATTCGTAATCGGCGGGAGTGGCGGTTTTCCAGTTGACGAAGTTGGCCGGATAGCCTTTTACCTCGACCAAGAAACTGCCGTCGTTCTTCGGGTTGTTGCGGATGCGGAACGTGGCGGCCACGATAGCATCGACCTTGTATTTGGCCGACGAGCGATAAACGGCAGCGCTGCGGATGTTGTTCACCTCGCCGTTCAGGCTCTCGATTTCGGCTTGTGTGAATACCCATTCGTCTTCGATACGCTGGTCGTTGATGACTTTCAGTTCTACGGTGAGAGGTTTCACATACGCGTTGGCGTCAGCACCTACCACACGTGTCTGCGTGTTCTCGAAGTTGACAACTGCTTTCTGGGCAAAGGCTCCCATGTGTCCTAATGCGAGTAAAGTCCCCGCGATAAAACAAACTTTTTTCATGTTCATTCCTTATTTAATTGAATACTGATTCTCTTTTGTATTGCGACCGTCAATCGCAGATGTTCTTTTCAAAACATTTGCAAATGTAGTATAAGGAATGTAAAAGATGATGAATGCGCCGTAGCGGGAATCTGACGCTTGTGTGGTGTATTATTCTACAGTGGAGCGATTTATTTCGTCGCAGAAAAGCAAAAAGAAGTTGCGCCCCAGGATTTTGCTGATGCGGAGAAGCTGGTCTGTGTCGATACTTTTGCGCCGGAAGATGTTGTACACGTTGGTGCGGTCGCAGCACAATTTGCGTGCGAACCAGGCGACGGAACGCTCCTGGGTGTGGAGTTCCTCTTCGATGGCTTTACCTATGTGTATCATGACGTTGCTGTCCGCGTCGGCATTTCATTCCGGTGCCGTGCGTTTTTCTTTTGCAAATATATAGAGTGGGGTGCGGACAAGCGCGGTAGGCAGCGTGGATAATTGCGACGTTAGTGTATCGGATTTTCGACACCGGTTCTCGTGCCTTTTGCCGATAGGAGGTTCGGCGGCAAAGGAGAACCGAAGGGCGGGGAAGCCGGGGATGACGGAAAAGGTGAAAAAGAAAAAAGGAAAGAAGCGCCGATGCAAGGCGGCTTCTTTCCTTTTTATTTTTACTGTTTAAAATGATCCCGCTTACTTGTTCAGAGCCAGAGCCACGTTGACAGCGCAAGCTACCGTGCAACCTACCATCGGGTTGTTACCGATACCCAGGAAGCCCATCATCTCTACGTGGGCGGGTACGGAAGAAGAACCTGCGAACTGAGCGTCGCTGTGCATACGGCCCATTGTGTCGGTCATACCGTAGGAAGCCGGACCGGCTGCCATGTTGTCGGGATGAAGCGTACGGCCTGTACCGCCGCCGGAAGCTACGGAGAAGTAGGGCTTTCCGGCCAGAATACGTTCTTTCTTGTAGGTTCCTGCAACAGGATGCTGGAAACGCGTCGGGTTCGTAGAGTTACCGGTAATGGAAACATCCACGTTCTCGTGCCACAGGATGGCTACGCCCTCGCGCACGTCGTCGGCACCGTAGCAGTTCACTTTGGCGCGGGGACCGTCGGAATAGGCGATGCGCTTCACTTCCTTCAATTCGCCCGTATAGTAGTCGAACTGTGTCTGTACATACGTGAAGCCGTTGATACGTGAAATGATCATGGCGGCATCCTTGCCCAGACCGTTCAGGATACAGCGCAACGGATTCTTGCGCACCTTGTTGGCCATTTCGGCGATCTTGATGGCGCCTTCGGCGGCTGCAAACGACTCGTGACCGGCCAAGAAGGCAAAGCACTGGGTCTCCTCGCGCAACAGACGGGCTGCCAAGTTACCGTGACCGATACCTACCTTACGGTCGTCGGCTACGGAGCCGGGCACACAGAATGCCTGCAAGCCGATACCGATGGCCTCGGCGGCGTCGGCAGCGTTCTTGCAGCCTTTCTTCAGAGCGATAGCCGAACCTACCACGTATGCCCATTTGGCATTTTCGAAGCAGATCATCTGCGTCTCTTCGCAAGTCTTGTAAGGATCCAAACCGGCGGCCTCGCAAATAGCGTTGGCTTCTTCTATATCTTTGATACCGTTTTCGTTCAGGGCAGCGAGAATCTGCTTGATACGACGGTCTTGACTTTCAAACTTAACTTCTCTAATCATATTAGGGTCCTCCTTCTTATCTTATTCTTTACGTGGATCAATCGATTTAACAACTCCTTGCTCCGGTTTCGTACGTCCGTAAGTTCCGGTAACGCTCTTCAGCGCCTCGTCGGCGGGAACACCCTTCTTGATGGCATCCATGAATTTGCCCATATGAACGAATTCATAGCCGCAAACCTGATCGTCTTTGTCCAGGAACATCTTGGTGATGTAGCCTTCCGTCAGTTGCAGGTAGCGGGTACCTTTCACCTTCGTACCGTAGAGTGTACCCATCTGGCTGATCAGACCCTTGCCCAGGTCTTCCAGTCCGGCACCGACAATCAAACCGCCTTCCGAGAAAGCCGACTGGGTGCGACCGTAAACGATTTGCAGGAACAGCTCACGCATGGCTGTGTTGATGGCATCGCAAACCAAGTCGGTGTTCAGGGCTTCGAGGATGGTCTTGCCCGGGAGAATTTCGGAAGCCATGGCGGCGGAGTGCGTCATGCCGGAGCAACCGATCGTTTCTACCAGACATTCTTCGATAACGCCTTCCTTTACGTTCAAGGTCAGCTTGCAGGCACCCTGCTGGGGCGCACACCAACCGATACCGTGCGTAAGACCGGAGATGTCCTTGATTTCCTTAGCTTGTACCCACTTGCCTTCTTCGGGGATGGGAGCCGGGCCGTGGTTCGGTCCTTTGGCAACACAACACATGTTTTCTACTTCGTGTGAATAAACCATAATTTTACTATTTAATTATAAGTAATAAGATGATGCCTTTTGATCTTCTTTTATAGTGCAAAAGTAACTATTTTTGGGTAGAGTACCTAATAATGGAAGTAATTTTTGAAAGGCTTTATCACTTTTTTTTCTGTTTTTTTTGAAAAAAATCGGTCGGGGTTTGGAGTGTATTTGCTTTTTGTCTACATTTGCTGTGTACTATTGCAATATTACAATAAAAACTGGTGAAGAACTAACGAGAATTTTATAATGAACTAACGGGATTTTAATGATGATTACCTTAGAAAATGTTACTTTCGGCTATCGGCGCAAGTGTCCGGTATTTGCCGATTTCTCCTGCCATCTGTCGCAAGGGGGTGTATATGGTCTGCTGGGCCGTAACGGGGCGGGTAAGTCCACGTTGCTGCATCTGATGGCGGGCTTGCTGATACCCGGTGCGGGGCATGTGCGCTTCCGCGACGTGGAGGTGAGCCGGCGTCTGCCGCAGACGATGGCCGAAGTGTTTATTGTGCCCGAGGAGTATGCGCTCCCTCCTCTGAAATTGGCCGATTATGTGCGCTTGCAAGGTTGCTTTTATCCGCGTTTCAGTGTGGTGGATTTTAAGCGTTATTTGCAATTGTTCGAGGTCGAGTACGCCTGTCGGCTGGACAATCTTTCCATGGGACAGCGGAAGAAAGTGCTCATCAGTTTCGCCTTGGCTACCCATACTTCGCTACTGCTGATGGACGAACCTACCAACGGGTTGGACATCTCGGGCAAGAGCCAGTTCCGTAAACTCATGGCCATCGAGGGAGATGAGGAGCGGACGATGGTCATCTCCACGCATCAGGTGAAGGATATTGAGCGTCTCGTCGACCGGGTGACGATTCTGGACGGTAGCCGGTTGCTGCTGAACGAGCCGGTGGATCGCATCTGCCGTGCGCTCTATTTTACGGAAACGGACGATCCCGCCGAGGTGAACCGGGCCTTATCTGCCGTGCCCTCCATCCGGGGGACCCGAGTGATGGTACCCAATACCGACGGTCGGGATTCGGATCTCAATCTGGAGTTGTTATTTAACGGCACGCTGGAGCATCCGGCGGAGATGGCCGCATTGTTTCACTCTTCTAATACCGATTTATAATGAATACGAAGAATGATTTTTTTGACGGACAGCGTTTCGGAAAATATGTTTGTCTGTTGTGGGCGGAGCACCGCAAGGTGTTGGTTTTTTCTGCCATTCTGCTATACGCTGTGCTCACGGGTATCTTCTGCGCCTACGGTTATATTAGGTATGATAGGGGAGCCTACTGTTGTGATTCAGACCTTGATGCCGTCTGGTTCGGTGAGGACGCCTTGGCACTGGTGGCGGTGGCCATGGTGGCCGCCCTGTTGGGCCGTTTCTCGTTGGGCGTACTGAGCACACGGCCCGGTCGCATGTCGTTTTTTGCGTTGCCCGTCTCCACATTCGAGAAGTATTTGGGGGCCTGGCTGACGGTGTTCGTGGGCATAGTGGGGAGTTTCGGGCTGGTGTGGCTGGCCGACCTTACGCGCGTGGCTGTCTACAAGATGGTCTATGGCAGCTCCGTTGTGATATCCCCTGTGCCTTGGCTCTCGGGCCAGTTAGGCGTGGAGTACGACTATTTCATCAGCTCGTTTAGTCGCTGGGAGATGTGGGTGGTGCTCTTCGGCATCAGTTCTTTCACACAGTTGGGAGCGGCCATTTGGCAACGTTTCTCTTTTCTCAAGATCGGGATTTGCCTGTTCGTCTTCCTCTTGGCGAATTTCTGGGGTGCCCTGAACTTCGAGCGGCTGCTCTATCAGTCGGATTTCTACTATCCCCGCAGTGAGCCGGTCTCGATGTTCTTCTTCGATGAGGGCGGCATCTGGTTCGTTGTGGCAGGCATCATGCTGTTCAATTGGTTGATCGTCTACTTCCGTCTGAGGGAAACGGATCTGGTTGATCGGTTGTAAGAAAGGAGGCGATGTATGGAATTTAAAGAGACAAAGACGATCTCCATGCAGATTGCCGACCGCATTTGCGACGAGATTTTGCAGGGCAAGTACGCCGAGGGCGAACGCATCCCTTCGGTGCGGGAGTATGCAGCTTTGGTCGAGGTGAACGTGAACACGATGGTGCGTACCTACGAAATGCTGCAAATGCGGCAGGTCATCGTGATGCAGCGCGGTGTGGGCTATTTTGTGGCTCCCGGTGCGGCGTCGCTCATCTACACGGCCCGAAAAGAGGCCTTTTTGCAGGGGGATCTTCAGGAATGCTTTCGGCAGATGCAGTTGCTGGGCCTGTCGATGGACGAGGTGGTCCGGTACTATGAGGACTATATACGGAAAACAATATTAAATCAATTGGATAATCATGAAAAAGACTAGTTATATTATTATTGCGTTTTGGGTATGCCTGTTCATAGGGGCGGTGGGCGTCCTCTTGTACATCCGTAGCGATGTGCAGCCCTACGGTACGCTGCAACGTCAGCTCACCGGCGATTCTGTTTTAGTGGCCCGCACGCTGCCTCCTTTCCGCCATCTCGTGGTCACTATGCCGGGATGGGACACAGTGAAGGAAGTCTCGCAACAGAAGCTTTTCACTTTCAAAGGCCATCTGGCCTTTATTCCGGCAGAGCGTGCCGAGGAGTGCGACGAGTTCATGCAGTTGCCCGACGGAGACACGCCGCCCCTGACGGCCAACCGTATGGTCTGTCCCCGTTATATAATGGACCATTTGCGCTTTTCCACGACGAACGACACGCTGCGGATCGAGCTGGATGTGGAGATCGACGATAAGGAATTGAGGAATTATACGGCTTATCGCAATGTGATTACGAATTTGGACAACTGGCATTTCACGTTGACCCGTCCTTTGCAGTCGATAGATGTTCGCCTCCCGAAACTGACGTCGGCATATCACTATCTGCAACAGGATTCCCTGGTGGTGAACACGCGCGGGAACTTCTCGCTGATCCGGTCGGACGTCGGCGCGCTGGATTTGCGTAAGAGTTGTGAACAGCATGTGTACATGATGGACAGTACACATGTGGAACGGCTCTATGGCCGCACGGCGGTAGAAGAATACGGCCAGCCCCGGATTCATTTTGCTGATGGGAGAGGACAGAGCCGCGTGGACTGTGAAATCTATTCCGGTACCGGCTTTACGGTTTGGCTGGATTCCGGCTATGCCCGTCGCATCCTCTGGCAACCGGAATAAGGGTTTTTCGTGTTATTTTTGTCTCCCGGTCACAATGTTGCGAAACGGTGGCCGGGAGTTTTTTATTTGCTCTCCGGCTTATCCTCTTTCGGTTGGGGCTCCACTTTGTGTCCGCAATATTTGCAGTATCGGGCTTTCTGGTCCAGGTGACGGCCGCAGTTCGTGCACAGTCGTCGGCTGCGTCGGCTGTTGTCGATGATGGCGGCCGAGACGATACCTGTGGGTACGGCTATGATGGTGTAGCCCATCAGCATGACGAGCGTAGACAGGAAGCGACCCAGTACGGTGACGGGGGTGATGTCGCCGTAACCTACCGTAGTCAGTGTCACCGTGGCCCAGTAGATACTGGTGAAAATATCGGTAAATCCCGATTCCGGGTGACCGCTTTCGACGATGAACATCACCGTGCCGATGGAGATCACCAGTACGACTACAAAAAGAAAGAAGACGAAGATCTTGTTAAAACTGGCCCGTAGCGAGTGCAGCAGCAGATTGCCTTCGTTCAGGAAATTGAAGAGTTTGAACACACGGAACACCCGTATCAGGCGGAACGAACGGAGCACCATGACGTAGCGTATGCCCGGGAAAAAGAAAGCCAGATACAGCGGCAGGGTGGCCAGCAGGTCGATAATACCGAAAAAACTCAATATGTATCTTCGCGGTCGGGGCGAGCAGTAAATGCGCAATGCGTATTCGGCCGTGAAGAAAAAGGTGAACACGTATTCCAGCACCGTCAGTGCCAGCGTATACTTTTGCGGTAGGCCGGGTTGGGTTTCCAATATCACCACCAGAATGCTGGATGCAATGGCTATGATCAAGGTGACGTCAAATGTTTTTCCCCAGAACGTGTCTGCTTCGAAAATAATCTCGTAAATCTTTTGTTTGAGTGCTTGCTGTTTCATGATAAGGCAAAGGTACGCATATTTTGTTATCCGGCAATTTTCCCGGCGGATGTTACGGACCGTTCGGGCGATATATTCACAAAAAGGGATGTTTTTTTACTTCCCGTTTATGAATAAAACACAATGTTTTGCGCAACTGTACGCATTATTCTTACTATCTTTGCGCAAAATATTAAGGTGTAAAAGATGGAAAAGGTGGAAGTTGTGATACCGGAAACGGAGGTGATAGCGGCGGCATCGGAAGGTATGGACGCATTTATCCAGTTGTTTAACGACCGCATTCTGCAGGCTGTGGGCGGGGAACTGAATGCCGAAACGATGAGCAGGCTCAACGGCGAGCAGATTTCGCTGCTGGCGTATATGATGTTCCGGTCCGAGGTGATGGACGGCGGATTCGTGCAGCTGATACACAACGGCTACGGCCCTTTCATATTCGATAATCCCTTTGCCAAGGCCATGCGCCTGATGGGAGCGCATGATTTTTCCAAACTGGTGTACAAAGGCAAGAAACTGTACGACGAATACAAGGACGAGATTACGCGGGAATGTTCCGACGAGGAATTCATGGCGATGTTCGAGCGCTATGATAAATTCGACGATTTGGATGATGCCTTTATCGAAATGGAGGAGGAGGTGACCGAAGCGCTGGCCCGTTACGTGGACGACCACCTGGAACTGTTTGCAAAGATTGTGAAGGAGTAAAAGAGAGATGACGGAGAAAAAAACGAAAACCAAGACGGTGAACATACGCAACAAGCGGGCCTCGTTCGATTACCTGCTTGTGGATAAATACACAGCCGGTCTCGTACTGACCGGTACCGAAATCAAGTCCATACGGGCCGGAAAGGCCAGTCTCGTGGATACGTTCTGTTTCATACACAACGGTGAGGTGTGGGTGAAGAATATGTATGTGGCCGAGTATTTCTACGGGTCCTACAATAATCATTCCGCCCGGCGCGACCGCAAACTGCTGCTTAACCGCAAGGAGATACGCAAGTTGCAGCAAAGCACCAAGACCCCGGGATTTACCCTCGTGCCCACGTTGCTGTTTATCGACGAAAACGGGCGGGCCAAGCTCGATATTTATCTGTGTCGCGGTAAGAAGGAGTACGACAAGCGGCAGACCCTGAAGGAGAAGGAAGACCGCAGGGAAATGGATCGTCAGTTTAAGAAATATTGATTACCGACAGGTTTTGTTTATGGGATTGAGAGAAATTGTCAGGGAGCGTGTGCTGCTGCTGGACGGGGCTATGGGAACGATGATTCAGCAGTATGGCCTGAGCGAGGACGACTTTCGCGGCGAGCGTTTCCGTCACTTGCCCGGTCAGATGCAGGGCAATAACGATGTGTTGTGCCTGACGCGGCCCGATGTCGTGGCCGACATTCACCGCAAATACCTGGAAGCGGGTGCCGACATCATAGAGACCAATACATTCAGTGCGCAGCGTATCTCGATGGCCGATTACGGTGTGGCCGATTGCTGTCGGGAGATCAACCGGGCGGCTTGTCGGCTGGCCCGTGAGGCGGCCGATGTATATACGCGGCGTACGCCTGAGAAACCCCGTTTCGTGGCCGGCTCCGTAGGGCCTACTAATAAGACGTGCTCCATGAGCCCCGACGTCAATAATCCGGCTTTTCGTGCTCTTACATTCGACCAGCTTTCAGCGGCTTACATCGAACAGATGGAAGCTTTGCTCGAAGGTGGTGTTGATGCGCTGCTTATCGAAACCGTGTTTGATACGTTGAATGCCAAAGCCGCTCTTTATGCGGCCGGAAAAGCCATGCGGACCGTCGGGCGGGAGGTGCCTTTGATGCTATCCGTTACGGTATCCGACAAGGCCGGACGCACTCTTTCGGGGCAGACGATCGAAGCCTTTCTGGCCTCGGTGCAGCATGCGCCGCTTTTCTCCGTCGGGTTGAACTGTTCTTTCGGTGCGCGCGATATGAAGCCCGTGTTGCAGACGCTGGCGTCTCGCGCCCCCTACTATATATCGGTTTATCCGAATGCCGGTCTGCCTAACACGATGGGCGAGTATGAGCAGACGCCTGCGATGATGGCGGTCGAGATGAAAGATTTTACCGATGCGGGGTGGGTGAATATCATGGGCGGCTGTTGCGGTACGACCGATGCGCATATCGCCGCTTTGGGGCAATTGGTGCGGGAGGCTGTTCCGCACCGTCCTGTTCCGCCGCCCGAGGGACTGTGGCTCAGCGGACTGGATTTGCTGGAGTTGACGCCCGAAGTGAAATTTGTCAATGTGGGCGAACGCTGCAATGTGGCCGGTTCGCGCAAGTTCCTGCGGCTGATAAAAGAAAAGAATTATGAAGAGGCGCTCCGCATTGCCCGCCGGCAGGTGGAGGACGGTGCGCTGGTGATCGACGTGAATATGGACGACGGGCTGTTGGATGCGCGGGCTGAGATGGAGACGTTTCTGAACCTGCTGGCTTCCGATCCCGAGATAGCTCGTGTGCCGGTGATGGTGGACTCTTCCCGCTGGGAAGTCATCCGTACCGGACTGAAATGCCTGCAAGGAAAATGTATCGTGAACTCTATTTCGCTGAAAGAAGGAGAAGACGTGTTTTTGGCCCATGCCTGCGAAATCAGGCAATTGGGCGCAGCCGTAGTCGTCATGGCTTTCGATGAGGAAGGACAGGCCGATACGTACGAGCGCAAGACGACCGTCTGTGCACGGGCTTACCGGCTGCTGACGGAACGGGCGGGCTTTAATCCGAACGATATTATCTTCGATCCGAATGTGCTTACGGTAGCCACCGGGATGGAGGAACACGATAACTATGCCGTCGACTTCATCCGTGCTACGGAATGGATCCGGCGGAACCTGCCCGGGGCGCACGTGAGCGGCGGTGTCAGCAACCTCTCCTTTTCGTTTCGCGGCAATAACTACATCCGTGAGGCCATGCACGCTGTTTTTCTGTATCATGCCTGCCGCTGCGGCATGGATATGGGGATCGTCAACCCCGGTGCGTCCGTCATGTATGAGGACATTCCTGCCGATGTGCTGGAATGTGTGGAGGATGTGGTGCTCAACCGCCGGCGTGACGCAGCCGAACGGCTTATTGAACGGGCCGGTCGTATCAAGGCAGAAACCGGCGGAGACGGAGCGCATACGCCAGGCCTGCATCAGGCCGATGCCTGGCGCGCCGCACCGGTGGAGGAACGTTTGCAATATGCTCTGATGAAAGGTATGACCGACTATCTGGAGACGGATCTGGAAGAGGCGCGTAGCCGTTTTGACCGTGCCGTGCAGGTGATAGAAGGACCGCTGATGGCGGGTATGAACCGTGTGGGCGAGTTGTTCGGAGAGGGCAAGATGTTCTTGCCTCAAGTGGTGAAAACCGCCCGCACCATGAAGAAAGCCGTGGGCCTGCTGCAACCTTATATCGAGGCGCAGAAGACGGCGGGTGCCGCCTCGGCCGGTCGTATATTGGTGGCCACCGTGAAAGGCGACGTACACGACATCGGGAAGAATATCGTGGCCGTAGTCATGGCCTGCAACGGTTATGAGGTGGTGGATATGGGCGTGATGGTGCCGGCGGAAGAGATCGTACGGAAAGCGCTTGCGGTAAAACCCGATGTGATAGGGTTGAGCGGATTGATAACACCGAGCCTGGAAGAGATGGTCCATGTGGCAGGTGAACTGAAGCGGGCGGGGATCAGTGTTCCTGTTCTGATTGGCGGGGCAACCACCAGCCGGCTGCATACGGCACTGAAGATAGCACCCGTCTACGGCGGTCCTGTGGTGTGGGTGAAAGACGCTTCGCAAAACGCACCGGTGGTTGGTCGGTTCTTGCACGAGGCAACGGCTGCGGAAGCCGTTCGTTCCTTGCGGCAGGAACAGGAAATGCTTCGGCAGAAGGCAAGCGGGGCGAAGGAGACGGAGGCGCTTTCGCTGGACGAAGCGCGTAAGCGCAGGCTCAATCTGTTCGGTTGATTTCTCCATGAAAAGTAGGGCGGGCGGGCATGTTTTAGGGCGGCGGTCAGCAATGCGATATAAAAAAGGTCTACACCATTTTCAAATAAGGTGTAGACCTTTTCTTGATTTGGTGTACACCTTATTTTGTAAAGGTGTACACCTTTTTATTGCGGCCTGAAGGAAAGCGCCGGAAGCGGCGGGCATGGAAAGCATTTGCGGCGGGCAAAAAAAATACCGCCGTTCATCGGAAAACGACGAACGGCGGTAGGGTAAATGTCTGTTTGTCGAAGTGCGCTTTGCAGCGCGTCCGGCTTTATTCTTTCATGCGGCGGGCATAATTTGCCATTTTAATGGCGGTAACGGCGCATTCGTCGCCCTTGTTGCCCAATTTGCCGCCGGCACGGTCGGCTGCCTGTTGCATCTCGTTGCAGGTCAGTAAACCGTATATAACCGGTATGTTGCCCTGCGTGTTCAGATGGGCCAGTCCTTGTGTGGCGCCCTGACAGATGTAGTCGAAGTGCGGAGTGTCGCCGCGCACCACACATCCGATGGCAATGACTGCGTCCACCTTTCCGCTCCCCACCATTTGAGATGCCCCGAATACGAGTTCGAAACTGCCCGGAACTGTCTTCACCATGATGTTCTCTTCCTTGGCTCCGTGCTTGGTCAGGGTCGTGTAGGCCCCTTCAAGCAAAGCCCCGGTAATCTTGTCGTTCCATTCGCTTACGACAATGCCGAAACGCATCTTGCCGGCGTCGGGTACGGAGGCAAAGTCGTAGTCGGAGAGGTTGTGAAAGCGTGTAGCCATGTCGTTTCGGTTACTTGGTTACGCGTTCGATGTATTTATCGATCTCGCCGAACTGCATGGACTGGATGTATTTCTCCTTGATTTCTTTGTAGCATTCCAGTGCCTTGTCTTTCTTGCCTTGTGATTCGAAGATCTCACCGGCCTGTATCAGATAGATGGGACTTAGGCTGTTGCTGTTGGCTGCCTTGGCGGCTTTCAGCAGGGTTTCCGTAGCTTTGTCCAACTCATTCAGTTGGGCGTAGCAGTTACCCAGCATACCGATGGCGGCAGGCGAAACCATTGCGTCGTCGCATGTGCTGAACTGATCCAGATATTTCTTGGCCTCTGCGTATTTTCCCGTCTGGGCATAACAGATTCCCGCATACAGATTAGCCAGATTGCCGCTTTTGGTGCTTCCGTATTTGTCGGCAATGGCCAGGAAACCCGTATATCCCTGTCCGTCGCCGTTCAGGGCTTTTTCATAATTGTCGGCTGCAAAGTATTGTTCCCCTTTGAACATGGCTTCGGCGGCTTTCTCGTTGCGTGATTTGCTGAACTGATTGTAAGCGAATATACCTCCTGCGGCCAATACGACTACGGCAACACCGATAAGAACCGGTTTGCGGTATTTGTCGATAAGGGCTTCTGAAGTAGAAGTACTATGGTCCGTGGCCATGTGGTTCGGTTGATTTGTTTTTTCTGCCATTTTGGTATGATATTTTTATTATTTTATTTTCATTTGTCGGGTGCGGGGACTACTTCGTTGCCGCGCACTAAAGCGGAGCAAAATTAACTATTTTATCGCGTTTGATAAAATTTATGAGAGATTATTTTCCGGTTCTCCGTGATAAATCCTACTTTTGTACCGGACATTACGGTGAATATACAGGGATGATACTGAAACGGATTGCCATTTTGAATTATAAGAACATCGCGCAGGCCGAGCTGGTCTTTTCGCCCAAGATGAATTGTTTTGTGGGACATAACGGAGAGGGGAAGACGAATCTGCTTGATGCGGTGTATTATCTGTCTTTTTGTAAAAGTGCGACCAATCCCGTCGACTCGCAGAACATCCGTCACGGTGAGGACTTTTTCATGTTACAGGGGTCCTACGAACGTGAGGACGGAGAACCGGAAGAGGTGTATTGCGGACTGAAACGGAAGCAGAAAAAGCAGTTCAAACGCAATAAAAAAGACTATAAGCGGCTGGCCGAGCACATCGGACTGCTGCCGCTGGTGATGGTGTCGCCGGCCGATTCGGCACTGATTACGGGAGGAAGCGAGGAGCGCCGCCGCTTTATGGACATGGTGATCTCGCAATACGACCGTGAATACCTGGAGGCACTGGTGCGTTACAACAAGGCTCTTCAGCAACGGAACACCTTGCTGAAGCAGGAGGCGGAACCGGACGCTGAGCTGATGACACTTTGGGAGGAGATGATGGCCCGGGAAGGAGAGGTGATCTACGAAAAGCGGCGGGCCTATATAGAGGAATTCATTCCTATCTTTCAGCAGTTTTACCGCTGCATCTCGAAAGAACGTGAGCAGGTGGGACTGCACTATCTGTCGCATTGCCAGCGGGGACCGCTGCTGGAGGTGATCCGTCGCGACAGGGACAAGGACCGTATCATGGGCTATTCGTTGCACGGTATACACAAGGACGAACTGGAGATGACATTGGGTGATTTCCCTATCAAACGCGAAGGCTCGCAGGGACAGAACAAGACGTATCTGATTGCCTTGAAACTGGCGCAGTTCGATTTTCTGAAGCGGGCCGGGGGGCGTACGGTTCCTTTGCTGCTGTTGGATGATATTTTCGATAAATTGGACGCCGAACGGGTAGAGCAGATCGTACGTCTGGTGGCGGGAGATAATTTCGGTCAGATTTTCATTACGGATACCAACCGGGAGCACTTGGATGAAATATTGGCCAAAACAGACCGGGATTATAAACTCTTCCGGGTGGAAGGAGGCAACATCGGTTTATGAGACGTAACAAAGCGGAAAGTCTCGGCGATATTCTCCGTCAGTTTCTTCGTCAGGAAGGACTGGAGACGCCGCTCAACGAGCGGCGTATGGTGTCTGCATGGTCGGAGGTGATGGGAGAGGGAGTGGCTCGATACACGGGTGAGGTATTCGTGAAAAACGGGGTGCTCTACGTACAACTGAAGTCACCGGCCTTGCGTTCCAATCTGATGATGAGCCGGGATCTGCTGGTGCGCCGGCTGAATGAGTTTGTAGGAGCGCAGGTGATTCAGAACATCATTTTTCGCTGAATCCGTCATAGTACCTCGTCGACACGGATGTCGTGCGGCTCGCAGGGTACTGTCTCTACGATTTGAAAATCAAAGCATACACCTATTATATATGTACCGTTCCGCCGCAGGTGGGGCAACAGCCGGTCGTAATAGCCCTTGCCCCGACCGAGCCGGTTGCCTGTGCGGTCGAAAGCCATTCCAGGGATAACGGCCAGGTCGATGGCCGAGAAGTCGGTCAGCGTATTGCCTTGCGGTTCACGGATGCCGTAAGCGCCTGTACGCAGATTCTCTTCGCCGCAGAACAAGCGCAGATTTAGTTTTTCACCGTCGACAACCGGTAGTATGAATTGTTTTTTCCCGCACCAGCGGTTGATGAAATCCCGGGTCTGCACTTCGTCGGGCAGGGCGGAATAAAACAGCAGTGTACGGGCGGTCAGAAAGCGCGGGTGTCTTTCCAGACGCTTCCAGACGGACACGGAAAAAGCGGCACGTTCGTGGTCCGTGTGCCGCTTCTTCTCTTCCCGTATCCATTGCCGGAGTTGGTGTTTGTCCATCTTGTCCGGCCGTTAGTTTTTGGTGTTGTCCGACGGCTGAGGGGCTTTAGGGAAGGCTCCGTTGGTGTTAAACAGTTCGAGCGCTCGTGCTACAGCCGGGTCGTCTTCGTTCAGAAACTGTTGATAACTTTCCATGTCCTTGCTGTTGTAAATGATGGCACCGAAAAGGTTACGTTCAAAGAGACGCCGCGATTTGTATAGGAGCAGGTTGCGGCGCTTTAATCCCCGTTTCTCGGCATAGGAGGCGAACTTCTCAAGCAGGTTTTGCCGTTTGAGGAATCGTTCCAGATCGGCCACGCTTTCCATGCTTTCCAGACGTTTGCGGTTTTCGTCGGTGTAGACGAAGGCGAATTGTCGGATCAAGCCTCGGAACAGGGCTTCTTTATAATAGGAAGTCACGCCGGTGGTATCTTGCGGGATGAAGATGTCCGGCATGATACCTCCTCCTCCGTATACGGTGCGTCCCAGCGAAGTCTTGTATTGGGGACCTTGTTGTCTGATGCTGTCCGGCGAGAAATATTCGCCCCGTTCGTAACGCGCCAACAGATCGTTTTCGTATTCTTCGTCGTGTCCTTTCTGATAAGGTTTTTGTATGCACCGTCCCGACGGAGTGTAGTAACGGGCAACGGTGAGACGGACGATGCTGCCGTCACGATACTCGATCGGTTGCTGCACCAGTCCTTTCCCGAATGATCGTCGGCCGATGATGGTACCACGGTCGTTGTCCTGTATCGCTCCGGCGAAAATTTCGCTGGCGGATGCCGAGCCTTCGTCTACCAGCACGACGAGGGGCAACGACTGGAAAGCGCCCTGTCCGTCGCTTCTGAATTCCTCGCGGGGCGACTTGCGTCCTTCGGTATACACCACCAGCTTGTTTTTGGGCAGGAACACGTTGGCCATCTGTATGGCAGGGTGCATGTAGCCTCCCCGGTTGCCCCGTAAATCTATAATAAGATTCTTCATGCCTTCTACATTCAGCTGAGCCAGTGCTACCAGCATTTCAGGATAAGTGCTTTCGCCGAATTTGCTGATGCTGATGTAGCCCGTATGTTCATCAATCATATACGAAGCGTCTACGGTATGTTGGGGAATATCGCCCCGGATGATCAGAAACGAAAGCGGCTTCTGTTCACCGGAACGCCGGATGCCCAGTTTCACTTTCGAGCCTTTCGGGCCTTTAAGGCGTTGCATGGCCTCGGTTTCGTTCACCTCTTTTCCTACAAACGGTTTGTCGTCTATACTAATGATGCGATCTCCCGCCATAAGTCCTACTTTTTCGGACGGGCCTCCCTTGATCACACTCATGATGTTGACAGTATCTTGTTGTATGACAAACGACACACCGATACCCGAAAAACTGCTTTTCAACTCGTCAACCGACTCTTGTGCGTTCTTCGCTCCTATATAGGCCGAGTGCGGATCCAGTTCCGATAGAATCTGCGGCATGGCATCTTCCACCAGCTCGCTCATATCGACGGTGTCCACGTAGTTGTTGTCGATGATTTGCAGCAGATAATTCAGTTTGTTGCTGCCGGTATTGATGATGCTCAGTCGGTTGCCCGAAAAGTGGTTGGCATAAAATGTACCGATAAGCACTCCCGCTATCAGGCATAATGCCAATAGCAGGGGAGTATAACGCGAATGCCTGTTCTGACTCATTTGAATACGATATAAATTATTTGAATAGAAAGAATTGTATAGTGATGATTAAAGTTTGTCTTTATGCTGTAACCGGGATACAGGACACTTCGATTCCCGCTCTTTTCAGCAGGTTGATGCCGTCTTCCAGCCGATAGGTGCGCGAATAGATAACTCGTCGGATGCCGGCCTGGATGATCAGTTTGGAACATTCTATGCAGGGAGCGTCGGTTACGTAGAGCGTAGCGCCTTCGCTGTTATTGCCCGACCGTGCTATTTTGGTAATGGCGTTGGCTTCGGCATGGAGTACGTAGGGTTTTGTCACGTTGTGTTCGTCTTCGCAGACGTTTTCAAACCCCGCCGGAGTGCCGTTATAACCGTCCGATATGATCATCTTGTTCTTTACGATTAATGCTCCCACTTTCCGGCGTTGGCAATAACTGTTTTCCGCCCAGATATGAGCCATGCGCAAGTAGCGTATGTCCAGTTCGTTTTGTTTTTCTTCGGTTGCTGTCATTGTTTTAAGCTTGTGTAAGTGGATGAGGGTGTATGCCGTTTCGTTCCAGTAACGCCTTGATATCCGGTTCTTTGCCACGGAAACGTTTATAGAGCGTCATGGGAGGTTCGGTGCCGCCTTTCGATAAGATTTCGTCACGGAAACGTTGGGCCACTTCGGGATTGAAGATGCCTTTTTCTTTGAATAAGGAGAAGGCGTCGGCGTCCAGCACTTCGGCCCATTTGTAGCTGTAATAGCCGGCTGCATATCCGCCGGCCATGATGTGGCTGAATTGCACGGTCATGCAAGTGCCTTCCTGAGGCGGGAAAAGCTGCGCCCGGGCCCATGCTTTTTGTTCGAAGTCCATAACCGTTTCTTGGAACGGGGCTTCCAACGTGTAGTAGGCCATATCGAGCAGGCCGAAACTTACTTGCCGGATGCAGGCATAGGCCACATTGAAGTTGCGGCTTTTGACGATGCGGTCGATAAACTCCTCGGGAAGCGGTTCTCCCGTTTCGTAATGGTAGGCAAAAGTATTCAGGAATTCTCGCTCGATGGAGAAGTTCTCCATAATCTGTGACGGGAGCTCCACAAAATCCCAATATACGTTGGTGCCGCTTAAACTCTCGAAGCGCGTGTTTGAGAATATGCCGTGCAAGGCATGACCGAATTCATGGAGAAATGTTTCCACTTCGCCCAAAGTTAGCAGTGCCGGTTTGGATTCCGTGGGTTTGGTCAGATTCATGGTGACGGATACATGCGGGCGGCTGTTTCCGTCTTCTTCATTGATCCATTGCTCTTTGTAGGAAGTCATCCACGCGCCGCTCTGCTTTCCGGGCCGTGGATGGAAGTCGGTATATAATACGGCAAGGAAAGATCCGTCCCGGTCTTTGACTTCGTAGGCCGTGACATCCGGGTGATAAACCGGAATGGCTTCGTTTTTCTCGAAAGTGATGCCGTACAGACGTGTGGCCAGTCCGAATACCCCTTGTTTCACTCGGCTTAGCTCGAAATAAGGGCGGAGCATCTCGGCGTCAATGTTGTACTTTTCCATGCGGAGTTTATGGGAATAATACGCAAAGTCCCAAGGTTGCATGACGAAATCGTCGCCTTCCAGGCGGCGGGCCGTTGCTGTCACTTCTTCCACTTCCCGGCGCGCTTCCGGCATATAAGCTTCCAGCAATTGGTTGAGCAGGCGGTATACGTTTTCGCTGTTTTCCGCCATACGTTTGGTCAGTACGAAATCTGCATACGTCCGGTAGCCGAGCAGTTGCGCCCGTTCCCGGCGTAGATTGACCAGTTTCCGTACAATTTCTATGTTGTTGAATTCGTCATCGTGCGTACATACGGTATTGCGGGCCATATACATGCGGCGGCGTAATTCGCGGTTGTCGGCATATGTCAGGAAAGGGGTGTAACTGGGAGCATGAAGTGTAAACAGCCAGCCTTCCAGTTGCTTCTCCTTGGCGGCCAATGCGGCGGCGTCCATGGCCGATTCCGGTAGGCCGGACAATTCGCTGCGATCGGTAATATGAAGCTGGAAATTATTGATTTCCTTTAAATTGTTTTGGGAGAACTGGAGGGTCAGACGGCTGAGTTCTTGGTTCATTTCGCGGAGTTTTTCTTTGTCTGTTGCCGATAGGTTGGCCCCGCTCCGCAGAAATCCGTCGTAAGTTTTCTCGAGCAACATCTGCTCTTCCGGTGTGAGTTCCCGATGGTGTTCGTAAACATATTTCACGCGCTCAAAGAGCTTTTCGTTCAGCATGATATTGTTGGCATGTTCCGTCAGTATCGGCGACATCTTCTGGGCCAAGGCGTCCATTTCGTCGTTGGTCTCTGCGCTGAGCAGATTGAAGAACACTGATGTCACCCGTTCCAATAGATTGTCGGGCGCCGTGACGGATATGGTATTCTCGAACGTCGGTTCTTCAGGGTTGTTTACGATGCGGTCTGTCAGTTCGTCGTCTTTTCGGATGCCTTCCATCATGGCCGGTTCATAATGTTCCAGTCGGATTTTATGAAAGGGAGCGGTGTCGTGAGGCGTATCGTAGGGAATGAAAAAAGGATTTACGGCATTTGCCGTTGCTTTATCTTGTATGTTATCCATGTGTGTTGATATGATGATTGGACAAGTTATTTATACGGAAGTTTTTCTAGAGCCGGCACAACAATTTTTTTTCTTCGGAGCAGTACGAGATTTCGTTTCTGCATGTCGTTTAATGCTTTGGAGATGTTGATACGCGTGTCGTTAAGTTGGCGCCCCAGTTCTTCCATAGTGATTTCCACTATTTTTTCACCCGCCGGGTATTGGGCGTGCCGGTGAATGAATTTCATAATGTGCTGTTCTGTGTTTTCGGCTGCGGCCTGCCATAAAAGGCGTTGGCTGCGGAAGACAAGGGTTGAGAGCAAGTTTATAACGTTTAGCCGGAAAACCTCATATTTCATAAATACCTGGTTTACGGAGGATTTGCTCACTATAATGATTTGTGCTTCCGTCTGAGCGGTATAGGAATGCGTATAACGCGGATGAAGTCCGTAGAGGGATTCGGGCTGCAACACCGAAGGAGCCGACACACGTTCACAAAAGCCATAGCTGTGGTCGTCGGAATACGTGTGCTGTGTTAACGTACCTTTTAAAAGGAATATCAAGCCTTTGCAGGGGGTATCCTGCTGTGCGACGCGTTTCCCGGAAGCGCATTTTACAAAGTCAATTTGCGCCGTTTCCATGATCTGGTTTACATCATTTTTCCCTAATCCTTGAAATAAAGGAAGTTCCAGTAAGGCATCCAAGAAGTTTGATTCCATCCTTTTTTACGCATGCATAGATTATCTTACGCAAAGATAGTGAAAGCATGCTAATTTTATACGCCCGGTATAAATACTTTAACTATTTTTGAAGCATTTTTTCCAGTGACGGGCTGATATAGGTGTGCAGACAGCCTTCGGCATCGGTGTAAATGAAATAAGCCTGCAATTCGGGATGTTTGTCAAGTACTTTCCGGGAATCGTCCAGCCCTAGTACCATAAAAGCTGTGGCATACGCATCGGCTGTGGCACAGTCGGGAGCGATGACGGTAGCTGAAAGGATGGATAATTGTACGGGGTATCCGGTATGCGGGTTGATGGTATGTGCATACCGTTTACCCTCTTT
>ERZ778515.664-NODE-664-length-28847-cov-15.245207_pt1 | contig 28847 bp, 18 predicted proteins | sample MGYA00510343_ERZ778515 | MGnify/ENA primary metagenome ERZ778515 (study PRJEB29527, sample SAMN07138965) | mouse gut metagenome | material: feces | host: mouse | place: China:Nanjing | collected 2016-01-25 ...
ACACACTTATTTTCTTGAAAATCAGAGGTTGAGCTCTCTCCATCCGAACTGCCCTAGCTATAAAATAACACATTTCTCGATAATGAGACGGAATCTTAAATGAAAGAACCGTGCGGTTGCCCTGTCTCCCCGCCCCACACAGTTGGGGACTTGGAGGATTTTTTGTAACTTTGCGCTTTCTAAACCACTGTAAGAATCTTAAACAAGCTCGTTTTGGAACTGTCAACCCTCACCGCCATCTCCCCCATCGATGGCCGCTACCGCTCGAAGACCTCGGGTCTCGACATGTATTTCTCTGAATTCGCCCTGATCCGCTACCGCGTCAAGGTCGAAGTAGAGTATTTCATCGCCCTTTGCAAACTGCCGTTGCCCCAGCTGGCCGATGTCCCCGCCGAGGCCCTGGCCGCCCTCCCCTCTTTATATAATGACTTCACCGAAGCCGACGCGGCCCGCATCAAGGAACACGAGTCGGTCACCAACCATGACGTGAAGGCTGTGGAGTATTTCATCAAGGAGCGTTTCGACCAGATGGGACTGTCGGCCTGGAAGGAGTTCATCCACTTCGGCCTCACCTCACAGGACATCAACAACACCTCTGTGCCTATGTCGGTGAAAGACGCCGTCAACGAGGTGTTCCTCCCCCTGCTCGACGAGCTGATCGCCACCCTTGAGGCGCGAGCCGGGGAATGGGCCGATGTGGCCATGCTCGCCAAGACCCACGGACAGCCCGCCTCCCCCACTCGCCTGGGCAAGGAAATCGAGGTGTTCGCATACCGCCTGCGCCGTCAGCGCGAACTGCTGGCCTCCACCCCCGTCACCGGCAAGTTTGGCGGCGCGACAGGCAACTTCAACGCCCACAACGCCTCATTCCCCGCAATAGACTGGCGCGCATTCGGCAACCGCTTCCTCAGCGAGAACCTCGGAATAGGCCGCGAGGAGTGGACCACACAGATCTCCAACTACGACAACCTCGCAGCCCTCTTCGACGCCCTGCGCCGCATCAACACCATCATCCTCGACCTCGACCGCGACATCTGGATGTATGTCTCGGCAGAGTATTTCAAGCAGAAAATCAAAGCCGGGGAGGTAGGCTCGTCGGCCATGCCCCACAAGGTCAACCCCATCGACTTCGAGAACTCAGAGGGCAACCTCGGCATCGCCAACGCCATCTACGCCCACCTGTCGCAGAAGCTGCCTGTGTCGCGCCTGCAGCGCGACCTGACCGACTCCACCGTGCTGCGCAACGTCGGTGTCCCCATGGCCCACAGCGTCATCGCCATCCACTCCACCCTCAAGGGCCTCGGCAAGCTGCTGCTCAACCAGGCGGCCATCGACCGCGATCTCAACGCCGCCTGGGCCGTGGTGGCCGAAGGCATACAGACAATCCTGCGCCGCGAAGGCTACCCCCACCCCTACGAGACCCTCAAGCAGCTCACCCGCGTCAACACTACTGTCACCGCCGAGTCGATAGCCCAGTTCATCGACACGCTCGATGTCACCCCCGAAGTGAAAGCCGAACTGAAACAGCTTTCACCCTCCACCTACACCGGCATCTGATGAGACACGACACCATATATGTAAGCGACCTCGACGGAACACTGCTCGACCCTTCGAGCCGCGTTTCCGCCGAGAGCGCCCGTATGCTCAACTCGCTCGTCAGCCAGGGCGCGATGTTCACCGTGGCCACGGCCCGCACCCCGGCCACCGTGCAGTCCCTGCTCGAACGGGTCACTCCGGCCAAGACCCCGGCTGGCCGCGACATTCCGGCAATAGTAATGACCGGAGCCGCCTACTGGAACCGCCGCCTGGAGCGGTACGACTATATCCGCATGATGTCGCCCTACGCCACCGACATCATCCTGGAGGAATTCGCCAGGGCCGGAATCAACCCTTTCAACTATTGCCTGGGACAGCACGAGATGCTGAATGTCTACCACACCGCCGGACTGACCACCCGCGAGGACGCTTTCTACCAGGAACGCCGCCACCTCGCCCTGAAACGGTTTCACCTTGGGCAACAGCCCAAATGCCACGAGGCCACAGTGCTGTTCTTCGCCATCGGCAGCCCCGGGAAAATGGAGAAGCTGTGTGAGGCGATACGGGAAAAGACCGGATGCTCCGCCGCCTGGTACCGCGACATATTCAACCCCGAAGTCGCGCTGATGGATGTCTACGCCCCGGGGTGCTCCAAGGCAACCGCCGTCAAGGATGTGGCCACCGAGCTTGGAGCAAGACGCATCGTGGTCTTCGGCGACAACCTCAACGACCTGCCGATGATGGAGGCCGCAGACCTCTCCGTGGCCGTCGACAATGCCCTCCCCGCCGTCAAAGAACGCGCCGACATCGTCATCGGGCCAAACTCCGGGCCATCCGTCGCGGAGTTCATCCTCTCCGACTTCCACTCCGGCGGATGACCCCGCCAGACCCTGCCCCCTGCAAAAAAACACCACAAGCATGCAACGTTTCGCGCCTACTCTGCGTCTAATGGAAAAACTCTCTCCCGCCACAACCGCTAACCAATCCCATCACAGACGCAAAATGGAAAACATAACGCGCAGACTATTGCTGTTATTTTCTCTCTCGTTGACAATCCTCCCAGGAATGCGCGCCGAGGCATCCCCGTTCAAAGTGACCGGAGAGACCGCCGACTCGGCCGGAGTCCCTGAGATATACGCCACCGTCAGGGTATATGCCGCCGCCGACTCGCTGAAGCCGGTGTCGCTCGGCGTCACCGACGACCTGGGTCGCTTCTCCCAGCAGCTCCCAAAAGCCGGCAGCTACCGCCTGACTGTCACTTCTGTCGGCAAGCAGCCCGTCGACCTTCCTTTCGAGGTCTCGGCCTCATCACCGGTGAAAGACTTCGGCCACATCACTGTCTTGGAAAACAAAAACGAGCTGGGGGAAGTCGAGGTCGTGGCCCAGCGTCCGCTGGTCACCCGCGAAATCGACCGTATCGGCTATGATGTCAAGGCCGACCCTGAATCACAGACCAACACCCTGCAGGAGATGCTGCGGAAGGTACCCTTGGTCACCGTCGAGGCCGACGGCACAATCAAGGTCAAAGGCTCGACCAGCTTCAAAATCTACAAAAACGGACGGCCCAACAACTCCTTCACCAAAAACGCCAAAGACATCTTCGCCGCCATCCCGGCCTCTTCCATCAAGAAAATCGAGGTAATCACCGACCCGGGAGCACGCGAGGACGCAGAAGGGGTGGGCGCGATACTCAACATCGTCACCGACTCCGAAAGCTCGCTGCGCGGCGTGACCGGCAACGCCTCCCTGTACATCGACAACAACAACCTCGAACCGCTCCCCAACATCTACCTCACCTCACAGATCGACAAGGTAACATTCTCGGTCTATGGCGGCGAAAGCAACTCCAATCACAAGGAAACCCGCCAGCGCAACGAGCAGCGCGACATGTATTTCGAGACCGGCAACCGTCTCTACTCCTATGGCCAGTCGGAGAGCGTCAACCGCAGCGGCTGGGGAGGCATCGAGGCAAGCTGGGAGCCTGACACCCTCAACCTGCTCACACTCGAGGCCCAGGGATGGCTCTGGAACCGGAGCGACTACTCCGGGTCGGGCCATACCGCGCTCTACGCCCCCGACGGCACCGAGCTTTACAGCTACTCGCGCCGCAACCTCGACCCGACGGCCAACTACTTCGACTTCGACGGCTCGGCCAACTACCAGCGCTCCACACGCCGCAAGGGGGAGACCATAACCCTCAGCTACCGCCTCTCCACAACCCGCCAGCACTCGGAGGCGCTCACCGAGTATGATGACAAGGTCAACTGCGGATTCCCATACTCGGCCATCGGCAACGACACCCGCCAGACATTCTTCGAGCATACCGGCCAGGCCGACTGGAGCCGCCCATTCGGCAAAATCCACAAACTCGATGTCGGGGCGAAAGCGATTTTCCGACGCAACCACTCCACCAACCTCCAGGAATACCGCGATGTCACCTCATACGAGACCGAGTTCACCCACCGTACCACTGTGGCCGCCATTTACAGCGACTACCGCGTGGCCCTCGGCAAATGGAACATGCGCGCAGGCCTGCGGTATGAATACTCCTACCTCTCGGCCCGCTTCCTCCGCCAGGGCAACGGCGACCATCCCGACTTCTCGGCAAGGCTCAACGACCTGGCCCCCTCGGCCGGAGTGTCATACAACCTCACCGACGCGATAACCCTCAAGGCATCATACAACCGCAACATACGCCGCCCGGGCATCAGTTACCTCGACCCGGCCCGCTCGGTCACCCCCACCACCGTCAGCTACGGCAATCCCGACCTCGAGAGCGAGATCTACGACAATATCTCGGCCGAATTCGGGATGTACACCAACAAGTTCAACATCTCATTCTACCTCGGCGGCACATTTGTAAACAACGCCCTCTGCGAGAAGAAATGGGTCGAGGATGACATCTCCTACTCCACCTACGGCAACATCGGCAAAAACCGCTCGATGACCTCCTGGCTCTACATGCAGTGGGCGGCAGGCCCCAAGACCTCCCTCATGTGCAACTTCAGCGTGGGCTACAACTATTTCCGCAACCCCGACATGAGCCGTGGCGGCTGGTGGTGGAACCCCTACCTGCGCGTCGTGCAGCAACTCCCCTGGAAACTCGAATGCGCAGCCAGCGGCTACTACTGGCCCGGCTCCATCAGCTCACCCTACACAGAGTTCAAGCTTCTCGAAGCCACCGGCATAGGCTACACCCTCTCACTGACCCGCCGCTTCCTCAAGGAGGACCGCCTGACCGTCACACTCTCCGCCAGCAACTTCGCCGGGCCCACCCACCAGGATTACCGCCTGACCACCACCACCCCGGCAAGCCTGAGCGAGTACACCGGCTTCGGCAGCGACACCCGCCGCTCAGTCTCCCTGCGTGTGGCCTTCCGCTTCGGCTCCCTCAACGCCTCCGTCAAAAAGACCGCCGCCTCCATCACCAACGACGACCTCCAGGGCCGCAAGAAAGAGTAACCCTCAATATACGCAAGCCTCACTTCCCCCCATCCGCCTCCCATTCCGCGGCGCAAACGCGGAAAATCGGGGGAGGATGGGGGAAGTGTGGCGAATTGTTGCTACCTTTGCAGGTTGATTCATTAACCGACAAAAGATCTGTGGCGAACCCAGCGAAGACAGCGACAAGATTTTTGGCGATGGCCGTGGCGGCTGTCCTCTGCGTGATGGCGCAGGGGTGCAGCTCTACCAAGCATGTCGCGCAGGGGAGCTACCTGCTCGACAAGGTCGACATCGCCGTGGTCGACTCATCAGGGGTCTCCACCAAAGGGCTGGTCAACTATCTGCGCCAAAGTCCCAACCACAAGGTGCTGGGATTCTGGAAGCTGCAGCTCGGGGTCTACAACCTCTCGGGGAAATCAGACAGCAAATTCAACCGTTGGCTCAGGAAGATAGGCCAGGAACCGGTCATCTATGACCCGCAACTTACCGACCAGAGCGCGCGTCAGCTCAAACTGGCTCTTGTCAACCGGGGCTACAACGATGTGGAGGTGGAGGTAGACACCGTCAGCGACGGCAAGAAGAAGATGGCGGTAAGCTACCGGATCCGCCCGGGAGCGCCCCACAAGGTCACTTCATTCTCGACCGAATACACCGACTCGACGGTCAGGGCGGTTGTGGCCGCCGACTCGCTGCGGTTTCCGCTCGGCGTTGGCGACAACCTCGACCGCAACAATCTCGACAACATCCGCGCGGTGATCACCGAGGAGATGCGCGAGCGCGGCTACCTCGCTTTCACCAAGGAATACATCTCATTCACAGCCGACACCGTGGCCGGCTCCAAGGAGGTCGACCTCAAGATGACGGTGAAAGACCCGGGGATGCGCTACCGCTTCCGCAATGTCTATATCGTCACCGACTTCTCCCCTGGCGACGATGCCACCGCGATGCGCTTCGCCGCCAATGACACCGTCCTCCATGACGGGCTGAGGATTCTCTACGGGCCCGACCGTTTCCTCAGGCCTGGGGTGCTGGCCGAGCAGTGCTATATACGCCCCGGCGAGCTTTATTCCGCCTCGGCGATGGACCGCACTTACGAGAATTTCAACCGTCTGGCAATCCTGAAATATGTCAACATCGTCACCTCCCCCGCCGGAGAGGTCGACGGCGAGGAGGCCCTCGACGCGTTCGTGTTGCTGTCGCGCACAAAGAAGCAGGGGATAACATTCGAGCTGGAAGGCACCAACTCCGAGGGTGACCTCGGCGTGGGTGGCGGAGTGACCTGGACCAACCGCAACATATTCCACGGGGGGGAAATCCTCAACGTCAAGTTCCGAGGGGCATACGAGAGCCTGTCGGGCAACCTCGAGGGGCTTATCAACGACCGATACACCGAGCTGGCCGGCGAGGTAGGCATAACTTTCCCGAAGATGGAGGCGCCGTTCCTCTCCTCGGCATTCAAGCGCCGCAACCGCGCCTCCACAGAGTTCGCCCTGACATTTATGTGGCAGGAACGGCCTGAATACACCCGCGTAATCGCCGGCGCGGCGTGGCGGTTCAAATGGGCCGACCGCAACAACCTCACCCGACGCACATTCGACCTCATCGACCTCAACGTGGTCTCGCTGCCGCGCTCGACTGTCGATTTCATCAACCATATCGCCCCCAACAACCCGCTGCTGCGTTACAGCTATGAAGACCACTTCATTATGCGCACCGGCTACACCTGGTACCACACCAACCGCCGTCCGGCATCGGTCAACACCGGCCTCTACCGTCTTCCTCGCCAGGTCAACACCTACACCTGGCGCGCGTCGGTCGAGACCGCTGGCAACCTCCTCTACGCCATCTCCAACATCGCCCGCCAGAAGAAGTCTGACGGGGCATACAAAATCTTCTCCATCCCCTACGCCCAATATGTCAAGGGGGAAATCGACTACACCATCAACCATGCTTTCTCTGACCGCAACTCAATATCGTTCCACGCCGGGGGCGGCGTTGGCTACCCCTACGGCAACGCATCTATGATACCGTTTGAGAAACGGTTCTACGCCGGAGGAGCCAACTCGGTCAGGGGATGGAGCGTCCGCACCCTCGGCCCGGGCAGCTACGACTCGCGCAACAGCGTGACCGACTTCATCAACCAGTGTGGCGACATCTCGCTGATTCTCAGCCTCGAATACCGCAACAAGCTCTTCTGGGTCTTCGAGGGGGCGGTCTTCATCGACGCGGGCAACATCTGGACCATCAAGGATTATCCCAACCAGCCTGGAGGAATGTTCCGCCTGAAATCGTTCTACAAAGAGATAGCCGCCGCCTACGGAATCGGCCTGCGCATGGATTTCACCTACTTCCTGTTGCGCTTCGACCTCGGGTTCAAGGCCCACAACCCCGCACGCGGACAGGAGCCGTGGCCGCTGATACATCCCAACTGGAACCGCGACGCGACATTCCACTTCTCCGTGGGCTATCCGTTCTGAAAAAATCCACCGACTATGAAACAGCTCGTCATCTTCGACCTCGACGGCACCCTGCTCAACACCATCGCCGACCTCGGCAACGCCGCCAACCATGCCCTCGAGAAGGCCGGACTCCCAACCCATCCCCGTCAGGCATACCCGCGATTCGTCGGCAACGGGGTCAGGAAGCTCATCGAACGCGTACTCCCCGAGAGCCTGCGCACCGGCGAGAAGGTGGAGTCTATGCTCGACGACTTCAAGCAATACTATGACAGCCACCTCACTGACTTCACTGAGCCATATCCCGGCATACCAGAACTGCTGCAAGACCTCGCCCAGCGCGGAGTCAGGCTCGCCGTGGCCTCAAACAAATACCAGAGCGCGGTCGAGCGGCTTGTCAACCATTTCTTCCCCGGCATCCCCTGGGCGGCCATCGAGGGGCAGAAAGAGGGGATACCCGTCAAGCCCGACCCATCAATCGTCTTCGAGATTCTGACAAAGTCGCCCGCATCGAAAGCCGACGTGTTGTATGTGGGGGATTCCGGCGTTGACATGGAGACCGCGCGCCGAGCCTGTGTCGAATCCTGCGGTGTCACCTGGGGCTTCCGTCCCCTCGACGAGCTGATTGACAACCACGCCGACCATGTCGCCGGCACCACCCTGCAGCTCCTCCGCCTCATCATCTGACAACCCCGTTTCATTTCATCTGGCCATCATATTTTGCCAATCCCGAGTGTTAACTTTGCCAACTATAGCGAAGTCTTGAAAAATTTTGCTAACTTTGCAATATAAAACGTGCTTGCGCAGACGAATGGCCGCTCAATTTAAGTAATTCTTATCCTAATAATTAACTTCCTTGTAATCGCAAAAGGACTTGGTTTCCGGTCTGCATACTTGGTGGTTGTTCTTTGTTATGGTGTCGAAACCTACATATAACTTTATCTCTCTTTTTTCTGGTGCAGGAGGGCTTGATTTAGGCTTTCTTGAAAAAGGTTTCGTGGGATTGCTGGCTTCGGACATAATGCCTCAAGCCAAGCAGACCTTTACCCACAATCATCCGAACATCCCCTTCCTACTAAAAGACATTTGTTCTGTAGACTCTTCAGAAATCAAATCTTTAATTGGGTCAAAGACTGTTGATGTAATTTTAGGAGGACCTCCATGCCAAGGCTATTCTAATATGGGAAATAAGAATTCGGCAGACCCTCGAAATCTCTTTTTTGAAAACTATGTTAGATTAGTAGCTGACATTCAACCTAAATGTTTTGTTTTTGAGAACGTTAAAGGTTTAATTACAATGTTTGAGGGACGATACTTCAAGCAGGTCGTATTAGCTTTTCTCAAAATTGGATATAATCTACATTTTTCCTTGGTGGATTCTTCTTTATATGGCGTTCCTCAAAAGCGAGAAAGGGTAATCATAATTGGGACTCGCAGTAACGCTCCTTTCTTTTTTCCGCCCCATTCGTCTACTTCGGTTGGCTCACTAAAGGCTTATTCAAACGTTGGTGATGCTATAAATGATTTAGAAAATAAAGGGGAGGAAATCCCCAATCATATTGCTTTATCCCATTCAGATAAAGTTATCAGACGATATCAGCTTATTCCAGAGGGCGGGAAATTACCTAAGCCTGAAGATATGCCTCAAGATATTAGACGCAAAAATTTTGGCACTACATATGTCAGACTCCATCGACAGAAACTATCTCCAACCATTGTCCCTGGGAATAATGCCCTCCCAGTTCATCCAGTCTTAAACAGAAGCTTAACCCCCAGAGAAGCTGCTCGACTGCAGACTTTCCCTGATAATTTCATATTTATGGGAGATAGACGTTCTCAATGTATCCAGATTGGGAATGCAGTCCCGCCGCTGTTATCTGCGAAAATCGCAGAGGCTGTTATAAATTATCTTGACGGGAATCCGCTTTGCGGAATCGCTCCTGAACGGTCGTTTTATGTTCAAGATTCGGAAGTAATCAAATCCGATTTTAAAAATAGCAAATCAAAAAGCAGTCGTGCCTCTATGAAATTCGCAGATTTATTCTGTGGCGTAGGCGGCTTTTCCCAAGGTCTAAAGCAAGCTGGGCTTGAATGCACTTTGGCTGTTGATTTTAACGAATTTGCGCTTAAAGCCTATCAAGAAAATTTATCTCATCCCACTAAGCTTCTTGATTTATCGACATCAGAAAATCAAGAAGAAGTCGCACGCATTATACGGGAATCCAACACTGACCTTATTGTTGGAGGACCTCCTTGTCAAGGTTTCTCAATATTTGGCAATCGCAGATTTGTTAACACTAAGAGTCACGATTTGACAAAGGATAAAAGGAATGATTTAGTATTTGCTTATGCTTATATCGTTGTACAATCCAAGGTCAAATGGTTTATAATGGAAAATGTGCCGGGCATCTTGTCGGCGCATAATGGCGAATACGTTAAATCTATAACAGAGTATTTTTCAGCGAATGGGTATAGGACAGAGTTTCGCATTATAAATGCTGCGGATTATGGTGCTCCACAGCTAAGGAAACGTTTCATTTTAATCGGAACTTCTACCGATTTGACGATTCCGTTTCCTAAGCCAAAATTTTTCGAATCGCCTGCAAGTTGGCAAAAACCATACAGAACAGTTGGACAAGTCATAACCGACTTGTCGGACTCCTCTACATATACAAAATATCCAAACCATATTCCGCCCAAACATTCAGAAACTGTAAAAGAACGCTTTTCATATATCCCTGAAGGGAAAAAAATGGATGCCTCTATTCTTCCTGAACATCTAAAACTTGGGACTAAGACTGGGAAACCTGTTTCAAATTTTAGCCACGTATTCATGAGATTGCACAGAGATAAGCCATCATGCACCATTGTGCCAGGACACAATGCTTTGCCAGTGCATCCATTTTTGAATAGAACACTAACTATCCGAGAAGCAGCTCGCATCCAAACATTTCCCGATAATTTTGTATTTGTTGGCCCTATTATAAATCAGTGCCTGCAAGTTGGAAACGCATTCCCCCCCATTGTCGCACAAACTTTTGCAGAACGTCTACGAACAGTTGTAAATATGGGGCTAAAGGCATCTAGCAGTTCTTCTATTGCTAATTATTCTATGTTAGATCATCCATTTAATTGAACAGTTATGCTGATGAATCATCATATTCTTGCAAAAACCACCACTGATTCTGTGTTGCGTAAATTCAAATCAGAGGAATGGACTTGTTACAATGGTATCGGTAAAAATTTCTTTCGAGTTACTACAGATGCTTCTTTTCCGTCCCCAGATGCAGCTTTTTTCGATGAAGAAAACAAATTCCTGGTATCTTTTGAATTTAAACCTCCAACAGAATCCAAACGTGGCATTTTGACAGGAGTAGGCCAAAGCATAGCTTATTTACAAGATTCTAATATATCATACCTTGTTGCTCCTTTACTTTTAGAAGACTTTCGTTTAGGAGAGTTCTTGACCGATTTATACTCAAAGCAAATATTCGGCAAGATTCCAACTGGTTTGATTCTTTATGAGAATAACAATCCAGAAGCTGTTAGTCTTATTTCCAATATTGACCATAATATAGATGTCTCTGCAATTTCAAATTCACGATCGAGGAGTGTAACGACATCACGTTATTGGGCAAAGCATCAAGATTTACCTCTTCAATTGTTTCATCTATTACTTCATTGTTATTATCTAAAAAAATCAAACACCATCTCCGAGGATGCCTTCAAGTATTGTTGGAACCATTACCTTATATCTCCAACAATTCTTACCGATTTTCGCCCTAGAATAGTTCGTGATTGCAATAATGAGATTATCAAAACGCCTGCAGGGAATAAAACATTAATGTTTCTTGAGAAGATACTTGCTCGCACTTCTCAACTTCCTATTGACAAAAGAATTTCTCTTATAAAACACGAAATTGACACCGAATTTCCAGGAGACAACAAGTATAATGCGTATAAAAAGAACTTTGTCTCTTTCTTAAAGCATCTTAAAGTCATTGACTCTACAGGAGAAATCACAGATAGTGGATTTAAACTCTATCACCTTGGCTTAGTAAATGGTGCTAATAGTAAGGTTTTCAAAGATTACTTCACCAAAGAGGTTCTTACTACTGGACACCATTTAGATTTACTGTTGGACTTGGATCAAATTTTACGTTATAACTCCAAGCCTTTAGTAGATTGTCTGTCCATAATGGAGCAAGAGTATGAGTCCAAAGGATATATCAAAAGAAATCCCAATAGAAGGGTAACATCCCGTTCATCTGTGGGTTTTCTTAAATACGAATGTATTTTATGGCGAAGTCTCGGACTACTCGCAAAAGAACCTCATAGAGTATCAGTAAATTGGAAATATATAACATCTATATGTGGCCTTCCTGACCTATAATTACGTGATGCTGCACCATAACCGAGCCTTATTTAATCAAGTCTATTTCCACTCCATTCCTGACTGCATTCTCAATGCCTCCCGGAATTTTACCTGCGGAAAATTTGGAGAATCGGGGGAAAGGGTGTAAATTTGCCGACGCTTAGGTGAGAGCCATTCCGGAGTCTACGGAGGACGCTCTCTTAAAAGGGAACCAGGTGAGAATCCTGGACAGGCCCGCTACTGTAAGTCGCAAGACTGCCTTTGCCTTTGACGTGCCACAGACCACAGGCGCGTCGGTCACTGCCGGACTGGCTCCGGCGGGAAGGCCCGCAAAGACAGGCGACAAGTCAGGAGACCTGCCTGAGCTATCTTTTCAGCTCGCTATCTCGCGGAACAGATCAGAAGCTGGCCAACACATCCCCACACGACATCCCATGTCTGCGGGTTGTTGCGTCAAGACCTATACTCCCCGCCCTGCGTGCTGAGAAGCACACAAGGCGGGGAGCCGCTTTATGACGCGTGGAATCTTAACCCAACAACCTAATTATCATGGCAAAATGTCATCCTTTCAGAAACAGGCACCTGCATAAGCTGGCCATCGGCGCGCTCATGCTCGTCCCGGCCACGACGATGGCCGAGACCTACAACATGCCTCAGTTCGGACGAGTGGAGAAGCAGGTGACCGAGACCATAGACTTCTATGACCTCAAAGGCACCGGCGAGATTTCCAGCTCTTCGAGCAACAACTCATTCGCCACGGTGGTGTTCACCCCCGCCAGTCCCGGCGAGGCTGTGCAGATCACATTCTCAAGAATCCACCTCAAAGGCGACGGCGCCAACTATCCCGTCTCCCTGTCTGTCTTTGACGGCAATTACGATGAGGATGTGACCTACCCCACCACCACTTCCTCTGTCTCCGCCTCCGACTTCCCCGACAATGGCCGGTTGCTCAAACGCTACTACTCCGCAGCCGACAAGACGCTGCTCGAAGACTCCAATGTCACCTTCACCTCATCTGCCCCCGACGGCTCCCTGAGCGTATGTTTCCTCTACAAGTATGCAGCAAAGTGTGACGGATGGGAGGCCAAGGTGAACTCTGTCACCCTCACCGACCAGGAAATCCTGTCTGCCACACCTGACTATTCCGGCGTTAACCCCCAGACCTACGGCGGCCTGAAAGGCCTCACCCTCGGCTCCCTCAACCTGATGACCTCCGGCATCCTGAACCCGTTCAGCGCCACATCCATCAGTTTCGACCTTGACGACCCCGAGGGGATACTGGAGAACATCACGCTGCTCGCCAACGGCACTCCGGTCGACTCAGAGCCGGTCATTTCGGGCAACACATACACCTACCCCCTCGCCCGGACACTCGTGCCCGGCGACAACCTCTTCACAGTGAAGGCCGACACCAAGGCCGCGGCACCCTTCTACGCCTCGGCCTCACTGCGGTTCACCGATATCGCCACCGACGCTCCCTCCACTCCGGCAATCGAGGCCACCGACCCAGTGGCCGTGACCGTGGCCGCGATGGTCATGATGCCAGCCGACGGTTCTCACATCACCGCCAGTGTGGAGGAGGGGAAATCAATCCTCTTCTACGACAACGGCGGACCCTCTGCCAACTATCCCGAGCAGACCTCCGGCACCGTGACCTTCAAGCCTGCCGAGGGAAGCCAGGGGAAAGTGATGCTCGACTTCTCGGCAATCGACCTGTTCAACACCAACCCCGCAAAAAATGACCAGCTGATTGTATATGACGGCACCGAGGTGAATCCCGACCGGATTCTCGTCACATTGCTCAAGCAGACCAAGGCCCTTGTGCGCTCGACTTCTGAAGATGGCGCGCTGACCGTCAGCTTCGCCACCACCACCGGTGTCACAAAATCGGGATGGGAGGCTACCGCTTCGCTCTTCACCCCACAGCCGATGACGCTCTCAGGCACAGACGTGGCGGCAGCCTCCTCCGAGACCCTGGCAAGCGGCGACACCGACTGCCCGATTCTCAGGATACTCGTCAAGACCGCCAACACCGAACCCCCGCTGACCCTGTCGGGTGTCAAGCTCGACTTCGACGGCACAGAGGCACAATGGGCCAAGGCCAAAGCCTACTACACACGCAACACCTCTTCGTTCGACCCTGCGTCAGCCATCCTTGTCGGAGAGACCGCCGTCAACTCCGCCTCCACTGAGATAACAGCCGCCACCCCGGTTTCCCTGCTTGAGGGTGACAACTATCTCTGGATTGTAGCCGACGTGAATCCCGAGGCGGCATCCGGCTCACGCGTGGACGCCACCGCCACCGCCCTTCTGCTCGGCGGCGAGACCGTGGAGGTCTCCCCAGCGTCAGGCTCCACAGGCCGTGAGATTTACAATCTCGTGACCCTCTCCGACAGCCATCCTGTCAAGACCGTCTACGGCTCCATCAACGTGGCCCATGAAGCTTACTCCACATATTACCCCGGTTATGACGGCGTGAACAAAAACAAATACGCCACATTCATCCCGGCCCATGAAGGCCATATCTGCCAGATTGACTTCTCGAAACTCAACCTCTATTTCTACAAGTCATCCTACTCAAGCTCGATGGACGTAACCCCGAAATTCGAGATTTATTCCGGCACCGAGGCCACTGGAGAGCCTATTTATGTGCATACCCAGGACAACAATCTCAAATCCGGAGGCGACCCGTCGGCAATCGGCACCATACGCTCCACATCCCCCGACGGAGCTTTGACAATCCTCTTCAACGCCACCACATCCAACTCCACCTCCACATCGAAAGGGGCGGATTACGGCATCGCCGCCATCGTGAGCGAATACCAGTCAAAGCCCATGACGCTTACCTCAGCCCGGGGAATCTCATCGGGTCTCGAAGCTGTAGCCATCTCATCGGCTGTCAATGTCCCGGCAGTAGGGCTGGTGGTAACCACCGATGGCGACTCCTCCCCCATCACTCTTGACAATGTCACATTCGGCATCAAGGCCGACGCGTCGGTCTACACCGCCGTCAAGCTCGCCGCCTCTGGCAAACGCGCGTCCTACAAGGACGCCGAGGTGATAGCCACCGGCGAGATTACCCCCGAGGGGGAGGTGACATTCACCCCTGCCATCCCCCTGGCCGAAGGTGAGAACCATTTCTGGCTGCTGGGCGACATATCCCCCGAAGCGGCTCCCGCCACCATCATTGACGCAAAAATCAACACCCTGACAATCAATGGCGAACCTGCCACAGTCGACAACGCCGACCCCGAGGGTGAAATACGGACCGTCAACACCTATGATCCCATCCTCGGCAACAAAGAGCAGGTGGTGGAGGTAGGCCAGTACCCCGTGCTGATCAACGGTGTCACCGCCGCCTATATGACCAACGAATACACCATCACCGCCCGCCCCGCCTACGAGGGTGGCAAGGTGACCGCGACCTTCACCGAGGGAGCGTTCAACGTCAACACCTCCAACCAGTACATCACCGTGATCGGTGGAGCCGAACCTTTCGGAGTCGACTACAACACCGTCTACCCCGTCTCCGTGACCTCGGCCCGCGAAGATGGCCAGCTCATCATCGAATACCACTCGATGACCATCGCCAAGGAGGAGGGCTGGAAATGCACCCTGTCCTGCGATTACCGCAAGCCCTTCGTGATGGACGGCTTCCAGAGCGTCGAAGGAGCCACCGGCAAAGGCACCGCTGGCAGCGAAGCCCTGCTGACCGCCATGAAGTTCTCTGTGACAGGCGACAAGGATGACATCACCCTGACCGGTTTCCGCTATGAGATACCTCAGGCCGATGAAATCTTCAGCGAGCTGCGCCTTTACGCCACCGGAGAGGATGGCCAGTTCTCACGCAACAACCTTGTGGCCACATTGTCTGACATGACATCCACAACCCTTGTCCCCGCCCAGCCGCTTGTGATTTCTGCCGAAGGCACATACCACTACTGGCTGCTCGGCGTGGTGAAAGATGATGCTACCAGCAACGCCCAGACCACCATCTCCCCCGTCGAAATGACATATTCCGCAGGTGAGACCGACGGGTCAGTCGACCTGTCAGGACTGGAGACAGCCACATTCAAAGTTGTCGGCGGATTCCACGGCTCATACAACATCGGCTCATCCATCGACGCCCGTTACCCCGATTTCGCATCCGCCATCGCCGACATGGCTGCCGGAATCGACGGCCCCGTGACCTTCACCGTCGAGCCTGGCACCTACAATGAGCTTGTCACCCTCGACCACATCCCCGGCGTGTCGGAGACCAACACCATCACCTTCGCCGGGCAGACCGGCGACCCGGGAGATGTCATCATCGTGTCAAACAACTGGGTGGAGCCCCCCTACTCCGATGACAAGCTCGACCATTATTATGGCGTGGTGACCCTGCGCGGCACATCTTTCGTCACATTGTCAGGGATGACCATCCGCACCACCAATGTCAGCTTCCCCTCTGTGGTACACATCGCCGACGGCTCGTCAGACATCACCATCGAAAGCTGCGTGGTGTCAGGCCCGACATCCACAACCACCTATGACAACCTCGCGCTTGTCAACTCCTATGTAGGCACCGCCGACAACGCCCCGGTCAACAACCGCCTCTCGGTGATTGATTCTGACCTGCGCGGCGGCTACTGCGCCATCCGTTCCGGCTCTGGCACCATCTACCAGCCCGAATGCGAAGGGGTCACTATCTCGGGATGCTCTTTCGACGGCCAAGGCTACCAGGCCATCTACCTCTACTTCAGCAAGGACATCAGCATCTCAGACAACTCGCTCAGAGGCACGGCCGGAAGCTCAGACAAGAACTACTGCCAGTCTGTCGACCTCAACATCTCCGGACCGGCGACAATCCAGCGCAATATCCTCGAATACTCCAAGACCGGCACCTATGGCTTCTACCTGCGCCGTCTCGAAGGGTCTGACGAGGCCCCGATAATCATCGCCAACAACATCCTCGACATCAACGCAGGCTCGCAGCCCGGAGCCGGAATCCAGTTCTATAATTCCAACTCCAGCCCGTTCTCGGGCTTCCTGCTGGCCCACAACACAGTGCGCGTCTCAGGTTCAGACATCGTGATGCCCCTTATAATAAATGTGAAGGTCGGCACCACTGTCGACGGAGTGATTGCCAACAACATCCTCCAGAACACCACCCGCACCTACGTCATCAAGGAGCAGTATGGCCCATCGGGAGCCACCTACCGCAACAACACGGGCTACACCCCTGGGCCGATCCACGCCTACTGGGGCGGCTCTTACGACCAGGAGATGAACTGGAACCAGTGGATGCTCGCTTCCGGCGAGACCGACGGGGTCAATGCCCAGGTGACATTCGACAGCTCCGACGAGACGCGCCCGTTGTGGCCCACCTCATTCGAGTTCCTGAAAGCCGGCACACCCCTTCCCGAGGTGACCACCGACTTCCTCGGACTGACACGCGACCAGTCGGCACCCACCATCGGCGCGTATGAGTCATTAACCTCAGGCATCAGCCAGGCTGAAGACGCGGCCCGTTTCGACGGCGACCATACAGTCACCGCCACAGACCTCCTCACCGTGGAGGCCGACAACGCCGACCTGCGCATCTACACCATCTCGGGCGTGATGCTCATGCAGACCAGGGTAAACGGCCCGACCGCCATCCCCGTCGGCAACCTTCCCCGAGGTCTCTGCGTGATGACCCTCGGCGACAAGGCAGCCCGCCTGCTTCTGCGATGATTCCGCAGACACCCTGCCCTATTTTTCGTAATTTCCAAAACCGTTCTATTTCATAAATCTCAAGCAGCCGCAGGCCGTGAGGCCCGCGGCTGCTGCCATTACTATCAGTTCTCCCGGTTTTGTGGAGGATTGGGCGGCAGGGGGTTTGGAGATTTATAATAATTTCTTAACTTTGCGGTCGGAATCGGAGCCGGAAACATCCCCTCCGTTCCCGACATTAAATGGAATACTCCCTACTTGATTTCTTAGGGCTCTTAGGAGCCGTAGGCCTCTTCCTGTACGGAATGAAGGTCATGAGCGAGGGCCTGCAGAAAGCGGCCGGCGACCGTCTGCGCAACATCCTGTCGGCGATGACCCGCAACCGATTCACCGGCACAGTGACCGGATTTTTCATCACAGCCTTAATTCAAAGCTCATCGGCCTCGACAGTCATGGTGGTCAGCTTTGTCAACGCCGGCCTCATGACACTGGCCCAGTCGATGGCTGTCATCATGGGAGCCAATGTCGGCACCACCTTCACGGCCTGGATCATAGCCCTGTTCGGCTTCAAAGTCGACATCTCGGCTTTCGCCCTGCCCCTTATCGGCCTCGCCGTCCCGCTGCTGTTCTCAAGCAAGAGCCGCACCAAGTCAATCGGAGAATTCACCATCGGCTTCGCGTTTCTCTTCATGGGTCTCGACATGATCAGCAAGTATGTCCCCGACCTCCAGAGCAACCCCGAGATGTTTGAGTTCCTGCAGCGCTATGCCTCGATGGGATTCGGCTCGGTGCTGATTTTCTGCCTCGTCGGCCTTGTGCTGACCATGGTCATCCAAAGCTCGGCAGCCACCTTCGCCATCACCCTCATAATGTGTTCCAAGGGGTGGATTGACTTCCCCTTGGCCTGCGCGCTGGTGCTTGGCTCAAACATCGGTACCACAATCACCCCCCTGCTCGCCTCCATGAGCGGAAACGTGGCGGCCAAACGCACCGCGATGGGCCACCTGCTGTTCAACTTCCTCGGCACAATGTGGGTGCTGGCCGTCTTCTATCCCTTCGTCGACCTCAACACATGGATCACCGAGGAAATCGGCCAGGGCGACCCGACATCGCTGTTCAAATATGTCAATGACCTGCAGACCAGCAACCCCTACATCTACAACCAGCTCTACGCCGGGTCGCTGCCCACGTCTGACGGGGAGATACTGCGCCACCAGACCATCATCTCGCAACTCCAGGTCAGCGTATCGTTCGGCCTGTCGATATTCCACACCGTCTTCAACCTCATCAACCTCTCGATAATGATATGGCTCACCAGGGTCTATGTCAAGATCGTCGAGTTCCTCGTGCCTGCCAGACACAACGGCGACGACGAGTTCCAGCTCAAATTCATCTCGGGAGGTATCCTCTCCGCCTCTGAGCTCAACATCAGCCAGGCCGAGAAGGAGATTTCGGTGTTCGCCGAGCGAGTCTCGCGCATGCTGCCGATGGCCAAAGAGCTTATCACCACCAAAGATGGCTCAGACGACTTCAACAAAGTCTACTCCCGTCTGGAAAAATATGAGGAGATCTCAGACCGAATGGAAATCGAGATTGCCAACTACCTCAACCGTTGCGCTGAGGGACGGCTCTCCAACGAGTCGAAACGCCGCATAGCGGCCATGCTCAGCATCGACTCCGAAATCGAGAGCATCGCCGACTGCGCCCTCGGGGTCGGCAAAATCCTGCTCCGCAAGCAACAGAGCGCCGTGCAGTTCAACGACGAGATATACCGCAACATCGAGACGATGTTCTCTTACGTCCAGAAAGCCGTCGACAACATGCTGGTGCTGCTCAACAACCTCGAGCACCAGAAGGAGTCGGCCATCATCGTGTCATACAACTGCGAGCGCGAGATCAACAATCTGCGCAACCAGCTGCGCACCAACAACATCGAGAACATCAACGAACGCCATTACGAATACCAGAGCGGCATCTACTACATGGACATCATCTCGACGATGGAGAAGATGGGCGACTACATCATCAATGTGGTGGACACCGTCAAAGAGGAGTTCAGGTCAGTACAGAAAGCCTGACGCCACATCTGCCGCATGTCATTATACCGTTCACACGAATACCAGGCCCCGACATCCCCGTCAGACCAGACGCTCTACACCACCCGCGACCCGGGCTGGATGAACGGCGTGGAGGGGGTGTCGCGCCCCGTCGCTCCAGGCTCCGACACAGGCATACTGGCGATGGTGGTGATGCTTCTGGTGCTGGTGGGGCTAAACATGCGTCATGTAAGGAGGCTTTTCCGCACCATCACCCAGGACCTGTGGTCGGTCAGACGGCGCGCCAACGCCTTCGACGACCACACCGCCAAGGAGACCCGCACCCTCGTCATCCTTCTGCTCCAGCTCTGCGTCTTCGAGGGGATACTGCTCTTCCTCTGGCTGGGAGACACCGGGCCGGCCATACGGGATGTGTTCCGGCCTGTCGGAGCGCTTGCCGCCCTCGCCATGGGATTCTACCTGTTTGAGCTGCTGGCATGCACCACCGTCGGATACGCCTTCACCGACCGCGTCAGCGCCGCCCAGTGGCGGCGCGGCCTCAACGCCTCCTCCGTGCTGCTGGGCATACTGCTGACCATCCCCACCCTTGTCTCGCTGTTCTACCCGTCGGTCACAGGCGCGATGCTATGGGTGGCCGCCGGGTTATATGCAGTCTCCCGTATCATATACATCGCGAAAGGTTTTAGGATTTTTTACAATAATTTTCCGTCATTGCTTTACTTTATTTTGTACCTTTGCACCCTGGAAATCATTCCATTGATTGCCATCTACATATCGGCAATGGAAATTTGTAACCAATTATAACCTCACAGCATACGAGCCAGTCGTATTGCAAGGGAGTAAGCCGCTATCGGTTATTATTTATTCGACTATAAGGAAAGTGAAAGTAAAGAAGATTTTAGTCTCGCAGCCAAAACCCTCGTCAGACAAGTCGCCATACTACGACATCGCCCAACGATACGGAGTCGAGATGGTGTTCCGTCCTTTCATCAAGGTTGAAGGACTTTCAGCAAGAGAATTTCGTCAGCAGAAAATCAACATCCCCGACTACACGGCCGTGATTTTCACTGCCCGCACAGCCATCGACCATTTCTTCCGCCTGTGTGAGGAGATGAGGATTTCCATCCCGGACACGATGAAATATTTCTGCACCACCGAGCAGATCGCCCTTTACCTCCAGAAATACATCGTCTACCGCAAACGCAAGATTTTCCACGGCGTGACCGGAAAGCTCGACGAGCTCATCCCGGCGCTGACCAAACACAACAAGGACAAATACCTCTTCGCCATCTCTGACGTGAACTCGCGCGGAGCCGAACTGCTCGACGCCAACAAGGTGAACTACACCAAGGCGGTCATGTACCGCACCGTCAGCAACGACTTCACCCCCGACGAAGCATTTGACTACGACATGCTCCTCTTCTTCTCGCCGGCCGGAATCGAGTCGCTCAAGAAGAACTTCCCCGACTTCAACCAGGGCGACATACGTATCGGTTGCTTCGGAGCATCCACAGCAAAGGCCGTAGAGGATGCCGGGCTGCGCCTCGACGTGAAAGCGCCGACCCCGGCCGCCCCGTCAATCACCGCCGCAATCGAGAACTACCTCAAGGAAGAGGCAGCCAAGGAGGCTTGAGACAGCCACAACCCACCACAGCATATCCTCCGAAACCGTGAACGACTTCAGGCTACCGAAACCGACCCACCTCTGTTCGCAGACAGCCATAGACAGGCTGTTCGCGCAGCGCGACGTGAAGGGCGCGCTGGCCTACCCCCTCCGGGCCGTCTGGGGCGACAACCTCAGCCGCACCAGGGGAGATGCCGTCCAGTTTCTTCCATCCGTGCCGAAGAAAAGGTTGCGCCACGCCGTCGACAGGGTCACCATGAGGCGCCGCATCCGCGAGGCATACCGGCTCAACCGCCAGAAGTATTTCCCTGAATCACTCGAGGCCCCGCTCGACATCCTGTTTGTCTATGTGGGCAACACCCCCGAGCCATACGCAAAGGTGGAAAACGCCATGAGGAGACTGCTCCACAAGATTTTCCGCCCCTCTAAGGATTCCGGCAACCGGTGACACCATCCCCGCTGACCGCCGTGGCACCCCTCTCCCGTCACATATCCCGCCTGCTGGCAAAGGCACTGATTCTGCCAATCCGCTTTTACCAGCTCTGCATCTCCCCGATGTTTCCGGGGAGTTGCCGTTTTACCCCGACATGCTCGCAATACGCCGTGGAGGCCCTGCGCCTCCACGGGGCGGCTCGCGGCTCGCGACTCGCCATACGGCGCCTACTGCGGTGTCATCCCTGGGGCGGCACGGGCTACGACCCAGTGCCGCCGCGCAATGTCATCGACGCGCACACCCACCGCCTCACCCCATCCCCGACATCAATCATCTCCCTCCCATCCGGCCATGCCCCCATCCGTGAGAATGAGGGATATTACTCGGCAGGCATCCACCCCTGGGATACAGGAGCTGCCACCCGGCAGATTATGGAGGAGCTGGAGGCGACGCTCGCCTCTTCCAGAGTCGTGGCCGTCGGTGAATGCGGGCTCGACCGCCTCAGGGGAGCTTCCATCGAACACCAGGAGGAGATTTTCCGCCAGCATATCCGCCTCAGCGAGAAGACAGGCAAGCCATTGGTGACACACCTGGTCAAGGCCCTTGACCTCTTCCTGAAAATCAGGAAGGAGACCTGTGGCAGCCAGCCCTGGATAATCCACGGATTCCGGGGCAATCCCGACATGCTCGCCCGATTGCTCGCCTCGGGCGACCACAACAGGCTCCACTTCTCAATCGGCGAGAAATTCAACCGGGCCACCGTGGCCCTTATCCCGGCCGACCGGCTGCTGGTAGAGACCGATGAGTCTCAGCTCACCACCGAGGAAATCCTCCGGCGTGTGGCCGAGGCCCGGGGCGAAAATCCCGCCGCGCTCGCCACGACGGTCAACGCCAATGCCATACGGCTGTTCCCGGCCATGGCCGGCGAATCCCCGGCGAAAGAAAAACGTTGACACACCGGCGTGTGATTCAAATAAAAATGCTAACTTTGCGGCAGGCATCGGTTTCAGACTGCCTGCAGACTTTTAATAATTCCTTATCCATCACACCATGGAAGAAGAAGCAAGAAAGAAGCTTTCCGCTGATCCCGACGGACTTCTCACATATGAATATATCGCGAATCACATCGACACCGTGGAACCCGAACTACCATGGCTGGTCGAGAACATGGAGAAAGTAGACCTCACAGGCCAGTTTGTCATCTCGGCCGCCCGTTACCTCTTCGCCATCGACCCGGCGGCTTTCGCCCCGCATATCGACAGACTCATCAAGTCGGGCATCGAGAAGGACCGCGAACACCGCTACCTGGGCGACATGCTCAGGCAGATGTATGGCCCTGACTACGCCGAACGCTCCGAGGAGCTGTCGACCACCGACGACAACTTCCGCCGCATCTACAAACGGCTCTTCCCCATCTCAGCAATCTGAAACAATGAACCGCAAACGCATCTCTCTGCTCCTGGTGATAGCCGCCGTGGTGGCTCTCGCGGGAGGATACGCCTATTCCAGAACAAAATCAAAAGTCATCATGACCTCCCAGCTCACATCCGAAGCCCCCGTCATCGAGAAAGGTGACGCGCTGGTCGACATCAAGACCTCGGTAGGCGACATCAGGGTGCACCTCTTCGGCGACACCCCGGCCCACCGCGACAATTTCCTGAAACTCGTCAAAGAGAAATATTACGACGGCGTGCTGTTCCACCGCGTCATCAACGAGTTCATGGTGCAGACCGGAGACCCCGACTCCAAGAACGCCGACTCCAACGCGCGTCTCGGCTCGGGAGGCCCCGACTACACCCTTGAGGCTGAAATCGTTTATCCCCGCCATTTCCACCACCGCGGCGCGCTGGCCGCCGCCCGCCAGGGTGACCAGGTCAACCCCGAACGCCGCTCGTCAGGGTCGCAGTTCTACATCGTCACCGGAAAGGCTTACAACGAGCAGCAGCTCGCCCAGATGGAGAAGCAGTTGCAGATGGCCCGCAAACAGGAAATTTTCAACCAGCTGGCCGAGCAACACCGCGACTCCATCATCACCCTGCGCAAGAACCGCGACCAGGTCTCGCTCCAGGCCCTCCAGGATGAGCTGGTGGCAATCACCGAGCAGAAAGCCGCAGAGAACCCGGCCTCACTCAGCCCCGAGCAGAAGAAAGCATACACCACAGTCGGCGGCACACCACATCTCGACAGCCAGTACACCGTCTTCGGCGAGGTTGTCAGCGGAATGGATGTGGTCGATAAAATCGAGAAATCACAGACAAATTCACAAGACCGTCCGCTCGACGACATCCGCATCATCTCGATGAGAGTCGTGAAGAAATAAGTCTCTGTCGGCAATCCCCCTTACAAACGACAAGACAAAGAGAGAAAAATGACTGAGACCTACCGATTCTCGCTACCCAACGGCCTGCGGGTCATCCACAGCTACAACCCCACCGCCTCGATGGCGGTGGTCAACACCCTGTATGATGTCGGCGGCCGCGACGAGTCGCCCGACCATACCGGGCTCGCCCATCTGTTTGAGCATCTGATGTTCGGTGGGTCTGTCAACATCCCCGACTTCGACGCGCCGCTCCAGGCCGCCGGAGGATCATCCAACGCGTGGACTTCCAACGACTTCACCTGCTTCCACGATGTCATCCCGGCCCACAACATCGAGACCGCCCTGTGGCTCGAAAGCGACCGTATGCTGTCGCTGGCCTTCTCAGACAAAGCCCTTGAGGTGCAGCGGTCGGTGGTGGTGGAGGAGTTCAAGGAGGTATGCCTCAACCGCCCCTACGGCGACATGGGCCACCTGCTTTTCGGCATGGCATATCCCGACCATCCATACGGGGTGCCGGTCATCGGACGCGACTTCCATGACATCGAGAAGACCACCCAGGAAGATGTCCGCCGGTGGTTCCACAGCCATTACGCGCCCAACAACGCCGTGTTGTCGGTCGTGGGCAACATACAGCCCCGACGGATCAAAGAACTTGTCACGAAATGGTATGGCGACATACCCCGCCGTGAAATCGCCCCACGCCTCTTCACTGATCCCGCCCTCCCTTCGTCGCCCCGCCTTGTCGAGACCTCAGGCAATGTCCCCCAGACCGCCATCACCATCGCCTACCCGATGGGAGGCTACAAGTCGCCGGGATATGTCGCCGCCGACCTAATCACTGACATACTCGCCAACGGCCAGTCGTCACGCTTCTACCGCCGACTGCTGATGCCCGGCAAACTCTTCTCGGATGTGGATGCCTCCATCCTCGGCACCGAGCATCCGGGGTTGCTCCTTGTCAACGCCAAGCTGCTTGACCAGGGCCCTGAAGCGGAGCAGGCGGCCATCCGGGCCATAAACGACGAGCTGCGCCAGCTCACCGAGTCGGAGGTAGACCCGGCCGAACTCTCAAGATGTGTCAACCGACTTGAGAGCGACCGCGTGTTCTCAATGATGAATCCATTGCAGAAAGCCCAGTCACTCGCCATAGCTGAAATCCATGATGAGAATATCGATGACATTTTGCCGCGCTACCGCGCGATCACCCCGGAGCATCTGCGCGCCGTCGCCGCCGACATCCTCTCCCCATCGCGGTCAATGACCCTCATCTACCGCCCCCGCTGACCCGACATAGCCGCCGGCAGGTTCGGCGGCCATAGCGGCAACCTCGTCAGCAGTCTCTGTGGCGGCATATGGCCTCGGCGAAGGCTTCTTCATACGCTGCAGCCGCAGGAAATTGTGATTGAGGTAATACTCCAGCCCCGACAGGGTACGCTGCCTCACGGCCGGCTTGAGCTGGCACTCCCATATCGTCACCACCGACCACCCCATAGCCAGCAATCTCTCCTTGTCGCGTCTGTCGCGCTCCTTGTTGCGGTTGATTTTGGCCAGCCAGAACTCACGGTTGGTCTCAGGTATCTTCCCGTCCTCCTCATGGCCATGCCAGAAACACCCGTGCACGAAAATCGCAACACGGTATTTGCGCAACACGATGTCGGGGGTGCCAGGCAGCCCCTTTACATTCTTGCGGAACCTGTATCCCCTCGCGTAAAGATAGCGCCTGACGAGAATCTCGGGCTTCGTGTCGCGCCCGCGTATCCTCGCCATCACCTGTGACCGTTTCTCTTTGCTCCAGATATCCATCCTGTCATGTCGTGCAGTCCTCAAAGTTAAACATTTTTCCCGGAATCGAGGTTCTGGCCATCCCGCATAATCTATTTTTTCACCTCCCGAAATGTGGCGAATTGGAATTTTTGACCTATCTTTGCCATCACGAATCTAATGACCATGGCATTACGCATAATACAATCGACACATAGGAATATTTCTTGCATGGCATTCTCCCTGTTGCTGTCAATACTGGCGGCTGCCATTGGCTGGATGCTGTCAGGCTGTTCGGGAGGCAACGCGAAAGAGCATCATATCGGGGTTGTGCAATGCAGCTCCGACCCCTGGAGATGGGCCACCAACGACGAAATCGAGCGCGAACTGCTGTTTCATGACAATGCCACGGTCGAAATCCGCTCGGCCGACGATGACGCCGACCAGCAAATCAACGACATACGCTATTTCCTCGACAAGGACATAGACCTACTGATTGTCAACCCGGTAGATGCCGACAAGGTCACTCCGGCCATCAAAGAGGCGTTTGACCGAGGAATACCGGTGGTGACCTTCGACCGACGGGTCAATGGCGACTGCTACACGGCCCATATCGAGGTCGACAACTCCCAGATAGGAAAAGAGGCCGGGGAATATGCAATAAGCCTTCTGCCCCGCGAGGCCCAGATTCTCGAAATCATGGGGGACACTACCCTGACATCCGCGACTGGGCGCCACAGGGGATTCGCCGAGGTGATTGCCAAAGACCCCGGAAAGCGAATCGTCGCCACAGCATATGCGCGGTGGAATCCTGACACAGCCGCCCGAATGGTCGACTCGATATTGACCCGCGACCCTGGCATAGACCTCATCTACTCCCACAGCGACGCCATGGCGATCGCGGCAGCCGAAGTTGTCAGCCGCCACGGACTCGACGGAATTACGATTCTCGGCATCGACGGGGCAAAGGATGTCGGCATCAAGGCCGTGGCCGACTCGGTGATTGACGCGACTTTCCTCTACCCGACTTATGGCCATCTGCTGCTGCAGACCGCCCTTGCCATACTCGACGGGAAGCCCTACGAACGCGAGGTGATACTGCCGCCTGCCCCGGCTGTCGACCTAAGCAACGCCGGGATTCTCATGCAACAGGAGGAGATGATAGGCCAGCAGACACAGATGGTGGTCAGACTCAAGGAGATGGTCGATGATTACTGGGCCAAATATTCCACCCAGACCACCCTGCTCTACTCCGCCATCCTGATCATGGTGCTTCTGCTGCTGATCACATTCCTGTTTATAAGGCTCTTCTGGCAGCGTGGACGACATCAGCAAGCCTTGCTTGAAAAGAACCGCCAGCTTGAACTTGAACGTGACAAGCAGAAAGAGCTGTATGACCGGCTCGACAAGGCCACCAGCTCGAAGCTTGTGTTTTTCACCAATGTGTCGCACGACCTGCGCACACCCCTGACCCTGATAGCCGAGCCTGTCGAACAGCTCTCACGGGCCGACTATCTCACCCCTCGCGACAAGTCGCTGGTCGGGCTTGCCTCAAGGAATGTCAGAATCCTGCGCCGTCTCATCGACCAGATTCTCGACTTCCGGAAATATGAGAATGGCCGCCTCGACCTCAACCTCGCCGAATCTGACTTCCGGCAGCTGATTGCCGACTGGACAGCATCCTTCAACGAACTGGCCCGCAAGCACGACATACGGCTCTCCACCGACATATCCCAGGCCGGGCCGACCACAGCCGCCGTCGATGTCGAGAAACTCGAACGCGTGATGTTCAACATCATCTCCAACGCCTTCAAGGCCACCCCTCCCAAGGGGGAAATCACCGTGGCCTGCTCATGCGACGACAAGGCAATCAACATCTCGGTGACCGATACCGGATGCGGAATCCCGCAAGCCGACCTGTCAAGAATCTTCGACCGCTTCTACCAGGGCGACAAGGTCAAGGCCGGAGGCTCAGGCATCGGGCTTGCCCTGACACGCGCCTTCGTGGAGCTGCATGGCGGCACAATCTCGGTGGAGAGCGAGGTGGGCCACGGCTCCTGTTTCCGCATCACCCTGCCGGTGACCCACTGCGCAGGCAGCGCCTACAAACCCTCTGAGCCAGCATCCGCCACGTCATCTGCCGAGGCTCTCGACCTCTGCGACACCGCCGACCATGATGAGCCGAAGACAATAGCGACATTCGATGAGTCCAAGCCTCTTTTGCTGGCCATAGACGACAACAGGGAAATCCTGACCCTGGTCACAGACCTGCTGTCGGGAGAGTACAACATCCTGACCGCCACCAACGGCCAGCAAGGAGTCAAGCTCGCCGCCAAATACACCCCCGACATAATCATCTGCGACGTGATGATGCCGGTCATGGACGGCCTTCAGTGCTGCGCCATCCTGAAGTCAGAGGTAGCCACGAGCCACATCCCGGTGTTGATGCTCACAGCCTGTTCGCTCGACGAGCAGCGCCTAAAGGGCTACGAGAGCGGAGCCGACGCCTACATTCCCAAGCCATTCAGCGGGGATATGCTCGCGGCCCGGTGTCGCAACCTTGTCGCCAACCGCCGCCGCATCCGCGACCTTTACAGCAACCCGGCGGCAGTCAAATCCAGGACTGCAGCCACCGGAGTCGCGTCGGCCGACATCCAGCCATCATCCCCTACGGCAATCGACAGCGACTTCTATGCGGAATTCCTCCGAATCGTGGCCACGGAGATGGCCGACCGCGACTTCGGGGTCGAGAAAGTCGCCTCTATGATGCACCTCGGCACCTCGCAGTTCTCACGCAAAATCAAGGCCCTCACCAATTACACCCCCGTTGAGCTTATCCGCAACCTGCGCCTGAAAGAGGCCCGCAGACTGCTGCTCTCCACCGACCGCTCTATTTCTGAGATTGCCTACGCCGTGGGTTTCTCCACGCCGGCCTACTTCTCGAAATGCTACCGCGACCTATACGGCGAGGCCCCTTCCGACATCCGCAACCGCATCTGACCCTCACGCCACCGCCAAGGGGAGCCACCACACATTCTTACTTATGATTTTTCCGGCACACCCGACGGGACAATCCGCCCCCTACACGTTTTCAAAATATTACTGTCCGCTAAACCATAAAAGAGTGAGTCCAACATCCTGAACGGC
>ERZ778515.680-NODE-680-length-28425-cov-6.194431_pt1 | contig 28425 bp, 19 predicted proteins | sample MGYA00510343_ERZ778515 | MGnify/ENA primary metagenome ERZ778515 (study PRJEB29527, sample SAMN07138965) | mouse gut metagenome | material: feces | host: mouse | place: China:Nanjing | collected 2016-01-25 ...
ATTTAAAAACATTCTTCATTTAAAAGAACAATATATGAAAAGAAAACTAATAATCAGCTTATGCATGGGTGCAGCGGCATTGTTTGCCACACCGGCTCTTGCACAGAACCAGACAGTAAAAGGAACTGTCGTTGACGAGAAAGGCGAGCCTGTTATCGGTGCATCTGTAGTAATAGCAGGGCAATCCGGTACGGGTGTCATTACCGACCTTGACGGAAATTATACCATTCAGGCACCAAAAGGCAGCAAGGTTACGATATCATACATCGGTTATTTGTCGCAGACGGTTGCGCCGGGCGGAAGGGTTCAACTGAAAGAAGATTCACAAAATCTTGAAGAGGTTGTCGTTGTAGGTTACGGCGTGCAGAAGAAGGCACACCTCACCGGTTCGGTGGCAACAGTAGACATGAATGAAATTCAGGACTTGTCAGGTGCTGGCTTGGCTTCATCGCTCAGCGGACTTGTAAACGGACTTGACGTAAATTCCGGAAGTGACCGTGTCGGAGGCAGGGCAACGATGACAATCCGAAACACCAACGACATTATGAAACTGGAAGGAACAAGCAAGATGACTGGAAAAGTTGCTGAGCCGGAACCTCTCTTCGTAATAGACGGATATATTTATCCGAATGATATAAAAGTTGGAAATGACATAAAGAACCTTGGTGCTGAGGCTTTCAATAACCTTGACCCGAGCGAGGTGGAGAGCATCTCTGTACTGAAAGACGCTTCTGCCGCAGTATATGGTGCGCGTGCCGCAAACGGCGTTATCCTTGTAACCACCAAGAAAGGAAAGCTGGGTGCCCCGCGCATATCATACAGCGGAACATTCGGTATTACCGATGCCGTGTCGCATCCCAAGATGCTCAGCGCGTATGATTACGGACGGCTTTACAACATTGCAACTGCGGCAGACCCGACCAACACGTCGCTTAATCATACAACCGGTCTGTTCCAGGCTGACGAGCTGGAAGCAATGAAGAGCCTTAACTATGACCTTTTGGATAAATACTGGAAGACAGGATATACCATGCAGCATAGTGTGAACATAAGTGGTGCTACTGAAAACGCAAGCTACTTTGCCGGAATTTCTTACTATGATCAGGACGGTAACCTTGGAAATCTTGATTATGACCGTTGGAACTACCGTGCCGGAGTGGATGTGAAAATAAACAAGCACCTTAAAGCAAATCTCAGCGTAAGTGGAGACTATGCAAGCAAGAACACACCTAACGTCTCGTTTGGCAGCTCAGGAACTGAAAATGACTATCGCAGCCTGTTATACCGCCCGCGCTATTTGCCGGAAATGGTAGACGACTATCCAATTCTGGCATACGGCGTCAGCAATGCACAGGCAAACGCAGCACAGCAGTATTCTTACGGACTGATGCAGAGAAGCGGTGACTATAAGCGCGGCAAGAACTCTAATATGAATATTAACGGAAGTCTTGAATACGACTTTGACTGGAGTAAGATACTGAAAGGTCTGAGACTGCGCTTCTCTTACTCAAAGAGTATCAGTACAGACAAAAATTCTGAATATGGCTCGCAGTTCACTCTGTACAAGATGCTGAACCGTACGGGTAGCGGCTCACACCTTTATACACCGATAGCAGGTGAAGATTATGACAGCTATCTCGCAGAAGACAATTTTGAAGCTTACACATATTCTAACGGCTCTAAATCATATCTGCAAGAAAGCATGTCACGTACGGAAAATTATCAGATAAACTTTACGGCTTCGTATGCCCGTACATTTGGCAAACATGATGTAAGTGCGCTTTTCTCTATAGAAAAATCGGAGGCAGAGACTACTTGGCTTATGGGACGGGTATCAGACCCATATTCGTTCACCACTGGCTCGTCTACCGGTGCAGCAGGACAAAGAGAGTATGCTCCTCAATGGACTCCGTATGAATCTGGAACAATGTCTTATATCGGACGTTTGAACTACTCTTATGACAACAAATATCTGTTTGAGTTCCTGCTCCGCTCGGATGCGTCTACAAAGTTCGCACCTGAGAACTACTGGGGAGTATTCCCGTCGGTAAGTGCAGGCTGGGTTATATCTGAAGAAAACTGGTTCAAGAAAGCCGCTCCATGGGTTGATTACCTTAAAGTGCGTGCATCGTTTGGTCTTACAGGACGAGACAATACGCCGGCATGGCAGTGGATGCAGAACTACGACATCTGGTCCAAGCTGGCAGACGGAGCCATATTCGGCACAAGCAACACCGCTACAGGACAGGTTCTGCGACTTAACAATGAGAATGCCGATGTAAACCGTGACGTTCACTGGGACAAGTCGTATAAGGCAAACCTTGGTATTGACATGCACGTGCTCAACCAGCGCCTTGGTATCACGTTCGAGGCATATAGGGTCTGGAACCGCGATATGTTCATGAACTTCTCTGCTGTTGTTCCCGGAACAGTTGGTGCATTGTCAGCATTTACCAATGCCGGAGAAATGGACATGTGGGGATATGAGCTTAGCCTTACATGGCGCGACAAGATTGGCAAGGACTTCAAATATAAGATAGGTCTGAATACCGGTTACAGCGACAACAAGGTGCTGAATGACGACTTTGCCAAGGACAATATATATATGACAACCCAAAGAGGCGACCGTATGGACGTTGGTTTGTGGGGAATGGAGTGTATAGGCATGTTCCGCAGTTTCCAGGATATCCAGGAATATGTAGAGAAATATAATATCACATCATACATGGGCAAATCCGTTGATAATATCCGTCCGGGTATGCTTATATATAGGGATGTGCGCGGAATGAGACAGGAAGACGGAACATACGCCGGTCCTGACGGAGTGGTAAGTGCAGATGATGACATGGTGCGCCTGTCTACACGCAGGAGCAATCCTTACGGATTTACACTTAATCTCGGGGCAGACTACAAGGATTTCTCTCTGACGGCACAGCTGAATGCTTCATGGGGCTCATACACAACATTGCCGGGACAGGCAATAAAGGCTGCGTATGGCAATGATGCTACAAACATGCCTTCATTCTGGAACCCTGATAACGTGTTCGTATATCAGGATATTGTTGACGGTTCTGGAAACACGGTGATTGCAGCTAACCGCAATGGAAACCTGCCGAACATCAATGATGATTTCGCGTATGTAAACAATGTTGCATCTTCGTTCTGGAGAATAAGCAATACCCGCGTGACGCTAAACCGCCTTACGTTTGCATACAAGTTGCCTGCACAGTGGATGAAGTTTATCGGCATACAGAGCGCAAGAATTAATGTAACGGGACAGAACCTCATAAGTTTCTACAATCCTTATCCTGACAACTTCATGGATCCGATGTGCAGTTACGGCAGCTATCCGCGCCTGCGCAAATGGACAATCGGTGTAAACCTGACATTCTAACAATGTATTATAAATTAATAAAATTACAATGATGAAAAAACATATAATAAATCTGTTTGGAATAGGTGTGGCTGTAATGTTGTCGGCATCGTGCAGCGACAGCTTTCTTGAAGACAAGAAAAACTACGAGAAGTATACCCCTGAGATATACAACGACTTCAATGGGGCACAGCTGCGTATAAATTCTATCTACGGAAGATGTCTGCCAAATCCTAATGCTGTTGCCGGATGGGACAATAACTGTACAGGACTTGCTTCCGACCCGCAGTCAAAGGCAACAGAAGAGTACACAGGACTTTCTGGTTCGGGAGAAACAAGTTTCATAAACCCGCTATTTGAAATGTCTTCGTCAACAGGTACAATCGTGCCGGACTATTTCCAGAGGGAACAGAAGCATCTCCAAAACGTGTGGGGACGCATACGCAACATCAATGATGCCATATACGGCATAGAGGCTGGCTCGCTGAGCCGTGCAGAGAAAGACAAGCTTATCGGACAGGCTTACTTCTTCCGTGCATGGTGTTACTATCAGCTTGTGAAATGGTATGGCGGCGTGCCTATCATCAAAGAAGTGCAGAATACGGATGAAGGTTCTTACACACCGCGTTCATCGGCAAAAGACTGTTTTGAGTTTATTGTCGACGACCTTAACACGGCGGCAGAGCTTCTTTCAGAGGCAACGACAAACGGCGGATGGAGCAATGACGACTGGGGACGTGTTACTTCCGGTACGGCTTTGGCATTGAAGGGCAGAGTACTTGTTCTTTGGGCAAGCCCGATGTTCAACCGTACCAACGACCAAAAACGTTGGGACGATGCATACGAGCAGATAAAGAAAGACTTGCCTACTATCAATGCTTGCGGATATGACCTGTATCAGTCGGCTGACAACATAAACGCTTCGGCTTTTGCAAGCATCTTTGGTCTGAGGCAGACATGCGAGGATGTGTTTATCGCGCAGTTTAACATAAACGACGGCGACAGTGACGGCGGAAAGAACAACCAGTGGGAACGTTCAATACGTCCGGCAAATACCGGTGGCAGCGGATTTGAGGCTTCTGCAATGTTTGTAGACATGTTCCCGATGGCAGACGGAAAATTGCCTTCAACGGTGGACACTTACTCAAAACTTGAAAAATCGTCTATCGCTTATGAACGCGACTATCCGTTTATGAACCGCGACCCGCGTTTCTACCGTACATTCGCATTCCCGGGCGTACGCTGGGCATACGACGGAGATGCAAGCAACGGTGGTAAGAACCTTAACCCGTCGGACGGTAACAACTACGCATTGTGGAATTATGTATGGTATACAGACCTTAACGACCAAGGCAACGCCGAGAGCGGCAACTCTTACGGAGCAGACAATCTTTTAGCTAATAAGAAAGGAATGTATGTACGTAAGAGAAGTGACGACCTTGACGTGAACAGCCCTCAGTATGCATACGATCCCGATGCAAGAAACGGCGGTTTCTCATTCTCCGGTGCTCCATATATTGAAATACGTTATGCAGAGGTTCTTCTTAATTTTGCAGAGGCTGCTTGTGGCGCACATCACATGGATGATGCTGTAGAGCAGTTGCAGAAGATACGTGCAAGAGTTGGATATACCGCAGATAATAATTATGGTCTGCCTACAAACCTTGCATCAGACCAGGCTGCTTGCATGAGTGCTGTTTTGCTTGAGCGTCAGATAGAGCTGGCATACGAGGGCAAGCGCTTTGACGACATGCGCCGTTGGATGCTTTATGACGGAGGTGCAAATGTAAACGAGATTGAAGGTGCTCCTTCTACATGGCAACTGACAGGATGGGGCGGAAATACATGTACATGGCTCGGCTTCAAACCGTTTAACGGACAGCGTCGCGAGCGCATGGAGTTCCGTGTTGCCGATGCTTACGGTATTGGCGGTACGACATACGACTCCGATCCGTTGAAAAATGTTGAGCGTTGTGCACCGATTGACTTGAGGAAGCCACTTGCAGAACAACAGGACGTTTTGAAGAACTGGTACAGCCAGTATCTTGTGCGTAAGGACAGTAAGGGAGACGGACGTGATGTTAATCACGTTGACCTGACAATACATTTCTTTGCAAAGTATTATTTCCTTGGCTTGTCTAATGGTGCGCAGAACCGCAACAGTGCTCTGTTAGAACAGACAATAGGATGGGCTGACAACAACCATGGTGGTGCCAACGGCACATTTGACCCGCTGGCAGAAGAGCCGCAAGCTGAATAAAAGGCAAATGGTATAAAGGTAAATATACCTATATATAATAAAAGGAGATACCCGCAACGGGTGTCTCCTTTTTGTTTAAAGTATTTGAAATTACATCTTTATCAATATAAGAAAGTGTACTTATAAGACAAATGTATTATCTTTGCATAAGACAAGCTGCGCCTCAGCAATTACAAGCAAACTTGATTGCGTTCGGCTGGTATTATCTTTGCATAAGATAAGCGGCGCCTCAGCAATTACAAGCAAGCTTGATTGCGTTCGGCTTGCATTATCTTTGCAAAATACAAAAAAATATTACATTGCTTTAATTCTTACGTCTTAAACAAAAATACATAAAACAATATGAAAAACAAGCTTTTAATTATTACAACGATGCTTCTCTTGCCTTTACTGCATACCTATGCGGGAAAGAAACCAAAGGAAGTTTACATCCCCATGGACTATTCGACATGCGGATATCATGCCTCGGAAAGGGAGATACCCAACGTAAGGAACGTGGTTTTTGTAGGTAATACAACCGGCGACTGTTCGGAAAGAATTCAGAAAGCCATTGATTATGTGGCTTCGCTGAAAGCCGGGAAGGACGGTTTCCGCGGTGCTATATTATTAGGTGAAGGTACGTTTTATATAGACAGACCGCTAAGGATAAGCACTAACGGAATTGTCATAAGAGGTAAAGACAAGGACAAAACCGTCATCGTGAAACGGGGGGCAGACCGCGGGGCACTGCTCTATATCGAGGGGAAAAAGGATTTTGTAAAAGGAGATACCGTAAGAATAAGCCGGCATACTAAGGCTGGGAGCACGGAACTGATGCTTGACGGCAGCCTGAGGAATACATCCGGAAGGATTATGATTGTACGTCCATGCACAAAAGAATGGGTTGAATCATTAGGTATGAACGGTTTCGGAGGAGGACTTGACTATACCGGATGGAAAGCCACGGACATAGATTTGACATGGGTGCGCGAGATAAAGGCGGCAAACGGCAACAGCATAACAATTGATGCACCGATTACAAGCACGCTCAATCCTGAATACGGGGGCGGATTTGTCGTATCGGGATACAACAGGGGAGAAATTGCAGAGTGTGGAATAGAAAACCTTACGCTGATGTCAGAACACAACACGTGGAACCCCAAGGACGAGGATCACTGCTGGGATGCGGTATGGATGGACAACGTGCGCGACTGCTGGGTGAGAAGGGTTTACTTCAGGCATTTTGCAGGTAGTGCGGTAAATCTGCAGAAGAATACAAGCCGTATTACGGTGGAAGACTGTATCGCAAGCGAACCGGTGTCTGAAACCGGAGGCTGGAGACGTTGCGTATTCTTGACAAGGGGACAGCAGACACTAATCCAGCGTTGTGTTTCGCGCCATGGAATACATGACTTTGCGGCTGGTTTCTGCGCCGCAGGTCCCAACGCTTTCGTACAGTGTGAGGGCGAAGAATCGCTCGGTTTCAGCGGAAGCATCGGTTCGTGGGCAGCGGGACTGTTGTTTGACATCGTAAACATTGACGGAAACGACATACGCTTCGAGAATCTGGAACAGTTTCAGTTCGGAACAGGGTGGAACACGGCTAACAGTATGATGTGGCAGTGCACAGGCTCCACACTATGGTGTTATTCACCGGACAAAGACAACAGGAACAGTGCCAACGGATGTTGGGGTACACTGACAGGAAACGGTGAGTGGACTAACAGCAACAACCATGTAAGACCGCGAAGCCTGTTCTATGAGCAGCTGGAAAAGAGGATGAACGGAAAGGGCGTAAACGGATATGTTCTTCCGAGAAACACCGATGCGTCGAGCAGTCCGGAAATAGCAGCGGCACAGCTCATGGCACAAAAATCGCTGACAACACCGAGGCTGACGCTCGAAATGTGGCAGGACTCAATCCCCTACTCCGCCGACGTTGCATCAAACGGGCTGAAAGACATCGACAACATAAAATACTGCAAAAGCGGGGACGCCGCCAATGAAGCCATTACATACGGCATTACAGGCGGGCATATAACAGCCGAAGGACGGATGATAACAGGAAACAGATACGCCATACCATGGTGGTCGGGACGGGTAAAGGACAACTTTGCCGAGAACGGTGCAAGACCAGCCATTACACGTTTTGTACCGGGAAGGGAAGGAACGGGCTGGACTGACCGCATAGACTCCGTTGTAAACTATCTTGACAAGCACGACTACTGCATACTTGATCATCATTACGGATTGTGGTACGACCTGCGCCGCACGGACCATGAACGCGTGCGCCGTGCCGACGGCGATGTATGGGCTCCGTTCTACGAACTGCCTTTTACACGCACAGGAGAAGGAACGGCGTGGGACGGACTGAGCCTCTACGACCTCAAAAAGCCCAACAGGTGGTACTGGATGCGTATTAAAGAATATGCGACAAAGGGTGCACAGCACGGACAGCTGCTCTTCAACCAGCACTATTTCCAGCACAACATTCTTGAAGCGGGTGCCCACTGGGTTGACAGTCCGTGGCGGCCGGTGAACAACATCAACGGCACCGATTTCCCCGAACCTGTCCCATTTACTGGAGACAAGCGCATATTCATGGCAGAACAGTTCTATGATCTGAACAATGGAAAGCTGAAAGAACTGCACAGGCAGTATATAAGACAATGTCTGGAAAACACGAAAGACAACGGAAACGTCATACAGCTCATAAGCGAGGAATATACTGGACCGCTGCACTTTGTGCGTTTCTGGCTCGAGACAATCGCCGAATGGGAAAAAGAGACAGGACACAACACCCTCGTGGCACTAAGCTGCACAAAGGATGCACAGGACGCAATACTTGAGGACCCCGAGCTTTCAAAGGTGGTGGACATCATAGACATACGCTACTGGCACTACAACACGGAAGGGCTTTGGGCACCGCCAGCAGGCAAGAACATGGCTCCGCGTCAGTTCATGAGAAAGATGAAAGTGGGAAAAACCGGTTTCAATGAGGCATACAAGGCTGTAAGCGAATATCGCACAAGATATCCGGAGAAAGCGGTAACATTCTTCTCTCAGCAGTATCCGCAATATGGCTGGGCTATATTCATGGCGGGCGGCTCATGTCCCAACATTCCGGTTAAAGACAACAAGTTCCTAAGTGATGCCGCAAAGATGCAGCCATTAACAGGAAACGATACGGATGCAAGTTATCTCATTGCCGGTAAACCGGGCACAGGATACATCATCTATGCCTTGAACAATAAACCGATAAAGGTGAATATAAAGCCCGGAAAATACAGACTGAGCAGTATCAACGGCAAGACCGGAGAGATAAAAAGCCTTGACAAGAACCGTAAAACAAGCGGAATTTTGGAGATAAACAACGCTAAAGGCAACAATATATACTGGCTGGAAAGTTTATAATAGCCTTTGGAAAATACTGATAACAGGTATTGAAAATCATATTCAATACCTGTTTTTTTTATTTTAAGACTGATTTTTCCCATTTTTTTATGCTTTCTGTTCATATCTTTGCAACCGAAAGAACTAAAAACCTATGATTAACTTTACCGAACTTTACGACAAACAAATAGACAACCTGTTTGCATTCGGCACAAAATTTACATCTGACAGAGAGATGATAAAAGACTGCATACAGGACGTGTTTGTTAAATTGTACACAAAAAGAGAAGAATTGGATTCTATCGGAAATATCGAATCCTACCTTTATGTATCGTTGAGAAATAGGATCAACGATGAATTTCGCCGTAACACACACTTGTGCAATGACGAAATAGACGACAATGTAATAAAGTCTGTATGCGACAGTTCTTCACTCCTCTCTCTTGAAAAGACAGAAGAAGAAAACAACAGGAACAGCATTCTCGTAAATTTTGTTAAGAGCCTGTCTCCAAGACAACAGCAAATTATAAACCTCTACTATCTGGAACAGCGCAAATATGACGACATCTGCCGCATAATGGGAATTAACTACCAGTCGGTCCGCAACCTCATGCACAGAAGCATTACACGCCTGCGCACAATGGCAACAAACGCTAAAGTTGTATAGAGTACAAAACCGAAGATACGCCGTCTTTAAAATAAAACAAACCCGAAGATGGCAAATCAGCACCATATAAAGAAACTTACAAAAAAGCTATTAAGAAAAGATATCAAGAAAATAGTTGCTCTTTCCAGTCTTGAGAAAGAAGAACTGAAAATGCGTATATTGTTTACAATAAAACAAAACGCCATAATAAAGTAAAATAAAGATCAGACCTTGGTTTTCAGGAAAACAAACAGCCCCGGACAACAACATATTGTCCGGGGCTGACTTTTTTTGTTGAAAGGATGTGAGGCTCCGTTTAACAGGAGCCCACATCATGGAAAAGTCTTATTAAAAGAGGCTCTTCTTTCCTTTCAGTGTATCATGATTATTCTTCAGGTCGGTCCAGTCCACCTTCTCTTTTGTGCTGATACCGTTGATATACTTCTCAATGTTGGTATATCCGTCGCCCGTACAGTCTTTGTTGGCGTCCGACGGATCATTCGGATTAAGACCGTTGGCAATTTCCCATTCATCAGGCATACCGTCGCCGTCAGTATCCTTATAAGCCTTACCCTTATACTTAGGCAATCCTCCCATCTGTGCAGGATCAGTGATTATACCGTCCTTATAAGAGTCATTACCCAGCCGGCGATACTTGAATGTACCGTCTTCTGCCTGCGATTTCGGGCTGAGTCCCCAAAGGTCACCATACGGATTTTTCTTAGGAAGCTTGTCTACATAGTAAGCCTTGCCTGTACGTACCTCGTCAACAATGCGCTGGTCTACGATATCGCGCGTCGGAAGCATGGCACCAACGTTGTCAAGCACATAGTCGAATGTCTTCTCTGAAGGGATAATCGTAATCGGAGCCATTTCAAACGGTTCGTCCGAACGCATCAGTGCCAATTCGTCCGCACCGAGGTTTCCGTCCTTGTCAGCCGTCTGTATGCCGCCTGCCCAGTTGTCCTTTGTTATCGCGTCATATCCTTCAACGATGTTACCCGTTGCATATACACGTCCGAACTGCTTGTACGGGAAAAGTTTCTCGCTACGGCTCTCCGCCTTTACAATTCTCCAGCCCACATTGCTGTTCTTCGGAGTAAGCGGTCCCGGTTTGTAGTAGTTGTTGATGAAGTTGCTCATCGTAGAGAACTCACCACCGTCGGCAGTACGGTGTACCCAGTTGTAAATGATGTTGTTCACAAAGTTGAACACACCGCCCCAGCCTATCGACGGGTTACGTCCGGTGTTGTCTGCCCAAAGGTTACGCATGAAAGTTGTGTTCTCACCGCCTATGGTGCTGCCGAAGGCATGGTTGTAAGTATCAAGAGCCTTTGCAGAAATTGTGTTCTGAATAGTAACGTTCACCGTAGGAACCTTGCGTTTCGGCTTTCCGTCGTGCATGTCGAACATATGGCGGTAGAACGAAATGTTCTCATCAAGTCCCCATTCGCACGAGCAGTGGTCTATCATGATATTGCCCACGGGGTTGCCGCCGAAAGAGTCTTCACGGTTCCATACGTGCGTATTGCCGCGGCGGAAGCGCATGTGGCGCACGATAACATCATGAGTATCTACCTGGAACGACTCCCCTGAAATGCAAACACCGTCGCCGGGAGCCGTCTGACCGGCAATCGTAACATACGGAGCACGGAGGATAACGGGGGTCTTCAGCATTATGACACCGCTTACATTGAACACGATGATACGCGCTCCACCCTGTTCGCACGCCCAGCGGAACGAGCCGGGACCGTCGTCATTGAGATTAGTAACGGTAAGCACCTTGCCGCCACGGCCTCCGAAAGTATACATACCGCCGCCCTCTGCACCGGGGAATGCCGGTATCTTTGCCTGTTTAAGGTCATAAGGACGCGAAGCCCATGGAACGTAAGGACGTCCCTCCATAGCCTCTTTCTTCACAATAGGGAATGCCACTGCCCATGCCGAATCGGAATGTGTAGTCCATTCCTTGTTCTGAGCAGCATACTTTGCTTTAGCCTCATCCGTTATCTGAGGATACTGGGCAAAAGCCGCATTGGTTCCTGCAGCAAGAGCCAAAGCCGCAAACAATAATGATTTTGTGTTCATAATATATTTAGTATAAAAATTACATTAATCAACCTAAAGACTGTCCAAAAGCATTTTTGTACCTAAGGAACATGCCTTATTTAAGCTGTTGCGCCCGCATCACCGCATATATGCAGCCGTCAGAGCCACCTGACTATATGCTGCGATGATACAGCTCGTACGTCTTTACAGGCGCAATACTAACCGCAATGAAAATATTTCTTTACAAGCTTGAGCATAGCCGGCTCATTGCCGTCGATGTCACGCCTAAGCGTAGCGTCGGCATACCCACGCAGACCGTTTATTATCCCGTCTATCGCCGAAGGGCTGAACACCCCGTACCGCTCATACACATCCCTCTGCCTTTCAAGACATCCGGCAGAAGCCTCGCAGCTGTCGGGCAGCTGCTCAAGCATGAGAAGCCTGTCCTTATTCTCATCATCATGTATGTTGACATCGACATAAGTCCTCGCAGCCAGTTCCAGTGCATCTTCGCTTTCAATTCCGTGACGGCATGCCACGGCAAGACCTGCAAGCAACAGATACAAGTCTGCCGAACCGTCGGGCGAACGCATCTCGACCGTCTGTTTCTGAGTGGTGTCATATCTCTCCTCATGTTCCATGGGATTTGCAGCGGCACACATGTCAACACCTTTCACCCACCCCAACGGCACACGCACAAGAACCGAACGGTTACGGTCGCCCCAGCAGATGTTTGTAGGTGCCTCCTGATGTGGCACAAGACGGAAATAAGACGTAGGATTGGTGTTGCCGAACGCCGTTATCGACGGTGCAAGCCTCATCATCCCGGCTATTGCCTTACGTGCCACGGATGAGAGCACGCCGCCGTCGAGCATCATGCTGTGCCCGTCTTTCATCAGTCTCATGTGTATATGCAGTCCTGAGCCTGCCTTTCCTGCCGTTATCTTCGGAGCAAACGTCACGTCATATCCGCTTCTGTAAGCAAGGTTGCGTATTATCCACTTCGCCACCACAAGCTGGTCGGCAGCCTCCTCGGCATATACCGGCAGAAACTCTATTTCGTTCTGCTCATACACCATGCCTCCGAGCGTAAAGTTCCCCACCTCCGAATGTCCGTACTTGATGCGCCCTCCTGCCTGTGCAATATACGCCATGCACTTTGTCCTGAAATCATTGAACTTGGCATACGGCGCAGATTCATGATAGCCTTTCTGGTCCGTAGCCGGGAACATGCCGTCGTCCGGCGCAATGACATAATACTCAAGTTCGCCCATTGCCTGAAACTCCATTCCCGTAACCTCGCGAAACACACGGCACGCCTTCTTCAATGTATACTCGGGAGAACTCTCCAAGAAGTCTCCGTCCTTATTAAAGAATGAGCACAACATCGACAGCGTAGGTATCTCGGCAAACGGATCGAGAAATGCAGTGCGGAATTTTGGCAGGACATACAGGTCGCTGCTGTCTGCCTCTATAAACCGGAAGAGGCTCGAGCCGTCAACCCTCTCACCGCATGTAAGTATCGAATTAAGATGCTCAAGGTCGTTTATAACAAAGTTCAATGTCTTCAGGCGTCCGTCTCCGGCAGGATACATAAAGTTAACCATCCGTATCCCGTTCTCGCAGACATACCGTATTATGTCTTCCTTTGTAAACTCGCTGCACGGCTTACCGATAAACGAGACCAAGCCGTTTGGATTAAGATGTGCTTCTTTATTCATGGCATTGATATGATTTAAGGTTTACATTATTACCTACAAATATAACGCTTTTGTTTTTACTAAAAAAAGGATTTCAATAAAAAATACATTCTGTCCTTCATACAGCAACACCTAAATAACTCAACAGCGATTTCATTACTGTCAACTAATGTGTCTAAATAATAACAGTTGCCATGCGGAGAATAAAAAAACGTTCAACCTCCGCGTTCCTGCTATACTAAATCAATATCTCACCCTTGTGTGCGAGCAGACCGACTGAGGCGAAAGAAAATATTCGCGCCGACACGAATATTTTTGTTAAATCAAGGAAAAATTCGTGTACATGCGAAACTTTTCACTGAAATATTCTTGTAACCACGAATATTTGTGCATCTTGACATATTTCCTCACGTAAGAACACTCTGTCTGCGTGACACTACGGTCAACATAAGCCGGCATGCGGCATTCTATTATAGGATATGAGATTACAAAACAAAAATCGCTGAAACTGTTTTAAGTTTCAGCGATTGAAGCATTAGCCTATTTCAGTGATCCGTTTGGGGCTCGAACCCAAGACCCCAACATTAAAAGTGTTGTGCTCTACCAGCTGAGCTAACGGATCTCCCTATGTTTTTAAAAGCGAGTGCAAAGGTACATCTTTTTTTATAATACACAAAATTATTTGCAACTTTTTTATTACAATCCTCTATATTGTGAATATTTTCAAACGTAACAGGCAGCAATAAGACTTCAAAGGTGCTATCCGTACACCATCAATATTTATTCGGATACGTGCGGCTTATTAAAAAAGGAAAGAGAATAGAAAACACCTGTTTAAGAAAGTTTATGTTTTTTTATACTTGACAGGCTTATCTCCTACCACCGAAACTCATATAAAATTACATGAAACGATAAAAAGGCTACAAACAAGACTAATATTAAAGTGACAAAAATCAAATAAGAAAAACTATAATACGAATATGCTGCTTTTACTCAAAACATATCATTCTACCCGGTAATTAATACTCCGTTACCAAGTATTTAATACTTCCTTACTTTCCAAGACATGACCTTTTACAATCTAAAAGGCGGCATATCGGAACGTAAGACACGGCATATTACAGCATGGAAATGGGGATATTACAAAAAGATAAGACACACATTTTCAATGATTTGCAAATATGATACGACATAAAAAGAACCATTATCCGTACTTGCCTGAACAAAAAGGCTAAAAGCCCGTAACCATATTTACCTGTCATCCACCCTTGCTGCCTGCAAAGATAAGAAATATTCTTGAAAAAAGCAAGTCCGCCTTTTCCGCGCCCTCCCCCGTCACATACATTTAGTATGCTGAGAATAGTTACAAACAACCGCACGGCACGTTATAGAGATATGAAAAAGATACATATTTATATCATGTCTGCGCTTCTTGCCATAAGTTCGTTCATACCTGAACTTGCAATGGCACAACAGCGCTATCAGGTAGGCGTTTGCGACTGGATGGTATTAAAACGCCAGAAGTTGGGAGAATTCAAGCTTGCCCACGAGTTAGGATGCGACGGAGTAGAAATGGACATGGGTGGACTGGGACGCCGTGACTCATTCGACAACAAGTTCCGCGACCCTGCCATGGTAAAGGTATTCCGCCACGCGGCAGACAGCTTTAAAATAAAGGTGGGCGCAATAGCCATGTCAGGATTTTACGGACAGAGCTTTGCCAAGAAAGCAACATACAGGTGGCTTATTGAAGATTGTCTGAACACAATGGAGGCAATGGGCGTAAAAGTGGCATTCCTGCCTTTAGGCGGATGCGGCAAAAACTGGACTGACTCGCTGCCATTGCGCAAGGAGATTGTGGCACGCCTGCACGAGGCGGGCGAAATGGCACTGGCACGGGGCAAGGTTATCGGCATAGACACGCCACTTGACGCAAAAGGCAACATAAAACTGCTGAAAGAAATAAACTCCGAGGGCATAAAGATATTCTATAAATTCCAGACTGCCGTGGAGAACAAGCTTGACATTGTCAAGGACATAAAGAAATTAGGACGCAAGAACATCTGTGCGATACACGCCAGCAACACCGACGGTGTATGGTTGCGCAACGACAGTGCAATAGACATGCCGGGAATAAAGAAAGCACTCGACAAGCTGGGCTGGAGCGGGTGGCTCTTCGTCGAGCGCAGCCGTGATGTCAGTCAGGTGCGCAACGTAAAAAAGAATTATGGCGAAAATGTAAAATACTTAAAAGAAATATTCCAATGAAAAGATTTTTATTAGCAGCAGCCGTGATGCTGGCTTTCGGCACGGCAACGGCAAATGCCGTGGAACTTGACAAGCAGGGACGCGACCCTCAATATGTAAACACAATCATCGGCAGGGCACAGAAGGTAACAGATGCGTTAGGAATAACAGGAACGGACAAGGGCACTCAGGTTCTGAACATCGTTGCCAACCGCTATTTCAAGCTCAACGACATCTACAGCGAGCGCGACAGCATAAAAAAAGTAGCAGGCACGCTGACGGGAGATGCAAAGAAACAGAAGCAACAGGAGGCTGAAAGCACCAAGGACATGAAGCTATACCGCTCGCATTTCGGCTTCATTGCCGACCTGTCGCTCTATCTTACGGACAGCGAGGTGGAAAAGGTGAAGGATGTCATGACATACAATGTGGTGAACGTAACATACAAGGCACAATGTGACATGATACCTACACTGAAAGAAGAAGAAAAAGTGCAGATACTGGCATGGCTCAAGGAGGCGCGCGAGTATGCCATAGATGCTGAAAGTTCCAAGAAAAAGCACGAAGCGTTCGGCAAATACAAGGGCCGTATAAACAATTATCTGAGCAAACGCGGCTATAATCTCACAAAAGAGCGCGAGGCATGGGCAAAGCGCGTAAAGGCACGCGGAGAGACATTATAATGCCTCCTCTTAGAGGAGTAAGGAGAAAAGAAGAATATTCAGGTTTTTAGTAGAACTGACAAGAAGAATTGTCCCTGTTTCTGTTTGTTTGATTTGTTTTAAAACTTACAGGAACAGGGACAATTCTTTTTTCTGCATTTATAACATTATCCCATGAGCGTCATGTGATAGCCCATACGGTTAAGCTGCATTGCCGCACCCATAAGATAAAGCTGATGCAGACATGACACATAGGCGCGAAAAGCCTCTGGCGTGCCTGCCTCCATGCCGCTATGACGCAACATGTTATAAACGCGCGACGCACACTCGCCTACGAGTTTCTCCATTGCATCATAATCATCGCCGCTAAGCATAAGAACATTCTCACGCACATACTCGTCCAGATTGTCATATCCGCGTTTGTCACGTATGTAAACATACAAATCGGATACATTTGAGTATATCTCCCATTCCGTGTCCCAAAACTTAGCCACGGCAATACCGATATACATCATCCACCCTAAGGAAACAGTAGGATATCCGTTGAACTCACGGACACCGTCGGGCAGATATGCCTTGGCTATCGGCTCCCATTGAGCCTCCACATCAGGGCATTCGGGCAGACGCCCGTCCAATTTTCCTATGCCGTGCAAATATCCGTGCAAGTCCTTTCTTATAACATCTTCAAAATCCATATTCATAATTATAAACGGAGTTTATTATGCAAAGGTACGCCAATAAAAACATTTACACAAAAGAATTGTAACAGAACTATATGTTTATAACGTTAGTTCAGTATAAGTAAGAGGATATGTCCAAACCTTATGCTGCTTTAATAGTTATATTTTGTAATTTTAAGTTCTTAGTTCTCAATTACATTTATTTTTCATTTAACAAATTTGTTATTCTTGATTCAATAAAATACATACGATATTTTTCAATGTCGATAAAAAGGTTTACCTTTGCATACGAAAACAATCAATAAGTATCATCTGCGAACAGTAATGGTGAAGTATCTGTCAATACTCATTGTGATTATGACGTTGTCACTATCGACAATGCCATGTTTCCTATATGACAGATGCCTGTTCTCGGGAATGGAAGAAAATTGTACGCACGATGATGACGGCTCATGTGCAGATGATGATTTCTGCTCGCCATTTATGCAGTGTAATACTTGTACAGGATTCGTATACCCGCAGACAACATCGCTGGAGAAGATATTTGTACATGTAAATACAGAAACAGTCTTTTATTATAAGGAAGAGGCACTGAAGTCTTTTCCTGCAAATGTCTTTCAGCCGCCAAGAGCCTGACGGTGGCAGGTTATACCGTCGTTTATGGTATAAACTTGGCTACACCTTATTATTTATAGAGTTTCGCTTTGCTCAATCAATGAAGTTAAAAGAAGTAGGAAGAGTTGTCGCTCCTTTTGGGTCGTTAAGGAGTTAGAAGACAAATGTTCTTTGTCCCCATTTCACTCTTTCTTGTCTATCTTTACAATATTTGATGAACACTTGCACAACTTAAAGTATTAATTAAAAGACTAAAGAAACAAAAAAATGAGAAAGATAATATTTTCCCTCATGGCGGCAGCCATGTGGGCACATAGCGCATATTCACAAAACACACTGAAAGCAACTGTTAAGGAGGAAGGCAGCGGGGAACCCCTTATTGGTGTAACTGCCAAGGTGAAAGGAATGGATATCACATCCGTTTCGGATGCCAATGGCAACATCACCGTGAGCAATATACCTGATGGCAAGTATACCATAATGTTCAGCTATATAGGCTACGAGGATAAGATATCAACATTTTCCTTTCCGCTTGCCTCGAACGGTGTGGTGACAATAGAAATGGAAGAGGAGGAAACAAATATTGGCGAAGTGGTGGTGCAAACCACCCGCGGCACGCGAACTATAATGAACATCCCGACACGTGTGGAGTTTATATCGGGAGAGGAACTCGACGAGAAGGCAAGCATGAAGCCCGGCGACATACGCATGCTGCTTAGCGAGAGTACCGGCATTGCCACCCAGCAGACTTCGGCAATATCGGGTAACGCCACAATACGCATACAGGGACTTGACGGTCGTTATACACAGATACTGAAAGACGGATTTCCCACGTTCTCGGGTGCCGCCAGCGGTTTGGGACTGCTTCAGACTCCGCCGCTCGACCTTAAGCAGGTGGAGATTATCAAGGGCTCATCATCAACGCTCTACGGCGGCGGAGCCATAGCCGGTCTTGTAAACCTGATATCGAAGACTCCAGAAGAGAAGCGTGAGCTAAGTTTCCTTCTCAACGGCACTTCGGGCAAAGGACTTGATGCCAGCGCATTCTACAGCCAGCGGTTTGGCAATGTTGGTACTACGGCATTGTTCTCCTACAACCGTAACTGGGGCTATGACCCTTCTGACACGGGTTTCACCGCCATTCCAGAGTTCGACCGTTTCACGTTCAATCCGCGTCTTTTCCTGTATCTCTCCGACAAGACCGAGATGAACATAACGCTGAACACCATGTTTGAAAAACGCCTCGGCGGCGACATCGAGTATGTCAAGGGACATGGCGACGAGACACATGCCTACTTCGAGAAGAACGAGACACAGCGTCACTCGCTGCAGGCATCGCTGACGCACACATTCAACGAGCACACGCGAATGGCTGCAAAGGCAAGCACAACATACTACGACAGGGCAATTAAGGTGCCGGGCTACAGTTTCGACGGCGACCAGTGGGCATCGTTTGCCGAACTCTCCATGACCCACACAAGGGAGAGCACCGAATGGGTGGCAGGTCTTAACCTGTGGACCGACGACTTCAACGAGAGCAATGCCGGAGTGGTGGGCAAGAGAGACTACACCCAGACTGCGGCAGGAGCGTTTGTGCAGAACACATGGACTGCCGCAAAATGGCTTGACGTGGAGACAGGTCTGCGTGCCGACCGCGTGTTCGACTACGGATGGGCTGTGCTGCCACGCCTTTCGGCTCTGTTCAAAATTGCCCCGGGTTTGTCGTCACGTCTCGGCGGCGGCATGGGATACAAGGCACCGACAATATTCACGGAGGACACCGAGCGAATACAGTATAAGGACATCATGCCGATAAGCAAGTCGCTCAACAAGCTGGAGCGCAGCTACGGCGCAAACTGGGACATCAACTACTCGACATCGCTTTTCAACGACTGCATATCGCTGTCGGTCAACCAGCTGTTCTTCTACACCCGTATCAACTCTCCGCTGCTCATGACCGCCGGCGAAGACGGATTCTACCGCATGGCGAACATCAACGGACATATCGACACAAAGGGCATTGAGACCAACCTGAAGCTCGGCTATGACGACTTGCACCTTTATCTGGGCTACACCTACACCGATGTGCGCACCAGCGACGGGCATGAAAAATACGAAAACTTCCTTACGCCCAAGCACCGCCTTAACGCCATACTCATGTATGAGGTGGAGGACAGCTGGCGCGTTGGTCTGGAGTCGTATTACTACAGCAAGCAGAAGCTGAGCGACGGCAAGGAGGGCAAACCCTACACCATGTTCGGACTTATGGTTGAAAAGATATGGGAACATTTCTCGGTGTTTGCCAATTTCGAGAACTTCACCGACAGGCGTCAGACGCGTTTCGACACCATCAACAACGGTACGGTCACCAATCCGGAGTTTCGCGACATCTATGCTCCGCTTGAAGGATTTGTGTTCAATGCCGGCATAAAAATCCGCCTATAATGCTGTAAGTTAACGTCAGTTCGATATAATTCAAATAATGCAAGTTGCCTGTCGTTGATGAATTCCATATCAATGACAGGCTTCTTCTCAAAAAACAATATGCTGCAATTGCGGGCAGGACATTCGCAATGAAGTTGTTGAAAGAGCGATGTCTTGGGTGTTCTATCTGTGCGATATTCTTCAGTTAATCATTGACTGTTTCAAGGGTCCCAGTCGTCTACATTTCCCGGAGTGAACATAAAATTGAGGATTTCGCCTTTATCATTGATAATCAAATATAATTTAAGACAAAAACATCCCATCAAGCATTTCCCTCTCTCGGCGAGACCTCTAAATGTTTTATGAACCAATATGCGTTGATTGCGACACACACGCAAGGGAGTGGAATCCACAAAACTGATTCCAGTGCAAGTCCCTAAAAGTACCTGCTTGATGAAGATTGCCAGCGGGAGTAACACTTACTTCTCCAATTCAACAAACCGGTTATAAGACACACGTTGGGTAAACAAATGGGGCAGATGCTTGCAGACATATTCCTGATAATAGTGTTTGAAACATCGAAAACCGCCGGAATGAAACAGGATGAGAATAACCATAATTTCCGCATCACTCATGCGGTTAGGCTTGTTGCGATGCTTATGGGATGTATCCTTTATCATATACTTTTTCTTGTTGGATAGCAAATTCCTTGCAAAAATCGTCTGCCATACAATAAATCTCTGTAACTTTAGCCTCTAAGAACATAGTGTAATCGGTTAAATGTTATAATTGGACTCTATAAATTTAATACTCTTGTCAAGATCACATTAATATATATAATAAAGAGCCAACAAAAATATTCTCGACATATTTACACAATAACATAAGAATATTATTAAATAAAAATCGTACCTTTACCGCAATAAACCTAATACGCCGATGAAACTGCTTAAACTTTTCATGTCCTTGTCGCTTTCATGCCTGCTGCTATGCTCATGCGAGAAACCTTATTCTGAAGAAGACAACGTGCCCGATATCAATACGGGTGAAAACAACAAGCCGTCAGGCGGTGATAATACACCCGGCGGCAATCCCGGCACAGGGAAGTACAGCACAGGAGATGTCGTTACGGTACAGGAATTTATAGATAATGAAATAAACTGTCAGGTGTTTGTTGTGGGATATATCGTGGGCGACTGCACTAAAAGCATATCAAACGCAGAGTTCGCCCCTCCCTTCACTCAGCCACAGGCACTGCTCATTGCCGACGACATGAACGAAGACAACACGGACAAAGTGGCGTCAATACAATTGAAATCCGGTTCGAAGTGGAGACAGAGCTTAAACCTCGAGGACAATCCCCAACTACACCGCCGCAAGATAATGGTCTTCGGATTTAAGGAGCGGTATCTCGGCGTACCGGGCATAAAGAGCATAGACGCATTTGAATTCATATAATTATCCGTCAACTAAAAATCACCTGCTTATGAGCCGGTTAGTAAAAATAAATAAAGACTACGCATCATGGATTGAGGAACTCAGCCAAAGATACAGGCGCAGCCAGATAAAGGCGGCAACTCATGTAAACAATGAGATGCTGCAATTTTACTGTTCGTCAGGAAAGGATATTGTAACCCTGAAGGCAGAGAGCCGTGGGGGGGGAGAAAAATTCATCACAAATTTAAGTTCTGAGCTGAAAGCCAAACTCCCTGAAGTCAAGGGACTGTCAGAAACAAGTATCGGCTATGATCATGAGGTAAGGACTATTTGAAATATTGAATATTCCAATATGATAATTCTCCACAAAGAGATAATGTCATATAGCAATAACGCCAATAGGCAAAACGTTAAATAATAAAGAAACATGGACGAAAACAAAGTAATAATATATACCGCCAGCGACGGGCAGACAAAGATAGATGTGAAGCTCGAAGATGAGACGCTGTGGCTTACTCAGGCTCAGATGTGCGAACTCTATCAGACCTCCAGAACCAATGTTGTAGAACATATAAAGCACATTTATGAAGAGGGAGAATTAGCGATGGAAGCAACCTGTCGGAAATTCCGACAGGTTCGAGAAGAAGGCGGCAGAAAAGTAGAGAGAGAAATGACTTTCTACAATCTGGACATGATAATAGCTCTCGGTTATCGTGTCCGCTCTATCATTGCAACCCGTTTCCGCCAATGGGCCACTCAGCGTTTAAAAGAATATATGGTAAAGGGCTTTACGCTTGATGACGAACGATTGAAGAAACTGGGCGGAGGAGGCTATTGGAAAGAACTGCTGGACAGAATCAGGGATATTCGTGCCACAGAAAAGGTGATGTATCGTCAGGTGCTTGAGATATATGCCACAAGTATTGACTATGACCCAAGGGCTTCCGTATCACAGGAATTTTTCAAAAAAGTGCAGAACAAGATACATTATGCGATTCACGGACACACGGCAGCGGAACTTATCGTTGAGCGGGCTGATGCCGAGAAGGACTTTATGGGGCTGTTGACTTTCAAGGGTAATCATCCCACACTTTTGGAAGCAAAGACCGCAAAGAACTATCTGAATGACAAAGAGCTTCGTGCTATGGGACAATTGGTTTCGGGATATTTGGATTTTGCAGAACGACAGGCAGAACGTGAACAACCGATGACTATGAATGACTGGGCTGCATATTTGGATAGGATATTAACCATGTCGGGAGAGAATCTTCTGCAAGGATCAGGACGTGTTTCTCATGAGGATGCAATGGAACACGCCACCAATGAGTACCGTAAATACAAACAACGCACAATCAGTGATGTAGAACGCGATTATCTGATGTCGATTAAAAGCATTGAGGACTTAGGTAAGAAAAGTGGCAAAGATTCAGACAAGAAATGAAATACATGCCACATAAAGTTTTGCTGGAGGTTGCTGTGCATAAAGCATAGCTTTATTTAACCGGAACTTCATTTTCTGCTCTTTTATACTTTAATTTTGACTGTTCAATCGTTTTTCGTAAAAAAATCGTTATATTTGTACACAACTTAAAGAATCTAAGACTATACAAACAATACACGTTTGTTTATAAGGAAATGCTGCAACGCTTTTCTGCCACCATACAGTTGGATATAATATATTATGTTTAACCACAGAAAACAGCGTACATTAAATATCCTTATCCGTCTATTACAAAAAAACGAAATAAACAGGAATATAATATAAAAAATTAATATAGCATGAAAAAAACAACTCTCGGCATGGCACTTGCCATAATGTCTGCAATGCCTTCCATGGCACAGCAAAACGGACTGACAGACACAGGCAAGAGCAAGTATGCCGTACTGACATCCACCCCTATCAACGCCGTGAAATGGACCGACGGTTTCTGGGGCGAGCGCTTCGGAGTGTTCAGCGGCACGTCCGTACAGAGCATGTGGGAAACATGGCAGTCGGACAAATCGCATGGTTTTCACAACTTCCTCGTTGCCGCAGGCGAAAAGCGCGGACGCCGTCACGGTCCCCCATTCCACGACGGCGACATGTACAAATGGCTTGAGGCAGTTGCCTCGGTGTATGCCATAAACAAGGACCCGGAACTGGAAAAGATAATGAACCGGTTCATTGGCTGCATCGTAAAGTCGCAACGCGAGGACGGATATATACATACACCGGTAATCGTAGCGGAACTGAACAAACGCCTTGCCGAGCTGGAGAAGAACACAGGTAAGGAAGCCACTCAGGAGGAGATAGACAACACCGTGGTGGGAACAAAGGTGGGTACCGCCAAGGACGGGGCGTTCGGCAACAGCCTCAACTTCGAGACATACAACCTTGGACACCTCATAACAGCAGGACTGGTGCACAAGCGTGCAACAGGACAGACTACATTATACAACTGCGCCGTTAAGGCAGCCGACTTCCTCTGCTCTTTCTATGAAAACAACGCCGAGGCACTGGCACGCAACGCCGTGTGCCCGTCGCACTACATGGCAATTGCCGAGATGTACCGCGAGACAGGCAACCCGCGCTATCTCAAGACGGCACAGGGCATGATAGACATACGCGGAATGGTGGAGAACGGCACGGACGACAACCAGGACCGCGTGCCGTTCCGCGAGCAGTATAACGCCATTGGACACTCAGTAAGGGCAAACTACCTGTATGCCGGCGTTGCCGACCTGTATCTTGAGAGCGGCGAGGAGCAGCTGATGAAGAACCTTACATCTATATGGAACGACATCGTTACGCGCAAGATGTACATAACGGGAGCCTGCGGCGCACTATACGACGGAACATCACCCGACGGCACCGACTATAAGCCGGACAACGTGCAGAAGGTGCACCAGAGCTACGGACGCCCGTACCAGCTGCCCCACTCGACGGCACACAACGAGACATGTGCCAACATCGGCAACATGCTGTTCAACTGGCGTATGTTCTCGGCAACAGGCGAGGCTAAATATGTTGACATCGTTGAAAACTGCTTCTATAACAGCATACTGCCGGGAATAAGCCTTGACGGCAAGAGATATTTCTACACCAACCCCATGCGCATGTCGGACGAACTGCCGTACAAGCTGCGCTGGCCGAAGGAGCGTACGGAATATATCAGCTGCTTCTGCTGTCCGCCAAACACACTGCGCACGCTATGTCAGGCACAAGACTATGCGTACTCGGTGGGCAACAAGGAACTATATATAAATATGTATGGCGCAAACACGCTCAGCACAAAGATTGACGGTGTGGGAGACATCGAGATAAAGCAGGAGACTGACTATCCATGGGACGGCAAGATTAAGCTGACAATAACAAGGCTTAAAGGCAAGAAAGAGCTGACATTCAAGATGAGAGTGCCCGAATGGGCAAAGAAAGCTGTTGCAACCACAGGTGACGGAAAAATAAAAGTTGAAACAGACGACAGAGGCTCATACATGACAATGACCAATGAGTGGAAGAAAGGAGACGTGATAAACATAGACATACCTATGGAGGCACGGCTCATCGAGGCAAACCCGCTCGTTGAGGAAAGCCGCGGACAGGTTGCCATACAGCGTGGTCCGATTATATACTGCCTTGAAAGCAACGACCTCAACGGCATTGACATAGACAACATTGCAATTCCACTCGACGCGAAATTCACAACGGTAGAGACAACCATAGACGGCAGCCGCATGATGGCTCTTGAGACGGAGGCTATAAACCGCGCAGAAAAGCCGTGGACAGGAACGCTGTACAGAGAAGTGGGAACAGAAAAGAATAAAGTAAAAATACGCCTTATACCTTATTACGCATGGGGCAACAGAGGCAAAAGCGAAATGACAGTATGGATACCCGCAGGACTTTAACAACCATGATGCTTGCTGCATTTGCAGGCACAGTGATAAACGCTACCGACCTGACAGTAAAGCCGGGAGAGTATGCTATAGAGAAGGCTTTGCAGCAGGCACGCGAAGAAAGGCGGTTCAACAATGCCAAAGATATATGTATCAGACTGACAGAAGGCACATACCGACTTAACCAGCCTGTAATAATAAGACCGGAAGACAACGGCACACGCATTGTTGCGGAAGGTAATGTAACAATAAGCGGAGGAGTAAAGATTGAAGGCTGGCGCAAAGAGGGCAAGCTGTATGTTGCCGACGTACCTGAATTCAACGGGCGTCCGCTCGAGTTCAGACAGATGTGGATAAACGGCAAAAAAGCCGTTAGGGCAAGGGATGTGGACAACTTTGAAAAGATGTTCCGCATACGCAGTCTCGACAAGAAAAAGGAAGTGATATATGTGCCTGCCGCAGCTGTAAGGAAAATAGTAAATACAAGGAATGCAGAAATGGTACTGCACGAAATGTGGTGCGTGGCAAACCTTAGGATAAAGGACATAAAAATAACGGGAGACAGTGCTGCCGTAACATTCCATAACCCCGAGAGCCATATCCACTTCATGCACCCGTGGCCGTCGCCAATGGTGACAAAGGACGGGCACAACTCTGCTTTCTACCTGACAAACGCGAAGGAACTGCTTGACACTCCAGGTGAATGGTATCTCGACACAAAGGCAAACAAAGTTTATTACATGCCACGCAAAGGCGAGAACATGAAAACAGCAGATGTGGAAGTGCCCGCAATAGAAACACTGGTAAAAGTCGAAGGTACGCCCGACAACCCCGTGAAGGACGTTACATTCGAAGGAATAAAATTCAGCCACTCAACATGGATGCGTCCGTCAATAAGCGGACACGCCCCGCTACAGGCAGGCATGTATATGATTGAGGCATACAAACTGCGCCCTAAAATGGAACGTCCCAACGGCGACCACAAGCTTGACAATCAGGGCTGGGTGGGCAGACCGGCAGCGGCAGTAAGCATAGATTGCGCTGAGAATGTAAATTTCAGTAAATGTACATTCGAGCACATTGCATCTACCGCCCTTGACTATCATACATATATAAAAGGTGGAAGCGTGGACCGATGTATATTAAAAGATGTCGGAGGCAACGGCATACTGGCAGGAAGTTTCGGACCGGAGGCACATGAGGCACATCTGCCATACGACCCTGCGGACAGGCGGATAATATGCAACGGGCTAAGCATAACAAACAACCTCATAACCGACGTAACCAACGAGGACTGGGGATGTGTGGGCATAGGAGCCGGATTTGTCAGGAACATCAATATCTGCCACAACGAGATATGCGAGGTTTCGTACACGGGCATTAGCATGGGATGGGGCTGGAACAGACAGGTATGCTCAATGGCAAACAACCATGTATGTCACAACCTGATACATCACTATGCAAGGCACATGTACGACACGGCGGGCATATACACCCTCGGCTCACAGCCCCATTCGTTCATTGAGGAGAATGTGGTGCGCGACATCTATACTCCAGGATATGCCCATGACCCCAATCACTGGTTCTATCTGTATACGGACGAGGGTTCTTCACACATAACGGTAAGGAACAACTGGACACCGACGGAAAAATACCTGAGGAACGCCAACGGACCAGGAAACATCTGGGAAAACAACGGACCGGCTGTTGCCGACAGCATTAAGGCGAAGGCGGGAATTAATTAAGAATTAAGAGTTAAGAATTAAGAGTTAAGAATTAAGAATTAGGAATTAAGAGTTAAGAATTAGAAGCTTATTAGAGATTAGAAATTAAAGGAATACACCACATGATACTATTTTTCTTAATTCTTAACTCTTAATTCTTAATTAAACAAGATTCTTAATTAAACAAGATTCTTAATTAAAAAATAAGATTATGGAAAACAAAAAGAACAGTCTGAAAAGCACACTTGCAGTATCACTGACCAACTATCTTGATGCCGGTGCCATCGTGGCAGGCGCAAGCGGACTGACATTATGGAAAGATTATTTAGGACTCACCGAGGGACATCTCGGCTGGCTCAACGCCATTAGCGCCAACTGTCTCGGTGCAGCTATAGGTGCGATAATAGGCGGATTCATGGCCGACAAATACGGACGCAAGGCAATATATACCTACAACATGCTGGTATATATGCTCGGCGTGCTGATAGTAATGATATCCATGAACTTCCCCACCCTTCTTCTCGGATTCCTCATAACAGGCATTTCGGTAGGAGTGGGCGTACCGGCATCATGGACATACATATCTGAGAGTTCTGAGACAAACAACCGCGGACGCAACATCTGCATATCGCAGATGGCATGGGGCATCGGTCCGCTCATCATCCTTATAATAGGAACATTGCTCGCACCTGGCACAGGTTTGAACGGTGACAACGGCGGCGTTCTGTTCTCTTTTGTAGAAATAATTGCCAATTTAGTTACCGGCGGTGAGGCACAGGGTGCGGCACTGCGCGTGTTCAGTTCAAGAATAGTCTTCGCGTCATTATTCGTCGTGGCACTGATAGCATGGCTGCTGCAGCGCCGTCTTGACGAGAGTGCCGAGTGGAAGGCTGCAAAGGAGGCTGAGAAGAAGAGCGGCGTGAAGCAGAAGAGCGTGTTCTCGTCGTTCGGCGAGCTGTTCTCCAACAAGGTTTGCGTGCGCTCAATGCTGTTCCTGTCGGGCATGTACCTCACATGGAACCTCGTATGCTCGGTAATGGGTTTCTTCCAGCCGCATATATACGAGACGGCAGGCGGTCTGTCTAACGAGATGGCAAACATGTTTGCCGCTGGCCAGTGGGTTGTAATCATCGCCATGACTTTCGTGTGCTCGCTCATCGTCGACCGCGTAAACCAGCGCATGCTGTTTGCCTTCGGCGTGAGCATGGGTGTCATTGCATGGCTCATAATAGTGACAATAGGCATAACAAGCATGACCGGACTTATCGTGTTCACGCTGCTGTGGGCAATTCAGGCAGGAATATCGGTACAGACGTTCTATGCCCTCTGGGCTTCCGAGCTGTTCCCCGCAAAATACAGA
>ERZ778515.683-NODE-683-length-28291-cov-8.076958_pt1 | contig 28291 bp, 22 predicted proteins | sample MGYA00510343_ERZ778515 | MGnify/ENA primary metagenome ERZ778515 (study PRJEB29527, sample SAMN07138965) | mouse gut metagenome | material: feces | host: mouse | place: China:Nanjing | collected 2016-01-25 ...
GGGTCTATGATCCCGTTTTTATTCACCTGTCGCTTATTTTAGTGACATTAATTTGAACACTTACTTGCGAAAAATAATTTAAAACACATACTTATGAAGAAATTTATGCAATCCAAAGGGGCTGCCTGGGCCGCCTTCATACTGGTGCTGGTGTACATGGTGGTCACGTTCAGAATGCGTATGTTCGCATGGTGGATGTATATCGATGTGTTTTTCATATTCATGTCGGCTTTCATGAATCTGCTCGTGTGCTATCTTCGAAAGCTCAATTCATACGTGGCTCGAAAGTTAAATACCTGGGGCTTTGTATTTGGTTTGCTGTTTGTGGTGGCGTTAGTGGTGGAATACATCCTTCTCTGCATCGTATAAGGTCGGAATCGGCTGTATATAATCTCAAGCGGCGTGCTCAGTTCGATTATCCGGATTCAAGGATAATTACGGAGTACGCCGCTTGTGGTGTTATCAGGCATCAGGATTCACGTTGAGTATGAACTGCAAGGGAAGGATAAAAAGATTTCCTTGCAATTACTATCGGTTAAATCTGAACACTTACTTATCGGTTAAATTTAAAAGTTACGGTTTGGCATCATGCAGTCATTTGTGGCAATCGCGTGACGATGTGTCGCGTCCTGACTTGTGCTCCGGCCGTCGGTAATCCTTACATGCATCGGCAAGCGAGCATCCGTGGCAGGATCCTCCTTTCTTGCCCTGCTTGTTGCGCCGGCGTATGCTCAAGATTATCCGGCATATGGCTGCGACTATAAGTATGGCCACCGCTGTATATTGCAATATGAGATTTGTATCAGTCATCGGTAGTGTGAATAAATTGTCGTTGTCAGGCACTCTTCATACCTCATTTTTTCTTGAGGCGGATTTCTTCTGTGTCGCAGTGGCCGGTTGTTGCGATGCCTCGATTGTGACCTTTGAATTGTCAGCCAGCACTTGCACCGTAATCTGAGAAATCATCTGTTTGAGCTGATCCAGGAACTCGGCAGGGGCATACTCCTGTCGCTCGATCATTCGCAGCCGGTTTTCCCATATACCTGTCAGTTCGGCACTTTTCAGCAAGTCAACCTTAATAAGATTAATCAAAGCGATTCCGGCATCAGTGGCTTTGATTGACTTTCTTGCCTTTTCGATATATCCGCGCTTATAGAGTGTCTCGATGATGGCGGCACGTGTTGATGGCCTACCGATGCCGTTGGCTTTGAGAGCCTCGCGCAGGTCTTCGTCCTCCACCTGCGACCCGGCAGTCTCCATTGCCTTGAGTAGCGTGCCCTCGGTGTAAAGTTTCGGGGGCTGGGTAGTCTTCTTGTTAAGTTTCGGAGAGTGTGGACCTGACTCCCCCTTGGTGAAGACGGGCATCTCCTGACTCTCCTCATTCTTGTCCTCATTCTTGAGGTCGGCCTTAGCGCCATCCTCCTCTTCGGCGGAGTCGCGTGCATCCTTTGAGTATACCGCCTTCCAACCCTGGTCGAGGATTACGCGTCCCGTGGCCTTGAACTTAGTCTTGTCGACCAGTCCGAGAACGGATGTCTGCTCGAAAGTGCAGTCCGGATAGAAAACGGCTATGAAACGGCGAGCGATAAGATCGAACACACGTCGCTCCAGATCCGACAGATTGGAGGGTAAGGGCTGACCTGTAGGGATTATTGCATGGTGGTCGGTGACCTTTGAATTATCAAACACCTTCTTGGTCTTGCGAAGCGGCCGCCCTTTGAGAGGCTCGACAAGGTGGAAGTATTCAGTAAGACTTAGCAGCGTCGGGCCGCATTTCGGGTAGATGTCGTCGGTGAGATAGGTGGTGTCGACACGCGGATATGTCGATACCTTCTTCTCATAGAGGCTCTGAATGATTTTGAGCGAGTCATCGACTCCGATACCCAGCTTCTTGTTGCAGTCTACCTGAAGAGATGTCAGGTCGTAGAGACGCGGAGGAGCCTCTGAACCTTTTTTCTTTGAGAAATCGGTCACTTCAAACGGCAGAGGAGAAAGTTTCTCCACAAGCGCCATGGCCTTCTCCTGAGAGTCGAAACTTTTCCCTTGAGCGGAGAATGTGACGTCGCGATAGACGGTTTTTAATTCCCAATAATCCTTGGGCACGAAATTATCGATTTCTTCCTGGCGTTTCACCAGAAGCGCCAGGGTAGGGGTCTGGACGCGTCCGACGGATAGAATCTGTCGTTGCTGTGCATACTTTAACGTATATAGTCGGGTCGCGTTGATGCCAAGTATCCAGTCGCCGATGGCGCGGCACAATCCAGCCTCATAAAGCGGTTTGAGGTCGATTTCGTGTCGGAGGTTGTTGAAACCCTCGCGTATGGCCTCATCCGTAAGAGAAGAGATCCACAGGCGTCTGACCGGGATGTTGCAACCGGCTTTCTGCATCACCCATCGCTGTATCAGTTCACCCTCCTGTCCGGCATCACCGCAGTTGATGATTTCATCGGCCTTTGCGATAAGCGCCTTGATTACGTTAAACTGACGTTCGATGCTCGGCTGGGGAATAATTTTGATTCCGAAGCGAGGGGGAATCATGGGCAGAAAACTGAGCGACCAGCTTTTCCAATAAGGAGAGTAATCGGCCGGTTCCTTTAGAGTGCAGAGATGGCCATAGGTCCAAGTGACCCAGTAATCCGCTCCTTCATAGAATCCCTCTCTGCGGGTGGAGGCTCCGAGTATACGTGCTATGTCGGCGGCCACACTCGGTTTCTCGGTGATGCATAGAATCATTGTCGGGGGGGGGGATGGTGTGGTTATCAGGATTTCGGTTGCTTCAGGGCTGTTTTGGCCTCTTCCCATATCGCGTCCATTTCGGCCAGCGACATGTCGTGCAGGTCAAGTCCGCGCTCCTTGCATGCTTGCTCAAGGTAATTGAAGCGGGCTATAAATTTTCTGTTGGTGCGGTCGAGGGCATTCTCCGGATTTACGCCGTATAGGCGTGCCGCATTGACTACGGCAAACATCAGGTCGCCGAATTCGGCTTCCAAAGCGTCATGATCGTCGCGTTCGATTTCGGCGCGAACTTCGTCGATTTCCTCAGCCACCTTATCCCATACCTGAGCGGGTTCTTCCCAGTCGAACCCCACATTTCTCACCTTTTCCTGTATTCGGTTGGCCTTGATAAGGGCCGGAAGAGCGGATGGGACTCCGCCGAGAACCGTTTTGTTGCCCCCCTTTTCCTTTAGCTTCAGCTGCTCCCAGTTGTTGAGCACTTCATCGGTAGAATTGACCTTAACCTCACCGAATACATGAGGATGTCGGAAAATGAGTTTGTCGGTAAGCGAGTCGCATACATCCGCGATATCAAACTGCCCCTTTTCTTCTCCGATTTTAGAGTAGAATGCGATATGAAGGAGCACATCGCCAAGTTCCTTGCGGATATTGTCGGTGTCGCCGGCGCCGAGCGCCTCGGCGAGTTCAAAAGTTTCCTCGATTGTGTTGGGGCGGAGCGACTCATTGGTCTGCTTGGCGTCCCACGGACATTTTACTCTCAGCACGTCGAGCACGTCGAGCATACGTCCGAAAGCCTTAAGTTTTTCCTCTTTGGAGTGCATGTCAAGGGTTATTTCAGTCCCCACAGGGGGGTATATGGTTCATATATTGAGATATTCATTGCAAAATTAAGGAAAAAAATCGGAAAATTGAGAATAATACATTACCTTTGTGAGTTGAATCGGATATAAGCCCTTTAACGGGGCGTATCCTGTAGTTCGATAACAGATAATGCATAAGATAATAGACAGAGCGTCGGCCGAGCAATTCCGCCGATGGATAGAAGAGAGCGAGCAGATAGTGCTGACGTGCCATGTGCGCCCTGACGGAGATGCGGTAGGGAGCACACTCGGCATGTGCCATCTTCTGCAGCGGCTCGGCAAGCGCGCCACGGTGATAGTGCCCGACCAGCCGCCCCGTTCGCTGACCTTCCTGCCGGGATTCAAGGGGATTTCGATATTCACCCGCCATGATGATTATTGCCGGCGTATGGTGTCGGAAGCCGATTTGATAATATGCTGCGATTTCAATGCGCCGTCGCGTCAGGACGCATTCGGGCCGGTGGTGGATGCGGCGCAGTGCCGCAAGGTGCTGGTCGACCATCATCAGGAGCCATCGGACTTCTGCGACCTGATGTTCTCTTTCCCCGAAATGTCGAGCACGTGTGAACTGATGTTCCGCATAATCGCAGCTATGGGGCTTTATCCGGAGATGGGTTCAGACTGTGCGACCTGCCTGTGTACGGGTATTGTGACAGATACGCGCAATTTCAGCGTCAACTGTTCCGACCCGGAAATCTACGAAGTGCTTATGCGTCTGCTCGAAAAGGGAGTCGACAAGAACCGAATAGTACGTGAGGCGCTGTTGGCACGCTCGCTGTCGAGTCTGCGTCTGCAGGCCTATGCCCTCAGCGAGAAACTTGAGATAATAGAGCCTGTGAGAGCTGCGGTGATTACGATTGATTCCGATGAACTGAAGCGCTTCAATTATGAGCGTGGCGACACGGAGGGGCTTGTGAACGAACCACTCAACGTGCGGGGCATAATCTCCTCCTACTTCCTGCGGCAGGATGCCGACTGTATAAAGGTGTCGGCACGCAGTGTGGAGAATTTCCCGGTGTCGGAGGTGTGCAAACGGCTCTTTGGCGGCGGCGGCCACCGTCAGGCTGCCGGAGCCGAATTCCACGGCACTCTTGAGGAATGCCGCAGGATGCTGCTTGAGGCACTTCCCGGATTTAAATGCTATCTTCCGTCGCGGCTGGAAAAAATTGAATGACGCTGAATGCTTATGCTGATGCCATGCCGGCCGAACGGCAATGAAGAGTGATGAAAAAAGAAGAAAACAACATAATGCGGAAAAATAAAAATATAAGAATCATACGACGAAACGTCATGCCCCTCGGTCTGACCCTCCTTGCGGCAGTGGCGTTGGCTTCATGCGATGACTCGGAGAGCTACTCCGACCTGTTGCGTGATGAGGAAAAGGCTGTCAACTGGTTTCTTGCCCAGCAGAAGGTAGAGACCTCGGTTCCGGCCGACAGTGTGTTCCTCACCGGCCCGGATGCTCCCTACTATCGGATGGACGAGGACGGCACGGTGTATATGCAGGTGATCAATCCCGGCGATTCCAAAGACCGGCCGAAAGATGGTGACAAGGTCCTTTTCAGATTTGAGCGTCAGAACATAAAAGCGATGTACAACGGGATTGGCTCCGGCTCATTCGGCAATATGGACAACCTTGACAGCTCCATAGGGGCCACCTATCTTTTCTACGGCAACACGGTGTATCCCACCACGACACAGTTCGGCACGGGGATGCAGATCCCTCTCGACTATCTCGGTTACTACTCGGAGGTGAATCTTGTGCTTAAGTCATATTCGGGATTCACGGGAGCCACGTTCCAGTCGGAGCAGTCGTCGTGCATACCTTTTCTTGTAAATGTGAAATACTATAAACCGGAATACTGATGTCACTTATAAAATCAATTTCAGGAATACGCGGCACAATAGGCGGCCGTTCTGGCGATGGCCTGGGCGGCGTGGATATTGTGCGCTTTACAGCGGCATACGCAGAGTTTATCAAGCGCTCCAGCGAAGGGCGTGCACGCAAGATTGTGGTAGGGCGCGATGCGCGTCTGTCGGGCAAAATGGTGGATAAGCTCGTGTGCGGCACTCTGATGGCTATGGGCCTTGATGTCGTGAATATCGGCCTTGCCTCCACGCCAACCACTGAAATTGCAGTCACCTGTGAAGGAGCGGATGGCGGCATAATCATCACCGCCTCTCACAATCCCACACAGTGGAATGCCCTTAAACTTCTCAACTCAAAAGGCGAATTCCTCAATGACGCCGAGGGGAAACAAGTGATAGAGATAGCAGAGGCCGAGGATTTCACCTTTGCCGATGTCATGGAACTTGGCACAGAATATGCGAATGAGACCTATGACGAGCGCCATATAGAGATGGTGCTGGCATTGCCGCTCGTCGACCGGGAGGCCATACGCAAGGCCGGACTCACAGTGGCCGTGGATGCGGTCAACTCAGTGGGCGGGCGTATCATCCCGCGTCTGCTCCGCGCCCTTGGCGTAAAAAATATAATCGAACTCAATTGCGAGGCCAACGGCCGTTTCGCCCATACCCCGGAGCCTATACCTGAGAATCTGAGTGGAATAGCAGAAGTAATGCGCACTTCGGATGCCGACTGCGGTGTGGTGGTAGACCCCGATGTCGACCGTCTGGCACTTGTGATGGAGAACGGCGAGATGTTTGTCGAGGAATATACGCTTGTGGCAGTGGCCGACTATGTGCTTTCACATACGCCGGGTTCCACGGTATCCAACCTCAGTTCATCACGCGCATTGCGCGATGTCACCCGCGCGCATGGCTGCGACTACAGTGCTGCGGCTGTAGGCGAGGTGAATGTGGTGGCAAAGATGAAGGAGACTGGTGCAGTGATCGGCGGCGAAGGCAATGGAGGTGTGATATATCCGGAACTTCATTACGGCCGCGACGCGCTGGTGGGAGTGGCCCTGTTCCTTACTCTTCTGGCCAAATCGGGCAAGAAAATGACAGAACTCAAGGCCGGGTATCCGCAGTATGCCATAGCCAAGAATAAAATCACCCTCACACCTGATACGGATGTGGATGCCATACTTTCAGCCGCCAAGAAGCACTTCGGCAACGAAGAAATCAACGACATTGACGGCGTGAAGATTGATTTTGCCGAGAGCTGGGTGCACTTGCGCAAATCCAACACCGAGCCGATTATCCGTATCTACAGCGAGGCCGCCACAATGGAGCAGGCCGAGCGTCTGGCTGAAGAGATGAAGGGGATAATAGCCTCACTCTGAGCGAGGACCATGACGGTTCCGGACCATACTGACAACAGACAGATACTAATATACAACAGGATGCCGCCCCCCGGGGCGGCATCCGTCAACAACTTTTATATTCGAGACACTTATGCTCAAGAAATTTTTCTTAAACTTTCTGTCATCATTAGTTGGTGCGTGGGTGGCGCTTGGGCTCTTCTGTATGGCTTTGGCCATTTTGATATTCTCTCTGATTGGCAAGGCCGGCATGTCGGCCTTGGAGAATGCTGAGACAGTAAAGTCAAACACCGTGCTGACCCTTGACCTGTCAGGCGAAATCGTGGAGCGCGACCAGCGCCCCGACCTTAGCCCGATGAAACTGCTCAACGGCGACCTTGAGGTGCCCATGAGTCTGAGCGGGCTTATCAGCGCCGTGCGCAGAGCTGCCACCGACAAGAATGTGCGCATGATTTATCTTAAATGCAACGGAGTGGCAGCCGCTCCGGCCACACTTCATGCTCTTCGTGACGAACTTCTTGAGTTTAAGAAAAGCAATAAAAAAATCTACGCCTATTCCGATGGAATGGGGCTGGGAGACTATTATGTGGCCAGCGTGGCCGACAGCGTCTTCCTCAACCCTGCAGGCTCGCTGTATGTACATGGCATGGGCACTGCCGCACTCTATTTCAAGGGGCTGCTCGACAAGATAGGAGTGCAGATGCAGGTAGTGAAGGTAGGCTCCTTCAAATCAGCCGTGGAGCCTTACATCAGCAATGAGATGAGCGCCCCGGCGCGTGCCCAGCTCGATACTCTCTATGGCAACATGTGGAGCTTCATAAGTGATGAAATCTGCCGTAGCCGTAAAATCACACAGGCTCAGTTCGACACAGTCGTCAGCCGCGATGTGCTGATGCTTCAAGAGGCCTCGTTCGCAGTGGAGAAGCATCTCGTCGACAAGGCCGTCTACGAGCGCACCATGGACCTTCGCATTGCCGATGCCCTTGGAGTTGAAAAGAAAAAGGTCAACTTCGTGGGACCCTCGGCACTCGGGGCAGATGCGCCTTTCGGCGTGTCGTATGATTCCTCAAGCCAGATAGCGGTGCTATATGCCACAGGCGAGATTTCGGAAAGCACCAAGACGGGCATCAACTGTAGCATTCTTGTGCCCGTCATCACCGATCTGGCCGACAATGACAAGGTGAAAGGCCTGGTGCTTCGTGTCAACTCTCCCGGCGGCTCGGTATTCGGGTCAGACCTTATAGGGGAGGCCCTCAACTATTTCAAATCCAAAGGTAAGCCGTTCGCAGTGTCGATGGGCGATTATGCGGCGTCCGGAGGTTACTGGATTTCGTGTCAGGCCGACCGCATCTTCGCCGACCCGATGACCGTCACCGGCTCCATCGGCATATTCGGCATGATTCCCAATGCCTCGGCACTTGCGCAGCGTGTAGGGGTGACTCCGCAGTTTGTCAGCACAAATCCGGAGGTTGACTTCCCGAGCCTGCTGCGTCCCATGACAGAGAGCCAGCTTGCCGAGATGCAGAAGATGATAGAGCGGGGCTACGATAAATTTGTAGGGAGAGTGGCCAAGGGGCGTAAGATCTCTGATGCACGGGTGCGGCAGATTGCCGAAGGGCGTGTGTGGGATGGAGCCAAAGCTTTAGAACTCAAACTGGTCGATGAAATGGGTAGCCTTCAGACTGCCATCGACTGGGTGCAGAACAAAGTGGCCGACGGCGGCAGCAAGAATTGCGAAGTCGTGGCCTACCCGCGTCTCGATAATGATTTCTGGGCTATCGTGAGCCAGTCTCTTCAGCAGGGTGTGAGTGACGGAATTCGCCAGACATTGATGAAAGAAGCCGTAGAACTCGTGCCCGAAGCAGAGTATGCCGAAGAAGTAAAGATGATTTTTTTGCGGCGTCCTGTGCAGGCCCGCATGATGCCTGTTAAGGTAAATATGTAATATAGAAGATATGTCTGAACCGTGTGACGGCTGCAGACAGATTATGGTGAGTGAATGTTAAGTAAGTGTTCAAATTTAATTTACACAAGATGAGGTGTGATTTATACGATATGATGGTTCGTTTTTTAGTCGATTCCGGCGCGGAGTGAAGGAGAATATTAACATATCCGACTGAACGACAAGCGGGGAAACTGCCAAAAAGAAGCCGCAGATAGTATAGAAGATTCCCTTTCAATTATTATCGGTTGAATTTGAATACGTGCTTAACTCAGTTACTTCATAAGTCTATACATCTTCTGAATCACGAACAATCAATTACCGGTGCCAGTGAAAACTACTGCTGATAAAATACTGACATGTCTCCTTATGCCGCTATCCTGGATCTATGGGGCGGTGATGTGGGTGCGCAACAAACTGTTTGACCTGGGGATACTCCGTCAGGTGGAATTCGAGGTGCCGGTAATCGGAGTGGGTAATCTCACCGTGGGAGGCACCGGCAAGACACCTCATACGGAGTATATCGTAAGTCATCTGTGCGGCAGCTATAATGTGGCTGTGCTGAGTCGGGGCTACAAACGCAAGACACGCGGCTTTATAATGGCCAACTCCAAAAGCACCCCCGACTCAATCGGCGATGAGCCATGGCAGATATACAATAAATTCGGCATGAAAGCCAAAGTCGCGGTTTGCGAGAATCGCCGCAAGGGGATAAGCGAACTCCTGAGGCTATATCCCGAACTCGACCTCATAGTGCTCGACGACTCTTTTCAGCACCGATGGGTGAAGCCTCGTATCTCAGTGCTGCTGATGGAATATGGCCGCCCCGTCTATAATGATCGTCTTCTGCCGCTTGGCCGTCTGCGCGAGTCGGCCCATGAAATCAATCGCGCCGACAAGGTGATTGTCACGAAATGTCCTGAGTCGCTCAGCCCCATTGACTTCAGGATTGTCACCAAAGAGCTTGACCTGATGAAATTTCAGAAGCTCTATTTCTCAAGATATGTCTACGATGACCTGCGGCCTGTGTTCCCGGATGAATGCCGCTTTACGGTCAATCTCGGTTCATTCAGCGAGAAGGATTCAATCCTGCTGCTGACGGGGATAGCGCATCCGCATTATTTTGTGCGTCACTACCGGCAGTATCCATGCAGAAAGAAAGTGGAGCATTTCTCCGACCATCATCATTTCACGCGAGGCGACATAAACCGCATTGCCGAAAAATTCCGTGATATGAAGGGAGAGCGCAAGGTTATAATCACTACGGAGAAGGATGCTGTCAGACTGGTACACAATCCCTACTTTCCGCAGGACCTCAAGCCCTATATATTCTATCAGCCTATAAGGGTGGATTTCGTGGCAGGCACTTACGAGCAGGACAACAGTCTGGAGACTGACCTCATCTCGGAACTGCATCTTGATTCTTCGGCCGATACCGCAGATGCCCCTGACGCAGTGTGGAGGTCTGGCTATGACAGCGGGCCTGACAGAGGTATTGACCGTGCATCAGTCGATGACGGGAATGCTGCATATGTAGGAAGAGAAAGCCAGAGATACGTCAGCGGAGACAACACATATCCATCCGCATCGCATACAGCCACAAATACGGATTACAGAGATCGGACAGCCGCAGAAATAGATGATGACGGAGCCTACGGCCCGTTGGACGGCAATCCGCATCACGATAATAATTTTAACCATGAAGACTATGATTGAGACAATCAAACGTACGGCGGAATATATCCGCAGCCAGGTAGGAGAAATGCCTCAGACAGCCGTAATACTCGGCACGGGCCTTGGCGACCTGGTCAACCATATCCAGATTACTAAAGAGCTCGACTATCACACAATCCCCGATTTCCCCGTATCTACGGTCGAGGGGCACTCCGGCAAACTGATTTTCGGACATCTCGGGGGGCGCTATATAATGGCAATGCAAGGGCGTTTCCACTATTATGAGGGGTATGATATGAAGCAGGTCACATTCCCGGTGCGTGTGATGAAAGCCCTCGGAGTGCAGACACTCTTCGTCAGCAATGCTGCAGGCGGGATGAACAAGGAGTTCCGCGTCGGCGACGTGATGGTGATTACCGACCATATCAACCTCTTCCCCGAGAATCCTCTCCGCGGACGCAACTATGAGGAACTTGGTCCGCGTTTCCCGGCCATGACCGAACCCTACTCGGAGCGACTTATACAGATGGCCGACGAGATTGCAGCCGCCGATGGCATTCGCCTGATGCATGGTGTGTATGTGGGCACACAAGGGCCTACATTCGAGACCCGCGCCGAATATGAATATTTCCGCATCATAGGCGGCGATGCCGTGGGTATGTCTACAGTGCCTGAGGTGATTGTGGCCAATCATGCGGGTATGGAAGTATTCGGTGTATCCGTCATCACTGACCTCGGCGGAAAGGATATCACCGAAGTGCCCAGCCATGAAGAGGTGCAGAAGGCTGCCGTAAAGGCCCAGCCGGTAATGACACGCATCATCACCGAGATGATGTCGCGACTCTGAATGTGACTAAAACCCTATGGGGTTACGATTGTTATATAAGGGAAGCCCGGCCCCGTATACGGCGGGATGAGGGCTTCCCTTTCTTTTGTTTTATATAACCCAATAAGAAAAGAGGTAAAAAATGTCGACTGAAATATCCACCCTCGGCGAATTCGGCCTAATCGATAGGCTCACCCGTGAATTCCCACTTGTAAATCCGTCATCCGTGCTTGGAGTAGGAGATGACGCCGCCATCATTGCCCCGGAGGGAGACAAGGAGATACTTGTCACAACCGATCTGCTGCTCGAAGGGATTCATTTCGATGTGCGGTATGTGCCGCTGATGCATCTTGGCTATAAGGCGGCCGTGGTCAACTTCAGCGATATATACGCGATGAACGGCACACCGCGCCAGATTACGGTGTCAATCGGAGTGTCAAGTCGGTTTACAGTCGAAAATATCGATGCAGTATACGCCGGCATCAGACTCGCCTGTGAGTCCTATGGCGTCGATCTTGTGGGGGGCGACACATCGGCTTCAGTCACTGGGCTTGTGATCAGTGTCACCTGTCTTGGAGAAGTGGAGAAAGGCAAGGCAGTGCGCCGCAGCGGAGCCAGGGAGACTGACCTCATATGCGTAAGCGGCGATCTCGGAGCCGCATATATGGGGCTTCAGCTGCTCGAACGTGAAAATTATGTGGCGGCGCAAAGCCACGACCCCGGTTTTCAGCCAAATTTTGAGGGGAAGGAATATATATTGCAGCGTCAGCTGCGTCCGGAAGCCCGCAAAGATATAGTGGAGCGCTTGCGCGCGGCCGGAGTCACACCTACATCGATGATGGATGTCAGCGATGGGCTTTCATCCGAACTGCTGCATATATGCAAGGCATCGGGCGTAGGCTGCCGCGTATATGAAGACCGCGTACCCATTGACTATCAGACAGCCCTTATGGCCGAAGAACTCAACATGAATCTTGTGACGGCCGCCATGAACGGAGGAGAAGACTATGAATTGCTGTTTACCGTGCCGCTTGCCGACAAGGAGAAGGTGGAGCATATTGATGGTGTGCGCATGATAGGCTATGTCACCGCCCCGTCGCTTGGCGCAGCCCTCGTAAGTCGTGACGGGAGCGAGCTGCCCATACGGGCCCAGGGTTGGAACGCATTCACCGAAAAACGCCAGGATACGTCCGATGCGGCGCCGGTAGGAGATGAGCCGAAGAGTGATAAATAGGTGTGTTTTAAAATTGTTTAACACCGCATTTGCAAATGTTAAAATTAAAATTTCTACTTTTGCAAAAGTAATAATGAAAACAGAAATTATAGATAAATAATGAGCGAACCAGTAAATATTCGTGAATTAAACGACCTGATAGCATCGCGGAGCAACTTCCTGAGTATGATACGCACCGGGATGCAGCGTCGTATCGTCGGACAAAAGCATCTCATCGATTCCCTTCTGATTGCTCTGCTTGCCAACGGCCACGTGCTGCTGGAAGGTGTGCCGGGTCTGGCAAAGACACTCGCCATCAAGACGCTGGCCACACTTGTAGATGCCAAGTACAACCGCATACAGTTTACTCCCGACCTGCTTCCCGCCGATGTTATAGGCACACTTATATACAGTATCAAACGTGAGACATTCGAGGTGAAAAAAGGTCCGGTATTTGCCAACTTCGTGCTTGCCGATGAAATCAACCGTGCTCCCGCCAAAGTGCAGAGCGCATTGCTCGAGGCCATGCAGGAGCGCCAGGTGACGATAGGCGAAGAGACATTCCGGCTCGACCGTCCATTCCTCGTGATGGCTACCCAGAACCCTATCGAGCAGGAGGGCACCTACCCGCTGCCGGAGGCGCAGACCGACCGATTCCTGCTCAAGGTGGTGATAGGGTATCCCACCCGTGAAGAAGAAAAGGAGATTATCCGCCAGAACATAGCCGGTGCGGCAGATGAGATTTCGGCCGTAGTGTCGAAGTCTGAAATACTCGAAGTGCAGAAGATTGTAGAGAAAATCTATATCGATGAGAAAATCGAGAATTACATCGTGGATATAGTATTCGCTACCCGCGAGCCTCAGAAATACGGACTCAACGATCTTGAGGACCTGATTGACTATGGAGCCTCGCCGCGAGCATCGATATCACTTGCCAAGGCATCGCGGGCCTACGCGTTTCTGCAGGGACGCGGTTACGTGATACCGGAGGATGTGCGTGCCGTATGCCACGACGTGATGCGCCATCGCATCGGCCTCACATATGAGGCAGAGGCCAACAACATCGCGGCCGATGAGGTAATCACCGATATTCTGGATAAGGTAAAGGTGCCCTGATACGCACCATCCGGCTGCTTATGAAGCGCCCCGCGCCGCTGGCCTGCATGGAGCGCTGTGGGAAAATGGCATTATCGGCTCCGTCAGGAGCCGGTGATGCTGTAGGAAATATGGCTTTTCGGCAAGGCCGTCCACGCTCGGGATAGTCGGAATTATTACTGTTGCTTGATATGGATGCAAAGGAACTACTGAAAAAAGTACGCAAAATCGAGATAAAGACCCGCGGATTGAGTCAGAACATCTTCGCGGGTGAATATCATTCGGCCTTCAAAGGGCGCGGTGTGATATTCTCTGAAGTCAGAGAATATCAGCCCGGCGATGATGTGCGTGATATCGACTGGAATGTGACGGCACGCCATAACAAGCCTTATGTAAAGGTGTATGAGGAGGAGCGCGAACTGACGCTGATGCTTCTTATCGATGTCAGCGGCTCCGGCGATTTCGGAGCCCGCGGCGTGGAGAAGAAAGAGATGATGGCCGAAATAGCCGCCACACTGGCATTCTCCTCGCTGCAGAACAACGACAAGGTGGGCGTCATATTCTTCAGCGACCGCATTGAAAAATTCATTCCTCCCAAGAAAGGGAAGAAACACATACTGCTCATAATCCGCGAGATCATCGACTTTGAGCCGCAAAGCCGCGGCACTGATATAGGAGTGGCACTCGAGTTTATGACCAATGCGCTCAAGAAGCGTGTCACCGCCTTTCTGCTCAGCGACTTTATCGACGGTCACGACTATTCGCACACGATGACAATGGCCAACAAGAAGCATGAACTGGCCGCTATCCAGGTATATGACGAGCGCGACTCCAGGCTGCCTGATGTCGGACTGATGCATGTGGCCGACCTTGAGACAGGTGCCGTGCGATGGATTGACACATCATCCAAAAAGGTGCGCAAGATGTATGAACGGGCCTGGTACGACCGTCAGCAGTTACTCTCCTCAGTGGCGGCACGCAGTGGCGTCGAACTGGCACATGTGCGCACCGACGAGGATTATGTCAAAGCACTTCTGGGAGTGTTCAGACGCAAGGCCACACGGTAAAATTTTAATTATGAAGTTACGATCCTTTATAATAGCGCTTTGCATGTCGGCAATGCTTCCGGCTACGATGCATGCCGGCCGCACCATGCTGTCGGCCAGGCTTGACACAGCCACTATGATGATGGGCTCAGTCAATACGCTGCGTCTTGAAGTAGTGCAGGATGAGGGGGTGAAAGGTGAATTCCCCTTGTTGCGCAATTTCGGCGAGCGCGGATATGTCACATTGCTTAATGACACGATAGAACTGCGTTCGGATATTAAGGTGGATACCACCAAGGTGGGGTCCGACCGTATTCAGATTGACTATAAGGTGCCGGTGCAGGTATTTGACTCGGGTTATTACCGTCTGCCTGAATTCGTCTATGTGGCCGGACGGGATTCGGTGCGGTCATCGCGGCTTTTGCTGACAGTCCGCCCGGTCAATGTCAAGGCCGACGACCCGATATCACCCCTTTCAGATCCGGCCGAGCCTGAGAATCCTTCGATTTTCGATTCACTGCCCGACTGGCTGGTATATTACTGGTGGGTCATCCTGCTCGCACTGCTTCTGTGCAGTGGCGGATGGTGGGCATGGCGCCGATATCGCAAGGAAGGCACGATATTGCCCTCCAGACCTGAGCCCCCGGCCTACGATGTGGCATTGGGACGCCTGCAGCGCCTGAAAGCGCGCAAACTGTGGGAGTCCGGTCAGGAAAAGGAATTCTATACGATTCTGACCGACATACTGCGTGATTATCTCGATGGCCGCTTCGGTATAAAGGCCATGGAGATGACATCAAGCCAGATAATGGATACACTGGCCGCCGACCGCACCCTGCGCGATCCGCGCCAGATGATGCGCCAGATACTTGACATGGCTGATTTCGTGAAGTTTGCCATGGTGCGCCCATTGCCGGAAGATAACGTAAAGGCATTCGACAATGCCGTGGCCTTCGTCGAGTCCACCAGACCGGTGGAGAAGCCTGCCGGAGAGGATGAAGGCAATGAAGAAGGAGCGCCCGACGGTGGCTCTGATGCAGCCAGTGGCGCGGGTCTGAATACCGAAACCAAGAAAGGGGGTGAGTCATGACATTCAAATATCCATGGCTCCTCTTGCTGCTGCTCATTTACGTGCCTCTCATATGGTGGTATGTCTGCAAGAACCGTAATGCCACACCGTCGCTTCATATATCTACACTATCCCCCTTTGCCGGAATGCCCCGTAGCTGGAAGGAGTATCTGATGAAATTCAATTTCATACTGAAGCTCCTTGCCATAGGGTTGATGATAGTGGCCCTTTGCCGCCCGCAGACCTACGACTCGCATCGCACCTCGCATGTGGAGGGCACCGATATCGTGCTGGCTCTCGACATATCAGGCTCAATGGCCTCAAAAGACTTCGATCCCGACCGATTCACCGTGGCCAAGGATGTGGCAGTAAAATTTGTCAATCAGAGAGCCAATGATAATATGGGGCTTGTGGTTTTTGCCGGCGAATCGCTTTCGCTGATGCCGCTCACCTACGACCGCGGAGCACTCGTAAGTGCTATACAGAATGTAGAACTTGGCGACCTGCATGACGGCACAGCCATCGGCGATGGCCTGGCAAGTGCGGTCAACCGTCTGATATCCGGCAAGGCCAAATCCAAAAGCATAATACTGTTGACCGACGGCACCAACAATGCCGGTAATGTCGCCCCTGCCACAGCTGCGCGTATCGCCCGGCAAAAGGGAATAAAGGTCTATACCATAGGGGTGGGCACCAACGGCACCATACAGATCACCGATCCTTATGGATTCTCCACCACTACGCTGGAAACAAAAATCGATGAAGACGCCCTGCGGCAGATAGCAGATATCACGGGCGGCAAATTTTTCCGTGCCAGAGACGAGAAGATGCTCCAGAACGTATTCAAGGAAATCGATTCACTCGAAAAGAGTCAGCTTGATGTGGAGAATTACACACGCACTGACGAAGCCTTCTTCCCCTGGGTGCTGGCCGCACTGTGTTGCTATGCTCTGTCGATGATGCTGCGTTACACCGTATTGCGCCGTATCCCTTGACGATATACGCCCGTCTGGCAGAAATCTCTCGTTGAAGGGATTCCCCTCATCGGGATGTGAAAACATAAAAAGAAAAAAAGATGAGTTTTGCTTATCCCTACATACTGTTTCTACTTCTTGGAGTGCCCGTGTATCTGGCTCTTTACATGCTTGGGCGTATGGCCCGGCGCAAGAAGCTAAATATGTTTGGCCGCAGCGAGTCACTGTTGCGGCTGATGCCGCTCGTGTCGCCGTATAAGCCTCCATTGAAGCTGATACTACAGTGTGTGGCCTATGTGATGCTTGTAGTGGCATTGGCACGCCCGTGGGGTGGGGTGAAGAGCGAGAATACCACCAAAGAGGGTATCGAGGTGGTGATTGCGGTCGATGCCTCCACATCGATGCTTGCCCCGTCGTCGACAGAGAAGGGAACCCCTGACCGTATGCGTATGGCGAAGATGACACTTGAGAAACTGATCAACCGTCTCAGCGACGACCGTGTCGGGCTTATAGCTTTTGCCGGAGATGCGTATACGCTGATACCGGTGACCAACGACTACGTGTCGGCCAAGATGTTTCTCAATTCAATCAATCCCGACCAGATGCCCACACAGGGCACAAATATAGCGGCCGCTATCGATATGGCCACACGGTCGTTCTCGGATTCCAAGGATATCGGCAAGGCAATCATTCTGCTTACGGATGCTGAAGAACTGGAGAATCCCGAATCAGTGATGCAGGCTGTAGACCCTGCTGCCAAACGCAACATTCAGATTGACGTGATTGGTGTCGGAGGGTCAGAACCGGTTCAGATACCTCAGGGACGCAGCGGATTCATGATTGATCCTACGACGGGAGAGCCTGTGCGCACTGCGCTCAATGAGGACCTGGCGCTGCGCATAGCCGAGCAGGGTAAAGGTATTTATGTAAATGCTTCCAACAAGGGCAGTCTCAACGAACTCGAAAAACAGATGGACAAAGTGGCCAAGACGGCGCTTGAGGGAAGTTTCACAGCCGTGCATGATGAACTCTACGGACTCTTCGGCTGGCTTGCGTTGATATTCATCCTGCTTGATATTATGGTGGTCGACAGTAAATTCGGCTGGCTCGACCGTATTACTTTCTTTAAGAAAGAGGAAAACTGATTATTATTATGATTAGAGCATATAAAAAATCCGGCATAGCCGCAGGTTGGATGCGGATCGTCATGGCGGCGCTTCTGCTGGCAGCGGGTCTGGCTCCTGCGGCCGCACAGTCAGTGAGGCAGGAGCGTCGCGACATCAATGCAGGCAATTCATTTTATAAAGACGGAAAATATGCCGAAGCCATAATGAAATACAAAGAGGCGCTCAATGCCAACGGACAGAGCGATGTGGCGAAGTTTAATCTTGGACTAAGCCAGATCCGCATGTCGGAGCGCGGAGGTGCCAAGACTGAAAAAGATTCCGTGTCACAGCAACTCTATAATCAGGGTGTGGCGCTTATGACGCAGGTGGCACAGATCGGCGCGGCAAAGGCCGACCTCAGTTCGAAGGCCAATTACAATCTCGGGAATCTGAGATTTGATCAGGAAGACTATGCAGGAGCCATCAGTTTCTATAAGCAGGCTCTACGCCTGAATCCCGGATACGTGAACGCACGGCGGAACCTGAGGATAGCGCAGTTGCGCCAGCAAGAGCAGCAGCAGGATAAGAACGACCAGAACCAGGACCGGAATAAAGACCAGGATAAAGACAAGGACAAAGACCAGGATAAAGACCAGAATCAGCAGGACCAGCAGAACCAGGACCAGCAGAATCAGCAGGACCGGAAGGATAAGCAGGACCAGCAGCAACAGGCTGAGAACGAGCTGAGCCGGCAGGCCGCCGAGCAGATTCTGAATGCCGTAGAAAATAATGAGGCACAGACCCGGGCCAAACAGGGCACCGGCGAAAAGAAATCGACTGCAGCGGGTCAGCCGTTGCGTCAGTGGTAAGGGGCATCACAATCATTCCACGTATATTCTGACTGGCAAGTCCGACCTTAAATACTTATATTAAATGAAATCTTCAATACGCCGTCATATATTCTGCCGTATGTCGTTGCTGGCGTGTCTGCTCATGTGTGTGCAGGCGGCTGTGGCCGCTGCCGGAGTAGAACTCCGGGTCGACCCTGCATCGCGAAGCGGAGCTATCGAGGTAGGGCAGAAATTCTATATCAAGGTTATTGTCACAAATATCAGCGAGACTCCGGCTGCACCGCAGAGTGTGCCGGGTGCCAAATTGCAGTATTTCGGTCATCAGAGCAGCAGCTCATCGATTGTGTCGGTCAACGGACATACCACGCAAAAGGTGGTCAACATATATGCCATGACCCTTAAGGCCGAGAAGAAGGGTACATTCTCGTTTGGTCCGGTTACTGTCGGTGGTGTGAAGAGCAACACGGTCAGTTACACTATCGCCGAGGCCGGCAGCACTCCCGGGGCTGTGGCAGGAACCCCGTCTCCAAATCCCGCCGACCCCACGGCCGCAGGCCGGCAGGGGCCCACATTCATAGGTAAAGGCAACGACAGGCTTTTCCTGCGCGCCAACATCTCTAAGACCACCGCCTATGAGCAGGAAGCATTAGTCTACACTGTAAAACTCTATACCACCTACGGATCTATTAAATTCATCGGAGCTACAGATGCCCCGAAATTTGACGGATTCGTAATCGAAGAGTCGTCCAACGTCTCCAACCAGCTTACATACGAGACTTATCAGGGGCGCACGTATGCCACTGCCATCATAGCCCGCTATATCATCTTCCCGCAGATGGCAGGACAGTTGAAAATCATAGGCAATAAATACACTGTCAGCACCGATGCCGAAGAGTATTATCACGATCCCTTCTTCTCTCAGCTAACGGTGCGTAAGCCTATACAGCTCAACGTCACTCCAAATGATCTGACAGTCACAGTCAATCCGTTGCCCTCCCCTCGTCCGGCCAACTTCTCGGGCGGAGTGGGTAAATTCACAATATCCTCCAAGCTTCCCTCAGCCGATGCCGTGGCAAATCAGGCCGGGTCGGTATCCTATCTCGTCACCGGAGAGGGAAACCTGAAATACATCCATCTGCCCGACCTTAACGCCATTTATCCCGAGCAGATAGAGGTATTCTCACCCACGACCGATGTCAAGACCGTGGTAGGGAGCAGTAATGTGAGTGGCAGTATCAACTTCGACTACTCGTTTATGCCCATGGAGGCTGGCACATTTACTCTTCCTCCGGTGGAACTGGTATACTTCAATCCTCAGACCGGACGCTATGAGACATCCGTATCCAGAGAATATACACTCAAAGTGGCCCGTGGGGCGGAATCAGTCAAATCGCAGGCCGCGCAGGTCTACAATACGCGTCTGATGCCGGTGACACTGGCATCCTCCGCAGCTCCGCGTCCATGGATAAGAGGGTTCGCCTACTGGCTTTGGTTCATTATCCCTGCGCTGATGTTGGGCGGCGCACTGATCGGCCGTCGCCGATATCTTGAGATACATGCCGATGTAGAGGGGTTGCGCAGTCGCCGAGCCGGCAAGATGGCGCGCCGTCGTCTGAAGAAAGCCATGTACTGCATACGCACCTCCGATGAAGACGGTTTCTATGATGAGATGCTGCGGGCAGTATGGGGTTATCTTGCCGACAAGCTCAAACTCCCCACATCCGAACTAAACCGTGAGAATGTCAGCCAGATACTTGCCGACAGCGGAATTCCTGCAAGCGGTATCGATGCGCTGGTGTCGCTTCTTGACGAATGTGAATTTGCAAAATATTCACCCGCTTCGGCGCGCAAGCCGATGCAGGCGGTGTATGATGAAGGGGCCTCCGTGCTCAATACACTCGAAGAGGATTTCGTCAAAGCGGCAAAAATCAAAAATGAAACCAAAAACGGAGAGCAGAACGATGACCCGATCATTTAAATACCTGATAATAGTGCTGACCATATTGATGTCTTCGGCCAATGTATCATCGCTTTATGCCGCGACTGATTCGGTCGGTAGCGAAACGCAGGCATCGGTCACTATTGGGGAGGAAACCGCTGCAAAGATGGTGGCAGAAGCCGACTCGGCATACTCAAAAGGAGAATTTGAACGGGCCGCGAATATTTACGGCCAAGTGCTCGAATCCGTCGGCCCCTCGGCATCGCTTCTATATAACCTCGGGAATGCCTGCTACCGTATGGGCAACGAGGGAGAGGCCCGGCTTTATCTGGAGCGGGCCAAGCGCCTTGACCCCTCTGACGAGTATATCAATCAGAACATAGCCTATCTCTCAACCCGCATCACAGATGTCAACAAGGCCGAACTTAAAGGTAAGAAGGGCGACGTGGCCCCCGATGCCGAAGGATTCTTCGGCAAGGTCGACCGCAATATAAGCATCGACACCTCGTCCGACTCCTGGGCGCGTCTTGCGGTGATGGCCTTCATTCTGCTTGTGCTGACACTTGCGGCCTATCTTTTCAGCCGGAATGTTTACGTGCGTAAATTCGGATTTTTCAGCGCACTTGCGTTCCTCTTTTTTGCCGTGATATTTGTGGTATTTTCCGAGATGGCGGCCTCGCATTTCGAAAGCAAAGACGAAGCCGTCCTGATACAGTTCAAGACCACACTTTCGGCTGAGCCAACAGCCGAGTCAACGGCAGTGGGATTCCCGTTACACCGTGGCACAAAAATCCGTATTCTCGACACCGAACTAAATGCCGACGGCGAGGCTGCCTGGTATAAAGTCGAGCTGAACCACAACAACATAGGTTGGGTAGCGGCCGATGCCGTGGAAGTGATCTGACGGTCGGTCGAATATTTAAAAACGTCGGAGTGTATTGCAGTCGTGGCCAAAAAGGAGAGAGCCAAAAGGTTCAAAAGGATAGTATGTTATATAACACACAATTTTTTTTACAAAAATTTTGCGAATAACAGTAATATTGCGTAATTTAGCAACTGCAAGAGGAACTGAAATAAATCGCTTGCCTGAAGACACAGCAATATTATTAAAAAGAGAATCATATGAGCAAGACAATCACCTTCAACGAGCTTCGTCGTCTTAAAGACAGCTTGCCCGATGGATCCACCCATCGTATCGCAGATGAGCTGAACCTCACAGTGCAGACAGTGCGCAACTACTTCGGTGGTGTCAACTACCAGTTTGGCAAAAACATCGGCATGCACATCGAGCCGGGACCTGACGGTGGGCTTGTAGTGCTTGATGACACTACAATCTACGACATGGCCATCAAAATCCTCGAAGAAGAGAAGGAAAAAGCTCCACAGGAGTAATACTCCGGCTGCAAATTTCTCAACAGTAATGGCGGAGCCTCCGGTCGGCAAGTTTACAAAAGACGCCGAATTTATGGAAATCCGCCGGTGCAACAACGTACTAAGACCCCAAGGAGGTCTATAGGTCCCTGCGGCTATGTCGCAGGGACTTTTCTGCGTTTCTTTTTTAATAATATGGTTTACCCCTCGACTTTTGAAAGTAAAATAGGATTCGACAAAATCCGCCGTGCGGTGGTCGATAAATGTTCGGGCACTCTGTCGGCTGAAGAGGCGGAGTCGATGACATTCTCTGATGATTACGATACGGTGATGCGACATTTGCGTCAGACCGACGAGATGCTCCGCATCATAAACTCCTCGCTCGACCTACCTCTGCGCGATGTGGGCGACACAGCTTCCTCGCTCGCCCAGCTGAAGGCGGAGGGTAACTATCTGTCGGCACGTCAGCTTTATGCCTTGATGCTCACCATGATGCAGGCCGCCGAGGTAAGAGCGTTCTTTAATCGTCCGGACGCCGGCGACGGCGATGAAGCCGAGTCGTTTCCGGCGCTGGCTGAAGTAGCCTCGCGTCTTGAGGCATTCCCCGACTTGATTGGAGTAATCAGCCGTGTGGTCAATAAATTCGGCGAAGTAAAGGATACTGCATCCGACCGTCTCTACGAACTGCGCCGGCAGTTGCGCGCCGCATCCGGTTCGCTTTCGAAAACTATGCGGCGAGTGCTTGACCGTGCCGTTGCCGAAGGGCTGATTGACCGCGACACCGCGCCATCCATGCGCGACGGGCGCATGGTCATACCTGTCGAGGCCGGGAAAAAACGCTCACTCGCAGGTATCGTGCATGATGCTTCGGCTACGGGCAAAACCGTCTATATAGAGCCTCTTGAGGTAGTAGAGGCGGGCAACCGTATACGCGAGCTTGAGATGGATGCCCAGCGTGAGGAGATTGAGATACTCAAAAGTGTGGCCGCCCGGCTTCGGCCTCATACCGGAGCTATCGGTGCGTCATGCCGGGTATTGGCACGCCTGGATTTCATACGGGCCAAGGCTCTGTTCGCGCGCGAGGTCGATGGGCGTATGCCCATTCTGGAGCGCGAGCGCACACTTGAGCTGTATCACGCCGTGCATCCCCAGCTCCTTCTTTCGCTACGGACGCAGGGGAAGGAAGTGGTGCCGTTGTCGCTGACGCTCGATAATAATCACCGCATACTCATCATATCCGGTCCGAATGCCGGAGGCAAGTCGGTGACGCTTAAAACAGTAGGTATCGTGCAATATATGATGCAATGCGGTATGCTCCCCACCGTCTATGAAAACTCGCACATGGGGATATTCCGCAATATCTATGTCGATATAGGGGATGAACAGTCAATCGAGAATGATCTGTCAACCTACTCCTCGCACCTGCGCAACATGAAATATTTCTTGCAGCACACATCCCGGCAGACTCTTATACTTGCCGATGAGATGGGGTCGGGCACCGAGCCACAGATAGGGGGAGCGCTCGCGCAGGCCATACTCGACAAACTTGCCCGCACCCGCTGTCTTGGCATCATCACCACCCATTATCAGAATCTTAAGACATTTGCAGGCGAGACGGAAGGGTTCATCAATGGCGCTATGCTTTATGACCGACAGCATCTCCAGCCCGCATTCCAGCTTGAGGTAGGGAATCCTGGAAGTTCGTTTGCCGTAGAGATAGCCCGCAAGATCGGACTTGATGGCGATGTCATAGCCAAGGCGCAGGAAATTGTGGGGAGCGATTATGTAAATCTCGACAAGTATCTGCTCGATATAGCCCGCGATCGCCGATACTGGAACAACAAGCGCCAGAATATCAAAGATAAGGAAAGCCGACTCGACGAGCTTCTTTCGAAATATGAAGACAAGGCCGACGACCTCAAGTCGCAGCGCAACAGCATACTCCACGAGGCCCGCCGCGAAGCCAAAGAGATACTGTCCACCGCCAATGCGCGTATAGAAAAGGCAATCCGCGAAATCCGCGAGGCTCAGGCCGCCAAGGATGCCACCCATAGTATACGCGCAGATTTCGATGCTTATCGCAGCAGTGTGACCGATGCGGAATCCGAAGCCACGGAAGATAATGTGCCCGAGCCTCTTAAAGAACTCCGACATAAGAGCCGGCAGCGGCGCGAGAATCCTGTCACACAGAAGCATCCAGCCGTGGATACACGCCGCGAGATAGCAGCCGGCGATTATGTAAAGATGAAGGATGGCAATGTGGCGGGGCAGGTAATCCGCGTGGACGGGAAGAAGGCGGAAGTGGCATTCGGCGCATTGCGCATGATGGTGGAGATTAAAAAACTTCGGCCGTCATCGGCTCCGGAGGTCACAGCCAAGACTCAGATGCTTGGTGTGAGTTCCGCCACATCCGACAGCTCGCGTTCGCGCCAGTTGAATTTCAAGACCGAAATCGATGTGCGCGGCATGAGGGGCGACGAGGCAGTGCAGGCAGTGATGTATTTTCTCGATGATGCAGTGCAGTTCAATGCCACACGGCTGCGTATACTTCACGGCACCGGACAGGGAATACTCAAGACCCTTATCCGCCAGCAGCTCCAGGCCAATCCAAATGTCGGGTCGTTTCGAGATGAAGACGTGCGCTTCGGCGGAGCCGGCATTACGGTGGTTGACCTCGTCTGAAGCCATTATGCAAGCTATGCACATGGCATATGACTGATAAGACCATCTGTCAACAAAAAAGTAGCACTCACTTATGAAAATATGTTAGAGATTATAGGCAGATTCACTTAAAAAGAGTAAATTTGCAGTCCGTAAATTATGATAGGGTCCATTGTATTTCACAAATGGGCGCTATCATCTTACTTACAACCCAAGGCTCGCCAGAGTCTGTCAACATAACGGGACACTTATATATAGATACATAGTAAAGTGAAATCAGGATATGTAGGATTGTGGTTCTTGCTGGCCACATCCTTGATTGTTTTTATACTTATGTCGTTTGCCGACGACATCTCCATAGGCGTCTATACGGTAAGAAAGGCACCATTTGCAGAGACCCTTCTTTCCGATCCTGAGCGCGAAGCACGCGAGGCGGCCGTAGCCGATTCCATCCTTCAGGTGGCGCGCGAGGAGCTGCAGGCAAGGAAGGTAGAGGTCGACAGTACTCCACAGTCGATTCTGCTCATAGGCGACTCCATGACAATGAATCTCGCACTCCGCCTTGCCGAATATGCCAAAGCCAACGGCCATATTTTCAATGCAGTCAACTGGGATTCAAGCGGCACCGTCAAATGGGCCAAATCCGGCCATGTGGCTGAATTTGTGAAGGAATTCGGGGCTACCTACGTATTCATATCGCTCGGAGCCAACGAGTTGTATCTCAAGAATCCGGCCACCCACCGCCATTTCGTCGACACTATAATATCCCAGGTAGGCGACCGCCCCTATGTGTGGATCGGCCCGCCGAACTGGAAGGAAGACGAGGGGCTGAACGATATGATAGAAGCCGCATGTGCGCCGGGCAGCTACTTCCGTAGCGCCGGGATGGAATTCAAGCGTAAGAAGGACGGCATACATCCCACCCGCGAATCGTCGGCGCTTTGGATTGACAGTATAGCACGCTGGATGCCAAATTCAAGTCATCCCATATTGCTCAATGCTCCAACTCTTGAGCTTGGCAAGGTCAACGCCAATATCCGGTATATGAAGTCGACCGACAAATGATGCGTGAGATTCTCAAATAATCTTCCACATCGCGGATGTGTCATAATCGTCGTCTGCTCCCGCAGTCGCCCTGACATCAGGAATTTAAATAAGTCAGTGTCCAAATATACAATATGTGTGGATATTTTCAGTCGATTCCGGTGCGGAGTGAAAGAGAATATGAACATATTATGCTGAGCGAAAGGCCGGAGCGGCCAAAAGAAGCCGCGGCAGGATAAAAAATTTCCTATCAAATACTATCGTGCAAATTTGGACACATATATATCGTTTGAATTTGAACACTTGCATATCGTTTGAATTTGAATACTTACCTATAATCAATCCTTCCGATTGAATCCCGAATCAGTATATGTTAGATTTAGAAACGTTGCAGCATCATGTCATGCTCGGAGCCAAAAACGTATGGTCGATGCTTGCCTACGATCCCTCGGCACCGATGCTCTTTTCAAGCGGATTGTTCTGGCTTCTCTTCATACTGATATTGCCCGTATATGTGGCGCTGAAGTCGAGCAAGAGTAAGATGGTATTCTTTATCGTACTCTTTTCACTTTATTTTTATTATAAGTCGTCGGGACTATTCTTCTTGATGCTTATAGGCACATCGTGGGTCGACTGGCTCATTTCAGTTCGCATCAGCCATGCCGCCACCCCCGGGCACCGCAAGGCATGGATGTGGCTTTCAATCATACTGTCGCTATCTGTATTGGGATATTTCAAATATGCCAACTTTTTCCTGTGGAACTGGAATCAGATGGTACATGGCAATTTCCAGCCTCTTGATGTGATACTCCCCGTAGGCATAAGTTTCTACACATTCCAGTCTATCTCCTACGTGGTGGATGTCTATAAGGAGCGTATACGCCCGACGCGCCTCTGGATTGACTATCTTTTCTTTCTGTCCTTCTTCCCGGCTCTGGTGGCAGGGCCAATAGTGCGTGCCGACTATTTTCTGCCGCAGCTCGAAAAAAATGAGCGTGCCACTCCGGATATGGTGTGGGGAGGCCTGTGGCTTATCGTGATAGGTATCGTAAAAAAAGCACTCATCGCCGATTATATCGCACAGTATAATGATTTGATTTTCAACGATCCTCAGCTCTATACCGGAGTCCAGACACTGATGGGTGTGCTGGGGTATACGATGCAGATATATTGCGATTTCTCAGGATATTCCGACATGGCAATCGGTCTGGCGCTGATTATGGGTTTCCGACTGGGCATCAATTTCAACGCGCCGTATCAGAGCCGCAACCTCACAGAATTCTGGCGCCGCTGGCACATTTCACTTTCCTCCTGGCTACGCGATTACCTTTATATTCCACTCGGAGGTAACCGTAAAGGCACATTCCGCACCTATCTCAACAACTTCCTGACAATGCTCATCGGCGGATTATGGCACGGCGCGGCGTGGAAATTCGTGTTCTGGGGTGCGATGCACGGTGTGGGACTTGCCATACATAAGGCATCCTTGCCTGTATTGAAGAAGATTCCGGATAATTTTGTGACCATCTTCATATCATGGGCGCTGACGTTTGTCTATGTGTCATTGCTATGGGTATTCTTCCGTGCGGCATCCTTTTCCGACAGCATTCTAATCATACGCAACATATTTGTCGATTTCCAATGGAATCAGATTCCGCAGTTTGCCGAGGCACGCCCGGAATGGTGTGTGATGATGGCCACATTGATACTCTTTCATTTCTTTCCGGAGAAGTGGGGTAGGGGAGTAGAGCGCTTCTTCGTGCGTTCACCCTGGGTTATAAAGCTTGGAGTATTCATTATAGCCGTACAGCTTGTCATCGAATTCATGACATCCGAGGTGGCTCCGTTCATTTACTTCCAGTTCTAAACCATCATCCGCTACATCTTATCCGATACAGCACTGTCAGTTGTAAGAATTCGCGGAGGTGTCTTTGAATGATTTCAAAAGGCACCTCCGCCGTATTTGTTCTATGTTGTCGGATTATGCAGTGGGAATGTCCGGCATTGCTTTCGTACAGTAATTAGTGGTGCGTTAAGACAATAACTGAAAATCAACAAAAACGTAGGGACATGCCTTTGGCATGTTTAGATAGGACGTTCATATGGATTGAGATTTCACGTGTCGACTGCCATTACATTTATACCATATGCCGGCGGCGTTTCCCCCATTCAACATGCCAAAGGCATGTCCCTACGTTTTCCAACATGCCGATGCCTTCATCGCGGAGTAGATGCCAAAGTAACTGATTAATTGTCTTATTGGCACTAGCGGATAGTGCTGAAAACACTAATCTATATCATAAGACACAATCCAAACACGAAAATCGATAGATTGATTAACAGTGTGTTATAAGTTGACACACCACTAATGTTGCCCATTTAATGGTAATTATTCAGCGAATCAGCAAAGCAAATAATGTTAATAATCTGAGGTTTATAAGACGCGTTTTTATGAGGCCAACGAAAAAAACATCAATTTTCTGCGATTCATGAAATTGGCGCGTTAGTAAGCATCTGAAAATCAAGAATGGTTTTCGATGAATAGTTACATTTAATGATTCTATGCTAAAAATATGTTATAGAACAGATAGAATTATTTGTTTTAAATTATTGCTGTCCGGTAAAAAAAGACAAAATCATATATTCTCTACAAATAT
>ERZ778515.687-NODE-687-length-28243-cov-7.739322_pt1 | contig 28243 bp, 21 predicted proteins | sample MGYA00510343_ERZ778515 | MGnify/ENA primary metagenome ERZ778515 (study PRJEB29527, sample SAMN07138965) | mouse gut metagenome | material: feces | host: mouse | place: China:Nanjing | collected 2016-01-25 ...
ATTGCGGGAGCATGAAATGCGGAGCAATCCGTGGTATCATAGGGGGCAAAATACCAATTACAAAAAGTATTTTTTCGAGAGTAAAAACGTAGGCGATAAAGGAATACAAAGCAGTGTGTTACGATAAGGTTTTTGACCAAATGCAATTTGAAATTGGAGAAAGAGACAAGTATTTTTTTACAGTTTCTAAGAGAGAAAAGAGAGAAGGAAGCAGCTATGTTATGGGAAACGATAGACAGATTTTTTAAAATGCATTTAATAAAAAGAAATAGAAGGTTACTGCTAGTTGGAATCGTTTATAGCATTGTGTTTATAGTTACTGGTTGTAGTACTAATGATAAATTACCAAAGGTATTAGATATTCGAGTAACAGCGACAAATAATAAAAATTTTGCTGTATCAAATACCAATGAAATAATAGCGGATAATGAAATTTGTTTTTTAGAGAAAGATGATTCTATTGATGCAGAGAATATTGCAGCAATTTATTGTGACATTTATAAGGAAGCTGTAAGAACAAATACGCTGGGCAGCTTAGAAACAAAAAAGCGCATTATTGTAAGACTTGGAGAGAATGGCTATGTGGCTGTTGACAATGAAAATCAGGTTGACATGGCAGGGTCAGAACAGGCAGTGAAATTTTGTAAATCGATAGAAGAAAAGAAAAATGATAGACTTACCATTATAGTGATTATGGATTTGGGCTTTCTAACATTCGATTTGAAAACAAAGGATGGTAATGTAAATATTAACAGAGGATATTATCAATATGATAAAAACGGTCGTATCCAAAATAAAAGTACAGTAAATTATCCAGCGAAAGTGTGGCAATACACAGAGGAAGGATATATAATTTTTGAGGGAAACTATTTTTTAGACGAAAACTTTGTGTTGACATTAAGCGATACATCAGAGCATATCGCATTGCGAATTTTGCCGTTAGACGAAAAATGTAGAGAATTAAACAGGAAGTTTATTTTTCCAGTTGGCTATAGTCAGAACAATATTTTTCTTACAAATTGGAATGAGGAAGACTTTGCAGATTTAAATTTTTATGATATTTTTGATAAATTTTACCCAATTTTATATAGACAGCCTGTTCCTTATGTGGCAAATGAAAATCTAGGAGTTGAAACAATTTATGAGATTCCAGAAGAAATATTTGAAAATGTTATTATGACATATTTTAATGTGGAGAAAGAACTGCTTCGTTCTAAAACAATTTATCAATCAGAGAAAGCAAGTTATGAATACAGACCACGAGGATTTTATGAAGCTGAATATTCTGAGATTCCATATCCAGAAGTAGTAAATTATATAGAAAATGAGGATGGAACAATCACATTAATTATCAATGCGGTATATCCAAATGAAAATACATCAAAATCTTTTTCGCATAAAATTGTAATTCGCCCATTAAGTGACCATCGTTTTCAATATATATCCAATCAGATACTTTCTGAGGAAGAAAATTATGATATATGGTGGCATTCTAAACGTTTCACAGAGAAAGAGTGGAAAGAGATTTCGGAGCCTTCTGTAGAACAATTTAGTGATAATACTGTCAAAGAAAGCGAGACAGAATCTTCTTTATATTTTCTTCCACAAGCAGAGAATTGCTTGATAAACGAGGCAGAAAAAATTGAATTAAAAAAAATTGCATTGGCAGCAGCAGAGCAAGTGAAGGAAGTATATCAAAATATAGAGCTGATAGGGGAATCCTCTTACAGTTCTAATATTAAAGAGTTTACAAAAGAACAATGTCAAGAAGTTGTAACACTTCTTGGAAAGGAAGGTTGTGTCAGTGTCACGGAAGATACCAATATGGAAAATTATGAGAAAGTTGAGGATTTTTACATGGCATATTTGCAAAAACGCGATGCTATGGTGACGATATATAATGTAAATCAAGATGGGCTTATTGGAGTGACGACATTTATATATAGAGACAATAAATTACAGACATATTATGTGGAAATTGGCTGGCAGGAGGGAGGAATACCTGAGATAAAAAATACCTTAGTTAGTGATATTGCAGAGATTAAGCTAACAGAAAAGGGATATTTTATCTATGCACATAAAAATTTGATAGTGCATTCTAGTTTGCGCCAATATTGGAGAATAAAACCACTTTCTACAAAATGTAGGGAGTTAACAGCAAAATATGTATATGGGTTAAGCTATGTAAATTACAATGTTCTTGTAACAAATTGGGATAGCAATAACGTAGAAGATATTCTAATGCCTTGTATGTTTGAAGATATTTATCGAATTTATAGCGGAGAAAATTTAAAGGTGGAAAATTGGAGAATACCGGCAACTATCTATGAGAAGATAATGACAACATACTTTCCAGTATCAATAGAACAATTGCGAAAAAAGTGTGAATATGACAGTAGTAGCAATAGTTATGCATATGAAATGATATTAGCAAGTCCATACCCACCTTTTGGAGAAGTTGTTGCATATACAGAAAATTCTGATGGCACAATTACACTTTATATCGATGGCGTATGGGCAGATTACAATTCAGATTATGCATTTAGAAATAAGATTGTAGTACAACCATTTGCAGACGGGACATTTCGGTATCTGTCTAATTCAATAGAACAGAAGGAACTAGAAGTGCCAAAGATAAAATAAAAAACAGAATATTTTTTAAGTACATTTCAACATAAAGGCATATTCTGAATAAAAAGTAGGAGGTTATTATTGTGCGGATTTTGATTGCAGAGGATGAAGTTGAACTTGCAAAAGGATTAAAATTTTTGCTGGAAAAAAATAAGTTTACAGTGGATATTGTACATGATGGGGCAGATGCTTTAGATTGTTTTCAATGCGTAGAATATGATGTTGTTGTATTGGATATTATGATGCCAAAAGTCAATGGTCTAGAAGTGTTGCGCCATATCAGAAAGTGCCGATCATCTGTCCCTGTGCTGATGTTGACAGCTAAGGCGGAGGTGGAGGATCGCGTGGTAGGACTTGAGGCAGGAGCGGATGATTATCTTCCAAAACCGTTTGCGACCAAGGAGTTTATCGCCCGTGTTAAAGCACTTTCGCGCAGAAATATGGGATATACTGACCTTGTATTATCTTTTGGAGATGTGCAGTTGGACTGTAATCGATATGAACTTTCCTGTAGGGGACAGATAGTGCGCTTGAACAATAAGGAATTTCAGTTGACAGAGTTATTTTTGCAGCACCCGCATTTTGTTTTTTCTGCGAATCATTTAATGGATAAAATCTGGGGACAGGATTCAGAGGCAGATATGAATGTTGTGTGGACTTATATTGGTTTTGTGCGCAAAAAACTCCGACAGATTGGAAGTAGCGTAGAGATACGAACTGTGCGTGGCGCTGGATATTCGCTTGAAGGATAGAACAGAATGAAAAAATAACTGGAGGGTTGGTATGCTAAAAAAGATGCAGCGACGGTTTATTATGGCAGCGATAGCTGCATTTGCTACAGTAATGTTTGTGTTGGTGGTAGGTATCAACATAGTCAATTATTACAGGACAACCTCAACACAAGATGGTTTGGTGGCAAGTCTTTTAGAGTATGAACAGCGAGCATATAAACACAGAAAACAGAAAAACATCATGCAAAAAGAGAAACCCAAGGAACATGATCGGAGAACTTCAGCACATTTGGAGCTAGATTTTCCACCAATTTCAGAAATGCCTGGAGGCGGACCAGAAGCACGCTTTACCACACGCTTTTTTGCTGTGTATTGTGATATGTCAGAGGAGATTGAAGTTATTTCAAGAGATTATATTTATTCCATCGACGAGGAAACAGCCAAAGCATATACAGCGGCAGTTCTTCAAAAAGGCAAGGAAAAAGGGTATTATGGAGATTATCGTTATCAGGTAAAGATAGATGATACAGGGAGCATTGTGTTGTTTTTGAATGTGACTTCTGCTTTACAGTTTATGAAATCTTTGTTGATTATTTCATTGGTAATAGGATTTTCAAGTTTGCTAGTTGTTTTGATCCTTGTCGTGTTTTTTTCACGGTATGCGATTAGACCTTATGTGAAAAATATGGAGCGACAGAAACGTTTTATTACAGATGCGGGACATGAACTAAAGACGCCGATTACTTCTATTGCTACCAGCGCTGATATTGCAGCGATGGAATACGAAGGAGATGAATGGATTTCTAATATTCAGAAACAGACAGTGCGCCTGACGCGTCTTGTGGGTGAGCTTGTGGCCTTGTCAAGACTAGATGAAGAAATTCCATTTCCAGAAAAAAGTACTTTCTCTTTGAGTGATGCTGCGTGGGAGACCGCCGAGCCGTTTGCTGTGCGCGCAAAGGCGGAAGGAAAAAATTATTATCAAAATATAGAAGAACAGATAACATTGTATGGGGATCGTAATTCTATACAACAGATGATTTCTATTTTGCTTGACAACGCAGTCAAATATTCTGATGAAGATGGAGAGATTTGTCTGGATATTTATCGAAGACGACGCAAGATTTGGATAGAAGTATCAAATACATGTAATTTGCCAGATAATGTAGATCTAGATAGACTGTTTGACCGTTTTTATCGCGTGGATGAATCCCGTTCCACCAATACTGGAGGAACGGGGATTGGATTAGCAATGGCACAAGCAATCGCGGAAACACATAGCGGAAAGATTAAGGTAGAACGCACAGCAGAGAAAACGATTCGCTTTAAGGTTATTTTTTGAATTTGTAAAAAGAGCATTTACAATAAGTAGAGGCTCTTTTTTTGTGTACACCAACGCAGAGAGAAACTAGACAGCAAAAGCGGCGCGTGAGTAGGAGAAGGAAATTTCTCTATTCGACTGCGCATAGAAATGAAAAGGAAATAGATAGTTAAAGTTATTCAGGTTAGATGTGTGAGTCTCAATTTGTTCAAATAAAAGACACAAATTATTTTAAGTACATTTTAAGAAATCACAGTATATTGATTAAGAGACGTGAGAAAAGTACTTTTGTTTTGCACTAATATTAGGATAGATCAGAGGGGCTAGGAGGAATAGTATGAAAAATAAATTTTTCACAAACGAATTTGTTCGTTTTGCAAATATTGTGCTTACGCATTGTGAACAGAGTTCACATTAAATTCGCAGATTTTGGTAAGAATGGAGATTTTTATGGAGCAGAAAGAAAAAACATTGCAAGAGATGGAAGTCTTGGTGAAAAAACGAAAGTGGAAAAATAGACTAGGAATTGTAGTGGTGACAGCGATTGTTATTGCAATTGCAACAGTAAGTTTAGGCAGTTATATGAAAACAAGATAGACTTCTTTAAAAAATGATATGAATGAATTGGATTATACCCAGAATAGAAACACAAATTTTAATAGAGAATCAAGTGTAGTCATGGCAACGGGAACAACTTCAGTGGGTGTGAAAGCAGTTACTTTTGCAATTGATTTTTTGGAAGACACAAACTTGTATGTGGAAGAAGTCTATTTGAAAAATGGTGACAGCGTTGAAGCAGGCGATAAATACATAAAATTTACAGACGAAAGTATTGTAGATGCAAGGGAAGAATTAAAGTCTGCGGCATTGAGCGCACAATTAACTTACAGAAATGCACAAATAACAGATGGGGAGAGCAGGTTACAAGCAAAGTATACTTATGACATGGCAATGCTTGAGGCACAGTTTGCCAAACAAGTCTATGATAACACTGTCGCACAGTTAGATGCAGACTATGCGCAGTCTGCAGAAACTTATGAGCAAGCGCAGCAGGAGTATCAAGAGTATCTTGAGCGTGTGCAGAATAATACTTTTTATGATGACTATGATATTGTCAACTTGAAGAAAGCGTATGAGGAGGCAAAGGAACTGTATGCGAACAGAAAAGAATACTGGGAAGTGACAGATGATGAGCTGAATAGTGGCTCATCAGAAAATGTAGGAACAGCAGGAGCGATAACATTAAGTGGTTCAGCGGGAGGAGAAGATGCAGACAAAGGGACATCTACTCCCAATGACAATATAGAGTATGCAGATTTTAGCAGTGTGGGAAGACAAGCGAATCAGGATTCTCAGAATGAAAGAAAATGGATTATAAAGACAATCAATCTTTTGGAGCAAAAAGTAGAAGATGCAGAGGAAAAATATACGACTGCATGTAAAGAATACGAAAATGAGATAGCATCTGCGGAATTGACACTTCAAAAGCTTTTGAACAAGCTGGAAACAGCAAGGGAAGATTTTATAGATATGGAGGTGGCTTATCAAAAGCAAAGTTTAGATGCAAAGACTGTTTATCAGACGTCAGTGGCGAAGGGAGAAACGGCGCAGAATGACTATGATACGCAGCTTGCAAGTTTAAAAGATAGTCTTGATAGGCTGCAAGATGCCCAAAATGAGGCGGATAACAATCTTGTCCTGTTTGAAGCGCTTGTCGGGGACGGTTATCTGCATACAGAAGAAAGTGGAACTGTTTTGATGTTAATGGCAGAGCAAGGACAGGTGCTCGCAGGCGGTAGCATGATATTTGCCTACAATAATCCCGAACAGATTTCAGTGTCTGTATCCGTAAGTCAAGATGACATTGCAAAGTTGTATGTTGGTCAGACAGCATCTGTTGTTATCTCTGATGTTGGGACTTACAACGGTGTGATCGAAACAATCAATCCAATTGCTTCATCAAACAGCAGAACCACAGTCAGCTATACTGTGACAGTAAATTTGCAGGGAGATGTAAGCGGACTTGACGCCAATTTGACAGCGAGCGTGATATTTGGAAAAGATGCACCCGAAACGGCATCATTCAAAGATGCGTCCAAAGACCTTGAAAATACCATATTTGATAAAAAGGAGGATGAAAATGGGCAGTCAGGAAGCGCAAACAAAAAAACAGATGACACACAGAACTAAAAAGAGTCTGGCATTGCTGTGTATTATGATTGTAGTCATCATTGCGGCTGCATGCTACACAATTTTTATTAAACCTGTGCAAAATATACAGCAGTGGGAATATAGCGAACAGATTGTCCAGCAGGGAACGCTAAAAAGTGGTGTGACGGAAAGCGGAACAGTGCAATTTGGAATTACTTCTCAGATTTATGATCTTGATGTATCCACAGATAGTGACAATGACGAGGAAGATGAGGAGGATAACGAAAATTATCTAAAAGTGGAGGAAGTCTATGTGGCAGTCGGGCAGCGTGTTCAGGAAGGGGATAAGGTATATCAATTTACACAGAATAGCATTAATTCTGTGCGAAAAGCACTTACTTATGAGAAAACAGAGGCGCAAATTGCACTTGCATCGGCACAGACATCCTATGAGATTGGGGTGTTGGAGGCTGAACTTTCACGTAATGAAACATTACTGGATACCTCGCTGGCACAAACCTCCTACGATACAACTATCGCGCGGCTTTCTAATGATATGGCAGCAAAAAATCTTGAGATACAACAACTATTAAAGGATATTTATGAATTACAGTGTGCGCTGACAGAAGACGAGTACCGCGAAGAAAAATCCGATATTATAGAGGCGTATGAAGATGCATTTGAGAGTGTTAAAAATGCAAGTGAGGATTATGTAACAAACAAGGTGGATGCAGCGCAGACATTTCAGTCAGCCAAGACAGCTTATGAACAGTTTTTTAGTAAGTTTGATGCGTCAAATCAGGAGATTCAGGATAAAATTGATGAAGTATATGAAATAGAAATGGAAATTGCATACAACCAGCAACTGTTAGAAAAGGAGCTACTGGCAGCATAACAAGACTTAAGCGCATCGACAATCAACGGCGAAATTGCAGATGTAAAATATCAGAGCAGTCTGACCAGCTATGAGAACGTGCTTTCTAAGGCACAGCGGGAACTTGAGGAGGCCACAAAAAAGTTAGATGCCTTTAATGAATTTGTGGGAGATGGAATTGTCTGTGTTGAAGGGAGTGGTATCGTTACAGAAATAGGATATAAAGTTGGGGATTATCTGAAAAATACTGGCACATTGATTGCATTTGCAAAAGCGGAGGAGATGACTGTTTCTGTAGATGTATCTCAGGAAGATGTAGTGACAATGAAAGTGGGTGATATGGTGGAATTAAGTTTTTCTGCATATGAAGGAGAAGTCTATCGCGGTGTGATTCAGTCAATAACAACGACGGCCACAAGCAGAAACTCGGCTACTATTAGTTATCCAGTAGTGGTCTCTATACTTGGGGATACTTCTTTGCTTTATAGTGGTATGACAGCAGATGTAACATTTATTACAGAAGAAGTGGAGAATGTCAGTTATGTTTTGCGGAAAGCAATTGTAGAAGAAAACGGCAAAAGTCAGTTGTATATAAAATCTGGGAATGCGTATGTGCTTGCACCTGTAACAATTGGATTTAATAATGGTGCATACATAGAAGTCAAAGATGGGATTAACACAGGTGACAAATACTATATCAGAACACAAGTACGTGAAGGAGACGCAGATGAAAAGTAAGACGAAATTGCTGGTTGGTATTGGAGTGGTGATAGTGATAGGAATCTTGACTGTTTCTTTGCGCTCTGTAAATCCTAGTCAAAATGAGGAAGATATTGTATACAGAGAAACTAGAGTTGAATATGGCGACCTTACAGTTGGAATCACAGAGGAAACAACTGTGGAGATCGGTACACTAGAACAACGTTTTGATTTGGATATCAGTGCACTTGTGGATGGTAGTTCCACATCAAATAGTCAGACAATAGTTGGCGCTATGTCTGGAGAATTTGGTGGTACAAGAAATAGCAACACTGGAATGATGTCTTTTGGTTCACTTTATATGGACAGTCCAGCGTCACAGAGCCAATCATTGGAAGTAGCAGATGTAAAAATTGCAGTTGGACAGGAAATAAAAGAAGGGGATTTGCTCTATACACTAACGACAGAAAGTGTGGATGAGATTCGAGAGGCACTTTCTGAAGATATTGATGATACAAAGGCGGATTATGAGACATTGCAAGTTGAACAGGAAGAATCAAGGATACAAGCACAGCAGGGATATGACACTTATGTTACAAACGGCAAGTATGCAAACGTGATTTATACAAATGCGTTAAAGGTATATCAAGATGCAGTGGATGATGCAGTAAAAGCAGTGGATGACAAACAGAATACTTACAATGAAAAGTTGTTAGAACTTGCAGAACTTCAGGATGAATATGATGAGGTATTAGCGCTTTTACATGAGGCACAGGGGGCGGTTTCAGAGAATTATGAAGGGCGGTTTGAGAATGCCTATTATTATACAGTTTATCTGAATACAAAGGATACTGCGCAAAAACTTGCAGATCAGTTTGAAGAAGAAATTGACAGTATGAATGAGGAGCTTGAACAGCTTTCTCTTGATATACAAGTAGCAGTTCGCACCATGAATCAGTGCCAGCTTGACTATGAGAAGGCAAAACTTGATTTAGGACAAACACAAGATATTGATATTTATTATGCTGACAAAGCATCAGAATGGTATCGTATACAAACAGCAAGTCTTGACAATGAGCTTTCCTCTGCAAAGAGCCACTATGACACGGCAGTGAAAAAACTTGCAGAATTTGACAGTTTTGTGCAGAATAACAGTATTTTTTCTGAATACAGCGGGGTTGTGACAGAAATACTTCTCGCGGAAGGTGATACTTTGTCAGGAGGAAGCAGTCTTGTAGTGCTCAACAATCAAGAGACTGTGACAATGGATGTAGCTCTTAGTGAAGATGACTACAATGCGATAGACAAGACAGGTACAGTTAACATTGTGTTTACTGCATATCCCAATGGAATTTTTTCAGGTAAGATAACAGATGTATCAGATGCAGAATATGATAACAATTCTGGATCACTATACTATACAGTCACAGTGACTATACAGGGGGAAGTATCCGGGTTGTATGAGGGAATGACTGGAGATGTAACTTTTGTGACAAAAGAGAGGAAGCAAGTCTGTTATGTGTCAAATCGTGCAGTTATTAGAGAGGGAACCAAATCTTATGTCAAGGTGCGCGATAATGATGAAAACATTTTAAAACAGGAAATTACTACAGGATTTTCAGATGGTATTAATGTAGAGATTATAGCAGGACTTTCCGAAGGGGATATTGTTCTAATTGAGAGTAAAGTAGGTGAAACATGAGGATTTCAGAATTATTAAGGCTTGTCATCATCAATCTTTCTCAGAATAAGTTTAAAGTCATTCTTACTTCTGTCGGAATTATTGTAGGTTCTGCTACAATTATGATGGTGCTTGCCATCGGCACAGGCGGAAAAATGGAAGTCGCAGAACAGTTCAAAAATCTTAATGCGGGAGCAATTGATATTTCTTATGAATCTAATGCTGTTGCGTTTGGTGGCAACGGAGAAAGAGGGATGTCTGGCAGAGGTGGAATGCCCGGTGGCGGAATATTCAATGGTGGTGGAATACCAGCAATAAATGGTTTTTTTGGTAATTGGGAAAGAGATAAAAGCAGAACAAATCAAGAGAAGATTGTTCTCTCTACAGAGGATATGGAGGAACTTGCAGTGTTTGTCCCAGATATTTCTGACGTGACCATATCATATACAACGACAACAGAGGTGGAAGGAGGAGCACTTGAATCTGCAGGTTCCTACACAATTGCGGGTGTGAAGAATAATTATATGACTATGAGCAATCTCTCAATGATAACAGGAGCATTTTTAACCAGTGACAATGATGAAAATAAGGAAAAATATTGTGTACTTGGTTACTCTATAGCGAAAGAGATTTTTGGGAGTGTCTATGCCGCATATGATGATGTGATCTATATCGATGCAAGGCCATATGTAGTGAGTGGTGTACTTGAAGAAATGGGAAGTGTATCATCGGGTATCAGTCCAGACACAACAATCTTTATTCCTTATAACACAGGTGTGAAATATATTACAGGACAGAATATCAGTCCAACGATTACTGTGATTGCTGATGATGTTAATTCTGTTGATGTCGTGATAGAAAATATAAAAACTGTTCTTGCGGACAATTATGCCAATGCGGAGTTTACCATTTCCGACGCGGGAACCAAAATGGAAGCAGCATCAAAGTCCAATGAAACATTGCAACTTCTTCTTATTGCAATGGCAATGATAGTGTTTCTTGTGGGAGGAATTGGTATTATGAATGTGCTTTTTGTTTCTGTGAAGGAGCGGACAAATGAAATTGGTATTCTTAAAGCGATCGGATGCTCAAAGCGAGACATTCTTTTAGAATTTTTGCTTGAGGCATGCTTTATGAGTCTCATTGGTTCAATCCTTGGCGTACTCATTGCGTTTGGCATAACACCTGTGATAGAAAGTTTTTCTGTCAGAGTAGTATTATCGACACAAGGCGCATTGTTGTCACTTGCATTTGGGGTGATAACGGGTACAATTTTTGGTTTCTATCCGGCATATAAAGCATCTTCACTCATACCTGTTGTCGCATTAAATCACGAATAAACCATCTGGATTTGAGACTCGTTAAGGCGAATGAAAGGGAGTTAGGAGAAAAGAAAATGAAGAAAGGTAAGAACAGAAAAGGTCTGATCATTGTTTTGGTGATTTTGCTTATAATAGCAGGTGCAGGAATTGGGTATTGTTATCTGACACAAGCTTACGTAGCAGATGAAAACAAAGAGCTTATTTTGGAAGAAGGACAAGAGTATACATATGGAAAAATCACGTCCATATTGGGAAATGAAATAGAGTATATTGTTGTCGACGCACAAACAGTGGATTTTTCTAATTCCGATGAAAAAATCAGTAAAAGAGAAGAACGAAGTTTGGGTGAAAAAAAACGAAGCCAGATGCAGGATAGGGAGACGACATCAGCAAAAGAACTGACAGATAATATAGAAGGTGTATCAACAACGGATACAATATCAAAGATGAGAAACATGTCACCAGAGAATAAAATATCCAGTATGGAAAGTATGTCAATGACCGAAGAACTATCTAATATAGGAGAAATGCCAGAAATGGATATGATGCCATCAGCAAACGAAATGCCAGATAGAAATAATGCTGATAAAACAGGTAGGTCAGGTGTACAACAATTTCCTGTTGAAGCAGACGATATACAAAAGGATATTATTATGACTTACATTGAAACAGATGCGACAGGACAGATGCAGATTCCTGTGGGCACAGAAGTGGAGACAAAACTTGGTACTATTACAACATTTTCACGGTTGTCAAATGGGGATATTATAAAAATGCTTTTACAAAGAGATAACACTGGAAATAAAACATTGATGAAAATATGGATTGTCGAATAGGGGGCGCGGATTGTGGCGGAAAACATAATAGAGATAAAGGACGTCAATAAAGGCTACAGGCTTGGCGATGACATGGTTCCTGTCTTGAAAGATATTAATTTTACAGTAAAAAGAGGGGAGTTTGTGGCAATCCTTGGACCATCTGGCTCTGGTAAAACAACGTTAATGAATATTATTGGCTGTATGGATGTACTGGATTCCGGCAAATATTATTTAAACGGTAGAGCCATACACGACACAAGAGAAAGTGACTTGACAGAAGTGCGCAATAAAGAAATTGGCTTTATTTTTCAAAATTATCAGTTAATCTCGACCTATAATGTGATGCAGAATATTATTATGCCTCTGCTTATACGTGGAATGGGACATCGAGAGGCAAAGAAACAGTGCAGTGAGATTGTAGAACTTCTGGGGATTGCGCACAGATTGGACCACAGGCCAAATGAGCTTTCTGGTGGACAGAAACAGCGTGTATCCATTGCAAGAGCTTTAGCGAGTGAGCCAGCGATTCTTCTTGCTGACGAGCCAACAGGAGCACTTGATAGCACAAGCGGACAGGAAGTGCTAAAGCTTTTTGGCAATTTAAACCAAATGGGGAATACAATTGTTATGATCACGCACGATTTAAAAGTGGCAAAGGCGGCGAAACGCATTGTACGTATTGTAGATGGATGCTTGTCAGAGTATGAGAAGACATAAAGTATTAAAGATGGTATACAATGTTTATTAGCAATTGTTATGTTACTTATGAAATATAGGTTATTTTTTGCGGGTCAAGAATGTATATAAACTATGTATTTCATGGGAATATGATTTAGAAGTGAGGGCGATTTTTATGAAGTAAAGCTTCAAATATCGCCCTGAATTGTTGTTATGGGCAGTTTTCACACTGTGAATAGTAATGAATATAAAGTTACAATTTTAACTATTGACTTTATTGCTGGGGTATGATAGCTTTTTTACAATTAAAAAGTAAAAGGAGTTTTTCAATGAAACAACAGCCTTCTGCCTTAAAGGATTTAAAAGAAGTTCGCTTGCATGGAACAAAAGCGTTTCCGTGTGCAATTTATCGTACATACTCTATAAAAAAGGGCATTTTTGTGAAACATCATTGGCATGATGAAATAGAAATTCTGTATTTTTCAGGAGGGGAATTTCGACTAGAAGTAAATATGGAATCGTTTCCAATTCAATCAGAATGTTTTTATTTTATCAATCCTGGTGAATTGCACAGTATTATCACTGAGACCTCCGAAAGCTATTGGGAAGATGCTGTTGTCTTTTCGCCTAATATTCTAGGTTTCGATTCTAGTGATGAAGCGCAGATTCGTCTGATAAAGCCAATTCAAAATGGAAGACTTCTTTTTCCGCGCTGTATCACATCACAGCATCCAGCATTTTCCATGTTGCACAAAGCATTTATTGATATTATGCACGCTTTTAAACAGAATGCAGAACAAATGTTTGAAGAACAAGTGCAGGAGCATTCTTATTTGAAAGACAGCACATTGGTGACAGACAATTTGACAAGTCAATTATATGTTAAATCCTCCTTAATGTATATTCTTGCAACGCTCTCTGCCTATAGACTTTTTACGCCTACAGAAAAGAATTTTGATAGGCGTGTAGAAAGCATTAAGACAGCACTTACATTTATTAGCGAAAATTATTATAACAAAATATATATTTCGGATCTTGCTAGTCAAGTCAATCTGAATGAACAATATTTCTGTCGTCTTTTTAAAAAGGCGATTGGACATTCTCCTATTGAATATCTGAATGAGTATCGAATCCGACAGGCAAAACGTCTTTTGGAAAAGACGGATTTGCAGGTGACAGAAGTTTGTCTGGAATGTGGTTTTAATAATATGGGAAATTTTCTTCAGGAATTTCGGAAGTATACTGGAACGACACCATTACAATACAGAAAATATATAGAGTCAATATAAAAGTCATAATATCGTAGTTTTTAATCAAATAACCGTAAGACATTTTGCACAGATGTCATTAAAATGTAAATAATAACAAAACACCTATGTCATGATTTGGTATTATAACAAACAGAATAGTGTTGATTTACATGAAAATAATATAAATTAGGAGGTACGGCTATGATTAAAAAATGGTGGCATGACAAAGTTGCATATCAAATTTATCCCAAAAGTTTCTATGATTCCAATGGTGATGGTATTGGTGATATTCCTGGGATTATTAGCAAGTTAGACTACCTTGCGGATCTAGGAATCGACATTCTCTGGCTGTCTCCTTGTTATCAATCGCCGCTGGCGGATCAAGGATATGATATTTCAGATTACTATAACATTGACCCTCGTTTTGGCACCATGGAGGATATGGAACAGTTGATAGCGGAGGCGAAAAAACGCAATATTTGTATTCTTATGGATCTGGTGGTCAATCACTGTTCTGATGAGCATGAATGGTTCCAAAAAGCCTGTCAAGACCCAGAAGGAAAATATGGGAAATACTTTTATTTGAGAGAAAAAAAAGAGGGAAAGTTGCCAACAAACTGGCGTTCTTATTTTGGCGGTCCCGCGTGGGATGACCTACCAGGTACAGACAAACAGTATCTTCATGTTTTTCACAAGAAACAACCTGATCTAAACTGGGAAAATCCAGAAGTTCGGGAAGAAATCTACAAAAATATTAACTGGTGGTTGGATAAAGGTCTTGGCGGCTTCCGCATTGATGCCATTAGCAATATTAAGAAAGCACTTCCATTCCACGATTATGAACCAGACAGAGAAGATGGTTTGTGTAGCATGGATGCTATGTTACAGGAAGCGAAAGGGATTGGGGTATTTTTAGGCGAGATGCGCGACCGCACATTTAAGAAATATGATGCTTTTGCGGTGGGAGAAGTGTTTAATGAAAAAATAGAAGAACTCCCAGAATTTATTGGAGATGATGGTTATTTTTCCAGTATGTTTGATTTTAATGAAACAATTTTTGGGGGCAGTGAAAAAGGATGGTATGATACGACTCCCATCACACCAGACGACTATAAAAAATGCTGTTTTGACGCGCAGGCAAAGGTAGCAAATATTGGATTTCTTTCTAATATTATCGAGAATCATGATGAGCCAAGAGGTGTTAGTCGATACATACCAGAAGGAGATTGTTGTATTGAAAGCAAGAAACTGTTGGCGGCATTGAATTTTATGTTGCGGGGATTGCCTTTTATCTATCAGGGACAGGAATTGGGTATGGAGAATGTACCAATTGCATCTATTGACGAAGTGGATGATATCGCATCTCACGACGAATATCAGGTTGCGTTAGAGGCAGGACTTTCGCCGGATGAGGCACTAAAAATTGTATCAAAGTACAGCCGTGATAATGCGCGCACGCCAATGCAGTGGACAGATGGGACAAATGCAGGATTTACCACAGGAACCCCATGGTTGAAAGTCAATCCGAATTATCATTCTATCAATGTAGCAGCACAGATAGAGGATGCGGATTCTATTTATTCTTTTTATAAAAAACTAATCGCACTACGCAAAAATCCAATCTATAAAGAAACGATTGTGTACGGTGCTTTGGAACCAGTATGGGTAGAGCAGCATAATTTGATGGCATATTACCGAAAAGGGGAACAGATACTACTGGTGGTTGGAAATTATCAGAGAGAAGAACAAGAGATTACATTACCAAAAGCGTATAAAGATGTATTGTTGAATAATTATCATGATATTGCGAAAGAGAATAGAACTATCAGACTGCACGCATATCAGGTCTTGGTATTAGAAATGTGCATGTAAAATGAAAGGAAGGGAAAAGTATGAACAGAACATGGTGGAAAGAAGCAGTTATTTATCAGATTTATCCGCGGAGTTTTATGGATAGCAACGGGGATGGAATTGGCGATCTGCAAGGAATTATTAGTCGATTGGACTATTTGAAGTATCTGGGAATTGATGTGATCTGGCTCTCACCAGTATACAAGTCTCCCAATGATGATAACGGATATGATATTAGTGATTACCAAGATATTATGGATGAATTTGGGACAATGAAAGATTTTGACGAACTGTTGGCGGCTGCTCATGCGCATGGAATTAAAATTGTTATGGATTTGGTGGTGAATCATACGTCAGATGAGCATAAGTGGTTTATGGAAAGTCGGAAGTCAAAGGAGAATGCATATCGTGACTATTATATTTGGCGTGAGGGGAAAGATGCTCAGACCCCGCCAAATAACTGGGGTTCTTGTTTTGGTGGTTCGGCGTGGCAGTATGATGAAGTGACAGGCATGTATTATCTGCATTTATTTTCTAAGAAACAACCTGATTTAAATTGGGATAATCCTAATGTGCGCAAGGAAGTTTTTGATATGATGACATGGTGGTGTGACAAGGGCATTGACGGTTTCCGCATGGACGTTATCAGTATGATTTCCAAAACCAAAGAGATGCCAGATGGAAAAAATGGTGATTTTGGACCTTATTGCATTCACGGGCCAAACGTGCATCAATATTTGCAGGAAATGAATGAAAAAGTGCTGTCAAAGTATGACATTATGACTGTTGGTGAAACGGCTGGTGTAACCACAACTTTGGCACAGCAGTATGCTGGTGAGGATACACATGAGCTAAATATGGTATTTCAGTTTGAACATGTGGAAGGAGATGGCAAATATGGAAAGTGGACGGATGCGAAAATTCCACTTGTCACATTGAAAAAAACGCTCTCTCGCTGGCAAACAGAACTTTATGGAAAGGCATGGAATAGCTTGTTCTGGGATAATCATGACCAGCCACGTGCCGTCTCACGTTTTGGAGATGACCGTCCTATGTATCGAGAAGTATCTGCCAAGATGCTTGCTACTTGTCTGCATATGTTACAAGGCACTCCATATATTTATCAGGGAGAGGAGCTAGGTATGACCAATTATCCATTCCAAAGTCCAGATGATTTCCGTGATATTGAGAGCATTAATGCATATAAGGAATGGTGTAGCGAAGGAAAATTATCCCATGAGGTGTTCTGGCCTTGCATTATTTTTAAAAGCCGCGACAATGCAAGAACACCAGTACAATGGGACGATTCGCCACAGGCAGGTTTTACTACAGGGACTCCTTGGATTGCAGTAAACCCCAATTATACAACAATCAACGCCAAGGCAGAGACTGCAGATTTTAATTCTGTATTTCACTATTATAAGAAGCTGATTGCACTTAGAAAAGAGAATCCAATCATGGTATATGGTAAGTATGAAGCACTTATGGAGGATAGCGAAGAATTGTTTGTTTACACTAGAACAATGGAAAATGAGAAGCTTCTCGTTGTTTGTAGTTTCTGCGACCATGAGACAAAATTCATCCTACCAACAGAATTTGTAGGGACATCTTGCATGATTACTAATGTGGAGAATGCATATGATAAAACCGAAATGACACTTAAACCATATGAGGCTTTTGTGTTGCATAAAAAATAGGAAAAAGCTGTTGTTTTCATAACTTAATTTATGAAAACAACAGCTTTTTATGCACACGAGTACCCAAGTGAAATTTGTCATCAAACCTATCGGTTCGCTGACGGGTGCCCGGCGCGCGAGTAGGGGAAGATACGTCTTCTCTACTCGATTGCACACAGATGCAGAAAGGATGCGTTTTTGTACGAAAACTTGTTTCTTTTCCTTTATGTGTTTATTCTAAAAGGAACCATCATATAATTGCGCACATATGATAAAGAAAAACAAATTGGAGATTGATCATTATGGCAGATATGACTCCCGGAATGATTTTTACAGATACACTTAGAAATAAAAGGCCAGAGGCAATGGCATGGATTCGGGGAAATGCACAGAATCCGCAATTGAGTGGCATTGTGAAATTTTATGAAACACCCTATGCAGGTGTGCTAATAGAGGCAGAAATCTTTGGACTTCCCAATATTACCACACAATTCTCATCTGATTTTTATGCGATGCACATTCATGAAAAAGGAGACTGTACAATGCCTTTTGACAAGACAGGAGAGCATTACAATCCCACAAAAGAAGCGCATCCAGACCATGCAGGTGACATGCTTCCGCTTATGGGAAATCAGGGATATGCATGGCTTTCATTTTATGACAAGCGTTTCACAATACCAGAGATAATGGGAAGAAGCGTTATTATCCACAAGATGCCAGACGATTTCAAAACTCAGCCATCGGGAGATGCTGGTGAAAAGATTGGATGTGGTGTAATACGATAGATATAGTTTTAATATTTGATGTGAATGTTGACAGAAAATTAGAAGCAAGTTGTGGATAACTTTTTACAATCGTGTTGTAGAATTAAAATATCCACATATTTATGCACAATATCCACAAAAACGAGCGTGTAAAATCTATTGCAAATGAATATATTATATAAAAAATAAGAGATAAATGACAAAATTTACAACAATTTCGCATGGATTTTTCATTGTTACTAAAATAGCGAGAACGATAATTTTTTGATTGTTTTTAGTCTAAAAAATTATAATTATGCTATTGTTTTCCTAAGGAAAAAGGGATATGATAAAAGATGGCAAGGAAAAAGTGCGGATAATAAAAGTAAAATGGAGGTAGATAATATGGCAATTTTAGTTACAGGTGGCGCTGGATTTATCGGTAGCCATACAGTGGTAGAACTTCAAAATGCAGGCTATGATGTAGTGGTGGTGGATAACTTATCAAATGCAAGTGTAAAATCCCTACAGCGTGTTGAGAAAATTACAGGAAGACCAGTTACATTTTATAAGGCAGATATTTTGGACAGGGATGCTTTGGAAATGATTTTTGACCAAGAGGAGATTGATTCCTGTATTCATTTCGCCGGGTTAAAGGCAGTAGGAGAGTCTGTTGCAAAGCCATGGGAATATTATAACAATAATATTGCGGGTACGTTGACACTGGTGGATGTGATGAGAAAGCATGGCTGCAAGAATATTATCTTTTCTTCATCTGCAACTGTATATGGGGACCCTGCATTTATACCAATTACAGAGGAGTGTCCAAAAGGGCAGTGCACAAACCCTTATGGTTGGACAAAGTCCATGTTGGAGCAGATTTTATCAGATATGCAAAAAGCAGATCCAGCGTGGAATGTGATTCTGTTGCGTTATTTTAATCCAATTGGTGCACATCAGAGTGGTACAATGGGTGAAAATCCAAATGGAATCCCCAATAACTTAATGCCATATATCACACAAGTTGCAGTAGGAAAACTTGAGAAACTTGGAGTATTTGGAAATGATTATGACACCCATGATGGAACAGGTGTTAGAGACTATATTCATGTTGTAGACTTAGCGATTGGCCATGTGAAAGCACTAAAGAAGATTGAGGAGAAGGCAGGACTATGCATATACAATCTTGGAACAGGAACAGGCTACAGTGTGCTTGATATTGTAAAGAACTTTGAGGAGGCCACAGGCGTAAAGATTCCATATGAGATTAAGCCAAGACGTGCAGGTGATATTGCAACTTGCTATGCAGACGCGTCAAAGGCAAAGGAAGAACTTGGCTGGACTGCACAGTTTGGCATTAAGGAAATGTGTGCGGACAGTTGGAGATGGCAGTCTAACAATCCTAACGGATATGGTGAGTAATAATCGAGAAGGGGAAGATTCATCTTCCCCTTCTTCTTTTTATATTTCACCATTTTTATAGCGATTGATATAGCTATGAATCCTATCATTGGGATTCAATAAATCACTGATAGAAGAATCATGGTTTAATGTGTCGATAATATAAGCAATATATTTGCTCATATCACAACTAATGTACCATTCTTTTTCAAGTAGTTCTGGCTTTTGGTAGATTAGATTTGTAGTGAGGACTCTGTATATTAATCCCTGTTCATATGCTTCGTCAAATTTGTCCAGACCTGCAGTAAAGAGCCCGAATGTAGCGGCAGCAAAAATACGTCTTGCCTTGCGATTTTTTAAGTATGTGGCAACTTCAATCATACTTTCTCCAGAGGAGATCATATCATCTACAATAATAACATCCTTGCCTTCTACGCTACTGCCAAGGAACTCATGTGCTACAATTGGGTTGCGTCCATTTACAACTTGGGTGTAATCGCGCCGTTTATAAAACATACCCATATCAAGTCCCATTACGTTTGCCATATAGATTGCGCGTCCCATACCACCTTCGTCGGGGCTGACGAGCATCATGTGATCTGCATCGATGGTCAGATCAGAAACATTATTCAATAGTCCTTTGATAAATTGATAGGTGGGTGATACCGTTTCAAAACCATGTAAAGGAATGGCGTTTTGCACACGCGGATCGTGCGCATCAAAAGTAATAATGTTGTCCACGCCCATATTTACCATCTCTTGAAGCGCCAGTGCACAGTCGAGGGATTCTCTTGAATTTCTCTTATGTTGGCGGCTTTCATATAGATAAGGCATAATCACAGTGATACGGCGTGACTTACCACCAATGGCAGCAATAATTCGCTTCAAATCCTGAAAATGGTCGTCAGGGGACATATGATTCTCCTGTCCGCAAAGGGAATAAGTCAGGCTGTAGTTCGTGACGTCTACTAACAGATAGATGTCGTCACCACGTACAGACTCTAAGATCTCACCTTTTGCTTCTCCGGTGCCAAAGCGTGGAACACGGGTCTGTATAATATAAGAGTCGCGCTGGTAACCTGCAAATGCAAGTGAATCTTTATGTTCGCTCTCGCGCTCTGCCCTCCATTTGACAAGATATTTGTCAACCTTGTCACCAAGCTCTTTACACCCGCTTAATGGAATGATGCCTAATGAACCTACAGGTATTGAGTTGAGATTTCTTTTTTCCTCACGAACTGGCATTGAAAAACCCTCGCTTTCTATATATAGAGATATCAATTTTTCATTTGTTAGCAGATGCTGTTTTTTTCTGCATCCGAATGTCTCGGCCTGTCAGCTTGCATATATCGTAATTGCTTGTGATGCGTGAAAAGATCCTGTCAGAATAGCGGTCCCGCAGTTCTCCAAGCGATAGATTTGTTGTGATGATAGTTGCCTTTTTGCGTAGATGCCTGTTGTTCAGGCAGGAAAAGAGCTGGGAAGAAACAAAGGCGTTGGTGAGTTCTGTTCCCAGATCATCGATAATTAGCAAATCACAGTTACAGATATCCTCTGAAATACCAGAGGCAGCCTCCGCGCTGTCTTTGTCAAACGTACTTTTTGACAAAATATCAAAAAGTTGAGACGCGCTGAAGTAGATGACAAGATTTCCTATATCGATCAATTCCTTTGCAATACAACAAGACAGAAATGATTTACCCGTTCCTACTGTACCATAAAAAAACAAGTTTCGGTAGTCCTTATTGAAGCTTTTCACAAAATTTTGGCATATTTGTACAGCTTTCGTAAATTTTTCAAGGTCTTCTCCCGCATAATAGTCATAGGAAAGTGAACTGAAGTTCTCTGTTTCCAGCAGTGTTTTGATGTGGGATTGTTCGTAGATGAGGTTGATTTCTGCCTCACGAAAGCAACTACATTTTTTGTTGGCAATATATCCAGTATCTTGACATTTATCACATTCGTAGACTGGTGACAAAAAGTTTTCAGGGAAGCCATTTTTACGTAACAAGGAAGCCTTTTGAACAGACAGCTCTTTTAGGTGTTGTTTTAACTCGGAGAGCGCATTCGCCTCACCACTAAGCAGTTTTTTTCCTTGTTCAATTGAAATGATGGCAATTTGTCTGTCCAATGCTTCGTAAGTAGGAATTTTTTGATAGACCATTTCCGTATTATGTTCAAGCTGATGTCTTGCAATGCGCTGTTTTTCCTCATAAGAACGCATAATTGCATCATACTGGCTATTTGTCAGTGCCATTTGTATTTTACCTCATTCTCTTTTGAGCTACCCAAATTTCGGAATAGTAGGGAGCCTTAATTACTTAAAATATTTTGCTCTAATTCGTTAAAGTCATACGAATTTTGGGCAAAACTGTTAAATTTGTTTCTGGAAACGATATTGTCGGTTTTTTGTGTGTTGTCTGTGGCAGAACGTTTGTAGGAGGCGTCAGCCGCAGGAATATCAGCCCTGTAGCGGACCCCGGCTTGATACCATTTGGTAAGAATGCCATCCGCATATGCAAAACGATGGTTGTCAGTGGTCATAACAGTTTTATCGCAAGCTTCCTGTATCACATCAAGCAGAAATCCATATTCTTTTGTCCATTTATTTATGTATTCAAGTTCCTTGGGTGCAGGATTCGTATTTTTGCCAAGAGACTTCATAATCGTATAGACTACTTTGTCGTATTTGCGGGATGCATTCTGTGCATCACTCGGCGAAGAAATACCCTGTTCATGCCACGCGAGAGCTACTTTTTCAATATATCGGAAGTCTTTTTTATCACGCTCTACACAATGCTGTACCAGATAGTCGATTAGATCAGTGGAAAAACCAAGTTTGTCGTACAAAAAGAGAATGGTTTCCATATCGCTTCGTGTCAGTGGCTTTGCAATATACTGTTCTGTGACAAGTAGAAGTTGTTCAATATCTTCGTTATCCTTAAAGCGTTTGAGTTGATCAAGAGTGTATTCTGGTTTTGCAATTTTTGCATTTGCGGGCTGACTGCTAGTGGCTGAAACAGTACGATTTGCAGCCATCTGTGTGATTCCGGTTTGAGCAGCCATGCCCGTCTGCATGGAAGTTGGTCTGACAAAAGACAGAACCGGAGTGATACGGGGAGCCGATCGGGGCACCTCGTATGCGTTTTCAAGGGAAAGCACCCTAATACCGGACAGGTTGTGAGCTGCATCGAAGTCAAGTGCCAGAAGCTGTTTGGATTCCCAATACATCAGTGCTCTAAGTACATCTTTTTCTGTATAGTTAAACTTGTCCGCGATATCTGCCACGCTTGTTGGGAGATTAGCATTCATCATGCGAATTAGAAAAAGATAGATTTTGAGTTGTGCGTCATTGGCATCTGCCATATATTCATCAATAAAAAGATTAGAGATGCTAGTTTGCTCATTTGTGGCAGCTCGATAGATATTGACACGATTCATATTTGTCACCTGTCCTGTTCTAGATTCCTTAGTATTGTTCTGATGTTGGGAGTCACCAGAATCTGTAAGGTAAATGTATTGTAGCACACTTTTCTAAAAAAGCAAGCCCACATCCCTGTGCCAATCCTTGTGAATCTGGCATTTATAATGAGTGTGGATAATGTGGATAATGTGGATAGTTAGAGAACAAAAATGGATAATTCCTTGATGTATCACAAAGATAACACATGAATTTTATTAAGAATAAATGTGGATGAGAATGGAAAATATCCACATTTTTTTTGTCTGTTTAGACACAAAAAAATGTGGATATTGTGGATAACTAGATTCCAAGAAGACTTTCACCGATTTTTACAACATCTCCAGCCCCCATAGTTATCAACAAATCGCCGTTGATACAATTTTTTAATAAAAAATTTTCTATGTCGTCAAAATTTTGAAAATAATAGCATTCTTTTCCAAGTTTTTCCAACTCATGCAAAAGGTCTACAGAGCTGATACCAACTGTGTTTTTCTCGCGTGCGGCGTAAATGTCGGTCAACACGATTTTGTCCGCAAGGGAAAGTGCTTGGGCAAATTCTTTTAGAAATGTTTTTGTGCGCGTATAAGTATGGGGTTGAAAGACACACCATAATGTTTGATGTGGATAATTCGCCGCTGCTTTCAGTGTGGCAGTAATTTCGGTTGGGTGATGGGCATAGTCATCAAGAATCTGGATGCCGGCGATTTCTCCTTTGTGTTCAAAGCGTCTTTCAGTGCCTGAGAAGGAAGCAAGGGTATCACATACGATAGCAAAGTCAATTCCAAGTAAATCTGTCAAAGCAATAACAGAAAGAGAGTTGAGAATATTGTGTTCCCCGACAACGCTAAGTTTTACAGTGCCGCAGTTTTGACCTTTTTTGACAAGCGTATAGGAAGCGCATCCAAATGCGTCAAATGTGACATCTGTATAATTATAGTCTGCTGTAGCGTCCGTACCAAAAGTGATGATTTTGCAAGGAAGTCCTTCGACAAACTGTTCCATATGGTCGATATTTTGATTGATAATAAGATAGCCGTCTTCCGGTAAAATTTCAGAAAATTTTCGGAAGGAATGGCGAATGTCATCAATATCTCGGAAAAAGTCTAAATGATCTTCTTCAATATTGAGAATAATGCTAATATGGGGAAAGAAGCTCAAAAAGGAGTTGGTGTACTCACATGCCTCCGTCACAAAATAATCAGATTTGCCAACACGAATATTGCCGTTGATGGATTTTAGAATACCACCAATAGAAAGAGTGGGATCGGTGCCAGCGGCCAGAAGTACTTCGGAAATCATGGATGTGGTGGTAGTTTTTCCATGTGTGCCACTGACTGCGATGGGTGTCTTATAATTTTTCATAATCTGACCAAGCAAATCCGCCCGTGTCATAAGTGGAATCTTTTTTTCTAAGGCAGCACAATACTCTGGATTGTTCTGTGCAATCGCAGCCGTGTACACCACCAGATCAATCGAATCATTGATATTGCTCGCCATCTGCGGATAATTGATTTTTGCGCCCATAGAGACAAGGTGTTGTGTGAGAGGGGATTTTTTTTGGTCCGATCCACTCACAGTGAAACCTGCTTCAATTAAAATTTGGGCAAGTCCAGACATGCTGATTCCTCCAATTCCAATAAAGTGGACATGAATAGGACTGTTAAAATTTATCTGGTACATCTTGTTGTTTTCCTTTCTAAAATAAGATGATATATTATCTATCATACACCTCGCAAGGTGACATTTCCATAAAAAAATAGAAATCTACCATAATTCTATGAAATCGCCAAAAGAAATAGTATTTGCCAGATTAAGCAAAAAATAAAAATTTTATTAAATAAATTTTACTTTCTAGGTTAAGCTTTCTAATTTCCAACCGATATAAGTTATGTATACTAAAAAAATGTATAGAAATCTAATAGGAATGATGCTAAAGTTGTTCCCTTTAACGAAAATGTATGTTATAATATATTAGGGTCTGAAACCCAGTATTATGTAAGTAGGGGTGACAACATGATTAAAAAAGAAATGATAGCCATGCTTTTAGCAGGTGGACAGGGTTCAAGACTGGGTGTCCTGACATCGAAAATGGCAAAACCGGCCGTTGCTTTTGGCGGAAAGTATCGTATTATTGATTTCCCGCTCAGCAATTGTATTAATTCCGGTATCGACACAGTCGGGGTGCTTACACAGTATCAGCCACTCAAGCTGAACACACATATCGGTATCGGTATTCCTTGGGATCTGGACCGTAATGTCGGTGGCGTGACCGTATTACCACCCTATGAAAAGAGCAGCGAGAGTGAATGGTACACTGGAACTGCCAATGCGATTTTCCAGAATCTTGAATATATGGAAAATTACAATCCAGATTATGTATTGATTCTTTCCGGGGATCATATCTATAAGATGGATTATGAAGTGATGCTAGATTTCCACAAAGAGAGTGGTTCGGAAGTCACAATTGCATCGATGCCTGTTCCGATTGAAGAAGCGAAGCGGTTCGGCATTGTGATTACAGACGAGAACAAAAAAATTATTGATTTTGAGGAGAAACCTGAGAACCCTAGAAGTAATCTGGCTTCCATGGGAATTTACATATTTAACTGGAAAGTACTAAAGGAAGCATTGATTGCAAAAGCAGACCAGCCAGCATTAGATTTTGGAAAACATGTCATTCCGTACTGTTATGAGAAGGGGTGCCCAATGTACTCCTATGAATTTAATGGATACTGGAAGGATGTTGGAACGCTAAGTTCTTATTGGGAAGCGAATATGGAGCTGATAGACATTGTGCCAGAGTTCAACCTCTATGAAGAATACTGGAAGATTTATACAAAGAGTGAGATTTTGCCACCACAGTATCTTGCATCGGACAGCGTTGTGGAGCGAAGCATTATCGGTGAGGGTTCGGAAATATATGGACAAGTTTACAATTCTGTGATTGGATGTGGTGTTATTATCGGTGAGGGAACTGTTGTGCGCAACTCTATCATTATGAACCAAGCGCAGATTGGCGATCGCTGCACCATTGAGAAAGCAATTATAGATGAATATTCGCAGGTTGGAAGCAATACACAGCTTGGAACGCTTGCAGAAAAAGAAAATGATACAAGACCTGATATCTACAATAGTGGACTGGTTACAGTCGGTGAGAAATCCATCGTTCCTGCCAATGTTAAAATTGGCAAGAATACTGTCGTCTTTGGGGAAACCACAACTTCAGATTATCCGAATGGTGTATTAGATAGTGGTAAGACATTGATAAAGGTGGGTGAGTGATATGAGAGCATTAGGTATTGTATTAGCAGGCGGAAACAGCCGAAAGATGGGAGAGCTTTCACACAAGAGAGCAATTTCAGCTATGCCAATCGCAGGCAGTTATCGAAGCATTGATTTTGTATTGAGTAATATGTCCAATTCACACATCCAGAAGGTTGCGGTAATCACACAATATAATTCCAGAAGCCTTCATGAACATTTAAGTTCATCCAAGTGGTGGGATTTTGGACGAAAACAAGGAGGTTTATATACCTTTACACCGACGGTCACACCAGACAATAGCAATTGGTATCAGGGGACTGCGGATAGTATTTATCAAAATCTCTTATTTTTAAAAAGAAGTCATGAACCATATGTAGTTATCGCTACGGGCGATTGTGTCTACAAGATGGATTTCAATAAAGTTTTGGAGTACCATATCGCAAAAAAGGCAGATATCACAGTCGTTGTGAAAGAGATGTCAGACAATGCAGATGTGGACCGTTACGGCGTTGTCAGAATGAATGATGATGGCCGAATAGAGGAGTTCGAGGAGAAGCCTATGGTGGCTAAGTCAAAGACTGTGTCTTGTGGTATTTATGTGATTCGACGCAGACAGCTCATCGAACTGATTGAAAAGAGCGCTGAGGAGGGAAGGCACGATCTTGTGCAGGATATCCTAATACGCTATAAAGATGTTAAGAGAATATACGGGTATAGGATTGAGTCATACTGGAGAAATATCGCAACAGTCGAGGACTATTATGGCACAAATATGGATTTTCTCAAGAAAGAGATTCGCGACTATTTCTTCAAACAGTATCCAGACGTATATTCTAAAGTTGACGATTTGCCGCCAGCGAAATATAACCCGGGGGCGCATGTCAGGAATAGCCTGATATCGAGTGGTTGTATTATCAATGGAACGGTTGAGAATTCTGTTCTGTTCAAGGAGGTTTTCGTCGGCAACAACTGCACTATTAAAAACTCCATCATTCTAAACGATGTGTATCTTGGCGATAACACCCACATTGAAAACTGTATTGTAGAAAGCCGCGATACAATTCGAGCAAACTCGCATCATGTCGGCGAGACAGGCATCAAGGTTGTGGTGGAGAAAAACGAAAGGTATGTTCTTTAAAATGAATCAACGACTTGCAAAAGGGGGACAAAAGAATGAGAATAACAGATGTTCGCGTTCGTAAAATCACAAAAGAGGGAAAAATGAAAGCAGTAGTTTCGATTACACTTGACGATGAATTTGTGGTTCATGACATTAAGGTAATCGAGGGTGAGAAAGGACTTTTTATTGCAATGCCAAGCAAGAAGTCTGCTGATGGAGAGTACAGAGATATTGCACATCCAATCAATTCAAACACAAGAGACACAATCCAGAAAACGATTCTTGAAAGTTATGAGAAAGCGCTCTTAGAGCCAGATGAGGAATCTGCTTCTTAGGATATTATGAATAAAATGTGGGTAGGAAAGCCATCCGTTCGCAGCGGGTGGTTTTTTTATGCACAGACCCGTGCAGAGGAAATAAGCCGCTAAGGCGGAGCACGGGTCGCGTGGCGAGTAGGGGAAGCAACCTTCCCTACTCGATTATTACAGACACAGACACCCACTAGCTTTTTTCTATGATAGTGTAACTTTACTTGGGGAATTTTTCCAGAAAATAAAACGGAGCACCTG
>ERZ778515.688-NODE-688-length-28199-cov-4.934267_pt1 | contig 28199 bp, 26 predicted proteins | sample MGYA00510343_ERZ778515 | MGnify/ENA primary metagenome ERZ778515 (study PRJEB29527, sample SAMN07138965) | mouse gut metagenome | material: feces | host: mouse | place: China:Nanjing | collected 2016-01-25 ...
CTCATCCAACTGTATTGGATGTGAAAGTCCAAACCTCACAAAACTTTAGAGCGCCCATTTTATATCAGTTTTTAATGACTTCCAGATAACGTGCAAGTGCATCCTGCCAGGATGGCAGTCTGTCAAATCCATGCTTGTCCAGTTCTGTCTGGTTCATCCTTGAGTTGTGAGGGCGTTTTGCTTTTGCCGGGAACTGCGAAGAGTCCACGGGTGTGACTTCCACATCCATTCCAGCCTGCCGGAAGATTTCCTTCGCAAAATCGTACCAGGAAATGAACTCGCCTGAATTGGTCGCATGATACGTTCCATATTCTTCTGTCTGGATCATATCCACAACCAGTCTTGCCAGGTCATAGGTGTAAGTCGGCTGTCCGATCTGATCGTTTACTACAGAAACAGCTCCGCGTTCTTTACCCAGTCTCAGCATGGTTTTGATGAAGTTGTTTCCATTCTGTCCAAAAACCCAGGCAATGCGGATGATGAAATGCTTGGGGTTCTCCACAACATATTTCTCGCCTTCGCCTTTGGTAACGCCATAGACATTCAATGGTTCGAATTCATCGTATTCATTCCAGGGAGTCTCCCCTTCTCCATTGAAGACATAATCCGTGGAGAAATACATAACAGGAATATCAAGTTCCTGACACACTTCCGAAATATATTTGGGGCCCAGTGCGTTGACTTCCCGGACTTTTTCAAACAGCGCCGGTTCTTCAGCTTTGTCTACCGCTGTCCATGCAGCACAGTGTACCACGGCATCATAATTGTCAGCGGTAATGACGTCTCGAACCTGTTTGGGATCAGTGATGTCCATTTCATCGATATCCACACCAACAGCTTCAATTCCGCGTTTTTCCGCTTCATTGACAACATCAAACCCAAGCTGCCCTTTATATCCTGTAACCAGAATTTTCATTATTCTTCTGCCCGTCCTTTGTCTACGTACATTTCCTTGAAGTAGTTCTGATAGTCACCGGAAATGATGTTTTCCCACCATTCCTTGTTGTCCAGATACCACTGAATGGTCTGGGGGATCCCTGTATCAAATGTATATTTTGGTTCCCATCCCAGTTCTGTTTCCAGCTTTGTCGGATCAATGGCATACCGCATATCGTGGCCTTTACGGTCAGAAACATACGTAATCAGACTTTCCGGCTTATTGAGCGCGTTCAGGACAGTTTTTACAACTTCCAGATTTGTGCGCTCGTTGTGACCGCCAACATTGTAGACTTCTCCAACTTTGCCATTGCGGATGATCAGATCAATGGCTGTGCAGTGGTCATATACATGCAGCCAGTCACGGACATTCTCGCCAGTTCCATAGACAGGAATGGTTTCATCGTTCAATGCCCGGGAAATGATCAAAGGAATCAGCTTTTCCGGGAAATGGTAAGGGCCATAGTTATTGGAGCAGCGGGAAATGGTAGTGGGCAGACCATAAGTTCTGTTATAAGCCTGAACAAACAGGTCTGCTGCTGCTTTCGCACTGGAATACGGGGAACTTGTGTGCAGGGGGGTTGTTTCTGTAAAGAACAGATCGGGTCGATCCAGAGGGAGATCTCCATACACCTCGTCTGTAGATACCTGGTGGTAACGTTTCACACCGTACTTTACAGATGCATCCAGTAGAGTGGTTGTGCCGAGAACATTGGTTTTGACAAAAATTTCAGGATCCTCAATGGAACGATCGACATGCGATTCTGCTGCAAAGTTTACAACGATATCCGGACGTTCCTTTTCGAAGAGATCCATGATGAACTCTCGGTCTGCGATGTCACCCTTTACAAATTTGTAGTTGGGTTTGTCTTCAACACTTTTCAGTGTTTCGAGGTTTCCTGCATAAGTCAGGGCATCCAGATTGATGATTTCATCTTCCGGATATTTGTTCACCATGTACTGTACAAAGTTCCCGCCGATAAAGCCGGCGCCGCCTGTTACGAGAATTTTCATAGATTACTCCTTCTAACAGTTTTCACCATATATAAACTGATTGTCTGATTCACCCAGAGTTGGGCCAGTCTTGTCTTTTTCTGATAATACGGGTTCGATGCCTTCCAGCAAGGTCCCCCAGTCAACATTGGCTATTGGATCGTCATACCGCATACCACCCTCTGACTCCTTGTTGTAGACATTATCAACTTTATATCTGAACTCTACATCTGGGGTCAATGTCAGAAAGCCATGTGCAAATCCCTGCGGAATGAAGAACTGTCTGTGATTGTCTTCAGACAGCTCCACTGAAACCCATTTACCAAATGTGGGGCTTCCCTTACGGATATCCACAGCCACATCAATGACTCTTCCTTTTGTGCAGGATACAAGTTTGGACTGCGCGTAAGGGGGATTCTGCCAATGCAGTCCCCGAAGTGTTCCGGGTGTAGCGCTGAAAGACATATTATCCTGCACAAAATCAACATCGATTCCAAGTTTCACGTATTTTGGTTTTGAATATGTCTCAGTAAAATACCCTCTGTTATCGCCAAAAACATCTGTATCAATTATGAGAACACCTGGGATGGCTGTTTCCGTTACTTTCATTTCTGCCTCCTTATTTAATGTATTTTCTATCCAGAATCTTTTTCAGATAATCGCCATATTGGTTCTTTTTATATGTTTCGTATGTTCTGGCAAGATCTTCGTGTGTGATCCAGCCATTGTCATACGCAATCTCTTCAAGACAAGCAATTTTCCTGTGCTGATGCTCCTCAATGGTCTTAACGAAGTTAGTTGCATCTACAAGTGACTGATGAGTTCCTGTATCAAGCCAGGTAAATCCATCTCCCAACAACGTTACATTGAGGTTTCCCTTATCCAGATAAATCCGGTTAAGGTCCGTGATTTCCAACTCACCCCGGGGACTGGGTTTCAGATTCTTTGCATACTTCACTACATCGTTGTCATAGAAATACAGCCCAGTTACCGCATAATTGGATTTTGGGTTCATTGGCTTCTCTTCCAACGAGATGGCCTTTCCATTCTCATCAAATTCCACAACACCAAACCGTTCCGGGTCTTCAACGTAGTAGCCGAATACGGTTGCTCCTTCTTCCCTCTCTGCAGCGGCTCTAAGGCGTTTTGTCAGACCATGTCCATGGAAAATATTATCGCCCAGAATCATGGCAACTGAATCATCTCCGATAAACTCTTCACCTAGAATGAATGCCTGAGCAAGCCCGTCAGGAGAAGGCTGTACTTTGTAAGAAAGGTTTACACCAAACTGATGACCATCACCCAACAGTTCCTCAAAACGAGGTGTATCTTCGGGCGTGGATATGATCAGGATATCCTTGATTCCAGCCTGCATAAGAATGCTCATAGGATAATAAATCATAGGTTTGTCGTAAATAGGAAGTAATTGTTTGGATGTTACTTTTGTCAGGGGATATAGGCGGGTACCACTACCTCCTGCTAGAATGATGCCTTTCATGGAATGTACCTCCAATATAAACACAATAAACCCTGACCTAAGGTCAGGGTCAACGGATATAACAGTTGCTTACTGTCACATCATCCAACTTTACGTACAAGACTAAGTAAAAGCCTAAACAGGAAATCGGGGCAAACTTTCATTGCTGATTCGAACAGTACAACTTCAGGAGCCATATACCTGAGTTTCCTCAATACTGAGATATTGCCATCTTTTCTGGCTCTGGCAAAAGCAACAAGATTATCATTACCGTCATACCCAGGATACCGTTCAGCAAATTCCATAGCTGTTTTATAAAACGGCATAACTCTTAAAGCATAATAATCTTTTTTGCTGTTAATACCTTTCAGAATTCCACTGACATTGGCACTATGTCTTCTATAACTGACCAAGGGTTGATCTATATAGGAAACCTTCCGGTCAATCCCGGCACATGCCAAGGCCCATTGATCATGAGCAGATCCATCTGGGATCGGTAAAATTGATCTGCAAAAATCGCCATTGACCATCATTGTCATTCCTTCTGAAAATGTAATTATGAGATCTTTACCTGTTATATCATCTCCAGTACACCATTGATTGTAATAATGAGGATTTTGATGCCTGGCGCTCTCCATTACAACATGATCTGCGCCGTCAATAATCCGTTTATCCGATACAGCTGCCAGGTTACCGGTTTTTATGAGTTCTGTTGTCAGAGCCTGAATCTTATTTGAGTCCCAGATATCGTCTTGATCGCAAAAAGCTAAATATGATGCTGTGCTGGCAGCAATAAGCTGCTCAAAAGACTTTACAAATCCATGATTCTTACCATCAGGCTTCATCCATTTGTACTTAACATCCGTTAAACACTCTTTTACGATTTCTTCAATTTCGTGATCTCTCCTACCAGTATCGTCTCGAATCAGTACTTCAATGGACCCATATGTCTGATCATTCAATGATTGAAGTTGCTTCTTAAAATAATCTACATCTGGTTTGTATATCGATAGAAGGATTTGAACAGATGGTTCCATATATTCTCCATTCTCGTTCATAGTCAATAATCTCGTGAAGCCAATTGACTCAATCGGAAAAAACGCCATATTTTATCCAGATAAGAAGGAGATTTGAAGAGAAGTTTTACACCAGGCTTTAACATCCTTATATAGGTGCCAGCCTCCATCTGAGAAAGAAGCTGATTCAAGAGTATGTTAGCCTCACAGTATCTTTTAGCCTTCTCATGATTTGGAACCTGAGCCTTTAATACATTGATCTGATCCATTGTTGTCGCTCTTCGTTTTCGGTAATTATGACTAAGGAGTCGCATACACTGATATTGTTTATATAAACCGGATCTGCTGACAGAACTGGTTGTCATCCTGTATTTAAGAACTGTACTCGGGACATTACCACAGCGATATCCCTGTAAGATGGCACGAATTAAGAAGTCATAATCTTCAGCCTGGGGAACTTCTCTGTAACCACCTAAGGATTGATATACCTCTTTTCTGACAAGCCATGTTGGATGAGGAATGACCTGACCATATCTCAAGCCCTTCTTAATCCCCTTGCTCTTAGATGGCAACTTTCGAATTGAATAAATGGGATTTCCGTCTTCAGCAATCATCTGTAGATTTCCACCCACTATATCCATATTTTGATCGTGCAGAAATTCAAGTTGAGTTTTGATCCGTTCTGGTAAGGAGATATCATCTGCATCCATACGAGCTATATATTCTCCCTGAGACAACGTCAAAGCTTTATTTAATGTCCTGGTTAATCCCATATTAGTTTCATTTACGTAGAAATGAACTCTTGTATCGGCAGCTGCAATATCCTGCATGACATTCTGCAATTGAATATTATCTGGATCATCCAAAATGGCAATTATTTCAATATCCTGATAACTCTGTTTCAGTAGCGAATATACAGCTTCTGAAAGTATCTCAGGTTTCTCTCTGTAAATACCCATAATTACTGAAATCATATGGTTATTCTCCCTCCAAACTTTATTATAAAAGGTTGCATCACTAGCTATCTTTTACAGGATGAGTACAGCAAAACAGAACTGCCTGTTTTGTTATATGGATAGGGCCTTTTTCTGTTATTCGTTCTTCCAAAAACTCTCTAAACTGACCAATCACAGGAATCAGTAATTCACTTTGATTGCCATGACAACTGAGAATATAATTTATCAAATCGTCAGCCTGATCCACAACCAGCTCATCTGGATATTCAAGTTTTTCAACGCCATGGAAAAATGTCTTTAATATATCCTCACCATTTTCCGCTCCAAAAACCTCTGACAAACACATCGTGGATAGCTGTATTCTCGCATCAAATTCACGACATATTTCAGTAATTTCCTTCATGTGACGGCTGCCATAGGTTGTACAATAAAAAATTCCGTCCTCGTTTAAAACCCGCGATATTTCCTTGATACCTAAATTGATATTTTCGTAATAAAACAATACGTGATTAGCGATAATCAAATCAAAATAGCTATTCTTGAAGGGTATCTGCATACCATCTGCAACTATACAATTGAAATCATTGCCAAGCTTTTCACGAACTTCCTCAATCATACCCTCTGATTTATCAGTAAGGAATACTTCTCTGTTTCGCAAAATTTGAGGATTACAATACTTCCATAACTCACCATTCCCACAACCGACTTCCAGAATTCTCCGCTTTCCAGTAAATATCATTTGCTCTATGAGCCATTTGAACCACGGAACAGGATTCATCGAATACTTCATATGCAGGATGATTCGGTCCTTTAAATAAGAGCTGTCTTTATAGTTATCAGCAGTTTGTTTCGCAAGATTCGTTAGGCGGATTAACTCTGTTACATCTTTTGAAGCCAGGCAATGATGATGTTCTACAGTTTGTGCTACGCGATCCAACGCATACTCGAGATCCCGGAGTGAGCGGATTTTTTTAACCACTAATTCCTTTTGAAAACGATAAGTTCTTGCGGCATCCTTACTGTGTAGAATCAGCCGCGAAATCTCATCAAGAGAAAAGTCCAACTGTTTATAAAGTATTATTTCCTGCAGTCGAATAAGATCCAAGTCACTGTACTCTCTATACCCGTTGGAATGTACCACCGATGGTTTCAACAGACCGATTTTATCGTAATACCGGATGGTTTTTTCTGATACTCCTGCAGCTTTTGCGAACTCACCTGTTTTCATATCCTATATTATCTTGCATATAAATAGTAGGCCGGATTACCGTTATCATCCATGATGGTTTCATATAGCGAGAAGCCAAGTTGATTCATATTTGCATCATAAATGTCTTTTTCTCGAAGTACTACTGCATCAATCATATATTCATCCAATAGCTGACCAAATATGGCCGTTGAAGCTGGATCATTATTAATCAAAAACGATTCGAATATCGCCTGTTTTTCAACAGTAAAACTTCCATATATGGGATCGGCAGTCGTAATAAATCTTGTATTGGCTGTAGGAAAAATTACATTGGGTGATAAGCTTCGAGTCAATACATGTTTTAAATCAGCAACACCATCTGATTGGTAATAGGTTTCTGTCAAAACAGCTAACTTCCCTTTTTCTTTTTGCAGTTGATTGAGTTTTGCGGCTAACCGCTCAGTCGATATTGGCATAAAGTTTGGGTTTTTTGAAATGACGTTCAATGCATCAGCGATAGAAAGAGCTGTTCCTTCCTGTCCCGGTAAAATTTCTGCATTCCCATTAAATTGTAAAAAGGACTTGAAGTTCAGAGTAAATAGTAAAGCCGAAATTATTAACCCAAACACCGTCAGAATTGATTTCCTGATTCGTAGAGATACTAAAAATGATATTGTAACAGATGTGCAAATGCCTGCTATAAAGTATACAAAGGCCGTAATTGTCCGCCCAATGACAAACGTAAAAAAAGATAAAGAACAAACGTAGAAGTTGAAACCCGGAACAAACAGAAATACTGCGATTAAGAAAACAAGGCAAAGCAGTTGCCAGATTTTTCGATTTTTTAAAGAGAACGACAAGATAACCGCGATAATCATTATGAAAGGGATAAGAGATTTTACAATACTTTTTACCCACAAGAATGAAGTATTTTTTATCGAGAGTAATGAATCAAAAGCAGGCCCTATGTATTCAATATTTAAACTTAGTATGTACCCGACAATACCAGCACCAAACAAAAAAAAGACCACTAATCCTTTTCTACAATTGGATTCATACACAAGCCAAACTAAAACATAAGAAATAACGCCTAAGAAAATAATAGGGACTGCTATCGTCGATTTTGATACTAATACTATCGAAATCAATATAACCTTAATAATTGTCCTTAAATTGATTTTATAACCGGATATAAATGGTAACAGCAACAAATAAAACCCGGATGTTCTCGGGATGGAAGATCCATAATACATGGCTGTGCTTGTTTGCCAACTATCTTGTATATATAATATTCCATTATTCGAAAGATAGATCCAGTTCGCACTGAAAAGAAGTAATAAACAAACAGAAAACTGTACTGATGAGAGATATCGTGATTTTCCATTCACCATTTTGAAGACTTCATGGCTCATTGAATATATGCAACATCCAAAAATTATATAACCCTCTGCAGCCATAAATACTCTGGTAAAAAGGCCAATCGGAATACCTAAAGTCTGAAAAAAAACTGAGGCTTCCAGTTCATGCGTGTTCAGAGAGTATGAATTTATCACATGACCTGTATAGAGTCCTGTTGCCAGATTATACTCAAAGGGTTTTTCGACGACTGGATAAGAAGCTATTTGAGACAGATAGTATCCATCATCAGACCGGTTTCCCAGCCAATATGCAGGATAATTCAATGCCGATAGAAATAAAACTCCCAAAATGATGAGAATAAATACCCAATAATTCGTAAGGAATTCCCGGACAGTTCCAGCATCAGGAAGTTTCAAGTTCCCCTTTTTGTACAGAATAAAAAAAGATACAATCAGCAGACTGCAAATCCAGGCCCACATTAGATTTCTGAAAAGACTGTATTCCAAGTTTAGAATCTGAATCACGATTCCCGGCAATGCAACACCGAGACTGTATACTATATAACCTGTCAGAATTTTAAAAGGACCACATCTATTCTGTTTAGAGAAGGCACAGCCTACTGTATAAAAGAAAAGAAACAGACAGATTAACCACGTTATACCAATCAGATAATTCACTGCTGTTACTCTTTCTTTTCAGGTTTTCGCGAATATTTAGAGTTGGCTATGCTCAATTTTTGAATCAACTCTTTTTCTTTCTCCTTAAGCTTTGAGATTTGAATCATTTGCATAAAAATCGCAATATAAAGGAAAAATACAAACAAACATAGAATAAAATTTGAAGTCGATATAAATCCAAGCGTTTTAGCGATTCCTTCTGCAAGTGATGGAAATACACTCAATATCAGAAGCAATATCGACCAGATAATCCATGTGACTGAATCCTCAATGTTCAATCCATATTTTCTGATTTGTCTGACCACAAATACGAGTGTCCCCATACTTGCAAGTATGAATACAATCTGCAGTTTCAAATCCATATCAGTGAGCCTTTCTAAATGGTTGAATCAATAAGATGGAAATCATCATTCGAGACATATATTTTACCGTATTTGGGATATTGAGATAGGATTCTCCGAATTCTCTTTCTGACATCTCAACTTGAATCTCTGAAATCTTTTTACCTTTTCTTAACATATATACCAGAGTATCTGGCTCCGGGGGCATATTCGGATCCAACGCGTATTCCCTGATACAATCCCGGTTATATGCCCGAAATCCACTGGTCGGATCCATAATTCTTTTCCCTGATACCAGCTTTATTGCGGTACTAATCAGTCTCGAACCAGTCATCCTGGCAGTCCAGGGTTTCTTCTCAACTACAAATCTGGATCCAATAACAATATCGCTCCCTCTGCTTATCTCTGAAACCAGATTATCAATGTATCTGGCATCGTGTTGTCCATCTCCATCAAATTGGATCACTACATCATAATCGTTATATAATGCATATTTAAAACCTGTCTGGACTGCGCCAAATAATCCAAGGTTACAGATGGAATCAATATGTGGAATTCTATTTTCCTGCAAAATTTGCAATGTATTATCCCTGGATCCATCATTGACTACGATATAATCCACGCCAGGGGCATTTTTTTGCAGATCCCCTACTGTTTTTCTTATGTTCAATGCTTCATTGTAAGCAGGTATAACAACCAATGTCCGAAGGGTCATAGGAATCTCCTCTCTGCACTAGCTAAAAGTGTATCATGTCGTAAATACTCCCGGGAAGTATAATTAAAACAATGAATCGAACACTATTTAAAAAGTGAGAACACAAGGTCCATCATTCTGGCCCTTTTTGTTTTTAATTCACCATAGACCGGATTCGTGTTTTCTTTGATCAATTGCCAAGTATTCCGGCTTTTCAATGCCTGAATATGTTCTGCACAAAACTTGCTTCTTTTCTGATAGATATCATTTTCATAATATTCTTCAGGCCAGGTTTGTTTGATGGTTTCCAGTGTATCAAGCATATCCTCAGCAAATTTCAACCTGACCCATTCTTCTCCCTTTTTGCCCTTGGGTACCCCAATGGTGTTCTGGCTGTGAGTTCGGTAATGGAACAGTGGTTTGTTTATGAACCAGAATTTACCATCATGACTGGAAAGCAAAGCAATCAGCCAGTCGTGAGGTAAAATATCCGACCAATGATTGAGAAACTTGTCAGCAGCTGCTCTGGTCAATGCCATGGAACAGCCCTGAAAATAATTATGACTGCAGAATTCATCAAAAGTCACAGGAACCAGGGCATCAGGCTGAACTGGTTTCAGATACATATTATTGTTTGACATACCTTTTCTTGATTTAACCTGATAATCATTTCCCTGGTCATCCATAAATACAAAAGAAGATGCTAAAGTCTCGATATCTGGATGATTTTCCATCACCGCTTTCATCGTTCTGACTTTTTCAGGAAACCAGCAATCATCCTGATCAGAAAGAAAGATCATGTCACCGTGACAGAGACTGATGGCTTTCCTGAAATTCTGTTTATAACCAAGATTTGTTCTGTTTTGGAAGATTTTAAATCTGGTGTCTTTTTGTGAGTATTTTCTTAGTATTTCCACGGAATTATCTGATGAACCATCATCCACAATGATGATTTCATCCACTGGCTCTGTCTGTGACAAAATAGATTCAAGCTGGGTTTTCAGGTATTTTTCTCCGTTGTAAACAGCCATAGCCACTGAAATCATAATATCCCTCTCTCTTTCAGGTTCTTAATCAGTGTCAGCCGCCATTTCACCATTTTCCGAATATTTGAGTGGGACAAACTGGACAGGTTACTGCCATGTCTTCTATAGGCTATAAGAGGCTTATGTAGAAATACAGTCTGACCAGTTTTGTTTGCGACCAAACCCAGCCACTGATCATGCATGGGAATATCGTTGGGAAACGGCAATGCGTTTTGCAGGAGGCGCCTATGAAATGCCATACAACAGCCAATATACGAATTTCTCACTACATTATTCCAGAATCCCTCTTTACTCTTATGCCAGATGAAATATGACGGTTCGATGATCTCCAGTTTGTCATTCACAATCTTACAATCGTGAATTACCAGCACTATCCTGGAATCTTTGAATTCTTCCATAACTGTCTGAAGTTTTTCCGGGAACCAGATATCATCCTGGTCCGAAAGGAAGATATATTCACCTTCTGCACACCGCAAACCGTTTTCTACGTTGTGAATAACCCCTTTTCCCGGTCCCTGTACAACACGGATTCGTGAATCTTTTATTTTGGAGATAATCACTTCTGAACCATCCATAGATGGATCTAGTGAAACAACCAATTCATCATTTTCCCCGAGCTGAGGCAAAATAGAATTGATCTGACCTGGCAGATAAGGAGCTCCATTGCAGGCTGCCAATACTACAGAAATCCGTTTAGCCATAAAACAGTACCTTCAGGGTTTTCAGTTGCAGGAAAAGTCGGATAGTTCTTTTCAACAATAAAAAATGAGCTTTCCATGGACTCTTTTCATAGAACACTTTCAAGTCTTTCTTTTGTATCTTCAGCCGTTTTATTGCCGAATCAACAGAAGGGGAATCAGCTGAAAACGTCTGTTCAATGTAAACGGGGAGTAGCCTCACCGGAACATGGCGATTGTGTATATCCTGTAAAAATTTATGGTCAACAAAGTCAAGAAACAGACGTTCATCGTACCTGTAAGAGTCAGCCAGTTGTTTTGGGATCACCATTCCGCTGTTGATTCCGGTAATGACATTGATGGAATCCAGGGACTCAACCTGGTGAGGTATACCATGTTTCATCTCAGCTGGTGAGATTATCTCCCCTCTACAAGTTCTGACTATCGGCAACAAAACAGAATCCGGTATTTCCGTCCTGACAGCTTCCCAATACTCTGCCGGGATCCTGGTATCATCGTCCAGTAGTATGATCCAGTCTCCAATTTCTTTCCGCAGTCTGTCTAAAGCCGCATTATAAGCTTTGGATAATCCTTTATTGCCATTCATAGAAAGAAACCAGGCTCCTGCCTGTAGGGCTTCTTCCTGGTTATCAATCGATTCATCTGTACTGTTGTCAACAACAAGAAGCTGCATGTCCGGTTCTTTCACTGCAGAACAGAACGAAGGGCAATCGATTAGTTTTTTATTATGTACAACAAGAATCGCATACGCTTTCATGCATTTACCTCATCGAGTGTCCTAAAAAAAGTCTCCTCTGAAAAGAACTCTAAATACACCTTCTGCATGTTGAGCCTTCTTGTTTCTGCCACTTCCGGCTCCTCATGGGTAATCTTTTCTGCCAGTTCTTCCAAAGTACGCCGATCCACATTGAATCCCAAATTGTATTCCTCAACCAGTTTCTCTGTATCTCCACCGATGGAGTTCAGCATTGGCAGACCACCAATCATATAGTCCAGTGACTTCATGGTCAGTCCAACCATGACATTTGGTTTTATAATATTCAGACCATAGTGGCACTGGTCAAAAACTTTCTGCTTCTCCAGCGGATCAAACAGAATACCGTGATCAATAACTTCTGCTCCTGTGGCATTCAACTCTGAAATAAGACGGTCTTTTGTCTCCCCTTCTCCTATAATGTGAAATCGGGTAGGTTTGATTTTTACTACAGCTTCCGTTATTTTGCGAATCAGACTGATATCAATAATGTTGTTGATGGAGCCAAGATAGACAAGATCTATTGCAGCTGTATCCAGCTTTGCGTGTATTGGCATAGGCTGCTGCGATCTGGCAAAATGAAGAACTGTATACTCTCTGTCTGGTTTCAGTCCATCCAGAAACAGTTCACACTCCACAAACACCCGGTCAGCTGCTGTAAGATTATTGTCCCGCAGCTTCTTCCATCCCGTGAATACTGGCAGCCATTCAAAGTTGCGGATGGGAAGCGCTTCAGGCCAGAGATCATTGATGTCGAAATACAGTTTGGTATCCGGATGGCTCTTTTTATAATGACTGAGAGTTTTACAAAGCGAGTTTGCAGGGATCATGGAATGAATAACATCCGGCTGGAGAGATTCCATCAGTTTTTCAGCTCTCCGAGAGAACTTATAGTGAGAATACAGCCGTCTGAAGGACAGGTTTTTGTAATAAGGAGGGGTTTCAATCAGTGTATCAGCGCCATCCAGACATGAGATTCTCTGCTTTTTTCTATGTGAAAAGTCGGAGCTGACCACAGTCACGTCATATCCTTTTGATAAATAGTACTTTTTCAAAAGCCTTACTCTATCAAAGAACGTATCGTTGAAACAAATAATGGCGACCTTCAAAAGACCCCTCCTCCTTTCTATTAGAACATTCCAAATCAGTATATCATAACAGCTGCCACTGCATTTCACCCTTCGGATTCTGGAACTATCTCTTCAGGAATTGAATCTGCTTCATATCCTGGATCCTCAATGACTCCAGCTTCCATACCAGATTCATCAGTCACAGTTGTTTCCCATTGTGATTCATCATAGTATTCAGGATACTCACTGTAATACGCCGACTCGTCATATCCGCCAGCCCCTGACAGATCCTGCTGATAAAGATTGGTTTCCGTCTCCTGCGGCTGTGGTTCTGTGATCTCGTCTGCATCTTTGCCATCCAGGACAGCCTGGATCTTATCGTGAGCCAGAGCAACTGTATCCTGATTCAGTACAGTCACATAGGCCTCTTGTCCCAGAGAAGGGCAGAAGAGTGTGGATCCTTCACCGGAAACCTGATATGTTTCGAACTTCCAGCCAGGCATTGCCTGAATCTGATACTTGATAAAGTTTGTTATTTCATCCTGTGACAAAGTTGTGTCAAAGGCACTTTCCAGAGCATTCAGAAGACTGGTGTAATTCACAATGATTTCCGGGCTGGTGGCTTTGTCAAAAATGGCTTTCAAGACCATCTGCTGATTCCGAACTCGTTGATTATCACCATCAATGTAGGCATAACGCTCCCTGGCAAAAGACAAAGCGCGTTCGCCATCCAAATGATTCCATCCTTCCGTTACACCTTCCAGTGTAGAATCTGCATAGAATGTTTCCACTGCCTGTCCTTCAGGGACTTCGATATCAATCCCGCCAAGACTGTCAACGATATTCGTAACGCTGGAGAAATTCACGCGGAACGTATAGTTGATATCAATGTCGAGGAGCTTTTCAACAGTTCGTTTTGTGGATGTGATCCCATTGATCCCGGTATGAGTGATTTTATCAAGCTGTCCTTCTGCGCAGGCATATGCATCTCCACAGTCTACTGGAACATAGGAGTCTCTGGGAATGCTGGTAAGCAGTACTGTGGAAGTCATGGGATTTACTGTTACGACCATATTGACATCAGATCGTGAAAGTTCTCCGACATCACCATATGTATCATTCCCTGATATAAGAATATTGTATGGTTTGGTCGTGACATCGGACACTGCCAGCGCCTCATTTGTTGCGCTGGTTTTAAAATGTGCCTGGAACACCACCCTGGTTTTCTCGGAAAAATCAGCATAGTCTTCCAGTTCAATGACATTTGTCCTGTATGCTTCGTTAAGAATGACAGCATCCACTGCACCGGAATACAACGCCATGGCTTCCTGGGGTACAGAATCAAGTTCCACCTGTTCGAACTCCACAGGCATCTCCTTCTGAATCTGTTCCAGTGCTTTTTCTGTTCCACCTTTGTCAATGTTTTTCAGTACACCTACTTTTTTTCCTGCCAGATCTTCCAGAGAGTTGATACTGGAGTCCTTCAGGACGATCAGCGATATGTTATTGTCATTGGTATTTTTAATGGCTGTTATCGAAGCCAAAGTTCCATTTGTACGATAGAGATAATACGAACCCGTACCAAACATTACAGTCAATAGTATTGAGACGACTAAAGCACCCATTGAAACATTTTTAGATTGTTTAAATTCAATTTTTACCAGAATGACAGTAATACAGATCAGTGTTATGGCGAGCAGGACCGGGGTTTGAATATTTGTGGGTAATACATTCAGAGTATAAAGCTGCCATCCAAGAAAGATTGCCGTTATAACCATCAAAATTGTGAACAGGTGATTCCACAACGGAAATGACTTCAATGCTTTCATTTTGTCCTCTACATATCAAGATAGAACGGAGCTATATCCAGGTTGAAATTTGAGTTATGGAAGGGATCAGGGCCTTTTGATTCAGCTGGCCATTTTTTCTGAAACAGCTGAATTTCGTAGTTGAATCGCTCCTTGTTCTTTCCAGTTTTATCAGATTGGCGAGTTTTAGATTCATAGTGATACCAAAGAGAGAAAGGTGTCATTACGTTCCGTCTGCCTAACTTCAATAACTTCAGACAGAAGTCGACATCATTGCCTGCGACCTTAAATATCGGATCGAATCCACCCACCAGTTCAAAATCACTCTTTTTCACCATGAGACATGCTGCGGTTACAGCAGAATAATTGGACACAATCAGTGGCCGAACCATATGTCCCACATTATCCCGATCAATTCCTACAAATGCATGAGCTGCATAGCCTTTAAATCCAAGGACCACTCCAGCATGCTGTACTGTATCATCAGGGAACAGCAGCTTGGCACCAACAGCCCCGATGTCTTTTTGCAGAGCCAATCCAACCATTTCACGAATCGATCCTGGTTCTATCAGCTCTGTATCATTATTTAAAAACAGTAAGAGGTCCCCTTTGGCATGCTCTACGCCAAAATTATTGATGGAAGAATAGTTGAACTCACCCTCCCAGACGATGGTTCGAAGATTACTGTATTTATTTTTCAACCGTTCGTACCCTTTAAATGTCTCAGGGTCCGTACTGTTATTCTCCACAACAATAAACTCCAGATTCTGGTAATCCGATTTTTTGCAGATAGAATCAATACATTGTTCCAGCAAATCAATATGATCTTTGTTGGGAATCAGGATGCTGACCAATGGATTGTCACTGGTGTTGTATTTCACCCGATACATCCCATAGAATGGAGCCCTCATCATCTCAACTGTCGCATCTACTCCACATCGTTTCAGATGATCCTCTATAGCTTTCTGTCCTGCAGTATAGCAGTACATCTTGCTTTCCGGATTCATTGCCGTGGATGAAGGATGCATCCTCCAGTGATAGAGTACCTTGGGAACATGATGAATGGAATCTGCCAGTTCACTCACACGCAGAATAAAATCATAATCCTGTGATCCATCATACTCACTGTGCAACCCACCTACCTGATCAACCAGTTCTTTTTTTACAGTCAGGAAATGGGTAATGTAATTATGTGAACGCAGCTGATCCAGAGCAAAATCCGGCTTGAAATGAGGATCATTCAGTTCTTTGGTCACATCATTCAGCTTGTCTTCATCTGTATATACAACATCATGGTGGATTTCCTGCATACTGCTGACGATTTCATACAAGCAGTCTGGTGTCAGGAGATCATCATGGTCGTACAACGAAATATAATCCCCGGTTGCCAGTGACAATGCACCATTCATGTTTCCTGAAATCCCAAAGTTTTTTTCCAGCTTTTTGAACTTGATTCGGGGTTCATCTGAGTAATGTTCTCTTACATATTTTTCCACTTGATTATCTGTGGAACCATCGCCGATACACAGTTCCCAGTTTCTGTATGACTGCTTGATCACTGTATTGATCATTTCCCTAAGATAATCCTCTGGGGTATTGTATGTAGCTACAATCAAGCTGATTTTCGGAGCGAAGGCAAATACATGCTGTTCCTGGCGTCTCAGTTCATTTACTGTAACCGCCTGTCTGTCAAACCATTGCTGATATGATGCAGGTTTCTGATACGGGCCTTTCTTAAGTCGCTTTACAAATCGAGAGAATCCGTTCTTCTGAAAATAATGGATAGCATTCCTGATTCGCACCGGATTCGCTGCTTTCCAGTAGGCACGAACCAATCCAAGCCCTTCTTCATGCCGATCAGTCAACGGGAAATCCAGAGTATCTTTACCGTTTGTCAGCCGTAAGGTATAGTTCTTGGAAACATCCCCAAAAAAAGTGATATAGTATCCAACTTTACTGTTTTCTTTTTTTACCAGATTCAATTCAACAAGATCGCCACGCTGAAGTCTCTTGCATTCAAAAGGTATAGATTGCCCTTCTGGATCCAGGACCTCAAATTCTACTGGCTTTCCATCTGCCGAAAGAGCCCATCCAACTGCAATACATTCTCCCTGGACTCCCAGAGGCTGAAATGAATCGCAATATGCCTGAAGCAGCGAATACTCTGAAACCTTTTGCAGCTGTTTTTCATTCATGGCCAACAGCAATTCCCCGGACTCAGATCGAATCTGCAAAGTTTTGACATCCTCATCAGGGCGGATATTGATCTGCAGTCCGATTCTTGGATTCTCGAGAGTATCTTTATAAGAGTCCATTACATCCTGTCGAACTGTATGAATCCGTTCAAAAGGCACCTGTTTTCCATTCACAAGAACCTCAAGCTGCAGTGGAGAATTGTCTACATTAAACGCCCATCCCCGGACAGACAAAAGACGATATTCAGGCACATTTCTGTACCTAACCTCTTCAATATTCGATCGTATTTTATTTCCCGTCATAGCATCCTCTTATAATTCTTCAGCAAATCCTCGCTCCAGCTTATGGAAAATCACACGTCCCACCAGAATCACAACAACAGACAGGCAGGCTACTGTTGCCAAAGCGAGCCAGTTTGGCCAGACATGATATAAAAAACAGTCCCGATATGCATCAATCAAGATTGTGATTGGATTGTAGGCTATAAGTGAGTACAAAATCCGATTAGCACCTGAGAATTGACTCAGCGAATACAGAACCGGCGTGCCATAAAACAACATGTTCAGGATGAACTGAACAATATACTCTATGTCCTGCACATAAACATTAATGGCACTCAGGATATAGATGATTCCCAGAATCAGCATACCTTCTATCAGTGAGATAAGTGGAACAACTATGAGCTGGACAGAAATCCCAACCCCAAATATCAGGCAAAAAATCAGGATAATAATACAGGAGATCATAAAGTTCACCCAGCCACTGCAGACCTGACTGAACAGCAGGATTTCTCTGGGAAAATATACTTTTTTCAAAATTCCTGCATTGGCCTTGATGGCTGTAGTTCCCTGGGAGACTGTTGTCAGGAAAAAAGTCCAGGGGATCAAACCGGTAATCAGATAAACAAGATAATTTGGTATTGCTGCACCCCTCATTAAGTAGGGAAACACAATATAATATACGAACACCTGCAGCAACGGGTTCAGAAATGTCCAGAGTACACCAAGAACCGAACCTTTGTAGCGGCCTCTTATATCCTTCTTTATATTGGTTTTGAGAAGTTCTCTGTATTGATATATCTCACGAAATGTCTTCATACAGCCCCCTCCAATGTAAATTCGATTTCTTTCTCAGCCAGGAGACGGTCCCCATCTCTCAGTTCGACTTTCATTCGATTTGTACCACGGGAACAATAAGACCGATTCAATAATGTCTCCCAACCAATTTCATCTTTGTCAAGGTCAGGAAACTGTTCTGCATAGGCTGTATAGACATCATTTCTGCGCTCAAGTCTGTCAATATCCAATATCCGATCGTTGACTTTGACCGTAAAGACCGGTTTGAGTGCATCGCTGACCTTCCAACCGCGTATTGCCAGCGGAAAGTCTTCATCACGGAATGAATCCAGATCGCGTGGAGTATCCACAAACACCGCTCCTTTGGACTTATGCTTCCCGCTCTTGATGGCTTCTTCCCTCTCCTGCCGTCTTTCATCAGCACATTTTTTCAGGTATTCATCCACAACATACGTAGGGTCTCCATCCAGTTTCAGTTCGCCTTTATAAATCCAGATCGCACGATTGCAGAGTGTCTTGACCACATCCAGACTGTGAGTAACGATGACAATCGTTTTGTCACTGTCGCGCAGTTCTTCCAGCTTGGCAAAACACTTATCCTGGAAATGCTGATCTCCGACAGCCAGAATTTCGTCCACAAGAAGAACTTCTGCATCTACATTGATTGCAACAGAAAAAGCCAGTCGCATATACATCCCTGAGGAATAGGTACGAATCGGATCATCAATGGCGGCGCCCAGTTCAGAGAATTCAATGATGTCATCAATACGCTTCTCGATTTCTTTTCGAGTCAATCCAAAAATAGAGGCGTTGAAGTAGATGTTTTCCCTCCCGGTGAAATCCGGATGAAAGCCAGCCCCAAGTTCCAGCAGGCTGGTAAGCTTTCCACTTGTCTCAACTGTTCCCTTATTCGGATATATGATCTTTGTCATCAGTTTAAGGAGAGTCGACTTGCCACTGCCATTGGTTCCTATGAGAGCTACAGTCTCTCCTTTTTTTATATTCAGATTTATATCTTTGAGGACTTCGTGGATCTCGTTATTCCCTCTATGGAAGAACAGGATCTTTTCTTTCAGCGTTTTGGCCTTATCCCTGTTGATTTTGAAGTACTTTGACATACCCCTGACTTCTATCGCATTTCTGGGATCCATCATCTTCCTCCTTCACTATCCGTCATTCTAACATTTGTCTCATTGCCTTGGGAATGCGGCTGTGGCAGCGAACCGCTTACAGTGCCTCCCGCATAAAGAGAAAAGGACAGCAAGTGATGTCTCACTGTCCTGGATCTTATTCATAGGTGTATTCGAAACTGCCGGCATCATCCTCGGGATCCGAGTAATCATTTCCCTGGGGTACAGTTCCAGCATCTTCATACAGGACATCATCCTCTGAAGTGTCATCTTCTGTCCCATACACCGGCGCATATCCGGCGTCTTCCTCCGGTACATACACTTCGCCCATGCCGGCTGCACGTTCCGCCCGCTGCTGGTCCACACTGAGCGATCCTGCCGCATCCACAGAATGCGCCTCAGCATAGCTTCTGACTTCATCGGCACTGTCACCGTTTTCCGTCATCAGAATGAGGGTTCTGGCAGCGTCTGTCATCTCGGGGCGGGGAATGGTCACCGCCACATAAGAGCCAATGGTACCGGACAGCTGTGTATCTGGCTCTCCTGCAATGGCATAGCTGATGATCTGCCAGTTGGGACGGCGCAGGAGCTCATACCGCAGGAAACTCTTGATCTGATCGGCGGGCATATTCGTTTCGAAGGCCACACTCACCGCGTCCATCAGCGCTGGGTACCGGAAGAGCAGTTCGGGGCTGATGATTTTGTCGATCAGAGCCCGCATGACCTGCTGCTGGTTACGGATCCGCTGATTGTCTCCATCCTGGTAGGCATGCCGCTCCCTGGCAAAGGCCAGGGCCCGCTCGCCCTCGAGGTGGTTCCAGCCGGCTTTTACGCCTTCGGTGCCATTGGCGTAGAACGTATCCACTTCCAGCCCTTCGGGGATCTCCACATCGATGCCACCCATGGCATCCACGAGATTCACCAGACTGGAGAAGTTGACCCGGACGGTATAGTTGATTTCGATGCCCAGGTAGTCCTCAATGGTGCTTTCTGTGGTGCCCACACCATACAGACCGGTGTGCGTCAGCTTGTCATCCACAGAGGAGCAGGCTGTTTCGTCCTTTTTGCAGGACATGGTCAGGTAGGAATCCCGGGGAATGCTGGTGATCAGCACGACCTGTGTGCGGGGATCGATCGTCAGCAGCATATTGACATCCGACCGGGAGTTCTCGTTCAGACTGCCATAGGAATCATTGCCGCTGATGAGGACCGTGAAGGGATCCCGGGTGATATCAGCCACGCTGTCGGGATCATTGGCGGCTGATTTTGTGCGGTCGGTGTACCAGACTGTCTGCTGCAGGACATTGGAATCGGTCTGGAACTCAAAGAATCCTTCGGTTTCGTGGATGATCTGCCGGGTGTTGTCCGGAATCAGCACAGCCTGCACTTCGCCGTCATACAGTGCCTGTACGCAGGAAATCACATCAGGGTAATCCTGCACAGACACACTGGCTTTCGACTGCAGTTCCTGCAGTCCTTTGGCGATGCCTTCCGGATCGGCCTGGGGAACCGTGCCGACAATCTTGCCGTTGAGGTCTGACACATTGTCAATATTGTCTTTTTTCAGGCTCACCAGGGACACGGTATTGGCAATCCTGTCGGTGAGGTTGGTCACATTGTCAAATACTTCATCGGTTTTCTTCAGATAGTCTGCCCCGACGAAAAAGCCGCAGGCAAGGGCCACAGCCACAAGCCAGCAGATCACGCGGGCGGCGGTTTTCCGGGCGAATTTGAACCAGAGAATGACGTAAATCAGCAGGGAAACAGCCAGGATCACAGCACCTGTCAGGAGTATGTGAGATGGCAGCAGATCGATCTGCACGAGGGCAAGGACAAACAGTCCCAGGCACACAAACATGGCCAGCACAGCCACAATACTGAGCAGCCCCGGACGCCGGCGCCGCACGGTTTTCTTTTTCTGTTTCCTTACTGGTTCAGCCATGATTCCCCTCCTGTGTCACAGTTGTTTAAGGTCGTGAACATAAAAAAACAAGGTTTTTTGTCCCTTGTTTCAAGTGTAGTAAAAAGCTCTGCCGGAAATCAACAACGTTTCCGCCTCTTGTTGCATTTTTTGGGTGAAAGTCATGAATTTTCTGTTTCATTCGCCGCCGGTTCGCCGCTTTTCGCATCCAGCACACCCTTCAGGCTGTGGTCCTGGACCCAGGAGCTGTAGTTGTAAAGAAAGAGCACATCGGTGAAGACACCGGTTTCCATGAGACGGTCCAGGTTCCCGTCATAATACCTGGGGTCCACGACTGTGATCGACCGGCACTGAGGGATCAGGAACTGCATCATGGCATTGGCATAGGAATCCTTGAACAGAAGCAGCCGCACAGGGCTGTCATTGTCCATCTCCAGGGTAAACTCCCCGGTATTCGGGCCGGTGAAAACCTGATATTTGTCCCGTCGGTCCAGTGCACTTTCGTCATACATGGTCCTGGTCTTCACGCCATCCTTTGTCATGACATACTCCGGCCCGTTTTTCGGCACCCAGATCTCGACGGTATCCGAGAGAAACGGATCGCCGGTTTTGGCGGAGAGTGTCCCCTGGAAACCATCGGCAGCTTTCAGAATGTCGAAAGCGGCTTCGTCGGCACTCCAGCCTTTTGCGGCAGCGAGATCCGTCCAGGCATACCAGGCACCCCTGGACTTCCAGTGGTGGTCGGTGGCGTAATACAGGTCTTCGTCTTTGTGACTGGCCAGCGTATCCAGGCTGTTGATGAATCCCAGGTCCTGGCTCTTGCTCTGGATATCCGCAATGGCTGCGGCTTCATCGGCGGAGGTGGCATTCATGGGCAGCCTGTCGGCATTGACCGCAATGGAGGTGGGGACGATCTGCACGTTGACCGGGATCCCGGTTTTGGCCTGAAAATCACGGATGGCCTGCAGGTTCTTGTCCGAGATTGCCGCATCATAGGCAGGTGCCTGCTGCAGAAGCATATGACTGCCTATGTAGACATCATCGATCTCGGAAACACCTTCCAGGCGCTGAACGCAGTAGTTCAGGTGCAGAAGCGTGTTTCTCAGCGGAAACTGGTCAGCATACCAGTCATTGATTTCCCGTCCGGTCTCGCCCGTCCAGAGCCCCCGGGCCTGAATGTCCGACATCTGGGCAAGGGGCCGGTTTTCAGTATCGCTGTCGGCCTTGTCGGGCAGGACAAGGTTCAGGATCACCGCCAGCAGGCCGCCGCCGAGGATCACCAGAAAGAGAATATTGCCAAGCCGGTCCTGCCGGCTCCATTTTTTGGTTTTCATGGATTTCCCCTTTCTAGAATGCAAAATACAGGAAGGTCCTGGATGTGCCGGCCACCAGGGCTGCCAGACAGATCAGCAGGATCAGCGACCAGAAGACAGCCATGCCCAGTACTGCCGGCATTTTCCATTTCCGGAGGATTCTGTCCTGCAGGCGCTGGAACAGCGAGCCGCTGAAGACGAATGCCGCCAGGAAGAGAATGGCGTTGGTTCGCAGCCAGAAGAGTGTCTGGTCATCTGCCAGTCCGGAAATGCCAATGCCAAACATCCGGCCCAGTCTTGCAAAGGCGGTCACAAGGTCCGGGGCAGCGAAGAACACCCAGCCAATGTCGGCAATGAGGAAGATCAGGATGACCCGCCCCCACCGCGGGAGTTTCTCGAGATATGGCTGGAACCAGAACCGTTCGGCAATGATCAGCAGTCCATAATACAGTCCCCATACCACGTAGGTAAGGTTCGCTCCATGCCAGATCCCGGTAAGCAGCCAGACAATGAGCAGATTGCGGATGAGGGCTTTTGTGCCTTCACGGCTGCCGCCCAGCGGAATGTAGACATAGTCCCGGAACCAGCTGGAAAGAGCGATGTGCCACCGCCGCCAGAAGTCGCGGACAGAGACAGACCGATAGGGATGGTCAAAGTTCTCCGGAATGTGAAAGCCGAACCATCGGCCCATGCCAATGGCCATATCGGAATATCCCGAGAAATCGAAGTACAGCTGGAAGGCGTAGGCCAGGGACAGGACCCAGGCACCGGCCCAGGTGGTGTTGGCCTGCAGGGCCGCAAACACTTTTCCGAGTCCATCGGCCAGAATGACTTTCTTGGCCAGTCCCCGGGTGAATTTCAGGCTTCCGGAGCCGATGTCCTGGAAGGTGACGGTCCGGGTGGACAGTTCCGGTTCCATTTCGTGGTACTGGACAATGGGGCCCTGTGCCATTTTCGGAAAAAAGGACAGGTACAGCGCCAGTTTGAGAAAGTCTGTCTGTGCAGTGCACCGTCTGGTGTATACATCGGCGAGATAGGACAGGGCCGTGAATGTGTAGAAGGAGATCCCCAGCGGGAAGGGCAGCCCCAGGGGCCGGAGCCCGAGCCCCGTCAGGATGGGATCCAGATACTTGTAGAGGCCCAGGATGACCAGAAGTCCGCCGGCAGCGGTCCAGAACAGCGGTTTGCGGTTTGCATCGGACTCGTCTTCGAGGGCCCGTCCGGCAAACCAGATCCAGCAGGTCTCGATGAGAAGCAGTACCAGTCCCTGGAAGCCGGCCCAGGCATAGAAGAGCCAGGACAGTCCGACGAGAAGGATGTTGCGGCTTTTATCTGTCTTCAGCGCCCGGTATCCCAGAACACTCAGGGGCAGGAAGGCGGTGAGAAACAGCAGATTCGTGAAACTCATAGCGCCTCCTCGAACCGGGCTGCGGCTTCCTTTGCCTGGGGACCGGTCATATAGAACAGGTAGTTGGGGTGCACATCGACCACAGCCTGATTCACCATATCCAGCTGTTCAGGGGCGTATCCCTGGTAAATGTCTTTCTGGGACTGGATCCGGGCATTGACTTTGTCCAGCACCTCCTGTTCCTGGGCGGGATCAAACCGGATGATGAGGAGCTCTTCAGCGTTCATGGCGTTCAGGCTCCTCCAGTAGGCAATGTCGGGATACTGCGCCGGGTCCAGTCCGAGCTTGCTGCGGATCAGGGACTGGTCTGCGGCTGGATAGGCTGTCATGTCCATGCCTTCGGTGACCGCAGCTGTCACATCCGCAAAGTCTGCCTGGCTGGGTCCTTCCCGGAATACAGAGGGCAGAAAAAAGCACAAGAAAGCAGTGAAAGTCACAATCATTCCGATGGTCCAGCGGTTGAGGGACGGGATCTTTGTGCGGTTCATACAGCTTCTCCCACAGCATCCACGATGCTTTCGGCCCATTTCAGGCACATATCCGGTGCAAGGTGAATGCCATCGGATTCCAGGTTGTCCTGGATCTCTGCATTCAGGCTGCCGGAGTCAATGAAGACCCAGTGGTTTCTTTCGCACATGGCCTTGAGCTGTTCGTTGTACTGCCCAAGGTTTCCGTACTGCGGGTATTGTTCGATGACTGCGGGCGACACGTCCAGGATCGACGTGACGAACACCCGGGCTCCTGGTGCCGCTTTGGCTGCCTGCTGAATATAAGATTCATAGACCTGGGCAAATCCTTCGGGACTGCCACCCAGGTTATGCTGCACGTCATTGATGCCATAGGACACAATGAGATTGGCCGGCTGGAGGGCAGTGATCCGCTCCAGCTGGTTGGGTATGTCCTGGCAGTCTGTGCCAATCACGGCAATGTCCCGGTCGCTGTCCAGGATCTGGTATCCGGCAAGAGCTGCAGCCCTGGAATCACCGATCATGGCGTAGTCCGGCAGCAGCGCGGAGTAGGAGATCTTTCCTTCGCTGTAGGCCTGTTTCAGCTCGGCGGTCCGCTTCTGTGCGAGCGTGGAAGTCAGTTCAGCGGGATCCTTCGCAGCCTGTTCCCGGATCCATGCCCGGCCGTCTGTGACCTGCTGAGACTGTGTGTGAATCGCAAGCCACACAAGCAGCAAGACAAAAAGAGCGCCGGTTCCCACAGCAGCGAATTTCTGCCGGAGAACCAGGCGGTTCCACCATTCTTTCATATCGTTCTCCCCTTATTCGTTACTGCTATTGTACGGAAAACCTGCTGTTTCTGTTACTGAAAACAACAGAAAGTGCAGGTTTTTTCTGCAGGGACAGGCAGGCTGCTCCCACTTGTTCCCGGCAGGAAAAGCATACATTGCATATGAGGGCAAGTCCCGGGAGAGTCTGGAATCATGGCAGCAAAAAGGCCGGGGCAGCCGGGGTATCTGTATATTGACGATCCCGGTCTGATCGAATCGAGTTTGCAGGCCAGGCAGATTGAGTCCGCATTGTGGCGGACCAGTTCGGATTCCGGTTCCCGGATTCGCCTGCTGCGGTCTACCAGCTCCCTGTCCTTCTCCTCCAGCCGGGTGCCAAAAATCTGAATGCTGCCGTCATTGCCACACCTTCTTTTTCCATGTACTCCAGGGCCTCCTTCCGGTTTCTGTCCCGGAAAATGTGACCCAGGCCGTTCAGTGTTCTGTCCTCTAAATCGTCCCACCCCGGGTCGATAAATACAAATCTGTTCTCCACACAGGTCTCTGTGATGCGGGAAAACTCCCTGATCACTCTGGCATTGCCTTGCCTTCACCTCCCAGGTGATGATGAGATCGTCCGAAAATATGGCTGTGGGATAGATCCAGAACATCTTCAGATCATTCAGTCCTGCGCAGTCTGTGTTCATGCCATTGATCCGGTTTTGCTGCCCGGAAATGCCTCTGGCAATATAGCAGTCATTCCGGTTGGCCATCACTTCAGCCGTTGGCACGGTATTGTTCACTTCGATGATGACCACATACAGTTCCTCCGTCTCCATATCCTGTATTACGCAGACCTGGTCATTGACCGTGGTCCCTTCCCCCCGCCACCGTGACTGCAGGGTCCATCGTCTCCATCTTCTCATTCAGGACCGCCAGCTCATTCGCTGCACTCAGCGGCATTCGAAACACCTCCTGGATCCTGCTGCTGATTTCCCGTACCGTGAAGTCTGCGTATTCCGGACACATCAGCCTGAGCACCAGAGAAAATATCTGTTTGTCCTGAAGCATGGCTTTGGCCGCCTTGTCCCGTTCCGGTCTGTCCGGCGATACCAGCTGTCTGGCGTTTGTTTTCTGTGTGTCTATCCTCATGATTCTCCTCCTATCGTGCCTTGTTTTCAGACCGTACCACATGAAACAGCAGACTAAAAGCAATTTATCAGTCATATATGCTCGGATAATTCAGATATTGCGTTTTTTCGTAATAATTCTGCCACCTTATCGTAGCATCTGCCCAATTCTGCGCCTGTTTTCCCTTACCGGCAATTCATCTTTCTGTCATATGACTCCCCCGCAAGCCAGAATACAAAACGCGGATTTGTGACAGGTGCATCACAAAAACTTCAGCCATACAGCGCAAAAAAGGCCGGGTCCCTTCCCGGGAAACCGGCTTTATCTGCCTGACTCAGTTGCGTTATCCAGTATGAGAATCCTTTTCAGCATCACGCAGATCTCTAATCAGTCTGGGTACAGCAGAACCAACCTGATTTTTCAGAAGCAGCGGATCTTCGGGAAGTCCACTGGCATTCGCCAAAGCATTATCCAGTTTTGAAAGAAGCAGGTTTGTATTCACGTGTTTCTTTTTGTAACCTGGCAGATGCTGACAAAGGATGAACTCCGTATAGGTTTTCTTTGCCCTCTTTCCTCCCATCTCCTGATTTTTCACTTTTCTGTTTTCCAGAATATTATCCAGTTCTGCCTCATTCAGTTTGCGAAAATGCAGCAGCAGCCAGAGCTCAAAACAGGGATTTGTCGGACAGAATCTGATGTTCAAAGTATTGCATTTTGTCAGGACCTCATCGTACTGATTCTCTTTAAAACTGTGTCTGTCTCTATCAACAATCATATAGATATGATCGGTTTTCCAGTCCATCGTGGGAGGATCGAATTCGAAGTTCAGAATGGCATTTTTAAGCTGTTCCTGATTTTCATCCAGCGACTTCAGCAGTTGGGAAACAGCTGAATCCACATCCTCAATATATCCGGAATCCATCTGTGAATCGGAACCCGGCATTTCCGACTGCAGCAGCAGGTCATGGATTTCCTCCTCTGACACCTGACACCCGGTTTCCGCATGCAGCTTGCGAATCAGAGATTTCCATGTGATTTTGCCTTCTTTGCATTCTTCCATAAACGCTGTAAGACATTCCAGGACCCGAACGGGATTGCTCATCCCGTATTCTCTGCCTTCTTTCTCCAGAGGGACAAGCTCCACCAGCTGACTTAGCCTGCACTGAGCGGATTGCTGTTTCAACGCGGAGAAATATATACTTTCGGTTTTCTCTCCTTCAAAAGCAAGGAACACTTTTCGCAATGGACTGCGTGTACCTGAGCGGCGCACAGCATACTCCCGTAATTCTCTCATCCCGGTTCTTCGCCCTCAAAGGGAAATACTGAATGGAACACCGGTACACCACCATACCTGCCTTCCCGGTACGCTTTCTCAATTACCTTGTCAAACCGCTCATTGTACTCCTCCATGGAATACAGATGAGAATTACCTTCCCTGTTTTTATTGATGAACCAGATTTCATCTCTGCGTACAAGATCAAAATCCAGCAGTGCAGATTCATGAGTGGTGCAAATCAGCTGCGATCTACAGCCGGCTTTTCTCAAAAACAGTTTGACGAACCGATATACAAGATTTGGATGCAGGCAGCGGTCCAGTTCGTCAATCACAAACACTTTCTCTTCCTCAGATAGAAGCACATCCAGCAGATCCAGTATTCTGATAGTCCCTTCGGATTCATCTGCCAGTGTGAATTCTACATCTCCTTCCGTTCCCTGATGGACAAAAACCAGCTGTACGAATTTTTCCGTTTCGGCTGTCAAATGGCATAAATACATGTCATTGCGGGTGCGAAACAG
>ERZ778515.699-NODE-699-length-27994-cov-14.372061_pt1 | contig 27994 bp, 19 predicted proteins | sample MGYA00510343_ERZ778515 | MGnify/ENA primary metagenome ERZ778515 (study PRJEB29527, sample SAMN07138965) | mouse gut metagenome | material: feces | host: mouse | place: China:Nanjing | collected 2016-01-25 ...
GTGCCAGCCCTAATTTTTCAACCGCTCAAAAAACTTTAGCGGACAGTAATAAATTGAAATACATCCCTAACCACAGACTTATCCAACTACCATGAACAAATCCTTTTTGTCTGTCATCATCGCCGCAGGAACGGTCTGGGGAGTCTCCGCCCAGGAGCTTTCCCAGACCCTCTACTTCGACTTCGGTACCATCACCGCCTCGCAAGGCACGGTAACGGAGGGTGAGGATGCCAACGGCCATCACTGGAACAACATCACCAACAACACCGACGGCAACAAATATGCCGCCCAGGGCACCGTCTATGACAACCTTGTCAACGCCGACAACCAGCCCGTAGGCTACCGCATAACGCTCGACACCCGTTTCTCGACCAATGGCAAGAGCGGGGGAGGCGGCCTGATTACCCCCTCCGCCGAGCTGCTTGGCGACCTGGCCGTGGCCACAGCCACCGAAGACTATTTCTTCTTCGAGGCTGACCAGCCAAAAGGGGAGTTCACCATCTCGGGTCTCGATCCGCAGCACTCCTACCGCTTCCATATTTTCGGCTCGCGAAAAGCCAATGACACCCGTACCGGCATCTACACCATGGATGGCATCAACACTTCCGCCGGGACGCTCCAGGCCGCAGGCAGCGGCATCGGGCATGACGGGGAAAACCAGAACACTGACAAAATACTGGTGTCTGACTATGTCTTCCCTGACGACAACGGAGAAATAGCGTTCACAATCACCCGCAGCGCCGGCACATATATCCCGCTGAATGCCATGAAGATGGAGGAATTCACCGGAGGCCGCCGTCCTGACGCTCCCGTGACCGTTGTGTCTGCCACGCTCCGTGGCTCCGCCGCCGAGAACGGCGAGTCGACCGAGATGCACATGGTCTCGCCCGACGGCAAGAACACAGGCGTGTTCCAGTGCTTCACCATGCTCCAGCCGGGCAGTTTCAGCTTCGAGGCGGTCTCTTCAGAGGATGAGCCGCTGAGCTATGGCGTGACCCCGGAGGGGAAGCTTGAGGCTGGCTCGTATGACGGCTACATCGTGGAATCCCAGCAGCTCTCGATCGTGCGTGTCGACTTCAACGCCGCAACCCTCACCATAATCCCCATCACAGCCTGCTCGATGACCGGAAGCGCCGTCCATGGCTGGAGCACCTCGAATGTGGAGGACCTGCCGTATGCCGGCAATGGTGTGTGGCGCGGGGAGGTGACCCTGACCAACCGCCCGTCGGTCACCGACCGCTCGCGTTTCAACTTCATCCTCAACAACAGCTGGAGCTACAAGATATCGAAGCTGAGCGGCAGTGACAACTCGGTGGGCTTCTCCTGGGAGAACTACACCCTGGCCGACATCAACCTGAATTTCGGCAAATATGTCATCACCCTCAACCTCAATGATATGGCCTACCATATCGAGCCTGCCGACGGCATCGATGAACACCGCATCACGGTGATGGGCTCATCTGTCTCCAACGGCCAGGGAGCCACCGGCAACCAGGGCTACGCCTGGATGTTTGACCAGCTTGTGGCCGCCCGTCACCAGGAGGGGCTGTCGGAGAATCCTTTCTTCCTGTCGAGCATCGCCGTCAACGGCAACAACACCATAAACCTGCTCGACCGTTACAGCGAGCTGGTGAATGATTTCAGCCGCTATGTCATCTTCGGGGTGTCGCTCGGCAACGAGGGCATCCACGGAGCCGCCGACCAGGAGGCTGTCTACAACCAGTTTGCCAACAACATGCGGCTGCTTATCGCCAAGGCCCGCGAGGACGGCATGGTGCCGGTGGTGATGAACAACTACACCCGTGGCGACTTCGAAGCCTCTGATTACGGTTATGTGCGCCGCATGAATCTCCTCATCAACAGCTGGGATGTGCCCTCTGTCAACCTCCTCGGAGCGATAGACAACGGCGCGGGCAGATGGGCCGACGGTTTCCAGAACGGCGATGACATCTACCATCCCGACACCAAGGGGCATGCCGAACTGTTTCACGCCATCACCCCGTCGCTCTTCGACGCGCTTAAGGCCGGGAAACCCATCCCCGTGCGCAAGACAGGCAACTCGATGTCGATAGGCGCAAAAGGCAAGGTGGAGTTTGTGCCCGAGGATGAGGTGCATCCTTTCGCCCTTGTCGTGGGTCTCAACGAGATTCCCAAAGGAGAGGCCGTGAACGTGACCACCACCGACGGTGTGGCCTCCATATCATTCGACGGTTCGACAGTGACCTACACCTCGGCTTCGGGTGAGACAATATCAGGGGCTGTCGCCGACGCTGCTGAGAGGGCTTCCGCGCCCCTCTATGTTACCCTGTCGCATTACCACGCCCAGGGACGCACCCTCCTTTATGCCGGGGAGGAGCTGCTTGGCGAGCTGGCCTCCAAGGAGATTCCCGCCAAGGTCACAATCCTGCCTGGCGATGGAAAGACCGACCTCTCGGAAGTGATGTTCTACCGCTCGGCGCTCAACGCCGATGAGGTAAAGGCCATCGGCGACGGGCAGATGATACAGTCGAGCCTCGAGGTCTACCTCCCCTTCGACGACCAGGATGCCCCGGCCCGCAATGACGCCCAGGCGATGACAGAGGCAGTGGTCATTCCCGGCCAGACATCCGGCGTGGCCGCAGTGACAGAGGAGGAGGACACAGTCCCTTTCCGCGTGTACGGCCTTGAAGGCCTGGCGCGTGTGGTGGTCGCCAGCCCCCAGGCCGTGGCAGTGCGCTCGGTCGACGGACGGCTCATGTATGACCGCCAAGTGAACGCCACCGCCGATTTCAGCCTGCCCGCGGGGATATACCTGGTCAACAACGTCAGGGTGGCTGTCAGGTGAGGGTGTGCCTCAACGATATGCACGGGGTGCCGGCAGGCTGTATTGCCGCCGGCATCCCGTATGTCATGTATGCGCGGCAGATGCAATAAACCGCTGTCAGAGCCGTTAATATGTTAGCGGGATTATATCCGGTTGCACATCCCGTCATTATCGAATGGCTATGAAATATATTTACCGCAAATCATCATACGGGCGCAAACACGGTCGCTCTCTCTACGCCCTGTTGATCATATTGCTCATGTGGGCCGCAGGCCGGCAGCCAGTGTCGGCGCTCTCCCCCGACACCTACGCCTCCTCGTCGCGTCTTGCCTCGGGCCGCTGGGTGAAAATCGCCGTCAGCCAGTCGGGTATGCACATGCTCTCCGACCAGCAGCTGCGCCAGTGGGGATTCTCCGATCCCTCGCGGGTCAAAGTCTACGGCTATGGCGCGATGCGTCTTCCCGAACGTCTCGACAACTCTTATCTCGACGACCTGCCCCAGGCCCCGTCGGAGTATCTGGCGGGGAGGGGAATCGTGTTCTTCGGCGAAGGGCCAGTGACGGTTGGCAACCCGGCTACGAAATATCTGCGCCCGGTGCAGAACCCGTTCACCCTCCTTGGATATTATTTCCTGTCGGAGACCGATGACGAGCGTCTGGTGCCTCAGCTCGATGCGGCCTCAGACCCTTACGCGCCGGCTCCCGCCAAGACCTACCAGGCTCTGGCCTATCACGAGCAGGAGCTGGTGTCGCCCGGGTATGCCGGGTTCCTGATGGTCGGGGAGGACTTCAAATACACCCGCTCGCGCACGTTCCAGATTGCCATGCCCGGCATCGACACCTCATCGCCGGTGTCGATGGAGGCCTCGTTTGTGGCAAAGACGCTGTCTGACTCCTCTACCATAATTTATACAGCCAATGGGGTCACGCTTCCGACCACCTCCAGCGACCGTATCTCGTCGACCTCCGACAGCGAGAGACATGGAATCGAGGGATTGTCGCGCAAGGATTTCCAGGTGAGTTCGGAGAATGTGCAGATAGGGGTCAATTTCACATGTCCCTCAACTGTCACGTCGGCCAACCTCAACTATATCGCCCTGACATACAGCCGCCGGCTCACCCTGGAGGATGGCAACAAGATTTTCCACGCTTCGGGCAGCACGTCGGGTTTCCAGCTCCACGGAGCTGATGCCGACACCCGGGTGTGGGACATAACTTCCCCGATGGAGGCCACTGCGATGGATTTGTCGGCTCCGTCAGGAGGCAGCTCGACCTGGAGCCTGAGCCGCACCGGCGTGAGGCGTTTCGCCGCCTGGAAGCCTTCGGCCCCGTTCCTTGAAGCCACCCTTGTCGGTGAGGTGAAAAACCAGAACCTCCACTCGCTCCCGGCCACTGAGATGGTGATTTTCACCCTCCCGGCATGGAAAGACCAGGCCGAACGTCTGGCCGACTTCCACCGCAAGGATGCGGTGGACCCGCTGCATGTCACGGTGCTGACCCCGCAGGAAGTTTACAACGAGTTTTCATCAGGTGCGCCCGACGTGCAGTCGTTCCGCAAGCTGCTGAAGATGTTTCATGACAGGCAGTCGGCAAGCGGCAATCCATTGCGCTACGCCCTGTTCCTGAGCCGTCCGGTATGCGACATACGCCAGGTGACGGAATACGGCAAGTCGCTTGGCACCACCTTCCTCCCAGCATGGTTCAGCGACAACGGCCTGTATGACAACGATGCCTACATGACCGACGACATATTCGGCTTCCTTGACGACAACTCGGGGGTGACTACCTCCTCCGACAAGCTGCGCATCGCCGTGGGCCGCATCCCGGCAATGTCGCAGGCCGATGTGAAGTCAGCCATCGACAAGATGGAGCGCTATTACACCAAGATGCCCCGCTCCAACTGGAAGAACAATATCCTGGTGACCGCCGACGATGAGGATGCGGGCATACATATGACCCACGCCGAATGGTTCAGCGAGTACCTTGCCGCCAGCGACGGCGGTGAGAACGGTTTCGTCAAGAAGCTGTACATCGACCAGTATGAGCGCACCTCAAACATCTGCGAGGAGGCGCGCCAGGTGTTTTACCGCTATCTCGACGAGGGGGCGCTGCTGTGGTTCTACACCGGCCACGCCAACTCCACGTCGCTCACCGGCGAGAGCCTTGTGACATATTCCGACCTCAACAATCTCTACCTGCGCCATTGGCCGGTGGTCTACGGGGCCACCTGTAACTTCCTGCGCTGGGATGCTCCGTCGATATCGGGCGCGGAAATTCTTTTCAAGAATCCAAATGGCGGTGTGATTGCTGCCATCTCGGCCTCCAGAGCGGTTTACATCACCAACAACGGCAACCTCTCGGCTTCGCTCGGCCGTCATTTCCTCCAGCGTGGCGAGGATGGCAAATATATGACCCTTGGGGAGATATACATGCTCACCAAGAACGACTACATGGACGAGAACCACAAAGATGCCCAGGACAACCGGGATCCGATTCCGTGTCCCGACTCCAACAAGCTCCGCTATGTGCTTATGGGAAACCCTGCGCTCAGGCTGATGATGCCCTCGTCGAGGGTGGTGGTTGACCGCATCCACGAGACTGACCTGCCTGTGGCTCCCGACCAGGAGCCGCCATGCCTGATGGCCCGGCAGCAGACAACCATCGCCGGACATATAGAGAATCCTGACGGCACCCCCGTCTCGGGATTCAACGGCCGTCTTGTCGCCACGATTTATGATGCCGAGCAGTCGGTGACAACCCAGGGCTATGGCGCCGGGCAGCCGACGACATTCGACCAGCAGGGAGGCCGCCTGGTGGTAGGCAACACTGATGTCAAGGATGGCCGCTTCATCCTCCCGGTCAATATGCCGTCTGAGGTGGTCAACAACTACCGCAACGCCGCCATAAACCTTTACGCATATGATGATGAGGGCAACGAGGCGGTCGGCATCAACCGCGACTTCTATGTCTATGGCACAGACTTTGACGCCGAACCTGACGTGGTGCCTCCGTCAATCGACGCGTTCTACATCAACCATCCGTCGTTCGTGTCGGGCGACGAGGTCAACAATTCCCCGATGGTGATAGCTGAGATTTCCGACGACCGCGCCATAAACCTCTCCACCGCCGGTGTGGGCCACCAGATGGGGCTTTATCTTGACAACGGCTCGAAGAGCTACACCGATGTCGCTGATTATTTCACCCCCTACACCAATGGTGTGCCGGGCGGTACCATAGCATATCCCATCGAAAGGCTCCCTGTGGGGGCACATACCCTGCGCCTGCGTGTCTGGGACACCGCGCCAAACTCGGCCGAGGCCACTGTCGATTTCTTCGTGGCCAAGGAGATAACCCCCACGATATACGATGTCTACACCGACTGCAACCCCGCTTCGGTTGAGGCCAATTTCTATGTGTCGCATGACCGTCCCGACCGCGCCCTGACAGTGACCATCGAGGTGTTTGACATGATGGGCCGCCGTCTGTGGCAGGCTACCCAGCAGGGGCGCAGCGACATGTTCCAGAGCCAGCCCATCACCTGGGACCTCACCGACTATGGAGGCCACCGTGTGGGCCGGGGCATCTACCTCTACCGCGCCACTGTCTCCGACGACAATTCCGGCGAGAAGACCTCCACTGCCTCGCGCCGCCTGGCCGTAACCGCCAACTGATTCCCACCTCCTCTTTCCCCCTCTTGTCACGCTGCGCCCGAGTATCCTGCCCGGGCGCAGCGTGTATTCCACCGGGATTATGGAAACCATCCCGGTAGGCATCGAACCCATCCCCACGAATCCGGAGGATTCATCAATTATTAGCCGGGGGTTGGTGGCCTTGTGCCAGCAACCCCCCGGAAAATGTGTCAGACGTGGGATTCTGAAAGAATCTTTTATAGATGTCGGCTTGTGAAAGTGAAGTGTGCCGTCCGGATGGCCTCTGTGTAATCTGTGAAATCTGTGAAATCTGTGTAATCTGTGAGCCCCATCTCCACCAATCCCGATAAATCTTATATCATCCAAAACATCCGTGAAAATTCGCGTATCTGCGTAATCTGCGTGAGTTTTTACCTGCTTGCCGTCACTGGTTTGACGGCCTAATCTACAAAAGGGTCTCACGCAGATTCCGCAGATACGCAGATTTCCCGCAGATAATATGGGGTCGCTTCGCTCCCGGGAGGTCTCGCAGATTCCACAGATTTCACAGATTTAAACGGATTTCTATTATTGTGATTGATTACACGGATTTAAACAGCGGGACTGTGAATCCTACTGATTCGTGGGTGGATTCCAACTTGGATTCTCGTGGGTGGATTCCAACGTGGGTTCGGGGATAGGTCAGCGGGGTTGCTGGTAGGCACCGAGGGTGGGGAGGGGGAGGCGGCTGTCGCCGTACATGTCGGTGTCGGCCAGGGGGTAGTGGCGGTCGGTGTCTCCCGCGCCGATGGCGGGGGAGTCTGATGCCAGGCGGTAGTCGAAGATGTAGTCTTCGCGGGAGACTCCGAAGAGGGGGTCTGTGTCCCACAGGCAGTTGATGAAGTTGAAGTCGTCAGAACCGGCTGACTTCAGCAGGCAGTTGACGATAGTGACGGGGAGGCCTTCGAGGTCGCCGTGTGACAGGTCGGGTCCGAGACCATATATTATGGAGTTGTGGATTTCGGTGTCTGACATCCACGGCAGTGTGTCATCGTCGGATGGCTCGGAAACAGACTCGTTTTCGGGATCGAGATGCTCAAACTGTAGGGCGGGGCCTCCGATGGCGGTGAAGAGGTAATAGTTGGCCAGAGTTGACTGTGACACGAGGTGTTCAGAGCCTACCAGGCGCAGGATTCCGAGTGACGCGTCGGACAGCTCGCAGCCGACGGCGGTCAGCGAGGAGTGGATGGCCTCCACGACATAGTTCTTGGTGTTGCGCACCACGGAGTTGTGGAGTATCAGCGCCGGGGCCTGGCGGGAGCCGCCGCAGTGGTCGAGTATTATGCCCCATTCTGAGTTGCGGATTGATGCCTGGTGGATCTCATTGCCTGTTGAGGTGGGGGAGAAGCGAATGCCGCCCCACTGGCCTGACATCACCTCGTAGGGAATCGATGCGGCCACGAATCCTGAGCGGTCACCGGTGATTTCCACTGGTTTCTCCGTTGAGCCTGTGACGAGAAGGGTGCCGTGGACGATTATCTCAGCCTTGTCGTGCATAAGCAGCCGTGTTCCGGCAGGCAAAGAGAGGGTGGCCCCCTCCTCCACGACTATCGAGTCGCAGACCAGGTAGGGTTTGCCGGGCGACAGGGAGGCGTCGGCGGCGAAACGGGTGTCGCCGCTCAGGCGGGTGACATCCTGGCCGCTGGCTTTCACGGGCATGGAGGATGTGACCCCGTTGACGCGGAAATCGATATGGGCCAGCACGTTGACAGGGAGGTCCTGGCCGTTCTCGGCCAGGGTGGCCTCCACGAATACGAAAATCGAGTCGTTGGGGCGTATCTCGACATTGCTGAAACGGCGACCGCTCATGCCGTCGACGTTGATGCGGAACTGGCCGGCTTCGTCGTCGCGGAAAGCGATGTCGCTGATGTTCATTATCTTGTCGTGACGGTTGTAGACGATGAAACGGCTTGTCGGAGACGGGCCGAGGGTCAGCAGCGAACCCATCCTGACTGTGTCGGTCGAGAATGTCGGCTGGTCGGCGGCTGAGGTGGAGACTGCGTCCTGGATGCAGGAGGTGAGGGTCGCCGATATGGCGAGCAACCCTGCGAGGAGGGAGAAAAATATCTTGAATCTTTTCATAATGGGAAATCCGGATTGACCATATGCGTTGACCATATGCGCGGGGCCTTGGACGTATGCTGTCGGTCAGAGGGCTATCTGCTAATTATTAACGTGATAACCGCTCCCTTATTGCGCTTGCGTCCATAAATCGGAGGCGGCGTGGTCAGGAGGCAGCCAGTAGCGCCAGAATGGTGGTCAGGGCCTGGCGAAGTGGTCGCGGATGAGCCGTGCCTTGGCGGGGCCGACAACCTCGGCGAGCGCGTCGAGGGTGGCCGCCGAGATGCGTTTCACGCTTTTGAACCGTGAAAGCAGAGCCTGCTCCGTGGCCGGCCCGATGCCGGGGATTGTCGACAGTTCGCTGACAATCTGGGTCTTTGAGCGCCGGTTGCGGTGATGTGTGATGCCGAAGCGGTGGGCCTCGTCGCGTAGGTGCTGCACCACCTTCAGCGATTCTGAGTTCTTGTCAATGTATAACGGCACCGAGTCGCCCGGGAAATATATCTCCTCCAGTCGTTTGGCTATCCCCACGAGGGCTATCTTGCCGCGCAGGCCGATTTCATCGAGGGCCTCCACGGCTGATGAGAGCTGCCCTTTGCCGCCGTCGACGACTATCAGCTGGGGGAGGTCGTCGGGGGCTTCCTCCATCATGCGTGTGTATCGTCGGGTCAGCACCTCCTTCATCGATGCGAAGTCGTCGGGGCCTTCGACGGTCTTGATGTTGAAATGGCGGTAGTCTTTTTTTGATGGTTTCGCATCGCGGAACACCACACATGAGGCCACCGGGTTGGTGCCCTGTATGTTGGAGTTGTCGAAACACTCGATGTGGCGCGGCAGCTCGTTGAGCCTGAAGTCGGCCTTGATGCGCTCGAGGGTCTTCATCGCGCGTTTCTCGGGGTCGACCTTCTCGAGATGCTTGAGCGCGTCGAGGCGGTGTTGCCGGGCGTTGCGTGCCGACACGTCGAGGAGCTTGAATTTGTCGCCCCTCTGGGGGATGGAGACTGTCATCGAGGGGAACTCCATGTCTGGGGCTTCGGCGACTATCACTTCGTCGAAGCTGATGTTGAAACGCTGGCGTATCTCCTGCATGGCGTATGACAGGAGCTGGGGGCGTGTCTCCTCGAGCCGTCTCTTGTACTGAAGGGTGAGCGAACGGGCCACGGCCCCGCGGCGGACGTGCATATAGTTGATGTACACGTCGTTTGAGCCGTCGTCATCCACGCCGAAGACATCCACGCTGTCGAGCGCCGGGTTGACGATGACGCTTTTGGCCTGGTAGCGCTCCACTTTCTGGTATTGCTCCTTAAGCTCCTGGGCTTCCTCGAAACGCAGCTGCGAGGCAAGTTCCTCCATCTGTGAACGCAGATGGGCGAGCAGTTCGCCGGTGTCGCCGCGCAGTATCTGCCTGACATTGTCGATGTAGGCGGCGTATTCCTCCTCGGGGATTTTCCCGACGCAGCATCCGGCGCAACGCCGCAGGTGGTATTCGAGGCAGAGGCGGCCTTTGCCTCGGGCGAGCGAGGCAGGGGTGATGGGGATGCGGCATCCGCGGATGGGGTGGAGCTCATGGATGAGCGCCAGCACCGCGCGGGCGGCCCCGGCGTCGGTGTACGGGCCGAAATATTTCGAGCCGTCGCGCAGCCGCTGACGGGTCATGAAGACGCGTGGAAACATCTCCTTGGTGACGCATATCCAGGGGTATGACTTGTCATCCTTGAGCAAGACATTGTAGCGGGGCTTGTACTCCTTGATCATAGAGTTCTCAAGGTTGAGAGCGTCGGCCTCGGTTGGCACCACGATGTAGCTCATGTCGGCGATGGCGCGCACCAGCAGGTTGGTGCGCAACACATCGTGGGTGCGGTTGAAATAGCTCGACACGCGCCGCTTGAGGTTCTTTGCTTTGCCCACATATATGACCGTCCCCTCAGAGTCGTAATACATGTAGACTCCGGGGGTCTCGGGGAGAAGCGAGATTTTCTCGCGCAATTCGGGTGATTTGTCTTTGCTGTGCTTGCCCAAGGTGGTTTATTGATTGTTGAGGGTCAGGAGGAAGCAGGGGGAGTGGTACTCAAAGGTAATCATGCCCATCGAGGCCATCCTGACGATGATGTCCTCGGCTGTCTGGCGCGAGAGATGGGTGTCGACCATAAGCTCCTCGACTGATGAGGGGCCACGGCGGCCGAGGGCCGCCAGCAATGCCCCTTCCGGGGCCGAGTAGGCCACTCCGCCAGAGTCGGCGCTCTCTTCCATAAGCCTCCAGGCCTTGACCATCAGGGGATGGGCCACGATGTTCTCGTCTGCCACCCGGTAGTAGGCCCTCCAGCTGCCGTCGGCCTCCTTGCATTCCACGGGGCGGCGTGAGGCTTTCGGGATGGATGCCCTCAGCACCACCGCGCCTTCCTCGCAGAGGAATGCCTGCATCTCCACCTCGACCGACGGGCGGCAGAAGACCGTCGCCGCGGCCTCGATGACGTGGAGGTCCTCCTCGGAGCGGATGCCGGCCACCACGCCGTTGTCTTTCACCCCCACGAGCAACCGGCCTCCGTCGTTGTTGGCGAAGGCGGATATGGAATGGGCGATTTTCCGCGCGTCGGAAATCTTGAACTTGAAATCCTGATGCTCGTGTTCCCCCTCGTCGATGAGGCGGTGGATGTAGAATTTTCCGCGTATTGCCTGGAGGTCTTTGTACATCGCTCTGGACTTTATGGGTTCCCTCTTCTGTTTAAGAGAGTAACGCCCTGACGACCTCGAATGTTGAGCGGGGTGCGATGGTGAAGAACTCGCCGTATTGTTCGTGATGGTTTTCCACGCCGGGGGTGTCTGACACCACCCGGATGGCCAGGAACGGCACATCCCTGAGATGGCAGACCTGGGCGATGGCCCCCGACTCCATGTCGACGGCGACAGCCTCGGGCTGCACCTCCAGCACGGCCCGCAGTTCGGCGGGGGTGGAGACGAAAAGGTCGCCGGAGGCTATCAGCCCGCGGCGCACGGCGGGGTTGGCGCTGACGGCGGCGAGGTTGACAAGCTGGTCGCCCCGGCACGTGAACAGCTCGGGAAGCCCTTGCACCTGTCCGCGGGCGTTGCCCGGGCCGCAGTAGACGTCATGGTAGCCGATGCGGTCGGCGATGACCACGTCGAGGATTCCAGCTCCCTGGCCGGTGCCTCCGGCGATGCCGGTGTTGACCACCAGGTCTGGGTTGAAGGTGTCGATCAGGGAAATCGCCCCGACGGCGGCGTTGACCTTGCCGATGCCGGTCTGCATTATGGCCACCTCGTTTGCGCCCATCCGTCCCTGTCGTATCGTGTAGCCGTTGACGGTTGTCTCTTTCATGTCTTCGACGAGGGGGAGGAGCATGTCAAGCTCGCTCTCCATCGCCACTATGATTCCTGTCTTCATTGTCTGTCTGTTAAAAAATCGGCTGTCTGTCATACATTTATGCGTGTTGCCTTCTGTATGCCCGGAATCCTCCTCACCTTGGCGCAGAGGTCGTTGACCCCTTCGACGTCAGACACAAGCAGGGAGAGGTCGCAGGTGAAGACCTCCTTCTCGGCGTGGATGTCGAGGTCGCGTATGTTGAGCGACAGGTGGGTGGAAATCAGCGATATCAGCTCGTGGAGGATTCCCTGGCGGTCGATGCCTTCGATACGGATGTGGGCCAGGAAGCGTCCGCCGTTGACTTCCCATCTGGCCGCCACGATGCGCGGGCCGTAAGAGGCTTTCAGCACTGAAGCTCGCGGGCAGTCGAGATTGTGGACAACAACCTCGCCGTCGTCGTCGATGTAGCCCAGCACGTCGTCGCCGGGGATGGGGCTGCAGCAGTCGGCGAAGCGGAAGTTGGTGGCCCCGCTCTCGTCATAGCGCAGTATGTAGGTCTCCTTGGTGTTGATTTTCTTTTTCTCCGCGGGCTGTGGGGCATCCGCGGGCTGCTCTTTGTCGCCCATTCCTATCCATTTGAGCAATAGCCGTTTTGTCTTCGAGCTTTCTTTGCGGAGGGTCTTGACGACATATTCGTTGAGGGCAATCTCGTCGTTGCCCAGCAGGTAGTAGAATTCGTCGCGGGTCTGGGCTTTGTAGAGGCCCATTACCTTTGTGATGGCGACATTGTCATCCTTGATGTCGTTGTCGCGGAGGAACTCCTCGAATATCAGGCGACCTTTGGCCACGGCCGGCTGCTGGAGCTTGCGCAGGGCCTGGCGCAGGCGTGTCTTTCCTTTGGCGGTGGCCAGGAAGTCGACCCATTCGGGCTTGGGCTGCTGTGACTGCGAGGTCAGCACCTCCACCTGGTCGCCTGAGTTGAGCCGCTGGCTGAGCGGCACGAGCTTGTGGTTGACCTTGCCGGCGATGCAATGGCATCCGATTTGTGAATGCAGGTGGAAGGCCACGTCGAGGACAGTGGCGTTGTTGGGGAGCGTGATAAGTTCACCTTTGGGGGTGAAGACCACGATTTCCGAGGAGAAGAGGTTGAGCTTGAGGGTGTCGAGGAAGTCGAGCGCGTTGGGCTCGGGGTCGGCCAGGATGTCCTTGATGGTGTGGAGCCAGGCGTTGAGTTCCGACTCCTCGTCCCCCTCGCCTACCTTGTATTTCCAGTGGGCGGCGAATCCCTTCTCGGCGATTTCGTCCATCCGTCGCGAGCGTATCTGCACCTCCACCCAGTTGCCGTCGGGGCCCATCACCGTCAGGTGGAGAGCCTGGTAGCCGTTGGCTTTCGGGTTTGAGATCCAGTCGCGGGTGCGGTCGGGGTGGAGCCGGTATATGTCGGTGATGGCCGAGTATATCTGCCAGCAGATGCTTTTCTCCATGGCCGGGTCGTCACACTCGAATATGATGCGGGCCGCGTAGAGGTCGTAGACCTCCTCGAAGGGTATGTGTTTGGTCTCCATCTTGTTCCAGATGGAATAGACCGATTTGACGCGGGCCTTGGCGCTGTATTTCAGGCCCATCGCGTCGAGACGCTCGCGTATCGGGGCGGCGAAGTCATTGTATATCCCGGTGCGGTGTTTCTCGCTCTCGGCGATCTGGCGAGAGATGCGCTCGAAAGCCTCGGGATGCTCATATTTGAAGCTGAGGTTCTCAAGCTCGGTCTTTATCTCAAAAAGCCCGAGCCTGTGGGCCAGGGGGGCGTATATGTAGAGTGTCTCCCCTGCGATTTTGTATTGCTTGTTGGGGGCCATCGATCCCAAGGTGCGCATGTTGTGGAGCCTGTCGGCCATCTTGATGAGCACCACCCTGATGTCCTCGCTCATGGTCAGCAGCAGCTTGCGGAAGTTCTCGGCCTGCACCGAGGCTTTGTCGCCGAAGATGCCGCCTGAGATTTTTGTCAGCCCCGCGACGAGCTGGGCAATCTTCTTGCCGAAGTTCTGCTCGATGTCCTCGACGGTGTAGTCGGTGTCCTCCACCACGTCGTGGAGCAGTGCGGCGCATATCGATGTGGATCCCAGGCCGATTTCCTGGCTGGCGATTTTCGCCACCGCGATGGGGTGGAGTATGTATGGCTCCCCCGAGCGGCGGCGTATGCCGCTGTGGGCCTCCTTGGCGAAGCGGTAGGCCCGCTCGATGATTTCGACTTTCTTGCGGTGGTTTGACTTGAGATAGCCGTCGCGCACCTCCTGGAAGGCGGCCTCGATTATGCGGTCTTCCTCAGGGGTGGTGAAGTTGTTGCGGGGCGACGGCTGGGCCGGCACGGGTGTGGTGGTCTTTTCGTGCGACATTGTCTGTGGAGTATTGGTGAATCCGTCAGGGAGAGTTTGCTCTGCGGGGGTGTTTTTGGAGGATTTTCCACAAAAATAGTAAATTTCCCCGGAAAAATCGCTAACTTTGAGTCTCTAAACACAAAAACCACCATGAAAGTCATAAATTTTGCAGAGACCCCCTCGCTGGTGGGCCAATATATGACCGAGCTGCGCGCTGTTGACATCCAGGGAGATATGCTCCGCTTCCGCCGCAATCTCGAGCGCATCGGCGAGATAATGGCCTACGAGATATCCAAGACCCTCGACTACCGCCGCCGCCAGGTGCAGACCCCGCTGGCGATGACCGAGAGCCTTGAGCTGGCCACGCCGCTGGTGCTGGCCACCATATTCCGTGCCGGAGTCCCGTTCCACCAGGGGTTCCTCAATTATTTCGACCACTCGGAGAACGCTTTCGTGTCGGCCTACCGCCGCTACAAGGAGAAGACTTACAAAGACCATGACGATTTCGATGTCTGCATCGAGTATCTGGCCTCGCCGTCGATAGAGGGGAAGACCCTCGTGCTGGCCGACCCGATGCTCGCCACCGGCGCGTCGATGGAGCTGAGCTACCGCGCGTTGCTGACCAAGGGCACCCCGGCCCACATACATGTGGCCTCGGTCATCGCCTCGCAGCAGGCCGTCGACTTCATCCGCAGCCGTTTCCCGGAGGAGAAGACCACCGTCTGGATCGGGGCCATCGACCCTGAAATCAACTCCCACTCATACATCGTCCCGGGCCTCGGAGACGCGGGCGACCTCGCCTACGGCACCAAGGACTGACCCCGCGCCGGGCGATAAGATGCGGCAAAAGAGATGGCTTTTTGATTTTTTTTTGCTAATTTTGCGTTTTTATGGCAGTCGCGGCGCGGCCATTGTCATGCCCGCAACTGTTACAATCTCAGTAAAGAACCATTCCCAACCCGATAATTTAAAAATGGCAAAAGTTGTTATCATTGGCGTCGGAGGTGTCGGCACAGTGGCCGCCCACAAGTGCGCCCAGAATCCCGATGTGTTCACCGGGATAGTCCTCGCCTCGCGACGCCGCGAGAAATGCGACGCCGTAAAGGAGGCCATCCTCAGGGAGGCCGAAAAGCATGGACGCAAGGCCCCGGTGATTGAGACCGACCGTGTCGACGCCGACTCGGTGGAGGAACTCTGCGCCCTGTTGCGCCGTCACAATCCCGACCTGGTGATGAACCTGGCGCTGCCCTATCAGGACCTCACTATAATGGATGCCTGCCTGGAATGCGGCGTCAGCTATCTCGACACGGCCAACTATGAGCCGCGCGACGTGGCCCATTTCGAGTATTCCTGGCAGTGGGCCTACCGCGAGAAGTTCGAGAAAGCGGGTCTGACGGCAATCCTGGGCTGCGGATTCGACCCCGGGGTTTCAGGTGTGTTCACCGCTTACGCGGCCAAACATTATTTCTCGGAGATGGAGACCCTCGACATCGTCGACTGCAATGCCGGAAACCATGGAAAGGCTTTCGCCACCAACTTCAACCCGGAAATCAACATCCGCGAAATCACCCAGAACGGCCGTTACTGGCAGAATGGCCAGTGGGTGACCACCGGGCCGCTCGAGGTTCACGCCCCGCTGACCTATCCCCGCATCGGGGAGCGTGAGAGCTATCTGCTCTACCATGAGGAGCTTGAGTCGCTGGTGCAGAATTTCCCGACCATCAGGCGCGCCCGTTTCTGGATGACTTTCGGCCAGGAATACCTCACCCACCTGCGTGTGATTCAGGACATCGGCATGGCCCGCATCGATGAAATCGACTACAACGGCCAGAAAATCGTGCCCCTGCAGTTCCTCAAGGCCGTGCTGCCCAATCCGCAGGACCTCGGCGAGAACTACACCGGGGAGACTTCCATCGGCTGCCGCATCTCAGGCAAGGGGAAGGACGGCAAGGAGATGACATACTACATCTTCAACAATTGCTCCCACTCGGAGGCTTACCGCGAGACCGGCATGCAGGCTGTGAGCTACACCACCGGCGTGCCCGCCATGATCGGCGCGATGATGTTCCTCACCGGCAAGTGGAACAAACCGGGTGTCCACAACGTTGAAGAGTTTGACCCCGATCCTTTCATGGAGCAGCTTCCCCTCCAGGGCCTTCCCTGGGAGGAAATCGTCAACGCTCCCCTGGAAGTCGACAAATACTAACATAAAACCTACTTAAGCTATGGCTGAAGACAAATACCGCGAGGCGCTCAGCCGCTCCGCAGTGACTATTGACGACGAGTTCGTGGCCGCCGAGGTGAAACGTATCATCGACGAGAACCGCGAGAAATACTCAACCGAGGAGGTCTACAAGTTCCTCTTCAACTGCATCGACCTGACCACGCTGCAGTCGACCGACTCCCCCAGGTCGGTAGCCGACTTCACCGAGAAGGTAAATCAGTTTGAGACCGAGCATCCCGAGATGCCCAACGTGGCCGCCATATGCGTATATCCCAACTTCGCGCAGGTGGTCAGGGCCGTCCTCGAGGTCTCTGAGATCGACATCGCCTGCGTGTCGGGCGGATTCCCCTCGTCGCAGACATTCCCCGAGGTGAAGGTGGCCGAGACGGCGCTGGCCGTTGACGGCGGTGCCGACGAGATCGACATCGTCCTCAATGTCGGCAACTACCTCGACGGCGACTACCAGGAGGTGTGCGACGAGATAGCCGAGCTGAAGGAGGCTTGCCGCGAGGCCCGTCTGAAGGTGATTCTGGAGACCGGCGCGCTCAAGACCGCCGAGAACATCCGCAACGCGTCGATTCTCTCGATGTATTCCGGAGCCGACTTCATCAAGACTTCGACAGGCAAGGAGTATCCCGGCGCGAGCCATTTCGCCGCCTATGTCATGATGCATGCCATCAAGGAGTATTACGAGCAGACAGGCCGCATGGTGGGCTTCAAGCCCGCCGGTGGTGTGCGCACCCCCGAGGATGCCGTGGGCTACTATTGCCTGGTCAAGGAAATCCTGGGTGACAAGTGGCTCACCAACGAGTACTTCCGTATCGGCGCTTCCGGCCTGGCCAACAACCTGCTGACCGCTATTTTCGGCACCGAGACCAAGTTCTTCTGAAAAAACTCCACGGGGTGTCGCCGGCCGCATGTCTCGACTGACAGACCGGCGACACCCTGTCAACTCATTCTTCCCCCAATCGTTAATCACCGCAAACATGGAATACTGGACCATAATCGACGACCGTCACGCCGGCCCTTACTCTGCCGACGAGTTAATCGGAATGGGCATAAAGCCTGATTCTCCTGTCTGGACATCGGGGCTGCCCGACTGGGTGGAAGCCTGTGAGATTGAAGAACTGAAAGCGGCGATGGAGGCGCGTGACCGCGCCATGCGGCCTGCCTCGGAGGTGGTTGCCTTGGAGGAACCGGCTGCCGTGGCAGAGGAGCCGCAGATTCCCGCCGTGGAGCAGCCAGGCAACCCTGTGGAGAAAGCTGACACAAACCAGCCGATGCCCGGCCAGGGATATGGATACCACCAGCAGGGATATTATCCCCAGGGCCCGGCTCAGCAAGCCCCTGCTGATCCGCGTTTCGCCCCTCAGCCGCAACCCCAGCCAGTGTGGGACTGGCAGCGCGAGGCGACGGTGCCTGACGAGCCTTGCCCCCCGGCGTATCTCGTCTGGTCGATAATCGTCACCATACTCTGCTGCCAGGTGCTTGGCATCGCCGCCATAATATGCTCGGCCCAGACCAAGCAGGCTTATGGCCGTGGCAACCTCGCCAAGGCCAAGAAGATGTCGGAATGGGCCCAGTGGCTCATCATAATCTCGATAGTCCTCGGGCTGATGGCTCTCCCCGTGCAGCTCGCGTTCATGGGTGTCTGAGTGAAGAGCCGGGGGCTGACAAAGCGTAACCTGCTGGTGGTGGCCGCCGCTGTGGCGGCTCTGGCAGTTTACATCCTGTTCTGTGAATACAGCGGCGCGATGCCCCGGTGTCCGTTCAAATGGGTCACAGGGCTTGACTGCCCCGGATGCGGCTCGCAACGGGCGTTGCGCAGCCTGCTGCACGGCCATCCGCTGGAGGCCTGGGGCTACAACCTGATTCTGCCCCCGGTGCTGGCCTACCTGATGACTATAGTCCTGCTGCCGCTTTGGCGGGGCAGCCGGGCGGAGAGGATTCACGCGGCGCTGACATCCCCGGCGGCAATATGGAGCCTGTTGGGTGTGGTGATGGCGTGGTGGGTGCTCCGCAACCTCCCTTTCATGGCCGGAATTAAATTTTGAAACAAAATTATGAGAATCGCAGTCTATTGCTCGGCACGTCCGCATATCCCCCCATGCTATCATGATGACGCTGTCGCGTTAGGCAAATGGATGGGGGAGAACGGCCACACGCTCGTTTACGGCGGCCTCAGATACAGCATGATGCGTGATGTCGCCCAGGCGGCCGCCGATGCCGGAGGCAAAGTGATGGGAATCGTCCCCGAGTCGAGGATAGCCGACCAGCATCCGGCCAACACGGTGAGTCTCCTGGTCCCCGACCTCCACCAGCGCAAGCAGATGATGGAGGAGAACGCCGACGTGTTCGTGGCCCTCGAAGGGGGGATAGGCACCCTCGACGAGGTATTCTCGGCGCTCGCGTCATCTACCTTCTTCAAGCAGCCGAAGGAGATACACCTGCTCGACCGCGACGGCCTGTACGCCCCTTTGCGGCAACTCATCGAGAATATGGAGCAGAAGGGGCTCGCCACTTCCCCGGCTACGGAGATGCTCCACTTCTACCCTGACGTGGAATCTATGACCGCAGCCCTTGGACAACTCTCCAAAAACATCTGAATATGAAAATCTACACCCGCACCGGCGATGCCGGACAGACCTCGCTCGTCGGAGGCAAACGTGTCAGCAAGTCGTCAGTCAGACTTGAGTCATACGGCACGGTCGACGAACTAAACTCCCATCTCGGACTGCTCGCGGCATACGCCCGACCGATAGACCCGGCCTCTGCCACTTTCGTCCGAGCAATCCAGAACAAGCTTTTCAACCTCGGGGCATACCTGGCCACTGACAACACCGACATCTCCATAGCCCCGTCCGGCATCGCCCAGGCGGAAATCCAGGCAATGGAGACCGAGATTGACCGCCTTGAGGAGTCTCTTCCGGCCCTTACCTCATTCATCCTTCCCGGAGGGTGCCAGGCCGCATGCCAGGCCAACATCGCCCGCACCGTCTGCCGGCGTGCCGAACGCCGGGTAATCGCCCTGTCGGAGACCGCTCCGGTCAACCCCCTCGCCATCGGCTACCTCAACCGCCTGAGCGACTACCTCTTCGACCTCGGCCGCCATCTCAACCACCTCTCCTCCACGCCCGAGCAATCCTGGCAGCCTTGAGCTCCCATCCCTCTGCAAAAAATCTCCACCTAGGCCATAATAAAAAAAGAATAATCGCGTTTAACGAAAAAACGCGGAGTCAGCGGCCCGCAGACACCGGTTGCCATCCCTGGCGACACATCCCCCTGCGACAGCCGGCCATCCGTGCCGAATTCCGAAATTTTTAACCAAAACCTCATAGATACACAAAGCTATGTATTGGACACTTGAACTCGCATCAAAGCTCGAAGACGCACCCTGGCCCGCCACCCGCGAAGAGCTTATAGACTACGCCCAGCGCAGCGGCGCCCCCCTCGAGGTCATCGAGAACCTCCAGGAAATCGAAGACGAAGGCGAACCCTACGAATCCATCGAAGACATCTGGCCCGACTACCCCTCCAAAGAGGACTTCTTCTTCAACGAGGAGGAATATTAAGCAAGAAATTCGCTGAATTATACAGCATAAATATTTGAAATAAAAGCGATTGGTGAGTTGGAGAATAAACTTGTCAATCGCTTTTTGTATCCTTTTATCACAAAAAACTTGCCTGTAAAGACGTTAGAATTGTGTTAAAAGCGTTCGTTCATTACTGAATGTCGGATTTTTTTCGTATCTTTGTAGACTGCCTTAACAAGGAGGTCTGGCAAAGACCGAAATGAGAACATAGCATAATACTTATAGTAACGCAATAAGGGAACTTTCTTATAGTTGAAAGGGCTTGGTCGCCTGTCAGAGCTATAAAGAAGGTTTTTTATTAACACCATGACACTAGTCTGTGGGCAAGAAGAAAAAAACATACGATATTCCGGAAGATGTTGCCGCAGCTATAGTCGCAGAGAGAAAATCTCTCTACGGCATTAAGAGTTATGTCAGCCTGTTTAGCAGCGCTGGCATTGGGTGTTATGGTTTTAAAGAAGCGGGATATAGTTGTATCGCTACTATAGAGTTGTTGGATAGTAAATGTTTCTATATCTTAAATGATTGATTATGGCACTATCTACGAGCTCTAAATCGGAAATTATGAATCTAATTGGATATGGCTTGGCAAAGTTTGATACTGAGCTTACTTCATATCTTGGATTTAAATCAAAGACTGATTTCGCAAGATTTGTAATATCAAAAGGATTAGCATCTACACTTCGTGCAGTATTTAATTTAATAGGCAAGATTCGTTTGACCCTTACTTCTCTAATGGACGTAAAGGGTGGCATCAGAGAAACCAGAGGGAACATATTAAATTACTGATAGATTCCCTTTTTGGCACTCTAAACTCTCAACAATTTGCCAATTTGGTTTACGGATTAGTAAGCAGCAATGAGGATAGTGGAGTGATAATGCCGTCAACCTACATTACACCCATTGATGTTTCTAGATTCCAAAAGATGCAGGAAACAGGGATTCAAGCAGAGTATTTCTTTATGAATAATTATCAGAAGTTACCGATGTTTTCAGATTCTAAATTAGAGGATGCTAGATTATGGGGCAATGGGTTTGACTTTCAAATTACTGATACTATGAACATAATTAATCTGGTTGAAGTTAAGGGAGTCAGAACGCAAAACGGAGCTATTAGGATGACAGATAAAGAGTATTCTATAGCAAGAGCATATAAGGATACGTTTCATCTTGTTATAGTTGCCAATCTAAATCACGCCCCTTATATGAGTTGCATTACGAATCCTTTAGAATCACTGCAATTGACCAAATATTATATAGAACTAAAACAAATCTCTTACCATACGTTGCCCTTAGAATGGAAACAAACTATATAGAAGAGGATTTGTATTGTCCCAGATGTGGAAATCGGATATCAAAATGCAATCCAGAAGAATTTTATTGGCAATATCCATTTGAATGCAATTATTGCGATGAGAATTTCTTCAAGGTTGAATGTTTAAATTACGATGAATTAAAATCTATATTTAAGGGTAGATCTGAAAAGATATGTTACACACAACCTCAATAATGTATATAGTGTACGTCGACAGAGTTTAATTTGTCTGTCACTCATACTAATGTATCATTTTATTCGTTTATTAAGTAAACGAAACAATTTCGTATGAAGAATTCAAGGAACATATCAATGGATAAACTGAGGAGTTATTCTTCAGCATTTTCTCGTTCTGTGTTTTTTGATATTGTTGAATTTGGAGATTTTGCTCATATAAATTGGATGTTAACTCAGGAAGAGAATGTAGATGAATTTATTACATATTCAGATTATTTTTCCTATTTATATTCTTGGCTGAAGAAAGAGTACCAATGTGAGTATTTCTTCAAAAATGAAATCATAAGTCAATATATACTTAAAAAGCTAGGAACTGAAAATTCCATAATATTTAATGAGTTCAGAGTCGGAGAGTCGATTGTGGATTTAGCTATGTTTAATGGCGAGAGTAAAGCCTTTGAAATTAAAACAAATTTTGATTCTCCTAAAAGACTTCTAAAACAATTAGATAGTTATCGCCGAATTTTTAACAAGGTGTATTTAATTGTTTCGTATGATCGGTTACATCAATATTTGGATATTATTCCCAATTGCATAGGTGTGTTAAGTTTATCGGTAAGGCGTAATCGAGTTATAATTGATATGATAAGAGAAGCAGAAACATCTATGAATCTAGATTGTGAAGTATTGATGCGATGCTTAAGAACAAAAGAGTATAGAAATATCGTTCAAAAGTTTTATCAGACGTTACCAAAGGAAGATGAAAACTTTTATACAATATGCTTAGATGCATTGAAGGCGATTCCAAAACAAAATCTAAACCAACTTTTTATAACAGAGATAAAAAATAGAAAATCTATAACTAATCTATTATATGATATTCCATTAGAGTTTAGACAGGTTTGTTTAAGCCTAAATCTTTCTTTAAGAAAGACGGAAATTCTTATTAATAATCTAAGCAGAACCATAAATCTCAAACCAATATGTATCTCCCGTATCTAAGAGGTAAACAATTCGAGCTATTGGCTCTAAGAAGTTTTGCGCAGACTCATATGGGTCATTCGTGCATAATGCCAATCATTGAACCTGTAAAGAAAAATACCAAAGCACTAGAACAAGCGTTTAATGTAATGTTTGAATGTCATCAAGAATTTGCAGTTGTTTTAAATCCATATGATGGTGATTTTAGACATCCTATCAATAATGATATTTTAGAACTATGTCCTTCGTTAAATACAAGAGAAGGATGGACTGCTGTGTATATCTATCAATCTAACTCAACAGGAACAAAGATATTAGAACATGCAAAAAAGAATAACCTTTCAGATATAATGATTTTGTTCAATCAGAGTCTTAATTTTGACAATGAGGATGTTTCTAACCTTTTAAGGGATGGATTGATTAAATTTGTTGTAATAACAAATAGTTCACGTTCAATTCGTGCCAAGTTAAGAAGACTTCAAAAAAATGTAATTTCATTAGAGGATCACTTTAGGACTCGCAGTAAAAATGCAGATTACATAAATCCTGATGATGAGTTTTATAGCGATGACTTTGCGTTCTATCAAGATGATAATCTATGGGGATATGGCGATTATACTACTTTGAGTAAAGATTTCATCGAGGGTGGAATGCTTCCTTATGCAATTGCCATACATCTTACATATAAGAAAAGTGATGAGGAAATAAACGTACATCACTTCGTATCCGATAGCAATTTTGATCAATCAAACATACAGGGTAAATTCATCGAGGCAGCTCGTAAAATAGAACCTTTTTATGAGAAGAATCATTTGGATAGGACCTCTGCCGTTGAAGAACTAATTTCAAAGGCCCAATCATATGATGGCTATCCGGGTTTAGGGTACTTAAAAAAATTGTCAATCCTCAACCATTTAGAGTTAATCAATAGATTATCTATATAGTTATGTACGTTTGTGAAAATTGCTTCAACGATGAAGAGATTCAAATGAGTATAAAAAATCATAATCAAGTTGGTGATTGTGATTTATGCGGAGCCTGTGGCGTAAATATAAAAGACCTCGATGAGTTTGAGGATTTCTTCATAGAATTACTATGTCTGTTTAATAAAGATGACAACGGAGAAGATATTGTCTCATGTATTCAAAGAGATTGGGATATTTTTGCTGATGACAAATTTGCTAGTATAATAATTAATTATTTTTTAAATAAAAATAATCTCCCTTATTCATTAATTGACAAGGTAGATTATATAGCAGAAGTTAATAAATATATTGATAATTGGACTGAATTAAAAAATGAGATTCGCACAAAGACTCGATTTTATTCATCTCTAATGTCATATTTTGACGAAAAAGGTTCACTCCTTAAATCGAATTTAATGCTAGCTAAGGGTGAACAATTCTACAGAGCAAGGATTGTGCCATCCGGAAGAATGTATTTGACAAAGAAGGATATGGGATGTCCCCCAGCCGACAAGGCAACTCCAGGAAGAGCAAATCCAATTGGAATCCCATATCTATACTTATGTAAATCACCAGAGACAACATTATATGAAACAAGAGCGGTTTATCTTGACAAAGTCACGATTGGCACATTTAGGTTGGTAAGGGATTTAAATATGTTAGATTTTACAGCATCAATAAGTTTGTTTTTGGCATTTAATGGAGATGTTGAATTGTATGACGCCGTAGCCCAACATAAATTAATGCAACGTATAAGTAAAGATTTGTCAAAACCATTAAGAAGATATGATACTGATTTGGAATATGTCCCGACTCAATCAATTTGTGAATATTGTAAAATGAAAGCCATTGACGGAATAATTTTTAGAAGTTCTCTTCATAAAGATGGCTTGAATATAGTATTGTTTGATGAGGGTAGTGCTGAATGTATAAAGGTAAAGAAGATTGAAGTGACAAAAGTAAGCATGTCATATAAGTAGAGAGCTCCCTCATTTTGTATAATAATTAATGGTCAAGAAGGGAAAGAGCTTTCTTGGCCAATTTAAGCGATATTCTTGGATAAATTCCAATCATCATTCGATGTCTTATTGGTGGCGGCGAGTATGGTCAATCTCATTGGGTCAAGAGGAGGAAGCTGTGTTGCCAGAGGGTTTTGAGGTTTGAGGTGTCAAATTTAAAAATATGTTTTTCAGCATAATTGGTTAAAAATCTTAAAATTAATTGTTATCTTTGCATTTGCAGACCGTCTTGCAGTCCACGCCAGTAGGGTGAGGTTCACCCGAGTCAATCCCCGGCGTGGTGGATAGCATGACGGGATGTGATGAAAATACATAAGAAAGCGTTTACAAAGCGCTTGTTTCTTGACTGCTTGAAATTCTCGCAAAGTTTCATTTGGTCGTCAAGGGCAAGGCAGCGGTAGATGCCCGTGGATATGTAATAATCATGCTTTCGGTATGATATTTCGAGAGGAATATTGCCGGACGCTCTGATTGCATATGCAAGCGTGGGCTTCTGCGTTGCCGTCCGACGACCAAGGCAATGCGAGAAGCCTCAAGCAGTAGGACGGCGACAAGTACAGATTCCTACGCTTTTTTCTTATATGCCAATCTTATATACCATCTAATGCCAAGGAGAGGAAGACCGCGGCCACCAAAAACATCCTTATTAAAGCGTTGATAATCCTAAAAATTCAGGTGCTATGGGGAAACTCAGACGCAGGCGTGGCTGGCAGTGCTTCCATGTCATTTTTGGTGTCATCGACAATTTCATTAACCGCAAATCTTAAAATCCATGAACACAAGGTCTGTCAGCATTATTATGAAATACTTCCTGATTGTCGTCATCGCCTCTCTGTCATTAAAAGGAATGGCGCAAATGCCGGCCGCCTTGATAGCCAACAAAACGCCTGAACTCAAGCCTTATGATTACAGCGCGAAATACGATGGGCTTAAAGGCCATGTCAAAGAGGTGATAGCGTTCGAAGGAAGGATCAATAGTGTTTTTGGAAATAAAACACTTGTGAAAGGCATGTCTGCCGGCAGTGTTAAATATTTGCCTGATGGCTTGCGAATGGAAGCACATATGGTGGATGGTGGGCTGGAATATGGGGTCAGATATGACTTCAATGATGAAAAGCCTGATAGTATTTTAATCTATGAATACTTCAAAAATGAGGAGAAATATGAAGATATCCCATATGCCAAGATTGAATTCGAATACGTTTCGAAGGATTCCATCATAGAGAAATATTATAAACCAAGCAGAAATGGCGGTTTATGCAACTGGGAACAAACCGAGCAAATAAATATAAAATTAGTGCCTGGTGGATTTGAAGGTCTATATTTTCCTCGCATAGTGGATGATGGTGAGAGCTTTTCATATGTCAGCCATGGTTTGAAGTTCAATTCAAAAGATGAACGACGCGACCTTTGGAAGAATAACTCTGTTTTATTTGAAAATAGTATTTTTCGCCCTGCCAAATTGTCTTTGATAAGAGAGGCCGTGCGATTTACCAACGATGGTGCCGGTGAATTAAGAACTGATGATTTGGGGCGCATAATCCGTATGCGGCCATCCCAAAAGAAACTTGATCAGTTGTTGTCAGATGGCTTTAACAATTATAAAGCCACACATCTTGAATATGATGAAAAAGGAAACATCGCAAACATAGTTCGTTCCGAGTATTGGACGAAAGGGCCAAAGCAAAACAGACACTGGAAGCATACAGCGGATGATGTCATTAAAGTTGACTATACATATGATTCGTATGGCAACTGGACTATGGCAAAGATAACATCATATCATCAGTCGTGGGAAAATAAGAATTCATCATTGTATGGAAAAGAGACAGATAAAAAGGGATCATATTATATTAGAGAAATATCTTATTATTCTGATGACGACAAGACTCCTCCCACATCATACTTTGTAAAGGCGGAAAGGGCTGAGGACGACATCGAAAAGACTGGTGATGACATCGAAAAGACTGGTGATGACATCGAAAAGACTGATGACGGCATTGGTCAGCCGATTTATGAAAACGTTCAACATTCGCCGGAATATCCAGGAGGAAAGAATAAGCTTGTCCATGACATAATCAACAGTTTGCCTGAAAAATACAGAGACAAATGTGATGGAGACGGTAAACATCCAGCCAAAATAACTTTTAAGTTTGCCGTATATAAATCCGGCAAGACTGACAGTATAGAAATCATAAAAGGAGGTGAGAATCTGTCGGAGTCGGAGTCTGATGAAATTATCGGAGCGTTCAGGCAGCTGGATGACTTTTCTCCCGGTAAGAGCGGGCGACACACGGTCAATTCATGGGTTACTTTGCCAGTGGAGCTCTATCTGTCTTTTTCTCAATTAAATGGGGAAGCACAGAGAGATGTCAAAGCCAGGCAAGAAAAGGAAGCTCAGGAAGAAGCGAAAAGATTATGCACATTGGCTTACGATGCCTGTGAATATGGGACGCGCGCAAAAGAATATGATAAGTTGTCAAAAGCAGCTGGCGCAGCAGCCATACCAGGTATGATGGGTGCCACAAAAGGCTTAGACCCAGCTTTCTCAAAAAACATCAAGATAGAGCAGTTAAAGAGCTATAAAATCAATGGAGATTCATATACCTTCCTAAGGAAAGACAAAACGGCTGCCGAGGATGTCCATTTCGACAGGAAAGTATCGGATTTAGATTACTCCTATCATAATTTCGGTTTTTTATCTGATGACAAAAAGTATGCGTTGATAATATATCGTAATTATCATACAGAAGACTATATCTACTTTGTAGAGTTTGAAGGAGATGACATAAAATCAATCAACTATATACCTTACAATAAATCCCATGATTTTGTAATGCCTCAGTTGTGAGGCCCCCACAACCAGATTGAATCAACAGATTCCCTATGAGATCTGCGTTGCCTGCAAGGCAAATGCGCAAAGTTACAAATCAATAATTAACACGCTATGATGAATAAAATGGTGACGGTATTATTGGCATTGACAGCAGCATTGCTGTTTGTGCAGTGCGATACCGAGGAATCCCGCAAAGAAAAGGTGGAGGAGCTGGTCAAGCAGAATCTGTTTGAGACGTTGCCCGACTACAAGAGCTATGAACTGGTATCGATAGAAATGGATACCATAGAAGAAGCCTGGATTTCGATTCCGGGAATCATTGATCTCGCAAAAGAGTATCAGCAGGCACTTGCCGAAGAAAGCAATGCAACCATCAGGATTAATGAACTGCAGGCTAAAAAAGAAAGGTTGGGCAAACGGGCATTCAACACCTATATGGCTGCTGATCTTTTTGGCTTGATGAACATTTCTAAAGAGAGTAAACGATTGGACAATGAAATTGCCAATGCAAATTCTCAGTTGGCTGAGATGGCTGACAAATCAGATTCTTTATTCCGCCAGCTGGCAGACAAGATAGTGGAATCTAAATTATTGCTGTCCGGTAAAAAAAGACAAAATCATATATTCTCTACAAATAT